>Ga0315294_10003859_pt1 | contig 16340 bp, 14 predicted proteins | sample YL17G13_40_MG_FD_203626 | JGI IMG/M metagenome (GOLD analysis project Ga0315294, IMG submission 203626) | Sediment microbial communities from Yellowstone Lake, YNP, Wyoming, USA - YL17G13_40 | ecosystem: Environmental > Aquatic > Freshwater > Lake > Sediment | place: USA: Wyoming | collected... | reverse complement strand
CACCCCCTTCGCACTCCTTTTCTGCCCGGGCGGCATGCTCTCGCGGCCGCGCGTCGCGCGCGTCGTGGGCGTCCGCGCCCGCCCCGGGCGGCGCGTCCCTCACCCTCCGCGCGCCGCCGACCGCTCTCCCGCGTCGCTCGCGGCCGCCGCCGCCGCCGCCGCGGCCGACGTCCTCGCCGACGCCGCGCTCGACTCCATGGCGGCGGCGGGCGTGTGCGATGCCGAGGTTCGCGCCAAAATGCGGTGCGAGGGGGAGGGAGGGAGGGAAGGGAGGAAGGAAGGGGGTCGAGCCTGCCCACGCTCCTCGCGCCGACCCTCGCGCCCCTCCGTCCTCGCCCCCCAGCGCGTTCAAGGACGACGTCGTGAGTGCGGTCGCGCCCTCGGCCGGCGGCGGGAGCGCGCCCGCGCCCGCCTCTTCCACCCCCTCCCCGCGCGCCCCCACTCCGTCCGGCCGCGTGCCCACCATCGCGGGCGCGCTCGACCTGGGCGCCACCCTGGCCGACCTGGAGGGTGCGACCGCGGCGGCCACGGCGGCGGTGGAGGCGCTGCGGGCGGGCGCAGGGAAAGAGGAGTGAGAGGGGGACTATTTTTTTTCTCCTGTGTTGCTCCGAAACCGACTGGGACGCACGCACCGGTCGTTGTTGCAGTGGCGCGGCGGTGCGCGGCCCAGGGAGGGGCGCGCGCGCCGCAAAAGGGGGGACCTAGAAACCAAGCGCGACCCCCGCCCACCACCACCCCCCTCCCCGCCACCCCTCCTCCCTCTCTCCCCTTCACGCCGTCTTGAGCGCGGGCGACGCGCCCATGGCGGGCAGCAGCGCGGCGATGCCGCGCGCGCCGGTGGCCGGCGCCGACGACCCCGCCCCTGCGCGCGCCGGCGCCGGCGCGGGCGCCGGCTTGGCCAGGGCGGGCAGCAGCAGGTAGCAGTTCATGGCGGACGCAGCGATGCCCAGGGCGCCCACGAAGCGCGGGCGCCACGGGCGCAGCTGGAGGAGGCCGACCGCGAGCAGCGCTTGGACGCACGCGTGCACCAGGACAAAGAGGCGCCTGTCGATCTCGGCGGCCGCGGCGGCTTGGCGCGCGCGCCAGTCGGCGAGGGGCTCGCCCGCGCGCCGCGTCGCCGCGAGCGCGCCGACCTCCTCGCACTCTTGGACCACGGTCACCAGGGACGAGCCGAGCCACGAGTAGAGGGAGACCTTTTGCCACTTGTCTACCACCCGCTTGTTGGTGTAGATCCCCGCTTGCGAGGCCCACACGACGTGGTCGCCCCCGAAGTACAGCGCGGTCAGTAGCGATTTCAGTTTCGCCAGCCCGTCCTTGTACGCAGGCCCCTTGGACGCGTCGATGCGGGGGTTGAGGATGACCGGCGTCGCGGCTTCCAGCGGGCGCAGCACGCGAAACACCTTGCGCGCCGCGGCGACCGACCCCTGCACCTGCTTGGCCCGCCCCGCCTCGCCCCCCGACACGAACATGGCGGCGTACTGGACGAGGGCGGTCAGCTTGTCCTTGCCGTCGGCTTTGGCCAGGAAGCCGTTGAGGCACTGCGAGAGTGAGCGCGGGGGTCGTGGTGGGATGGCGGCGCGGGCGGTGGCCAGCGCTGTGGGCTCGGGCGCGGGTGCCTCCCTCCTCTCTCCCCACGCCCGGCACGAGGAAGCGGGCGGCTGTCCCCGGCTGGGCATCCGAGGCGCGGCCGGTGGGCGGGCGGCGCGGCGCGGCTGACCTCGCCCGTGGCATGGCCGCGCGGCGGCGCCCACAACCCCTACAACCCCTCTCCCACCTTCAGGTGTTCGGCGTTGAGCGCCATGGTGCACCGGAGGCCGCTCGGCGCGGGCTAGGAGGGTGAGGAGGAGGGGAAAGGTCGGCAATGCCGCCGTCGCGGTGGCGGCCGCCGCGCGCGACCGCGGGCGGCACGGCGGCGGCATGCTGATGCGCGTGCTTGCTGTCGAGCGGGCGGGCGGTCACCTGGGGGGCGCGGCGTCGCGGCAGAGTGGCGCCGCGTCGCCAGCCGCGCTCCACAATCGCCCTTGCTGGGGCGCGCCGCCGGCACCGCCATGGCTGACGCCACCCCCTCCATCACCCACCGTGGCGGCTGCCACTGCGGCGCGGTGCGCTGGACCTTCCGCGCGCCGCAGACCCTCACCGCGGTCGCGTGCGACTGCTCCATCGACCGCCTGCGCGCCGGGCCGTTTGTCATCGTGCCGCAGGGCACGTTCGAGCTGGTGAAAGGGTCAAAGGAGGCTCTCACCGAATATCGTTTCAACACCGAAAAAGCGATGCACCTGTTCTGCTCCCGCTGCGGCGTCACCTCATTCTACCGCCCCCGGTCCAACCCGGACTGCGTGTCGGTGCTGGCGCCGGCGATTGATCCGGGGACGGTCGCGTCTGTGTCGGTCTCCGAGTTCAAGGGCAGCGACTGGGAGGCGTCGTTCGCCGCCGGAGGCGCGCCCAAGCCGTGTGGAGGTGGCGGGTGAGGATCGCAGAGGTCGCACGTCGTGTCGCACGCTGTCGCTGGGTCTAGGCGGCGGTGTCCCTGCCCCCCTCTCTTCACACCCCCGGCGCCGCCGGAATGGCGGCCGCCCCCCCCCCGCCCCTGCTCGAACTGCGCTCCCTGGCCGCGACCGCGGGCGGGCGCACGATCGTGAGCGGAGTCTCCCTCGCGCTCGGCGCCGGGGACGTCGCGTTTGTGCGCGGACCGTCGGGCGCCGGCAAGTCCCGCCTGCTGCGCGCCATTGCCGCGCTGGACCCGCTGGCCGCGGTGAGAGGGCGGGGCGGCGGCGATGGCGCGGCGTTGGGCAATGGGCGCCGCGGCCGACCCCGCCTCCTCTCCTCCCAAGGGCTCTGTCCTGCTCCGCGGCCGCCCCCCCGACGCCTGGACCGAGCCCGCCTGGCGCGCGCGCGTGCTGTACGTGCCGGCGGCGCGGCCGCGGCTGGCGGGGAGCCCGGCGGCGTTGGTGCGGGCGGTCGAGGGGCTCGCGGCGCAGACGGCGCGGAGGGCGGAGCGCGCCGCGGCAGGAACACCGCCGCCGCCCACCCTGGCCGCCCTGTTTGCCTCCCTGGACCTGGACGCGTCCCTGGCGACCGCCCCCTGGGACACGCTCTCCACGGGCCAGGCCGCGCGCGCGGCGCTCGCGGTCGCGCTCGCGGCCGGCCCTGACGTCCTCCTCGTCGACGAACCGACCGCCGCCCTGGACGCCGCCGCGGGCGCCGCCGTGGAGCGCGCCCTCATGGCGTGCGGGGCGGCGGTCGTGTGGGTCACGCACGACGCCGCGCAGCCGGCGCGCGTCGGCGGCCGCGTGTTTTCCGTCGACGCGTCCCCGGGCGCCGCGCCGGCGCGCTGGACGGGCGGCGAGTGGGCCGGACCCGCGCGCTCATAGAGGGACAGGCGAGCGAGGGGAGGGCGCGCTGTAGTCGCTGTTGAGGCATGTCACACGGGTGAGCGAGCGCCTTTTTGTCGGTGCCGCCCCACGGCCGCCGCGCGCGCGGCGGCCGCCCCTGTACACGCGGCACCCAGCGCCGCACACACACCCCAACACGCGCACACGCCCCTCTCCTTATTCTTTCGACGGCCGACCCAAAACGCGCGCGCCCGCCCGCGCGGCCACCGCGCGCTCACCCGTCGAGCAGGGTCGTCTCCACAAACAGGCCGCACACCACGTACGGGTCCAGGTTGGACGACGGCCGCCGGTCCTCGTAGTACCCGCACTGTGAGGGGGGAGGGGGGGGGGCGCGGTGTCGGCGTCGGCGGGACCGCGCGCCGCGCGCGCGCGCCGCCGTCCTCCCCCACCCCCCCTCTCGCCCCCCCCACCCACCTTCTCCACGGGCACGTCGCGCCCCACCCGGATGGAGCACCCCCGGTTGGCCACCCCCCACGAGAACGACTCCATGGACGACGTCTCGTGCTTGCCCGTCAGCCGCCGCTCGTTCCCCTCGCCGTACTGCGCGATGTGCACCGCGTGCCGCTTCTCCAGTTTGGCGATCTGGGCCTGGATCGCGTCCCACCCCGTGCCCGCCGCGCGCGTCGCGTTGGAGGAGAAGTTGGTGTGCCCCCCGGCGCCGTTCCAGTCGCCGGGGATGGGCTTGGGGTCCAGGGTCAGGTCCACGTTGTAGAGCTGCACACGGGGGAGGGGTGGGGGCGGGTTGGCGCGATGGTCGGGGAGCGCGCGGGGTGTCTCGGGGGGGGGGGGGGGGGGCGGCCGCCGGCGGGGGGGCGGGGGGCCGGGGGGCCGGGGGGGGGCGGGGCCCCCGCCGCCGGCGGCGCGGCGCCGCCGTCGCGCGTGCCGCGCGCGCTCGGCGCGCCGGACGTGGGGCCTTCGTCGCCCAGGCCGCCGTCGTCGGGGAGGGGGCGGGGGGCGAGCGTGCCGCCGGGCGTGCGCGCGCCGCCGGGCGTGCGCGCGCCGCCCGCGCGCGGCCCGCCCCACCCCACCCCCACCCCCGCCGCGGCCCCCCGCAGGTACGCGTTCTCCGCGCGCAGCAGCAGCACCTCCCGCCGCAGCGCGGCCAGGGCGGCCTCCCCGGGGTCGACGCGCAGCAATGGAGTGGAGCGGAGCGAGCCCGCGCGCGCGGCAAACGCGAGCGTCTCGGCCGACTCGTCCGCGGCGGACCGCGCGGGGGACACGCACGCCACGAGCGCGGCCAGGCCGCCGCCGCCCAGCGAGTCCATGAGGAGCTTGGTGAGCTTGGAGTCGCGGTAGGGAATGTGGCGGGGGGGGGCGCCGGGGGGCGGGGGCGGCGCCGAGAGCGACGCGACGACGTGCCCCAACGCAAACAGGGACCGGTTGATCGCGCCCGCCTCTTTCAGGGTGCCGCCCGCCGACCCCGAGTGGCCCGCTTTTTCGGAGCCGGCGAGGTCGACGAAGACGGCGCGGCCAAAGCGGCGGATGGTGGCGGCGGGGTCGGCAGGGTCGGCGGTGGTGGGGTTCGGCGCCGCGCTCGCGCCGCCGCGGGGCGGCGCCGCCTCGACGTGCAACCAAAACAGGGCGTGACTGCGGGACGACTCCGCGTTGAGCGCGTGGCTCGCCGTGCGCCGCGCCGCGCCGCCGGTGGCAAGCACCCGCGCGGCCGCCCCCGCGTCGGCGCACGCCACGCTCGTCAACCCCGGCGCGTGAAACCCGCGGCCCGGGTCCCATTTCAAAGCGAGGGGAGTGCGCGGGGGGGGGGCCAGGAGGTCGAAGAGTTGCTCGTTGTAGAGTTCGGCGGCCGCCGCGCGCACCGCGTACGTCAACCCGTCCGCCGCCGCTGCCGCCGCGACGCGGATGAAGAGGGCGTCAATGGCGCGCGCGACGAGGCCGGCGTCGGGGTCGGGGCGAAGGGGAGGGGGGGCGGGAGCGGCCGCGCCGCGCTCGCCCCAGCTCCCGCCGCCCCCTCGGTCCGGCCCGAGCATCGTGTGCGTTTTCCCCGACCCCGTCTGCCCGTACGCAAACACGGTGGCAGCGTAGCCCGCGACGGCGGCGTCCACGAGGCGGGCGACGCCAGCGGCCTCGAAGACGTCGGCCTAGAGGAGAGAAGGGAACAGGGGGGGGGTCGAGCGCGCGCGCGCGTTCTCGTTCCCTCCTCTCTACCTCTCTCCTCCCTCGTCGTGCCTGGGTCGAGTCCGGCCCCAGCACGGCGCGAAACGTGTAGGCCTTGCGGGAGGCGGCCGCGGGCGGCGGCCAGCGGTCACCGCGCAAAGGGGTGGGCGAGGGGGCCGGGGCGGGGGCCTAGGAGAGGGAGGAGGGTGGGGCCGCGGCCGGCGCCACGCTTCGCTCCAGCTCTCTGCCACGCCCAACCTCTCACCACGATCGTGCGCGGCGGCGACGACGGCGCCGCCCCCGGCTCGCCGCCGCCAACCGTCAGCGCCGCCGGCCCGTCGCCCGCTTCCCGCGCCGCCAGCGGCCTCACGCGCACAACGACGGTGACGGGCTCGACGTCGGCGCCGCCCGCGGGCGGGCGGCGGGCGGCGACGCCGCCAAACGCGGAAGGGCGCGCGCCGCCGCCGGGCGTCCCTGGCGCCGACAGCGGCCCCGACCCGCCGCTGCCGGGGCTGGGCGACGCCAGGCCGCTGGGCGCGCGCGACCGGGCGCGCGCGGAGGGGGCGGCAGGAGGGGTGGGGGGCATGAGTCTATTTCAGGCGCGGGGAGGGAGGGAGGCGGGGCGTGCGCGGGCGCGACGGCTCAGACGACGCCGGCCGTCGGCCCGTGCACGCGCGTCATGCGGCGCGGGGGGTGTGGGCCGGGCCCGCGGTCGCGGCGGTGTTCACAGCGCTCCCCACATAAAATCAACCCCTCTCTTTCACTCTACCGCTCGACGCCCTCGCTCCCAAACAGGCGCTCTCCCCTGGCGCACGCGACAAAAAGAGCGCCCGCCCCGGCCAGCAGCCCGGCCGCGACGCCGGTCGCCGCGCGCCACCCCGCGCGCGCGTCGTCGCCCGCCGCTTGAAGCAGCAGCCCCGTCACGGAAACCCCCACGACCCCCGCCGCCGTGCCCGCCGTGTTGGACAGGGCCATGAGGGGGCCAGCGTGCCTCGGCGCGATGTCCATGTGGTTGACGGCAAAGCCGCCGCGCGCAAAGCCGGCAGCGGCGAGCGCGGCGGACGTGGCGGCGACGCCGGCGGTGGGAGACGTGGCGTATGGCATGCGAAGGAGGGCCAGGGCGCACAGGGCGAAGCCTCAAGGGGAGGGAGGGAGGGTGAGGCGAGGGAGACCCGCGCGCGCGCGGCCGCCTCCCCTGCCCTCTTGTCTCTCTGCTCACCGACCGAGTTGACGGTTTTGCGCGCCCTCCCCACCTTCGCCGGGTCCCCGCCCGCCAGCGCGTCCCCCGCGGCGCCGCCCGCGTTGGAGGCGAGGAACATGAGGGCGTAAGGGAGCGCGGACGAGAGCGTGCCCTTTGCTCCCAGCGGCGCGCCCAGCAGCCGCCCGTAGTAGGCCGGCATCCAGTTCATGACGACGTAAAAGGCGTAGTGAAACGCAAAGTTGGACGCGGTGATCGCCCAGACGGCGGGGGAGGCGGCGAGGCGCGCCCACGGCGTCGGGCGCGGGGCGCCCTTGCCCTTTGGGGAAGCAGGGGTGGAGGCCGTCGGGATGAGCTCGCTGCCTCGAGGGGCGAGAGCCGCGCCGCCGCACGCCCGCCACGCGACGAGCCAGAGCAGCCCCAGCGCGCCCGCCGCGCGCGTCACCGCCTCGGGCCCCGCCGCCGCGACGAGCGCGGGCGCGGCCAGCGACGCGGCCGCCGCGCCGGCGTACATGCCGGACGTGGCGGCTGACGTGGCGCGGGCGCGCTCGTGGGGCGGGATCCACTAGAGGAGAGGAGGGGGGGGGGAAGGCGGGTCGAGCGCGGAGGGTGCCTCCGCCACGCCCACCAGCCTCCACCCTCCTCCCTCCCCTCCTACCTGACTCAACACGGTGTGCATGGCCGGAATCAGCGCCCCTTGCGCCACGCCAACCGCGACGCGCGCCGCCGCGGTCGCGCCGCGCGCGGCCGGCGCGAGCGGGGTGAGCAGGGACGCGACCGACCACAGCGCAAACGAGGCGGAGAGCACGGTGGACCCGCCGTAGCGGGCGGCGGCCCAGCCGCCCGGGATCTAAAAGAAGAGAAAAGGGGAGAAAGGTTGGGCGCGCGCCGCGACCGCTTTCGACCCCATTTTCTTGCGCCATCCCTCCTCTCCCCTACCTGGCTCAAGCCGTACCCCCAGTAAAAGGCCGACAGCACCGCCCCCGTCGCCCCCTCTTTGTCCTGCGCTTCCTCCGCCACCGCCGCGTACGCGATGGCAAACCCGACGCGCTCCACGTAGGCGGCCGCGGTGGCGGCGGCGCACAGGGCGACGACGAGGTGGCGGGGCGGGGACTTTTGAAGGGTGGGGCGCGATGGCGCGGGCGCTGCGTGGGCCGGGGGGTCGGCGGCCCACGCGGGCGGACCCCGGGTGGCTAGAGCCGAGAGTCGGCCCAGAGACGGGGGGCGGGGAGGGCCGAGAGGCATGGTTGGGAGGGGGGCAATGCGCGCGAGAGCGTCGGTCGACCCAGAGGGGGTCGCAGGACTGCGCCGACACTCGGGGCGGGGCGGCGGGGCGCCGGCGCCCGCCCGGGGAGACGGGCCGGGGTCACGGAGAGTGTCAAGAGGGAGGGATATCGGGTGCGCGGGCTCTCGCTCTCACGAGGTTTTTGGGGCCCCACACTCGTCGAGTCTTGCACGCCGGCTCTCTGCGGCGGCCCCCTTTATGCGGCCCCTCGTCCCGCGGGGGCGCCCGGCCGGGGAGCGGGCCGGGGGGCAGGCCCTCAGCACCGCAACCACGCGCGCCAGTGTCACGCCCCCCCAAAATTGTTCGCGCGCGAAGCCCGTCCCGCGGCGGCCCTCCTCTCCTCCTCTCTTTTTGGGTCGCTCCACCTGGTGCGTCGTCGCTCCTTGTCCTCATGGTCTCGCCTCAGGATTCAAAACTCCCACGCCTTGTCGGCGATGACGCCGACGGAGACCGGGCCGAAACCCTTGGCGCCCGCGTTCGCCTTGGCAAACGCGCGGACCAGGGGGCGCTCGCCCTCCTTGTCGCCGTCGAGGGCGACCTCCAGGAGGGCGACCTCGTCCGCGAAGGCGTACTGCGGGCGGAAGGTGTAGCCAGAGTGCGATTTCGAGACCGAGATGAACGCGCCCTTCGTGTTCAGGTCGTACGCGGGCTCGACCGTGTACCCCTCGCGCGTGATCGAGTACTTGACCGCGCCCGTGGACACGGGGATGTTGAAGGGCTCGATGATGAATTGCGAGCGCTCGGCCAGGTTGACGACCGTCGCGTTGCCGACGTCGTTGTCGTCGTTGATCGTCTTGGTTGCCCACAGCGACTGCGTGTCGTCGATCTTGACGCGCCCCTCGCACCGCACGTGGTTGCCGTTCTGGAACCAGGTCGCGCCGAGGTCGACGTCGCGGCCCGCGAGCTCGGTCGCGGTCGTCACGCCCGCGAGCGCGCCCTTTTGGCCCGCGTCGTAGCCGACCACCAGGTTCGTCCCGTCCTTCTTGGTGCGCGCGGTGACGAGCGCGTCCTTGAGCCAGGGCGCGTTGTCAAAGTCGGAGACGGTCGCGTCGGTGAGCGAGGCGGTGAGGGTGAAGTCGTCCAGCTCCTTGGTGGCGTCCACGCGGCCGCTGAGGGGGGAGGGAAGGGGGGGTGGGCGGGGCGCGGCGCGGGAGGAGGGGGCGGCGGCGCCGCCCGGCCAAAAGCGCGCGGTCAGCGCAAAACGTGCGAGTCGCGCCCGGCCCGCCGGTCCCCTCGTCGCGCCCGGCGCGCGACTCGCGCGCTCGATTGGGCGCGCGAAGGGGGGGCGGCGGCGGGCTGGGCGGGGCTGGGCGGGCCGGCGCGTGCTCGCGCCGTGAGATGCGCAGAGTCAGCAACAAGCCACGCGCGCACAGGGCGCGCGCGCGCAAGCGTCTCCCCCCAAAGCGACAGCGAATTGACCGCATCATGTCGAGTGGGGAAGGCGCCGCGGTTGCCGGCGGGGCCGCCCCAGTTTCGACCCGTTTGGAAAGGAACGGGTCCGAAGGCCGTGTTCGAAGCTGTCGCACGCGGCGCCCGCGGCGCCGGCGCGCGCTCCGCCCCGCGCAAGATGCCGGCGGCCCGACCGCAGCCGCCCTGGGGCGGCGCGGGCGGTCGCCGGGAGGCGCGCGCGCCCCCCAGGCGTGCCTGTCGCGCCACCCTCGCGCCCCCCCCTCTTCTCTTCTCACCGCGCCGAGCCCTTGTTGCCGTCCGTGTCGAACACGCCGAGCGCGCGGGTGATGGCTTGCATGGTGGTGGTGGGGGGGGGGGGGGAGGGGGCGGTGGGAGGGAAGATTGGGGGTGTGAAACGGCGACGAGGCGCCGCGCGCAGCACCCCCCTCGAAAATGCTCTTCCCCCCCTATCCTCGATCGTCTCCTCAGTTTGCAGCAGCGGCCGCCGTCCGGCCGCGCGCAGGAATGGCAGGCAACTCCAACTCAACTCGCTCTCTCTCTCTCGTAGTCGGGGCGGGGCCGCGCGCCTCTCCCCTCCCTCTCTCCCTCCCCGGGGCGGCGCCGCAATGGCGGCCGCGCGCCCGGGCTCAATGGCAGTGCTCGAATGTCAGTGTGTGGGCGCGTCGGTGGTGGCGGCCGCGCCTCTCCCTCGGTCTCACGCAAACGAAAACGCGTCGTCGCTCCCGCTGTCGATCCCCCCCGCGCCCACCAGTGGGCACTGGCTCAGGGGGCGCGGCGGCGTGCGCGGGGCTTCCAGGGCGGAGGTCGGGGACGAGGCGCGCGGGGGGGTGGAGCCGGAGAAGGCAAACGACGGCGCTTTCGTCGGCACCCGCCGCGGGGCCGAGGACCGCCGGCGGGGCGACCGCGCGCGTGGCGGCGTCGCGCACGTCGCGCCAGGCTCGGGGGTGCGGGACGCGCGCGGCGCGAGGTCGCGGTGCGGGTCGGCCGCCCACGCCGGGCCGTGCGCGACCGCGTGCCGCAGCAGCGCCGTGACCTCCGGCCCGCGCTCGCGCGTCACAAAGTGCGCGCCTTCCAGCTCGACGTAGGCCGCGCCCAGGCGGCGGGCCAGGGCGGCGCCGCGGGCCGGGGCGGCGAGGAGGTCGTTCCGTCCGTGCACCACCAGCACCGGCAGCCGCGCCCCCCGCACGGCCTTGGCGTCCTTGCGCGACACGCCGTGCGCAAACACGGCGGCCAGTTGGCCCAGGAAGCCGGGGCGCGGCTGGCCGGCGGCGGCGTCGCAGTCGAGGTATTCATCTTTCAACAGCGCGCGCCGCGTGCGGCCGCCGCGCGCGGGGTCGGCGGCGTCGAGGGTGGCGGGCGCGAAATGGAGCTTGAGGTCGACCTCGGCCCGGGACTCGGGGGTGCGCGCGAAGAAGAGCTGCCAAGAGAGGGCGAGGGGTGGGCGTCGGCGGGCGGCGCCGAGCCGCGCGCGCGCGCCGCGCCCTCGTCTTGGCAGCCAGGGGCGCGCCACTCCCGCGGGGAGGCCGCCCACAGCCCGCTCGAGGGTGGGCGCGCGGCGGTCGCGCCCCCCCCCCGCCGATTCACTGCACCGCCCCACGCCTCCCTCCCTCCCTCCCCCCCTTCCCCACCTGCAGCACGTAGAACAGCGCTTTGGGGTTGCTGGGCACGACGCCGATGCCGCCCGAGGTGGCGGAGATGATGGTGAGGCTGCACGGGGCGAGGGGGGGGACGCGCGTCGGCGCGGCTCGACCGACCCGCCGCCCGCCTCCCCCCCGCCGTCCCCCCCGCCCACCCTCCCCCCTGTTCCCACCTCGCCACGCGCTCCGGCGCGGCGGCCGCGAGCTTGGTCGCGACCATGCCGCCCATCGAGTGGCCGACGACGTGGACGGTCTCCCAGCCGAGGTGGTCCTGCCGAGGGTGGCGGGGGGGGGGGGTCGGACAAGGGGTGGGTGGAGGGTCGACGAAAAAGATACGGCGCGGATACCGGGCCGCGCGACGGCCAGCCGCGGGAAGGCACCGGTGGCCGCGGGCGCCCGCGCCGCGCCTGACGTGGCGGCCAAGGGGAGCTGGGCGGGCGGCGGTTGGGCCGCCCGCCCGGCCTCCTCCCCTCCCCAGCTCAGGCCGTCAAACGCCCCGGCCCGGCTGGCGGTTGGGCGCGGCGGCGGCGCCCGCACGCCGCGCGCGCGCGTGGCCCGAGGGCGTGCATCCGCGCCACCTTCCCCCTCCCCGCCTCGCACCAACACCGCCAGCACGTCCCCCGCCATCACGCGCGTGTTGTACGCTGCCCGCCGGGCGGGCGCGCCGGACGCGCCACAGCCGCGGTTGTCGAGGACGAGGAGGCGCGGGGCGCCGGGGAGGGGCGGGGAGGGCGACACGCCGCCATTCTCCTCGGCCAGGACGTCGATGCCCGTGAGCGCCAGAATCTGGGGCGCCCACATGGCGTGCGTCGCGCCCATGCCCGCGATGAGGACCAGGGCGGCGCGCTCGGGGGCCGGGGAGGACCGGCCGCAAGAGGGGTTGTCGTCCCCGAAGACGCGGTAGTGGATCGTGGTCGGGTGGGCTTTGCCGCGCCGGCCGACGGGGCGGCCGGGGGAGTCGAAGAGCGGCATGGTCGTGGAGAGGAGTGGCGGCGCTCGGCTCGCATCGCCACTCTCCTCGTCCTCCCCGGCCCACCCTCTTCCTGCTCCCTTCTATGCCGCCGGCGCCCGCCGGCCGGCGCGCCAGCAGCGGCGCGGCGGCGGGCTCGTCGTCGGGGGTGGCGCTGCCGACGCGCGCACCGCCGCGTCCGGCGCCGCGATGGGGGGGCGCGCGCGGCCGGCGCGACAAGCGCGCTATCACGGCCGCGCCCGCCGGCCCCGGCGGCGGCCGCGACCCGCCGTCGGCGCGCCGCGCCGCGCCCCCACCCTCTTCTCCCGCCGCGCCCAAAGCCGTCCTCTCCGACGGCGTCAAGCTCGAGTACGATTACACGGTGAGGAAGAGAGGAGAGGCGGAGGGCCGGCCGCGGGGATGGCGCGCCAGGTTTGGCGGCGCGGTCCGGCGGTTGAGAGGAGTGGGAGGGCGGCGGCGGTCGCCCGGCCCATGAAGGCTTGGGGCGACCCCCATTGGCGGCCTGCGGGCGGCGGCGCGGCCTCCCGCCGCCTTCCATCCCCTCCCGTGGCCGCCGCCTCTCGAGCGCCCACCATCCCCCTCCACCCATAGCCATACGCCGACCTGCCGCCCGCCGACATTGATGAGGGCTACCTGTGGCGCCGCCTGGAGCCGCTGCTGGGGTATTTGCCGGTGGCGGAGAGAGCGAAGGTAAGAGGGAGAAGGGGGGATGGGGCCAGGGTTTGGGGGGGGAGGGGGGGCTCGGCGTTCGCCGCCCTGTTTCGGGGCATGCGATGCGCGTGCTCGCTGTCGGGGCGGGCGCCTGGGCCGCGGGTCGGCCTGCGGGCGGCGGCGCTTGGTCCCGACGGCGCCGAGCCGCCTGCCGCGCCGGCACGGCCTCTGCCGCCTCTCTGGCGCCCTGCGCCGCTGGCGGGCGCCGCCGGCTTGCTCTGGGCGGCGCGGGAGGGAGCTGGGGGGCCGCCAACCCCCCCTCGCTCTGCTTCCGCGCCGCACCGCCGGCCGCGCGGCCACGGCTCCTGCCGCCCACCACCGCGCCAGGCCGCGTTCCAGCTGCGTCGGCCGGCCCTAGGTGGCGCGTAAGAGAGAGCCGGGAGAGCCGGGAGGCACCCAACCAACCCCCCTCCCTGTCTCCTCTCTTTAGGTCCGGGAAGCGCTCTCCCTCGCCTACGACTCGCACGCCGGCCAGGCCCGCAAGTCGGGGGAGCCTTTCGTCACGCACCCCGTCGAAGTCGCCGCCATCCTGGCAGGCCTGCGCGCCGACGCCGAGTCGATCGCCGCGGGCCTCTTGCACGACACGGTGGAGGACACGGAAGCCGTCTCCTTCGCCGAGATCGAAGCCGGATTCGGGCCGGCGGTGCGTCGGATTGTCGAAGGCGAAACCAAATTCTCCAAAGTGGGCCGCCTCGCCGCCGGCGGCCCCGCCGCGGCCGACGTCGCGGCCGCCGACCTGCAGCAACTCTTCCTGGCCATGACCGAGGAGGTGCGCATCATCGTCGTCAAACTGGCCGACCGCCTGCACAACATGCGCACGCTCGGGGCCATGCCGCCGCGGAAACAGGCGCGCATCGCGGCCGAGACGTTGCTCGTGTTTGCGCCCCTGGCGCGGTTGCTGGGGCTGTATGCGATCAAAGAAGAGTTGGAGGAGCTCTCGTTTCGGTACTCGGACCCGGAGGCGCACAAAGCGACCGCGGCCCTCCTGGCCGGCCTGGCCGCCGACACGGCCGACGGCATGCAGCAGGCGCGGGCGGCGCTGGAAGCGAGGCTGCGGGCTGACCCGTACCTGGCGTCGCGCGCCGCGTCGGTGCACGTGGTCCCGCTCCAAAAATCTGCCTACTGGGCGCACCGCAAAGCGGCGGAGCGCGGCATGCGCCTGGAGGACATGGCGGACGCGGCGGCCCTGCGCGTCGCCGCCCTCCGGGTCGTCATCGAGCCCGACCCCTCGGCCGCCGGCTCGACCGACGGCGACGACGCCGACGCGGGCGCCGCGCTCTGCTACCACGCCATGGGCCTCGTCCACGCCGCCTGGGCCCCCCTGCCCGGCGCGGTCAAGGACTACATCTGCACGCCCAAGACGAATGAGTACCAGGCGCTGCACACGACGGTACTGCCGTTTGGGGTGAGCGGCCTGCTGCCGCTGGAAGTCCAGATTCGGTCGGCCGAGATGCACAGGCGGTCGGAGTATGGCGTGGCGGCGGCCGCGTGGGCCGCGCCGCTGGAGGCGCCGCGGGCCGCGCCGTTTGCGACGAAAGGCGGGCGAGGAGACGCGGCCGCGGCCGCGGCCGCGCGCGCTGCCACTGCCGCCCCTCCCACCCCGCCCTCCCTCCTGGCCGCCCGCCGGAACTCCTGGCTCGCCGCCATCCGGGAGTGGCAGGCCGAGTTTGTTGGGTCGCTTACCGCGCAAGAGTTCGTCGACTGCGTGACGGGCGACTTGTTGGCGTCCGCCCGCGTTTTTGCCTTTACGCCCGCGGGGGATGTTGTGCGGCTGCCGCGCGGGGCTACCGTCGTCGATTTCGCATACCACGTGCACACCGACGTCGGCAACGAGATGATTGGGGCAAGGGTCAACGGCGCCCCCGCCCCCGCCGACCGCCCCCTGCACAACGCCGACGTCGTCGACGTCGTCACTCAATCAGGCCCTCCAACCCGCCTGCAACTCGCCACCCACGACGCCTGGCTCAAGCACGCGCGCACGCGGTCGGCGCGGCACAAGCTGGCGCGGTTTTTGCGGGAGCACGGGTGGCCGCCGCCGGACGAGGCGCAGGCGCGGGACCGGGTGGCGCGCGAAGCGCGGGCGCGAGGGAGGGACCGGGAGGCGCGGGAAGCGGCGGACGCGGGAGCGACGCTCGCGGATCCCAGGAGTGCGCCGCCGCCTCCTCCCCACGTCGCCTGGCTGACGGTCGAGTGCGTCGACCGCGCCGGGTTGCTGGCCGACGTGTCCGCGGCCATTGCGGGGGCGTGCGCCAACATCCGCTCCTACTCTGGTGCGCGCGAGAGAGGCGGCGCCAGCGCCGGCGGCCTCCTCCCCGCCTCCCCACCCTCGTTCGCCATGCGGTACGAGGTCGACCTCGCCCCGGGCGCGGCGGCGGCCGAGGCGCTGGTGGCGGCGGTTGAAGCCGCGCCGGGCGTCGTCGGGTGGGCGCTGGGGTGCGATTTGCTGGACGAGGACGGATGAAGGGGCCGTGTGCGGTCGGCGACCCGCGTCCCGCGCCCTGCGGTCGGCGACCCGCCCTGCGGTCGGCGGGGTTGGCGGCCGGCGGGCGGCGGGCGGTCGGTCGGCGGCCGGCGACCCGCGCCGACGACTGTTCGTGCCCTCTACGCCGCGGGCAGACTTTTTTGGCGCGCGCGCGTGGGGGACGCGCGCGCGCGCCCCCCAACCCTCAACCCCTGTCCCCGCCCTCTCTGTTGTCGGGCGTTCTATCCTCCCCACCCCTCCCTCTCGTTCCCCGCACGTTGCGACAACACACAGACACCGAGATGCACATACGGGAGGCGCTCACGCACGCGCAGGCGCTCTCTCGGCGGCGGTCGACGCGGCTGCTGCAGCTAGCCCCTCTCACACACCCCTGCCCGCCCGGCAGGCTCCCGCCGGGCGCGAGCCTGGTGCTGGCGCCGCGCCCAGCCCCCCTTTCACCCCTCAATGCCGCTCGCGGTCGTCGCCGGGCGCGGCGAGCGGGCCGCCCTCCACCTCCTCGGCGGCTCTGGCGATGCCGCCACCGTGCTCGTGCTGCACGCCAACGGTTTCGGGGCGCTGATGTGAGAGAGAAGAGGGTGGAGGTGGTGGTGGCGTGCCTAGCTGCGGCACGCGCGGGCGCTCACCCTCTCCTCTCTTCAGGTACGCGCCCATGGTGGATGCTGGCGTCGGACCAGGGGGCACGCGGTGCACGGTGTACGGTTTGGATATGCCGGGGCAAGGCGCGTCGCCGCCGCGCGCGTCCCCTGGCTCGCCTGGCGCCCTGGCCGCCTACCCGCACCTCGCCCTGGCCTCGCTCGACTGGTTGGCGAAGCGTGGGCGGTTGGGCAAGGGTGAGAGGATTGGGAGGGGGGGTGGTTTGAGGGCGGCGCCGACCCCCGCTCCGGCCCCCTGTGCGACCACCCTCCTGCCCTTTAGACGTCTTCTGCTTTGGCCACAGTGGCGGTGGGCTGGCCGCCGTGCTGGCCAGCGTCGAGCGGGAGGGCGCGTTTCGAGCAGTGAGTATATAACGAGAAATGTTTGAAAAGTAATTGATGAAAGGTCAGATTTTCCAATATCCTTTCTCTCTTCTCTCATCAGCTCTACCTGTACGAGCCCGTGATCCTGCCGGGCGACGCGCCGGCGGACGAGGGCGGGTCGCTGGAG
>Ga0315294_10003857_pt1 | contig 16348 bp, 13 predicted proteins | sample YL17G13_40_MG_FD_203626 | JGI IMG/M metagenome (GOLD analysis project Ga0315294, IMG submission 203626) | Sediment microbial communities from Yellowstone Lake, YNP, Wyoming, USA - YL17G13_40 | ecosystem: Environmental > Aquatic > Freshwater > Lake > Sediment | place: USA: Wyoming | collected... | reverse complement strand
CCTGCCCTCGCGGTCCGGCCGATACGATGCACATAATTTCCCGCTTCATCGGGAAGGTCATAGTTGATTACAAGCTCGATACCGATAACATCAATTCCCCTGGCAGCGATGTCGGTTGCCACAAGCACCTTATACCTTCCTGATTTAAAACCTTCAAGCGCTTCGCGACGCTGACTTAAGCTACGGTTAGAATGCATCTCTGCCACACGATACCCCATTTCCTTAATCGAACGCGTAATTTTATGTGCACCGTGCTTGGTGCGGGAGAACAAAAGCACGGCTCCGTGATATTGCGCAAGCAGCTTGCCCAGAAGCCGCAATTTGGCCTCTTTTTTAACAATAAATAATTCCTGGGTGACGCTTTCCACGGTAGTCCCGGAGGGCGCGATCTCGACAGAAACAGGAAGTTTCATGTGCTTTGCGGCAATCTCCATAATTTCTTTGGGGATAGTCGCCGAAAATAGCATGGTCTGCCTGAGTTTTGGTAAAAAGCGTAATATCTGTTCTATCTGTGGAGCAAAGCCCATATCGAGCATGCGGTCCGCTTCATCAAGCACTAATACGATTACATCATCAAGTACGATGTGCCACTGCCGCATATGGTCGAGCAGTCTCCCCGGAGTTGCAATTACCACGCGAGGATTCTTACGCAGCGCCTGTGTCTGATCATACATCGAAGCCCCTCCGATGAGGCAAGCAGTCTTCATCCCAAACGGATGCGCCATCCCCTGAAAGGCCTCGTCGATTTGAATAGCCAACTCCCGAGTAGGCGCCAGGACTAAACCCTTGCCCTTAGTCTGTAAAAGGCGTTGCACTATTGGGATCGCGAAAGCATGGGTTTTACCGGTCCCGGTCTGCGCAATACCAATAATGTCTTTACCCTGGATTGCCAAGGGAATTGCCTTTTGCTGTATCGGCGTCGGCACCTTGAATTTTATACGCTCAAGAATATCGAGAATCTTCGGCGCAATACCCAACCCGTAGAAACTCTGCTCGGGTTGATTGCGCTCCGGTAAAAAACTACCCGTACTACCTGGTCTTTGCATCATGATAATTTAGAAACCTTCGCCCTGTGCTCCTGAGGTAACTGACCAAAATGAATATGGCAGTAGGCCTCATGATTATAGATACTCAAAATATGCGTACAGTGCGGGTATTTACATTTCCTGCCCTTGTATGAAGTTTTTACTTTTTTGATAGTTGCTCCTTGCCTTAAACCGGTTAAGGCAGGCTTTTTAGAAAACACCGAAGAAAAAAGCCGCAAAGGTTAGTCGTCTTTACTTTACGGCCATAAGATTTTCTAATCTTTTTATGCTCTGTTCGCTATACTATCAGTATACCTCGTTATTAAATTTTGTCAAATAGAAGCTGCGCCTGGAGAGATATTTTATAGCGGATTATTATTTAATCCCAGGCTTCCCGTACGCTAGTTCGAAGTAACTTCTTTGCGGCACGACGCCGCTTTGATTCCAGCATCTTTAATTTCGCCCGGCGGGACCTTCTGCGTTTCTGCCGGCGGATTTTCTCGATACGCTTTTGTTCTTCAGAAGATTTCCTAAGGACCGCGCACTCAATCTTCTCAAGCAGGATCTGCCGGGCGCGATACCGATTCTGAACTTGGGAGCGCTCCTTTTGGCATTTGACTTCAATCCCCGTAGGAAGATGACGCAGGTGCACGCAGGTGGAAACTTTATTGACATTCTGCCCGCCCGGGCCTTGAGAACGGATGAATTTTTCTTCGATATCTTCCTCCCGCACTCCCAGCCGCGCCATCATCTCCCGCAGCGCTCTTTCCTTCTGTAACCCAACCATCAAATTAATCTTCCCATAACTTTAACTTCATCTTTTATAGCCGCCCGGTTTCCTCCGGCCCTTGGTTCGACTGCGCTCACCATTCCCTCGAACCATCCCGAGCGACCCTTCGACTCGTTTCACTCGCTCAGGGTTAGTCCTGAGTTTATCGAAGGACGAAGTCGAGGGATTAAACCTGGATTTTTGCGGACGCCCATTGCTTTTACTCCAAGGCTTAGCATCTCCTACTGGTTTCTTCCAAGGCTTAGCATCTCCTGCTGGTTTCTTCCAAGGCCTAGCATCTCCTACTGGTTTCTTCCAAGGCTTAGCATCTCCTACTGGTTTCTTCCAAGGCCTAGCATCTCCTACTGGTTTCTTCCAAGGCCTAGCATCTCCTACTGGTTTCTTCCAAGGCTTAATACCGCCCCCAGATTTACGCCAAGGCTTAAACTCTCCTTCGGCTTTCTTCCAGGGCCGAGCCTCTCCCTCAGCCTTCTCCCAGGGTTTATGCTCACCCGGGCTTTTCTGCCAAGGCCTTGGCTTATCTTTCTTCTTGCGCCACCGCATAGGATTGTCTTGGCTCCTGCGCCGTGGCTTAGCCTCTTCCTGCATTCCGTCTAAACCTCGCCGACTCATATAGCTGCGCGTGCGCCTGCCTCCTCTATATGTCCCCGGCTGCCCAGAAGGGCGCACTTGCCCATCATTTAAGGCAAGGTGCTGCCCAGAAGGGCGCACTTGCTCATCCACCGCAGAAGGCGGTGTACCCGCCCTTCCATTAGGGCGGGGTACCTTTAAGGCGAGGTGCCGCCCAGAAGGGCGCACTTGCCTATCATTTAAGGCAAGGTGTCTGTTATGCTGTTCAGCTTCGACCGTGACCAACGGCTGCCCCTTCTCCTTTAACTCTCTTGCCGCTTGAACTTCTGTTTTGGCTTTGGCTATAGGAGGCCAAACCATAGCCTTCTGGCCTTTAGGACGCGCGAGATCGACATTAAGAACCCGGCCCATGAATTCCTTGCCGTTAAGAGCGGCTATCGCAGCGAGCGCCTGCTGCTCGTCAGGCATCTGGACAAAACCAAACCCTCTTGACTTGGGCGCCTTTTTCTCCTTCCGCATCACGATCGCCACGGAAACAACATTCCCAAAACCTTCAAAGAGCTTTTTTACATCGCCTTCAGTGGCGTCAAACGACAAATTACCTACAAAAATATTCATGCTAATCTCCCCGGGCGGGTCCATTTTTCTTTTTGATTTAACCAACGGGCATAATACGCCTGCAAGCGGCGATAATTTCCCGTTTTCATATGGAAATTCTCTGCAGTGAGCTGGTTTCAAATTATAATCCACTTTGTGAATAGCGCAGAGCCCCTGCGGGGTAAGAAAAGAACAGGGATTATCTTCGTAGCTGGTTCCAACCCTATATCCGGAAGGAAAATCTTTATCCTTCTCAAGATGATAAAAATCCCCTTTTAATCCAAGAGACGCTATTTTTTTTGCTTCTTCTAAATCTACCCATGCTCCAAAATCACAACAAGATTTTTTCTCTCTGCATTTTAAGCAATCGATCTTTCTCATCTCTTCCCCTTTTGCTCTAGACCAGGCAAATGCCTGCTTAACGATAATTACAGAAACTAAGCGGTATAGAAAACTCCAATCCCTTTAAATGCGCGATAACTGTCTGCAGTTCATCCTTTTTGGCTGAGCTGACCTTGATTTTCTCCCCTTCGATTTGAGTCTGCACTTTAACCCCAAGCCTTTTTATAATCCCTGTCAGATCCTTGGCTTTTTCCTTATTAATGCCCATGCATATTTCCACTGTTTGGCGCAGATAGCCCTGGAATGCCTTTTCCGGGTCATTAAATTTAAGGCACTTAAGAGAAACGTGCCTTTTTGCTATGCGGGTAGCCAAAATATCGGTAAGGGCGCGCAATTTGTAACCGTCATCCGCGACCAAAGTGATTTTCTTTTCTTTGCGGTCAAAGGCAATAGAAGCCAAGCTATTCTTAAAGTCATACCGCTGAGCCAACTCTTTATTCGCCTGATTTACCGCGTTATCCATTTCCTGCAGGTCCACTTCAGATACGATATCAAAAGAAAAATTTGCCATAATTCAATCCTCCCTAATAGCCTCTTAACACCAACCGGTTATATCTTTTGCGCCGGCCGTATTTTTGTCCCATCTTTTTATGGTGTAGGAAAGTATAAAGCACTTTCCTAAAACCACTTAAAAATCGTACCTTCCCGCCCTTTATTTAAATAACGGGGCGGGATCCCGCCTTCAATCTAAATCGCTTGGCGGGAAAAGTTATCTGCCTGAGGCGATTTTCTTGCTATTACGATAACATAGAGGATTTCAATATTTTTATCTCTTCATCGATCTGCGCCATTAATTTCCCTATCTCTTTAATGCGCCTGCCGTATTCCTTGGCTGTCCCCTCATCGCGCCGACGGTAGATGCGCGGATCCGAGAGGGCGCGCGACTTAGCGTACATTTCAAGACGAAGGTCCTCTTTTTTCATTTTTAACTTGTTAATCTTTTCTCCGGCCGCGGCATTGTGGGCCTGGCGCCTTTTCCCCTCTTCTTTAAGACGCAATTCTCGCGCATCTTCTTTTTTGGACTCCTCCCGCTCTTTACGTACAGCCCGATAGGTTGGAGAACAATGGTTTGGCTTCCGATAGCCAAAGCCATAGGGCTCTTCGGCATTTAATTTTACTGGTTGCTGCCGATCCTGAGCGAAGCGAAGGATCTCGAATGATAATTCCCCCTTTAGCTTCTTTTCCAGATAATAATCAAAATCTCCGGGGATCTTCCTCACTTTTCCGGATTGAACATCAAAAACTACGTTGGCAACGCAGCGCACAAAATAGATATCGTGGCTGATAAAAACTATTGTGCCTTCGTATTGCCTTAAGGCAATGGTAAGCGCATCCACTGCATCCACGTCCAGATGCGTGGTCGGCTCATCTAAAAGCAGAAGATTCGGCGGATCAATAAGCAGTTTAGCCAGGATCAACCGGCTCTTCTCTCCTCCGGAGAGGACCTTGACTTTTTTCTCGGAATCATCTCCGGTGAATAAAAACGCTCCCAGGATCGTGCGCACGGCCGTCTCGGTCATATATCCGGGGGCAGCAGAATAAGCCTCTCTTAAAACCGTATTCTGGGGGTTCAAAACATCCAGCCGGGTCTGCGAAAAATATCCTATATCAACATTGTGGCCGACGATACGCCTTCCTTTATCAATATCCGCTACCCCGGACATAATCTTAAGCAGCGTCGACTTTCCGGCTCCGTTTTCTCCAGCTAAAACCGCTTTTTCTCCCCGGTAAACTTCAAAGTCAAAATCCTGATAGACCTTTATATCGCCGTATGATTTAGAGACCCCCTCCAGGGCGAGCACTTTATGGCCGCTTGCGCGAGTGGCCGGGAAACGAAAATCGCCGATACTTGCGCGCGGGTCAGGCAAAAGCTCAACCGAACCTTGCTCCAGCCTTTCTAAGGCCGTTCTCTTGGCGCGCACTGCCGCGGCTTTATTGGGCTGGGCGTGGAAACGCGACACAAACCTCTCCAGCTGCTCTTTTTTCTTTTCCTGCTCCTTAAACTGCTTAACCAGGAATTTACGCCTTTCCTCTTTTATCTGTTCGTAATGCTCGTAGTTGCCTTTGACCTTAAAAACCGAACCGTTATCTAAAATCAAGGTAAAGTTGGTAACTTCGGTCAGGAATGCTTTATCGTGCGAGATCATGATAAAGGTGCCTTTAAAATCCCTTAAATAGTCCTTAAGCCACACCGCGGCGTTTAAATCAAGATAATTGGTAGGCTCATCCAATAATAAGACATCGTAAGGGCAGGTGAGTAATTTTGCCAGCAAAACGCGCATCTGCCATCCGCCGCTCAAGCTTTTTACCGGGCGGTAAAAATCCTTTTCCTTAAATTCCAGGCCGGCGAGTATCTTTTTTGCTTTATGCTCCAGCTGGAAATACCCTAATGTTTCCAGCCGCTCCAGGATATCGCCGTAGCGCATGCTGTCAGCCCTGCCCTGTTTCTCCAGGGCTTCCTTTTCAATATTTAGGCGGTTAATCTCGGCATCGCCCTCTAAAAGTTCTTCCAGCACCGTACGCTGCGAATGAAAACCAGCTTCCTGGGGAAGATATCCAATGCGGATAAACTTATTTATCCTGATTTCCCCGGCAGACGGCTCAGTCTCCCCTAAAATCATGGCGAAGAGCGTAGTTTTACCCGTTCCGTTAGGGCCGAGTAACCCTATTTTTTCTCCGGCATTGATACTCAGGGAGATATCCTCGAAAAGGATCTTTTTGCCGTAATTCTTAGAGAGTTTAGATATGGCGATCATGAGGATTCTAATGGTTTAAAATTCTGGCGGGATATCCTTCGCAATAAAACCAACTTAGCTAAAAAGCGATACTTTGTATATCGACAACCGTTTCCGCTGTTATGATCTTGTATCCTGCGCTTTAAGCCATTGGTTATGCCGGCGCAAAAGGTGTTGTCGCGGCATTGAATAATATAGACAGGCCAAGGCATGGGGAGAAAAGTTTAATGTCCCCCTCAAGTTTCACGAAAGCAAGAGGGCTAACAAAATCTCTTCTTTTAACGACCTTCGTTCTTGCGCTTTGAATAACAATCCTTGCAGTATACCGGACGGTCATCTCTGGGTTTAAAAGGGACCTCGCATTCTTTCTTACATTCTGCGCAAATCGCCTTGTGCATCTCCCGTGGAGCTCCGCTGTATCCGCCGCCTTGATATCCCATGGTACCTCCCATAGTTATGGGCACCAAATACTCCCCACAGAAAGTGGGACACCAAACAATCCTTTATATTTGGGTGCCTAGATATATTTGGGTGCCTTTTTTAGTTTATTGAAGCCTGCTCCTGGTCCGCGCTGGCCTGTACGTTTTTTTTAGCCAGTATTCTTTGTTTCTTATCTTCTTGTTTCTTTTTCCTCGCCAATTCTTTCTGGTACTTTTTATAAGAGTAATTATCTCTTGCCAACATATCCTCCTTGCATCTTAGTCCATCCCTTAATTTTCATTTGGCTGCAATTATACCATAAAATCGGTAAATAAGGAAACAACTAAGAATGCACCGCGACCGACAGACAGGCGGCAAGCAGACGCTTGTAAAAATATAAATATCCCTGGTTTTATTTTCCCTTTTTATTTAAAATTTCTTTACATTTTAAACATACTATTACTCTTTTTCTTTTTTCATTTATAATCGTAAATATTGCTACCAAATAATTATGTGATAATTTCTCTCCGCATCTCATACAGCTATTCATTTTAATTCCTCTTTTTTTACCCCTTACAAACTCACAACTCGTAACTAATTTTCCGATACCTAAAGTAGCCTACCTGACCTGCCCTTAGTCCCGCCCGTCAGTATCGCTAATAAAACTAAAACCCTCTCTCTACTCGCCAACTTTTTAATTTTGCCTGTATGCATCCTTTAGCCTGGCGGATAGGTGAAAAAATAGGGCTCGGCACTGATAATGCCCAAGCCCTATTTTAGTTTTTAAGGTTATAACTTGACGACGTTGGTCGCCTGTTCGCCTTTAGGGCCTTGTTCGATTTCAAATTCGACTTGCTGGCCTTCAGCTAAAGACTTGTATCCTTCACCCTGAATAGACGAATGATGGACAAACACATCCTTACCATTCTCGGGCGTGATAAATCCATAACCTTTTTGATCGCTGAACCACTTTACTGATCCTTTTACCATTGCCTGCTACCTCCTTTTCTTAAAAGATTATAGTAAAAACCCGTCAGAAATCTGCATCACATTTACCTGATAGATTCTACAACCTCTAACGGGGCAAACAATGACAGCGATAAAAAAACCGCAAGGTTAGGTTTCCTAATCCTTGCGGCCTAAGATTTCTAATCTTTTTACTACGATATTATGATACCATAATTTTTTTTATTAGTCAACAATAATAAAATAATATGAAATTCAGGCCGCTTGAATGGCAATATTCCTCATGATTGTAAATACTTAAGATCTGCTTACAATGCGGGAATCTACATTTTCTAGCCTTCGATGAAGTCTTTACCTTTTTAATGATGCGCGCGTCCCTTCCACAAGCTCGGCAAAAAGCTCTTTTACCGAAATAATCTTATTGATGCGATAGGCATTGCTGCCGCACATAGCAAATCCCTTATCCATCTGCCCTCGCGCGGCATTAAACAACGCCTTTGCAATACAATAATTGACCTTTAGAGGGTCACAGGTAAACAAACATTTATATGCACAGCCGAAATCAACACGCTCGCCCCTTAGTATCCCTTTGACAAATTCGTTACTGATAACCCTTCCCGGCATCCCTACCGGGCTTTGGATGATCACGATGTCTTCTTTTGTAGCCGATAAATACGCTTCCTTATAACCATCGGCCACATCACATTCATGTGTACAAACAAATCTTGTAGCCATCTGCACGCCGCTCGCCCCTAAACGGATAACCCTAGCAATGTCTTCTCCGTCGAAAATGCCTCCGGCGGCAATTACTGGAATCTTACAAACCGGACTTTCAAAACCTTTAACGACCGATAATACTTCCTTTAAGATATTATCAAGAAACACACGCTTACTGTCTTTAAGCTCCTGCATACTATAGCCCAAATGCCCGCCCGCCAAGGGCCCTTCCACCACTATGGCATCAGGAAGCCGCTTATATCTTTTTCCCCAGACAAGGCAAATTAATCGAGCTGCCCGCGCGGAAGAAACAATCGGGACAAGCTTGATCCGCTTATCTTTAACCAGAGAAGGCAGTTTAAGCGGAAGCCCGGCACCTGAAATAATCACATCTACCGACTCTTCCTGTGCGGCACACACCAGATCTTCATAATTTGTAAGCGCACACATAATGTTGACCCCGAAAGGCTTATTGGTCAGCGCGCGCGTCTTTCTGATTGCGCCTACAAGAGCGCTGCGTGAGCGCACGACGTAGTCACTGCCCACCGCATCTCCTTCTTCACCAAGGCCTACGGCGGCTATAACACCCAACCCGCCCTCATTGGATACTGCCGAAGCCAGGCCGAATGAGGAAACCCGCACGCCCATACCACCCTGAACAATAGGGATCTCGATCCTCAAATCTCCGATATCTAAATTCCTGAATTCACTATTCATCGTTAAGCGAGGCTTAAAACGAGATGGCTCTTTTATGCGTCTTTCTTTTTGGCTTAACCAGTATACATAATACGTCCGCAAACGGCGACAATTTTCCGTTTTCGTACGGGAATTCTCTACAGTGAGCCGGTTTCAAATTATAATCAACTTTGTGAATGGCACATAGCCCTTTCGGGGTAAGGAAAGAACAGTGATTATCTTCATAGCTCGTTCCGACTCTATAACCGGAAGGAAAATCTTTATCCTTCTCAAGATGATAAAAATCTCCTTTTAATCCAAGAGATAATATTTTTTTAGCCTCTTCTAAATCCACCCATGCCCCAAAATCACAACAGAAATTTTTCTGCTTGCATTTTAAGCAATCGACCTTTCTCATCCTTCATCCTTTTTATGCGTTAGAGGTTATTAGTGATGCCGATGTAGAGCTTGCCGTCGTTGCAACGGATAATGTAGACAGCCCTTTGGCAATAGGCTAAGAAACATAAGGCGTGGAGGAGGGTTTTAAGGTGGATGAGGTTTCGGGAGAGAGAAAAAAAGGGGCCCTCTCTAGCTTCACAAGGAGAACCCCCTCTCCTCATCTCTTCTTTTAACGACCTTCGTTCTTGCGCTTTGAATAACAATCCTTGCAGTATATCGGACGATCATCTCTGGGTTTAAACGGGACTTCGCACTCTTTCTTGCACTCCGAGCAAACTGCCTTGTGCATCTCCCGTGGCCCGCCGTATCCACCGCCACCACCTTGTTGATATGCCATGTTTCCTCCCATAGTTATGGGCACCAAACAATCCTATATGTTTGGGTGCCTTTTTTATTTTCTGCTAAAGATTTAGCCTTGAGTTGTGATTATAAGGCTTTAAAAAAAGAATTCAAGTATTTCTTTATACTACAGAGACATCCTCACCAGAGACCTGCCCAGACTCGCCCCGGGAGGGGGCGCACTTGCCATCCGATAAGGCAAGGTGCTCTTTGTCCTCCATCGCTTTTTTCTCCAGTTTTCTTTGTTTCTTTTCCTCTGCCTTCTTTTTCCTGGCCAATTCTTTCTGATACTTTTTATATGAATAATTATCTCTGCTCACAATACTCTCCTTAAGCACAAGCTTACACCAAACCAACCGATAGGTTTGGGTGTTAAGCCCCGCAGAAGGCGGGGCACCAATTCATCCGATAGAATTGGGTGCCTCACCGCAAATGATACCGCGTAGTTAAATATTTTACTTCAAACAACCGCTTTCTGCAAGCTATTTATGATGAGCTAAATCACAACCCCTTAAGCAACCCCGGCAAAAGTTCCTTATAAAGATAGGCTTTAGAGTGTTTACGGCAGAGGTACTCCAGAAACATAGGAGATTTTTTATTTAAGAATTCCGGGTAATCCGCAGGTCGCCTTTTAAAACGGCTCTCCCAGGCCACCCAATCCTCCAGTATCGTAGAGATCTCGACCCCTGCTCTTGCCTTAAAGGCATAGAGTGTTTTCTGGAAGACCTGGCTGTCATAAAGCCGCTCTGTGGCAAAAGATAACTTCTCGACACTTTTTACTTCCGTATCAGTCATAGCATTACTTTTATAGGCAAAATACGGCGCGCAATGATCATATTCAATACCAAAGCTTGCAGCTCTATTCCGTAATGTTGTTCCGAAAAGCATCCCTAAGCGAAAGATCACCACTTTTGCCGGGTGCATTGAGTAAAGCCAGTCCAAAGATTTCATCAGGCTGTCATAGCTCTGATGGGGGAGCGCGTCAATAAGCTGTATTTCATAGTAAAGCTTAAATTTATTTAAGTAACGGATACCCTTAATAAACTTTTCTTTATTAAACCCGCGGTTGATCGCTTTTAGGGTTTTGGGATTTGTGCTCTGGATACCGATTTCTATATTATAGGCATTGGCCTGTGATAGAAGCCGAGCCATCTCTTCATCAACCAGTTCTGCTTTTAACTCCACGTGCAAGTTAGCGCCCTGGTTATATCTGATAAAGATTTTAAGGATCTTTTTTGCCCTTTGGGAGTTGGAATTAAAGGTGGCGTCCATCAGGTATACTTCATGAGGCTTATGGAAAAGAATAAGCTTTAGCTCCTTCTCTACCCGGCTAAGAGAAAAATACCTCACTACAGGAAAATTCTTATGATAATAGCAATAGTGGCAGCGGGAAGAACATCCGCGCATGGTTTCCAAGGGCACATCTACAATATTTTTGTCTTTGAGGTTTACCAAGCCAGAGAGATACGGCGAAGGGATATCGCCGACATTGCGCAAGAGCGGCCTATCCGGATTACGGATTATCTGGGCACCTTTACGAAATGAAATCCCTCTAATGCCGGATAGATCTGCTGGCTTAGAGCGCCCCATCTGGGCGGCACCTTGCCTTAAAGGATAGGCAAGTGTGCCCATTTGGGCTACTAATTGCGCGAAACTCTCCTCGCCCTCTCCCCTTACCACTACATCAATTGTTTTTTCTTTAGCCAATAAATCTTGCGCGCGCGGGCTTACTTCCGGGCCGCCTAAAACAATCTTTATCCCTGAGTTTATCTCTTTTAACCGGCGGCAGATATTTAAAATTTTCTTAATGTTCCAGAGATAGCAGGAAAACCCGATCAGATGGGGTTTGAGTTCAAGGATCTTTTTTATGATAGCAGGTATATTCTGGTTTTCGTTAAAAACCCGTATGGTTACCTCAGATAGTGGCTTAGTCTTTAGAAGATAACCCTTTAAATAATAAAGGGCCAGCTGAATGTCGGTGCCGGTTTCCAGGCAGATCGAAGAAAGTAATATTTTCATTATGTCTTATAACCAAGCCCGTGATGAAAATCTTTAATAAAGCGCAATATATTTTTATCTTTAAATCTCCAACGGTCTAAATCGGTTTTATGCTCAATCAATAACCCATCTTTTTTTAATTTCTGATAAATAGGCAGACAGCTATCGTAGAGAACCAAACCATTGCCGAAATGAAATAAGTCAAATAGAAATTGCATATGTTTTGCCGATTCACAATACTTTTCTAAATCCCGTAGCGTTATCCAAGGGTTAATACCGATGAATCCATGCCCTCCATCTTGAAAATTTCTCGGCGCAATACTTTTCAGTTTCCGTATTAATTCTACTGCCTTAAAATTTTCAGTTACCCTATACCCTTTGTTATATATATCAAGATCGTTTTGAATAAAACTCTCAAATCCTAATTGTTGCAGACTAATCATAAAATTATTTTTTTTTGCTATTCCTACAATTTTTTGCAATGTTCTTTTATTTTTGTTAACCCAATCCACCCTGCTGCGTATAGCCAATATCTCTATGTTGATATTTTCTTCCACCATTTGATGAATCAGTTGCTCAATGAATCTAAATGGATTCTCGCTTCCGATCACAAAACTTTTGAATCCATATGTTTTTTGCAAAAATTTGGCCTGCTCCATCAAACAGGCAACCGTCTCTTTAACGGGTAAAAAAATATGCCTGCCAGCACACGTACAAAAACTGCACCCTCCGCGCATCCGCTCCTGGAATAAATCCATAATCCTCTTTCTTGCTTTTGATGAAAATGTATTCCTGCTCAACGCACCTAGGAAGAGATTATCATAATTATGATTTAATTTTCTAGATCGGTAGGCACACCCGAATTCTGCAATAATTGTGGGCGGATCGGTAACCTTGTCCCTTCTAGTAAAGCCGATGTAAATCCACTTAAGAAATGGATTATACGGGAATAATTCCCTCTTTAAATCAAAATTCACATTTTTACCTGAGTAATCTATAAACGTTCTATTGCTTTTCTTTATTCTAAAAAACAAATTGGGGATTCTAGATACATCGGTTTTATTTTTTAAGGCTTCCGCTAATCTTAAAAAGCTTTCCCTCCCCGCTCCAATTACAGCAAAATCTATTACACTCTTTAAAAAGGTATCCAAAAATCCGCTTCCTCCTATAACAAATTTACTTTTAGGAAATAACTCTTTTAATTCATTAAGGAACGTGATGGGAAAAGTGTAATCTACTGCGAACAAATCAAATTTCTTTTTCTTTATGTATTCGATTAAGTCCCTTAATTTATTACGGGCCGCGCAAATGCACTCAAAACTACAACCAAGAGCCTTTATATCATTAACAAAAAGAGGCATATTCATATGAGGCAATTCCTTGACAATCTGACATTGAAGAAAACCTATTCTAAACATTTTCTTACCACTCTGCTTTGATTTGCATACTCTGACAATCCACCGAACTCTTGGTTTCTATTTGAATTATTCTCATCCTGTATTTTTCCTATTAGAATTGTTGAATTATCCTTAAATATAGTTTGATTATACGCCTAACAGCTGGCAAAGCAACTGATACTGCTTTTAAATTGAGGATATTCGGCTTAATTAAAGAGGTAGCTCCTCCTTAGGGCTCCCATACCTTGCCATAACGCACCTTGGCATAAAAGGCACCTTTGCCTATCGGATGGCAACGCCTTGCCTTATTTGATGGCAAGTGCGCTACATCTGTGGCGAGTGTGCGCCTCTTGTGAGGCGATTGCCAAGTGCGTCCCTTCTGGGACGGAATGGCAAGTATGCGGCCTGCTGCCGCAGAAGGGGCTCACCATAAAAACACTCTCTGTAAGCAAACAACCTTACACCCGGCCCTAGCGGATGGGCCGGTGTGCCGCCTCCTGCGGCAATAAAAAACCCGTAACGAATATTACGGGTTTAATTAGTTGAGGTCCTGTAAACGTATAGGCACTTTCCGCATGGTTTTTATTAATAAAAACCACTCTTCAAATGCCTTTTGAAATTTCACATTGAAATTTCAAAAGGGTCCCTCTCGTATCAGCCGAGGGGAAACCTCTCGCTATTTACAGGTATATATTATAAGGCTAAATAAGACGATTATCAAAGAAATTCGGGCTTATTTGGAGGCGATTCCTCGTGAATTTGTCCGTTTTGGTTATCTATTCTTGCCTATCCTGTAACAATCCGGCTGATAATATTCACAACCCAAGCCTCTACAGGAAAACGAAAATAAAACCTCCTAAGTCTCCATTTCGCAACAGGGCACAAAAGCGAAGCGACAAAAGTAAATAATTTAGAGCGGATGAAAACGTAGTCTGGGTTAATTAGAAGGGTGTAATAATAAATCCAGGTAAGCATTCTTTTTCTCCCGGGTGACACCCAGGGGATCTTTAAGTTGTTATAATTACCCCAATAAAAATTACTCCATCCTTCCAATTTTTCCGGAGGCTTAAAACCTAATTCCAGCGCATTCGTAAATAACGGCGTTCCCGGATAGCAAATAACTGGCTTAAGAGTCCCAATAACAATATTGGGGTTATCTTTCTTTAAATTAAACATTAGATTCAAGGTATCTTTGACATCCACATCAGACTCTCCGGGAAACCCGCTCATATAACTATAGATAGGGCGTATATTATACTTACCCAAGCGTTTATTTACAGTAAGTAATTCTTCAATAACATAATTTTTCTTAATAAAATCAATGATTTTTTGCGAGCCGGATTCTGGAGACATACAAATTTCTTTGAGACCGCTGTTTCTCAAAGAAGCCAAATAGTCATCGTCCATATTGTAGATCTCTTTAATATGCGTGCCTATTACAAGCCACGTTACGTTCAACTCTTTTATTCCCTCTACGATTTCTCTAGCGCGATAAGCGTTAGCAAAGAAATTATCGTCCCAAAACTCAAAATGCCTGATATCGGGATGTTGTTTTAAAATATACTTTATTTCATTTAGCACTTTTGCAGGAAGAAATCCCCGCCATCGAGAATGATTAATGGATAAGTTGTAACAAAACGTGCAGCGCTGTGGACAGCCTCTTGATGTACAAAGCATCATAGTCTTCCCATAAGGACCTGACTTGATATATCTCCTTAAATCAATGAGATGATAGGGGGTCGGAGGGAGTTTATTCAAATCCACCAAAGGTCTCTCTCCACCAAAACCGTGTTCTTTGCTCCATACGCCGGGAATATTTTTTGTAGTCTTACCGGATGCAAGAGCATTAACGAGTTCGGCAAAACTATCCTCTCCCTCTCCTGCCACAACATAATCTATTAACGGATGCTGCACGGTCTGGCTGGGCGTGAGGCTGGCGTGGATACCTCCCCATACGACTCGGCAACCGTGGTCTTTGGCAATTTTTGAAACTCGAAGACCCCATTTTATCTGCTTTCCTGTCAATGCAGTAACCCCGACACAGACAGGATTCTCTTTCAACAGGGACAATAAATGAGCCTCCCAGTCTTTTTCGACTCTCTGGTCAATTATGACTATCCTAAATTTTTGATATAGATTCACGACCGTCATAATAAGCCCTAACGGAAGCGTAGAATCGCCTATACCACTAATACTCCTGGGGTTAACAAGCACGATCAGATTTTCCATTTTTAATCACTCCTTCGACACTTAATGTTTTTGTCATGCCGAGAGATTGTAACCTTTAGACCTTCTTAAAATTAATTTTTGGCGTAAACTCTAATTTCTTTAATTTTGAGATGTCCGGGCACCTGCGTAAAATTGCACCTTCAGGATGCTTTCCGGCAAGAGGATAACTTTTTCCCAAAATAATCTCCACCCTCTCTGGCTACCTCTATAATAGTCCTTTCCTGCATCGTCCCGATATTATATATCTCTAAATGCCAACCTTTTTTATCAATAATATCAAGGCATCAACCATATAATCTATAAAGATAAAAAACGTGTCTGCTTCCCCATGCCTTAAACGGGAGGGCGTACTTGTTTATTTTTATTATGCCTGCAGATTACTTTCATCTTAAGGACTAACTGCGGGATGACGTGCTCCCAACCTATATCCGGGCCGTAGACATTGTGGGGCCAACCTTTAAACTCTCCCAATGCTCGAGGAGAACGATATTACTGGGGTCCCACTCCTATGAGCCGAGGGGAAACCTCTCTGATTTACACTGGTCAATTAGAAACTCAATACCTTGATATATTAAGAATATTTTGGCTTTAGAGAGGTAATCCATCGCTAACTTTGTCCTATTATTTTACTTTCCACGCACCATCCGGAGTTTCTACGGGCGTACCTGCAGGAGCATCATTCTGTAAACGCTTAGCATATAGCTTCTGCACTTCTTCTACAGAAGTACCGTTTTTATTAGCAACCGATTGATAAATTATCATCCGGTCAGCATTCTCTCCAGACACAATTTGACCTGCGGCAGAGTCTGCGCCCTGAGAGTTTCTAATTTCTACTAAACCATTTTTATTCTCTCCGATTACCCCTTTTGCCTCCCAAGAAGATAATTCTATAAGGCGATCTTTACGCCTCAAAGCTGCCTGTTCTACTTCTGGGCTAAGGCCGCCTTGAGCATAGGCCACGCTAACAATAATCCCTAAAAGACTCTGTTTATCGGTAGCCTGTTTATTTTCTTGAGAACCGGAGACAAT
>Ga0315294_10003856_pt1 | contig 16351 bp, 13 predicted proteins | sample YL17G13_40_MG_FD_203626 | JGI IMG/M metagenome (GOLD analysis project Ga0315294, IMG submission 203626) | Sediment microbial communities from Yellowstone Lake, YNP, Wyoming, USA - YL17G13_40 | ecosystem: Environmental > Aquatic > Freshwater > Lake > Sediment | place: USA: Wyoming | collected... | reverse complement strand
CCCTGGATGACAGCGGCGATATTGCGCTCTTCATTAAGCCCGGGCACAACGATAGAAATAGACCGCTGCTCACTCATCTAAAGGTTTAAGCAATCCAAACGCAAAGTAATACGAAAATTATTAATCTTAGGTCAGGCAATCCGCAATATAATGGCAAATGGCTAAATGAGTAATTTCTGCATATCCATAAGAATCGCTGGGGACGTAAAAATTTATGTCCCCCATTCTCTTGAGCGGGTTATCCGGCTTAAAACTAGATAAGCTAACGATAAAGCACCCCAAGTCTCTTGCTTTGCGGGTCGCCTGCAAAATATTCTTGGATTTACCGGAGCTGCTGATGGAAAACAGCACGTCGCCTTTCTTGGCCAGCATTTCAACTGGCTTGGCAAAAACTTGACTATAGCCAAGGTCATTGCTTAAGCAGGTTAAGAGGCTGGAATCGTTAAAAGCCATGGCAGGGATTTTTGCGTTTTTCAAAAAATCCGTGGCCAGGTGGCTGGCTATGGAAGCGCTGCCTCCGTTGCCGATCAAAATAATTTTCCCGCCCTTGCTGGAGGCGGATTTTATCTTTTTTACGACATAAAAAATTGCTGCGTTAAAATCATATCTTTTTGCCTTCTTGTCAGTAACCTCAATCTGATTCAGGGCCCTGATTAATCCGGTAAAGTTTTCCATTTTATTTTAATAAGGTAGCGATGTATTTAAACAACGGCACCGGCTCCACTGCAGAGCGGTTGCCCACGATCAAAACCTTCATTGCACCTACGGCATTGCCGATAAAAGCTACGGCCTCCATGGGATTTCCTTTCTCGGCGCAGGGTGAGGTGACCGAAAAAAAGGCATCGCCTGCGCCTATGCGGTCTACCACTTGTTTTGAAAAAACCGGGATCTGGGTAAAACCCTTGGCATGAGAATAGGCCAGAGAACCCAGATGCCCGCGGGTAACAATAATCTTATCGCAATGCAATTGCTTACCTACCTTTAACACCAGGTTTTCCAATCTGGAAAATTTATCGTGGCAGGCCAGCCGGATTTCCGGTTCGTCAATGCAAATATAGTCGGCGCGGGCAAACTTGGTGATCAGGTTAAAGCCGATATTGGCGCTGTTGGTCTGGGTGTTGACCGCCAGAAATTTACTCTTTTTACAAAGGACTTCTATTATTCTAGGCGTCATTAAACCGTGCCCAAAATCAGCCGCCACCACCAGATCAAAATTTTTAATATGGGATTCCAGGTATGCGCAGATCTTTTTCTCCAATGCCTCGCTCAAATAACGGGTATCTTCCAGGTAACAGATCTCAAAGAGTTTGTTTAAGAAATCGGGGTCGATGTACCTACGCTTGACCACTGTCGGGACATCCTTCTGATAATAAAAATTGGTCCTGATGTTGGGCTTGAGGTGCGTGGCAATAAATCTTCTGTAGTCGTTCTTAGTCCCGATAGCGCTGACCAGGCTAACGTGCCGGCAAAAACCGGCTAAGTGGTTAGCCGCAGCCAAGACCCCGCCGGCAAAGATCTCTTCTTCTAAGAATTTTGTGGCAATGATATTATCTTTTTGGGACTTGCCGATGCCCTTACAGTAATGGTATTCATCAATAATAATGTCTCCGATGAGTAAAACCTTGACATCCGAAACTGACCTTAGGGCATTGATAATGTCTTTGGCGGTATAATGCCTTTTAAAATGGCCGAAGAAATCCTTGGCCTCATCCGAATAGGGGGCTAAAAAGGTATTGATGATGGAAGTGGAGCTAAAGGTTATTTCTTCGGTAAAATACATACTTGCGCCTACTGACTTGACCGCCTTTTCCTCGGCGTAAATATTGCCGGTAACATCTTCTTTTTTATCCGCGTAGTCGCTGCCCTTGGCATAAAAATTGGGCCTGAGCTTCTTTATCGTCTCCACTGCTGTCGGCCACTCATTGACCGCCACGTAATCAACGCATTCAATCGCGGCTACGCTTTCTGCGCGCAGAAACTGATTAAAAATCGGCCTGCCCGGCCCTTTATTGACGAACTCATCCTTGGTGACGGTAACCACCAGGATATCTCCTTTTTGCTTGGCTGCTTCAAAATACCTGATGTGGCCAGGGTGCAGCAGATCAAATACCCCATGGCAAAGAACGATCTTCCTGCTTTTTTTTCTTGATTCCTGAAGGATCTTGGCCAGTTCACTGATGGATTTTATTTTGTTGCTGATAACTCTGGACATATTTACCTCTTTAGATATTTAAACCAATCCCGCGTTGCCGCTTCAATCTTCTCAGGCGTCCAAACAGGGGCATTCTTCCAATAATCTATATTATGCAATATTAAGTTTATCCCTTCTTCGAATGAAACTTTAGGTTGCCAATTCAGCAACTTTCTTATTTTTCTAATATCTGCCCACGTACAATCCGGCTCTCCCGGCCTTTTCGGTATATGTATCTTCTCGCCCCCGATAAGGGAAACCAGCTTATTTATGCTCTGGGGCTTGCCTGCGCCGAGGTTAAAGACTTCGTTGCTGATCTTGGAATCGGCAGCCTTGATAAAACCCTGCGCCACATCCGTGACATATATGAAATCCCTGGTCTGATTTCCGTCGCCAACTACAGTAAAGGGAAGGCCTGCCAATTTTTGCGCCAAGAACACCCCCATCACTGCGCCGTAGGCGCCCGAGGTCCTGGACCTTGGGCCATAGACATTAAAGATCCTCAGCGAAACGACGGATAGCTTATAAAGCTTTGCCCAAAAAAGACAGCATTGCTCCCCGATATATTTTGAAAACGCATAAGGGTACTGCGGCTGAATCCCGGCATCCTCCGCAGTTGGATAGACTGTAGGAATTCCGTAACAGGAAGAGCTAGCCGCATAAACAATCTTTTTTACCTTATTCAGCCGCGCCGCCTCTAAAACCGCGATCGTCCCGTCAATATTGGCTTTACAATACTTATACGGCTCAACTATTGAGGGGACGATATCGGCTAAGGCCGCCAGATGGAAAACCAAATCCACGCCTTTAAAATGTTCTAAAATACTGCTTAAGTCAGAAACATCTTTTTTAAAAAAGGCGATATCTCTGGCAACGCTTTTTAAATTATCCAAATAGCCGCAGGAAAGATTATCCAGGACTATAATATCATGCCCTTGCCTTGCCAGGGCTTCTACAATGTGCGAACCGATAAACCCCGCTCCGCCAGTGACTACCGTCTTTATCTTCTTTTTCAAAGCCTCCTCGTTCTTACGAATATACTTTTTTATTATAACATAAATCCTTTAAAAATAACAAACCCTTTATACTACGCCGCTGGAAAACCCTGCCCTTAAGGGCAAATGATGAAGGCGGCTTTAGTATCCAGCTTTTAGGACCCTTGGGAACCCCGCCTGCCTGCCGGTAGGCAGGGGCTTTAGCCTAAGGTGGGCTCCATTATTTCTACCCGGTATTCAATCTGACCGTAGAAAAAAAGATGTACCTGCCGAATAGATTATAAATGGCCCTTTGTTGTATCTTGCCTGAGACGGACTGCAAAGCAGCCTTGAAATCCTCGCCTTTGCCTTTCTCCAATATTAAATAGACTAACTGATTCGACTCTTCCTGCAGCCCTAATTCCTTAAAATGGTAATTATCCTGAATATATTTATATAACTGCTGGGAATCCCTTTCTAAAACCCAGAAAAGATCCGCGGGGTAAATACATATATATTTTATATTAAATTTATCTTCTAAATCTTTGAAATCCTTAAGATCCGATGTCCAGCCCGTATAACGCTGAGCATACCGGGCTATTCCCTGCCCTTGAGCATGGGTCAATAAAAAAATACGTTCATCGGCCTTGGTCAGTTCTCTTAGCGTTGCTCCCGCAACATCCACTCCCGGGAAAATAGTTGCGTACATCGAAAAGATAGATTTAAAAACAAAAGGGCTGGCTATTCCTATCAGAATAACCATTAAGTATATAAAAATATCCTTTTTTATCAAATCTCTTAATGTCATTGCCACGAACGAAACCAGATACACCGAAGACAGGCAGACTAGCACCAGAAACGGCATAAAGGAAAAACCGTGCTGATATAACTGTTGCGAAAGCTGCATGGCATATAAAAAAGCGGTTATGGCCCAACCAACGATGTATTTATCTAATAAGCTTTTCCCTTTTAAAAAAGCAAGTATGGCTCCCAATAAAGTCAATATCCAAAACACAGGAGTAAAATTCTCTTCGGATAAATAATGGAAGACGGCCTGGCCATGATTATCCCAATAAGAAGGCGTTAAAATTTCCCAGAGTCTTGCATTCTCTAGAAACCTCCATTGCCCTGCATTTTTAAGCCAAACTATAGTTATAACGATTGCCAGGTAGGGAATAAGCAACCCTGACATGAATTTTAAGAATCCTTTCCGGTCTTCCCATATTTTTTTAAATGGCATGCAAAACAAAAACGGCAATACACCAAACAGGAAATTAAATTTGTAACCCCAGGCGATTGAAAATGATAACCCGCCTAAGAAAAGATTATAAATTTTGGAGGAAGCAATAAATCTTAAATAAAAAAAACTGCCCAGCAGCATAAAGAAAAATGCCGGACTTTCCGGCTGAATATTCCTGGAGAAAAAAACACCCAACGGCATCATAGATAACAACAAAGCGCTGGATAAAGATAACACCGTGTCGGCAAAGAGGATCTGGGAAATCAGATAAATAAGAAGGATCCCTGCGATTCCAAATAATATATTAAATAACCGGGGCCCCCAAAGATTATCGCCCAAGACAGACCAAGAAATCAAAATCTGATAAGACACCAAAGGCAAATTAGGATAAGGTTTGACAATTGCGCCGTCATCAAAGGCATCGCGAAAATATACCCTTCGACTGGATAGATCGCCGGCCTTTACCATTTCCTGAGCCATGCCTAGATATTCATTTTCCATCATATTGTGGTAACCTATAGAAGGGAAATCTAAATTATAAGCCCTCAAAAAAAATCCCAGGAGGAGTATAAAAAACAGGATCGCTGTTCTGTACTGTTGAATTATCTTGAGCATTTGCATAAGATCCTGGAGCCTCTTTATCCCGACGCCACAAAACCGCGGCTTAAAGCCTTAGGATGAAGGCGGGTCGGGATTTCGCTTCGAATCTATTCAGGAAACCGCGGGCTTTAACCCGCACAGCTTCATTTTTTCATGTCTTCTTTAAGCAGAAGTTTCTCCAGCCACACAAATAATATGGAAAAAAAGTATTTGCGGCTTAATTCCTTGATGTTATATTTACTTACCCCGCTTTTTCTTCCGTTCCAGGAAATTGGTATCACCGTATAGGAAAAACCCCTGATGATCGCCTTAAGGGGCATCTCAACCGTGATATTAAAATACTGGGAAACTAACGGCTGTATCGCATAGATCACTTCTTTCTTATAGGCCTTGAAGGCATTGGAGACATCGTTGTATTTGATAAAAAATAATAATTTGATGAATTGATTGCCTAGGCGGTTCAAAATATACTTTATCGCAGGATAACCCGAAACCTTGGACCCTTTGATGAAGCGCGAGCCAAAAACGCAGTCGTAGCCTTCAAGGATCTTACGGTAATACTGGACGACATCAGCCGGATCGTCAGAGCCATCACCCATGTAGATTACGACTGTATCTGCGCAAAAACAATCCAGTCCGCGGCGTATTGCCCTGCCAAAACCTTTGGGGCCTTCGTTAGCCACCACTTTTATCCTTTCGAATCTGGAGGCAAGGCCTTCTAATACAATTACGGTGCCGTCAGTCGAATTGTCATTGACAATAACTATTTCGTATTCTATTGCATTTGCCTTTAATGCCGCGATAAGAGATTCTACCGTCTGGGTGATAGATGTCTCTTCGTTATGCGCCGGGATAATTACCGAAAGTTTCATCTTCTTTTTAAAGACAAGAGGCTGATAAAAAATGAGGAAAATATAGTTTGCAGGCCGATGACTAGAAGCGTCATGGCAAAGATTGATTCTCTTATCCTGTGCAATGCCCCGAAATCCGTGGAATACCATTCAATAAAGATCCAAACATTCATCGCCAACCCTATAAGAAATAATAGTAGGCCCAGCGCAATCCCTCTCTCCAGGCTAAATTTACGTTGAAAAAAAAGCGTAACCAGGTCGTATTTTAAGAACTTCTGCCTGATGGCATAGGTATGGGCGAATACTCCGAGATTTAGGATTTGATAAGATAATATAGAAACCACGCTGGCTAAAACCATGATATGTATATCCCAATGTCGCCCCAAAAAGAAAAAAGGTCCGGGCAGCAACAGCAATAAAACAAACATCCCCAGGACAAGCCCGAAAATCCCAGGAATAAAATATAGCCATAGAGGACAATACAACAACATGAATCTGATATGGCGCCAGGCATCAAATAAAGGATTTAGTTTTGATTCGCCCTTGCGGGGATGATAATTGATCGGGACCTCGTAAGTCTTGAGGTTATTCATCAATGCAGAAACTACCATCTCGGTAGCAAACTCCATACCCAAGGTCTTCAATTTCATTTTATGGTAGGCCCAAGAGCTAAATCCACGCATCCCGCAGTGGACATCTGAAACATTGGTATGAAAAAACAGCCGGCACATCCCGGAAAGGATGGGATTGCCGATATAACGATTAACCCAGGGCATGGCCCCTTTTGACATTTTTCCTTTAAACCTTGAGCCGATTACAAAATCATATCCTTTGCGCAGCGCCGTTAAAAATTTCGGAATATCGTAAAAATCATAGGTATTATCGCTATCCCCGATAATTATATATTCGCCCCTTGCTTCTTTTAGCCCCCGCAAATACGCTGAGCCGTACCCCCTTCTTGATTCCAAGACCACCCTTGCTCCCAAATTTTCAGCGATCTCTCTTGAGCGGTCAACAGAGCCGTTATCCACCACAATAATCTCGCCGACAACTGCCTCTTTTAGAAATACGTCTTTTATCTTCTTCACGCAGGCCCCGATTGCTTCTTCTTCGTTAAGGCAAGGTAAAACCACCGAAACTTCAATTTTATCTTCCATATTTAACCCGTTAGAGAAAATTACTTAAAACATGGTTGGCGATATTGATAATATAACTCTTCATCAGCCCTGCCTCCCATCAGAGAAATTCTCTAACGGGGTTTACCAAATTATTTGAAAAACACGAGTGTAGTCGCTGCCTTCCTCTGCTTCTATAAAAGATTTAAAATGCGTCAGGCCCGCACCGCCCAAATAATACAGCCGCACAAATAAACTATTTGCTAATTCAGAATTAAGCAAAATTGCGTTGTATCTATTTTTTGTTTTAAAGACTAAAACCGAAAAACCCACATTGCTATTAGTATAAACTACCTCAACCAAGGTATCCTGCCTGAATATAAACAGGCTGCGGGGAATCTGGCCTGAATTAGCATAGATGGTCTGCTCGCCAGGTTTATAAATAAAACCGTTATCGAAATAAACAGAATCGCCCCTTAGCTCACCGTTAATTATATTGCTATAAAACTGAAAAGGCGAAGAAAGCCAGCTCTCCACATCCTGAGGCGATATCAAGGATGCCTCTTGATAGAGCCTTTCTACCTCTTGCTTATCTCTACCCAGCTTTACGAGATAATCAGCGATTTGTTCTTTTTCTCTTCTTTGAATATTCTGGGCAAGATATACCTTAGCAAAACTCCAGGTCCCCAGGTACGAAATGGCCCCCATCTTAGAAGGCATCGAGGGGTCCACCACAAAAAGAGCGGGAACAGAAGGCGTAAAGATAAGCTGCAGGACTTGCGAAGCAGCGGAAGCCGGAAGGAAATCCAATAAATTAGCCTTGGCTCTTTCTGGTTCCAGAACTAGCACGCCCTCTAAAAGAAGGACAGATTTTAGGGGATCCTGAAGGTATTTATTGATGATCTCAAAGGCTTTATTGCCGCCGTTATTGAGCATGCGCAGGATGCGAATAGCTTCTTCTTCATTACCGGCAAGCAGGACTCTGGCCATCCAATAGGCCTGAGGTACGTTCTGGCTTTGGCCGTCAAAAATCACCTTGCGGCGGGCAACTACCTTAAACCAATCTCCGAAGTCCCACCAAGAGTTAATAATGCTGCCTTTAGAAGCTGAATCCCGCATAATGGTAAGCACCTTATACCAGGTATCGTTCATTAAGGGATAAATTCCCCTGGCTACCCTGCCGCCCTTATTAATAAAATTCATTGAAATGACGGCTGTCAAGAAAACCGCTAAACACAAAGCAGGTAATTTTCTTATTTTATTTTTACTAAATTTATATAATTCGTTCAGCATCATCCCTAGCGAAACCCCGCTGGGTATTAATAGAAACATAGCGAACCTCACGCCTCGAGAACAGGCAAACAGCATAATCCAGAACAATGAAAATAAAATAAGCACTGATTCTCTTTTAAAACTGGGCTCTCTTTGTTTAAATATATAAATGTATGCCAAAAACAAAAGGCAGATTACAGACAGCCAAAAGATAAGCGGCGTTCCGAAAGAATTCGCTACTTCGGTAATATTCGCTTTTTTCATTTCGCCTACAGTATAAAAAACATTCGGCCAGATAGACGGGATAAGGGGTTTATTTAAAGCAAGGAGGCCTCCCAACTGGCCAAATAACAACTGAAACGGCTGTAAACCGCAAAAGACGATAATCCAAAATAAGCCCGAAAGAATAAATATCCCCAAAGAGACCAGGCGCTGCTTAAGGGCAATGTAATTAATTTCTTTATTTAACCAGCGCACAGAAAGTATGCCGGCAATAGAAAAAAATTCATAGATAATTATTATTAGGAAAATAAACCACCAGCTCATCCAGGTAAAACAAAACAGGCCAATACAAAGCCCTGCTAAAACCAGCCAAGGAATACGGCGTTTAAAGGTCTGGGCTTCGTAGGATAGGGCGTATGTCCAAACCGCCAGAAGAGGAAAAAGTACATTAAAAATATCCTTGTCAAACCAGCCAGCACAACTGCGCGGCATAAATGTGGGGGAAGTAATGACCAGAAGGCAGGCAACTATAGCGCCCATCTCCCCGGCAAGGCGATAGGAAAAGAAATAGAGTGCTAAAATTAAAATGGTAGAAAACAAAAGCGGAAGGTAAAAGACAAAAGTGTATACATCTAAGCGTTTAAATAAGCTGAATATTTTATAAAGAAACGCGGAAAAATAATAAAGGAAATTATCCCAGTACAAAAAATCCCCGGAAGGCGCAAGCATTAAATTATCAAATTGCCTGCCATTTATAACTTCATCACCCGGGTGGTGAAAACGCACTATATTATCCACGTAGCGCCCCCAATGCCAACAGTCCAACTCCATAATATAGGTCTGGCCTTTTTCGTCCTGGAATCTATCCTTTAGTTGCCGGTATAAGTTTCCGGTTTCGTTATTTAATGCCTTTCTATTTACCCTATAGTACTGGGCAACCTTGGCCTTAATCAACTTGTCCCTGGCTAAAGGATTAAACTGAGGAAATTTATTATACGTCTCCTGCGTCACTATCTGGCTGACCTTCTGCCTGACCATATCTTGGGCTTGTTTTTTTAACTGTGGAAAATAAATGGGGAAGGCGCGGAAATAAATATTGACCGACAAAACAAACAGGAGGCAAATTGCGGGTAAGGTATATTTCTTTATCTTTAACATAACCAACCCTCCGACTACCCTAAAGCCTAAAGGCTTTAGGGGCTGCTGTAGGGTGATACTCAAGAGCGGCGTATAGCTACTGCGTCCTGAAGGACGGAGTTTGGAGCCGCCGAATGTATCAATAATTTAACACAAATTTAGCCTTTTGGCAAATAAAAATTGCGCAACCCCTTAGTTTAAATAAAGTTAGCTAAAATAAAACAAAAGCCCGGTTTGTCAGGCACCCCTAACAAAACCGGGCTCTCGAAAATTACGCGTTTATATCGGATTTATTTACTATTTTTCCCCATTAATTTTAATGCAACCGCAAACAAAATGCAGGTATTGGTAAATATTAACAGCGCTTCTGCCTCTAATCCGCCAGGCAGGATGGGAACCGGCTTAAGCGTAATCTTAGAAATTACCCCCACCACAAAACTCAAGGCTGCCAACAACAAGGCCAAATTAGCTAAGGTTTTCATATCCCCTCTCTCCTTTTTTAATGAGCGCATAACTTACGGAGCAATAGCGACGTAAGTTATAGCCGCTTCATATAATTTGTATCTCGAGTGCCTTCCTTTGACTCCTTTTTCGTTATATATTATGTCCTTATAAGCCTAAGATGTCAATACCTTTTATCCACAAATATGGGGTTTGTTACCACAAATAAATCTTTTGACCGGATCTCAAGACGATAATAATCCTTGTCTTGACCTTGAACCGTTTCTTCCTCATAGAATATCTCAAAAGGGGAAAGGACCTCGTAGACTTTGATCACGCTGCCGTTCTTGATTAATTTTATCTCGATGCGCTCTGTTTCCGGATGCAGGAAGCGGCCGCTTATTTCTAACCTAACCCACCCTTTAGCGGCTAATTCTTCTCCCAGAGTCGCGCGATTTCCGGTCTCAAGGTCCCTGATAATAAATCTATCCAGGATAAACTCAGGGGCATTTTCACCCTGCGCGACATACATCCTTCCCTTCTTTAAGGCATCGATTACCTCTGGATAGGTCAGGCCGCGCACCAGAAGCATATTTCTTAATTCTTTCATAAACACATCTAGATTCCCCTGGTAATCCCGGTTCAATTCGGCTATCGCCCATACCGGCTTCTTCCTTAAGCCCGCGCAATATTGCGCCAAAATCTCATCCCATAAACCCCCGGGAGGCCCGACGCTCTTATAGCCCTCTAGTAATATGGCAAATCCCGTATAGTCCTGGGATTGCGCAAGTTTAACGGCTTGATCTTTGGTCTCTATTTTGATTGAGCCGAAATCCTGAAGATTTTGCGCTTCCGGATGAGCCCAAAAAGTCAACCCCCCAAGCTGACCAACGTAATCAATAAAATTCTGATAGGGCATTATTCCTGCGTCACCGTGGTATTGGTCATATTTTAATCCATAAAACGGCCAATTATTCGCCAGAAACACTAAGCCAATAACGGCTATAAAAAAACCCAAGGCTCGTTTTCTTCTAAGAACGAACAGGCCGAGTAAAATCAGCATAACCGGCCAGAACTTAGATATCCTTATCCCGGCTCTTAAGCCTCTGGGATTACTGATCAACGGCAGGTTTCGGTAGGCCGCAGCAGAGTCCAAGCCTATCGCCAGAATATGGTTATGCCAATTATGCATAGTTAAGTTATTTTTAAAAAACGATCCTGTCCAATAGTAAAAAGGCGCGCCTTCCACTGCCGGAATAAAAATCATTTTAGGGAACTCTTGGTTTAATTTCTTTATGCGCTCCAGGTAATTTTCTATGCCGTAAGTCAAAGCCGAGGGATTCTCCATGGTCTTTTTTATCAGACCACGCAAAGGCCGCAGTCCGTATTCGAAGCGACTGGCAGCATTATCGGTGATGATCAAAACCGAAATCCCGTTATCCTGGGCGATTTTGGCGATTTCTTCCGGAGCGTACTTACCGTCGCTGATGCTGGAGCTGACATGGATTACGCAGGGTGCCTGGATAAATTCATCACCCCAGACCATAGGACAGAACCAAAACCAGGCGCAAAGGCCAAAAAAAAGAATTCTTATTATGCGAGACTTCATTTTCTCTGCTGAGACTCCAGCCTGTGGATCAATTTGATCTTTCTTTCTATAAATCCGATTGCCCTTATCCCCATAAATAATCCCATGGCTAATAATACTAAAAGTATTAGGGCGTAGTGATTGCGTATGAGAACAAACAAAAAGGCGATGATGCCGAAATACATGGTAGCAAGATAAAAACCTGCGACAATCTGGCGCTGGCTAAAGCCGAACTCCAAAAATCGGTGATGCAGGTGCTTTTTGTCAGCGACAAAAACCGACCCTTTCTTTCGTATCCTACGCAAGATCGCCAACGCAGCATCATAGATGGGAATTGCCATAACGCAGATAGGAACGATTAAAGTAACGGCGGTCGCCAGTTTAAACTGAAACCCTACGAGGCCCGCCACTGCCATGAGCAACCCCAGAAACATACTTCCCGTATCCCCCAAGAAAATCTTCGCCGGCGGGAAATTATAATACAGAAACCCTAAGCTGCTGCCGCATACAACGCTAAAAAAAAGCATGGTAACGGGTGATTTCAGATAGAATCCGACAAACAACATACAGAAGCTGGATATACACACGATCCCTGTCGCCAATCCGTCTAATCCGTCAATAAGGTTTACGGCATTGATCATCCCGATTACCCAAAACAAGGTAAGAAGCATGCTCAAAAAATACGGTAGCGGCGTCTCTGCGCCGGAAACAGGATGCGTAAAAAACGCGACACGGAAATCTGCAAAGAACAAAATGAGCGCGGTGGCAACCTGGCCGATAAGTTTACCGATCGGCCGCATGCCCCGCACATCATCCCATATCCCGATAAAACAAAGAACCGTAACGGCCGCAAGTAAACCGGGTATTTTCGGATAAAAGACGTGCTGGTATTCAACGCTGATAGAACAGGTCAAGAGTATCGTGAAGATAAAAGATACTGCAACCGCTATGCCTCCTAAGCGCGGCACAGCACGCGTATGCACCTTGCGCGCAGAAGGGATATCAAGCAGGCTATACCGCAGACAAAACCAACGCACCAGAGGAGTCAATAAAAACGTAAGCACAAAAGACACCAAGAATACAGTAACTGTCTTCATACCATGAGCCCTTTCTTTTTCAAGAGGTCTTTATAGATGGCCTCGACCTGCTCAACCATCGCCTTGACTGAGAACCGCTCAGTAATCTGAATCCTCCCTTTTTCTCCCATGCTGCGGCGAAGGCTTGAGTCCTTAAGGAGCCGGATCAGCGCGAATGCCAGAGCGCTGCTGTCATTAGCAGGAACTAAAAGTCCATTCTCTCCGTCCCTGACAATAAAGGGAATCCCTCCGACAGATGTGGCTACCACTGGCTTGGATAAGGCCATAGCCTCAAGGAGCGACCTTCCTAAGCCTTCATAAAAAGACGGAAGGACAGCCACATCAAAAAGTGCAGTAATCTGCGGAATATCCTCTCTGAAACCGGTAAAAATAACATTTTCCTGCAGGCCCTTTTTTTTAACTATGCGCTCTAGAAGTTTCTTGAGGTAACCTTCTCCGACAAACATAAATTTCACCCGGGGAACCTCGCGAATTATATCCGGGATGGCTTCGATAAGGACCGCGTGTCCCTTTCCTTCCCACAGCTTGGCCACGAAACCGACCACCAGCGTATCTTCATCTATGCAAAATTCTTGTTTCCTCCGTTCTACCTCTATCGCCTTTACCTCTTCATATCGCTCTGTATCTATGCCGTCAGGGATTACGGCATATTGCTGCCGGTCTCCGATACCAAGCCGTAGCCCCCACTCTTGTAGCGGAGAGGAAACTACCACCAACCGGTCGGACCAGGGCGCGGCCGTGCGCTCAAGAAAAACGTAGAGACCTTTAAGCAAGCGCCTCTCAAACTCGTGGAACGCAAAACCGTGCACCGTATGAACCACAACCGGTATTCCTGCCAGCCTCGCTGACAACCTTCCGATAAACCCGGCTTTCGAGTTATGCGTGTGTACAATATGATACTGCTCTCTCTTCATCAAAGACTCGAGCTCAAAAACCGCGCGAATATCTTTATAGGGATTGATTTCGCGCACTAAAAATCGAAGAGGCCTAAACGCTATGCCACTTTCTTTAACCGCCTCTATGAGAGCGCCTGGCTGGGAGGCGCAGGCAAATTCAACTTCATATCCTTTGCTTTTGAACCCGCGCATGGTATCCAGGGTATGGATCCCCGAGCCGCTTATTACGGGGAGCGTATGGACGTGAAGTATTTTTATTTTATCAGACATTTCTATTCAACAATTCATTTACCGCTTGAAAAACCTCCTCGGCGGTAATGAGTTTTACGGGAATGCGGATAATCTGAACCATCTTTTCATCGGCGTATGGCCTGAACTTGCTGTATTCCCCTTCTCCAAATAAACTGACCAGAGGAACTCCTAGCGCTGCTGCAAGATGCGCAGGTCCGGAATCAGGGCTGATAAACAGATTGCAACGCTTGATAAAAGCGATGAATTGGCGCACGCTTAATTTTCCTACTACATCTATTACTCGCACAGATAAATCCGCATTAATCTCATTGAATATTCTACGATTAAGATTACTCCCGCACACGGCAACCTTCACAGGTAATTCTTTTACTAAACGCTCGGCTAATTCATGGTAGCCTGCGCTCACCCAGTTTCGGCTCGGCCTAAACGTTGAGCAATTAATCCCTATCACTATATCCTTTGGCCCTACCCCTTCTTTCTCCATGAAGCTTTGGATAAAAAGTTCATCATCTCTATCACATTTTATTTTAAATTTTGTTTCTTTTATCTGACCACCCAAGGCGCGGATAATATCAAGTTTATGTTCTACTTCATGCATGCTATCGCTGAGCGCCTCTTTAACCTTGAGATGGTAGAAAAAGCCTCGGCCATCCGCATCTCTACCCACCCAATATTTCCCCCCGACTGCTGAAAACAAGAGAAACATCTTGAGGGCGCCCCCGGCAGAATATATCCGATAAAGGTTAATCACAAGGTCAAATTGATATGCCCTGAGTCTTGCGATGAGCCTTAAGAAACCCAAGACAGAATCAATGACAAAAACTCCGTTTAAATCTTGGGAATCCCTGACAATATCTCCGGCACGCGAATTAGTCAGAAGAAGAATCTGCGCCTGCGGATATAATTCCCGTAACGATGCCAGCGCCGGAAGAGCTAATACCATATCCCCTAAACCTGCCAACTGGACCACTAATATGGTGTGAGGATTCTCTATCTTTGCGTTCATTCTCTTGCCAAAGGTTTTTCGCGTTTATCCGCTACTTTGCTAAACGCCTCTACGATGACTGCCGCTGTCTTCTCTATAGAAAACTGTTTCACTCTCTTAAGCCCCTTTTCGATCAGCCCCTTCCTTAACTCCTCGTTGGTCAAAACATCATTCATCGCCCTGGTCAATGCCTGGACATCATAAGGATCGACTAATACGCCGGCATCGCCGATAAGCTCCGGCAAAGACGTTACGTTGGATGCCACAACCGGCACCCCGCAGGCCATTGCCTCCAGGGGCGGAAAGCCAAATCCTTCCCGTAAAGACGGAAAAACGAATAAGGCCGCGCCGTTATATACAGAGAGTAAATCTTCATCGGGAATAAAACCCGTAAAAACAACTTTATCTTTGACGCCTGATTGAGCTGCCAGTCTAACAAGCTGGCGATAGCACCACTTCTTGCTTCCACCGATGACTAAACTGTGCGCATCTTTTATATCTTTTGGCAGTCCAGCATAGGCCTTAATTAAAGAAGAAACGTTTTTGTGCGGCATAAGATTGCCCACATAGAGGATATAATTCGACGTGACGCCGTATTTTTCTAACGTTGCTCGAGCACTTAACCTGTCCTTAAGCGGAGAAAAATCTTCCCGCACTGCGCAATAGTGCACCATTACCTTGTTTGCATCAATTTCAAAAATTTCTAAAAGCTGGTCTTTGACATAGCGGGAAAGGACCAAAATAAGATTTGCGGTACGAAGAGACCTTTTAAGAACGCACCTGAAATACAGCCTATACAAAAAGGAATGTTTATTAAACAATGGATTTAAATCGTTGACGGTAATAATTGACTTGCATGGCAACCACCATGGCTTCTTATAATAAGGGGAGAAAAATAAATCTATTTTATCCTCTCTCAATGCCCCGGGCAAGGCGATGTGGTCCCAAAGAAGCCAGGGGGTTTTTAATACCTTTACTTTTATATTGGGACTACGTAAATCAGCTTCTGGTTGACGCGAATAATAAAGGAAATACTCATGGGAAAGAGGTGAAATATGCCCGATAACCCCGAACAGGCTCCTGGCGATCCCTGTCATCCCCTTTTCAATTTCTCTGGCATCGATTCCTATTTTCAAATTTTCCCTTCCTTTACAGTGCGCTAAACTTGCGCATCAGGCGCCCCCGAGCGAGACCTATAACGCATCGCTATTTTTTTGCTAAAATAATAAAGCTGTGGGTAAAGAGTTTCGGCATTCCTAAGAAAAATATTATTTTTGTAAATCCTATCTTCAAACTGAGCGCTTTATGAAGGTTCCATCTGCTATACTCGGAAATGATCGCTGCTATTATTTCTTTCTTGATATTACGGGGGTATCTGTTATCAATCCTGAGCACGCGAACGGGAAATTGATAATGCAATAAACCTGTATACATTGAAAGAGCCACAAATCCGGACTTAGTGAGCAATCTCCGTAAGGCCCAATAGGAAT
>Ga0315294_10003855_pt1 | contig 16351 bp, 11 predicted proteins | sample YL17G13_40_MG_FD_203626 | JGI IMG/M metagenome (GOLD analysis project Ga0315294, IMG submission 203626) | Sediment microbial communities from Yellowstone Lake, YNP, Wyoming, USA - YL17G13_40 | ecosystem: Environmental > Aquatic > Freshwater > Lake > Sediment | place: USA: Wyoming | collected... | reverse complement strand
GCGCGAAGGGCTCTGGATGACGCGCGCGAAGGGCTCTGGATGACGCGCGCGAAGGGCTCTGGATGACGCGCGCGAAGGGCGCGGGATGACACGCGCGAAGGGCTCTGGATGACGCGCGCGAAGGGCTCTGGCTGACACGCGCGAAGGGCTCTGGATGACACGCGCGAAGGGCTCTGGATGACGCGCGCGAAGGGCTCTGGATGACGCGCGCGAAGGGCGCGGGATGACCGGGGCGGGGGGATCGGCCCCTGCGTCGGGCGCAATCATCAATACTTCTGGAACAGTTTGCCCCAGCGCGTCTCGAGCGCCTGGCGGGCGCGGCCGGAGCCGACACATGGGTACCAGTAGAAGTCGTGATAGAGGATGGAGGCGACGTAGGACCAGGGCGCGAGCACGGTGCGCAGCAGGAGCTTCTCGAGCGGCTTGAGCGGGCCCCAGTAGATCATCTTCTGGCCGCGGCTGGCGAAGGTCTCCTGCGCGCGGTGGAAGCCGAAGCTGACGCCGGAGATGTCCTCCCCCACGACTTCGATTTCCGCGGGATCGCCGCAGCCAAGGCCGCGCTCGTGGGCGATGCGGATGAAGGCGAGGGACATGGGATCGAAGCCCATCATCTTGGCGGCGATGGCGTCGATGGCCACCTGGTCGGCGCCGGCGAGGATGTAATCCTTCTCGTGGGGCGTCATGCAGCGCGGGCCGGGGCCGTCGCCGGCGAAGGTGCCGTCCATGACGGCGAAGATCCCGGTGTGGATCTCCTTTTGGATGGTGAGCAGGTCAACCAGGGTCTCGTGGATGACCGAGTGCGTCCAGTGGCGGCGCTCGTGGAGCAGCCCGCCGAAGGCGTTCTTCATGGCGCCGGTCATGGTGGTGAAGACGTGGGTCTTCATGGTCGGCAGGTGGATGATGTTCTCGCCCACCATGCGTTTGGGGATTTGGATGCCGTCGGGGAAGATCTCCGGCAGCACCAGCATGTCGCCCTTGGGGTGGTAGGTGATCCACTCTTCCGTCTTTTCGTAGAGGTGGATGTTGCGCACCCCGTATTGCTCGAGCACCGGCTTGTGCTTGTTGGCGACCTCGCCGCGCTTGGCGCTGACCACCACGGTGCGGTTGTGGCAGCCGTGAATGAGCTCGCGCCGGTAGCCGTCGTCGAGCATGGTCTTGATCACGCCCTCGAGCTGCCACGGCGTGGTCGAACACGCCGGATACCAGCGCTGCCAGGAGATGTTGATCTTGAGCGCGGTGTCCCGGTCTTTGGGCAGATGGCGCTCGTACTCGGCCATGCGCATGAGACGGCCGTAGTCCTCCAGCACCGTCTCGGGCGAGGTCTTCAGGACTGCCACTTTAGGTCGGGGCATGTGCGTCTCCCGCGGCCGCGCGGCCGCCTACGCGTAAAGCACCACGCCCACCGCCGCCAGCCACAACGCCAGGTTGACCAGCATGGGCAGGTCGCCCAACGGGATCTTCTCGGGCGCGCCACCCTCCTGGCGCTGATGGACGAGATAGAGGTAGCGGAATATGCCGAAGATGACGAAGGGCGTGGTGTACACGAGGTTGGGGGTGTGGAACTTCGCGACCGTGTCGGGCCACATGGTGTAGAGGGCGTAGGACAGCACGGTGGAGGCGGTGACCACCGCGATCATCTGGTCGAGCAGGTAAGGGCTGTAGTGCGCGAGGCTGGCGCGATGATCGCCCGCCCCGGCCTCGAGCACCAGCAGCTCGTGGCGCCGCTTGCTGAGGGCGAGAAACAGCGCCAGGAATATGGTGACCACCAACAGCCACGGCGAGATCGCCACCGCGATGGCTTCCGCACCCGCCGCCGCACGCAGCGCGAACCCCGCGGCGATGGACATGACGTCCACGATCGCCACGTGCTTGAACCAGTAGGTGTAGCCGATATTGAGCGCGTAGTAGGCGAGCGCCAGCAGCCCGAATTCCACGCGCAGGGCGAACGACAACCCCACCCCGACCACCGCCAGCGCCAGCATCACCGCCCGCGCCACGGGGAGCGACAGCCGCCCCGACGCCAGCGGCCGCAGGCGCTTGGCGGGATGTCGGCGGTCGCGCTCGAGGTCGCCGATGTCGTTGAGCAGATAGACGCTCGAGGACAAGGCGCAAAAGAGGACGAACGCGGCGATGGAGATCAAGAGCAGTCTCACGTCGAAGATGCTGCGAGAGAAGATGATGCCGGCGAAAAGGATGCCGTTCTTGAGCCACTGGCGGGGCCGCAGGGCCTCCACGAGCGCCTTCATCGCCTGGAGTCCCGTCCGCTGCGGGATGGAAACCGTCGCGCCGCTCGGTTCGTTCATAAGATGCGTTCCGCGGTAGTGCTCTAACAACCTATGGGCGCGCGGTGCGTACACCGCGCGAGTCAATCGCGACCTCGGCGAGAGGTCGCGCCTAAGTCTTGTTCCATGAGCGCGAAGCCTTTCCTCTCGCAGCGAGCCGGGCCGGTTGAGCAAAAAGGAGCGTTCGCCACCGCGCCGAAGAAGGCGGTTACGAGTGATCGAGCCGGCGCGGCTCGCAAGCGAGGGCGCGTATGCACAGCTTGTTGGAGGCGATGGCGGGTGCTTCGTGCCATGGCCTCGATGCGCGTTCGCTGTGCATCGCCGGGTGCTTCCTGCCCTTCTGCGCGCGGTGCACCGGGCTGTACATCGGCGTCGCGGCGGCGGTGCTGGCCCTGGCGGCCGCAGGCGGGCTGCGGCGCCACGCCTTGCCGTCGCCGGCGGTAATCGCCGCGCTCGGCGTGCCGTGGGCGCTGTCCGGAGGCGCGTGGCTGCTGGAGTTCGTGGGCATCGATCTCGTGGGCAACGCCGGCCGCGCCGTCCTCGGCTTCGCATGCGGCGCGAGCGCGACCATTTTGTTGGCGCCGCTGTGGGCGCGCGTGCTGTGGCCCGAGGACGCCCAGGGGCGCTGTTGCCGCGCGGCGGCGGGCGTGGCAGCGCTCGCCGCGGCGGTGGGGCTGTCTGCCGTTGGAGGGATAAACGGAACCGCCAGGTACTACACCGTATCGGCGGCCACGGTGGCTGGATTCTCGCTTACGGTGGTTGCCGTCAACGTGCTGCTTTTCGCGGGGATCGCGCTCCCGGTGGGTCGCTTGCTTTGGGCGCGACGGGCGTTCGCGCCCTGCGCCGCCGCGGTTGAGATCGCCGCGCTGTCGGCCCTGCATGGGTGGCTGCGCGCGCTGTGAGGGGGTCGCTCGAACGCCGAGCAGGAGGAAGGCATAGATGAAATGCCCCAATCACCCTGACCGCGAGGGGGAGTTCATGTGCGTCGAGTGCGCGCGCATGTTCTGCGCGGAGTGCATCCACGATCGCGCGGGGCGGCCGTTTTGCCCCGAGTGCCTGGCGAAGGCGCAGCAGGAACCGACAGGCGGCGAGGAAGCCAAGCAGCCCGCCGAACCACGGTCGGGCGCGGTCCCTCCGAGTGAACCGCACGAGCCGTCGCCTCCCGCACCACCAGCGCCGCCCGTGCCGCCGAGGCCTCCGATGCCCGCGCCTGGCTACACCCCGGCCGCGGCGCGGCCGAGCGGGATAGCGATTGCGTCGATGGTATGCGGGATCCTCAGCCTGGTGTGCTGCTGCGGCGGCCTGAACCTGGTGCTCGGGGTGGTCGCGATCGTGTTGGGGGCGGCCGCGCTTGGTTCCAGCCAGCCCGGACCGGTTCGCGCCGCCAGCCGCGCGTACGCCATAGTGGGCATCGCCACGGGCGCGGCGGCGATTGTGCTGGGCGTGCTCGCGATCGTCGGGTGGTTCGCTTTCAGCGAGATGTTCCCGCGCTTCCACCAACCGTGGCGCGGGCGGTTCATTTAGCATCACAGCGAACCGGCGACGGGACGGCCGCACGCTGCATGCGGGGCGGACGGGTTCACATGACCGATGCCTGATGACGTGGTGATCGATTTCCACACCCATGCGTTCCCCGACCGCGTCGCCGCGAAGGCGATGGCGGTGCTGGAGGGCACCTACCAGGTCGAGTCGCACAGCGACGCCACCCTTGGCGGCCTGCGGCGCTCGATGGCGGCGGCGGGAATCGCGCGTTCGGTGGTGGTGCCGGTGGCGACCTCGCCGGCGCAGGTGGCATCCATCACCGACTGGGCGGCGGCCAACTCCGGGCCGGACCTGGCCATCTTCGGCTCCCTGCATCCGGCCATGGACGACCCCGCGGCCGAAGTGACGCGCCTGCGCGAGCTGGGCATCCGCGGCGTCAAGTTCCATTCCGAGTTCCAGGACTTCCACCCCGACGAGGAGCGGATGTTTCCCGTCTACGAGGCGCTGCGCGCGGCGGGGATGATCGTGTTCTTCCACGCGGGCAACGAGATCAAGCCCCTGCACGAGGTGCGCGCCACGCCGGGCCGCATCGCGCGCGTGCTCGATGCCTTCCCCGGGCTGACCGCCATCGCCGCGCACATGGGCAGCTACCTGGAATGGGATGAGGTGTGGGAGTTCCTGGTCGGCCGCGAGATCTATTTCGACACCAGCTTCTGCCTGCACAAGCTGGGGACGCAGCGGTTCATGGACATCCTGCGCGCGCACGGGGCGCAGCGCGTCCTCTTCGGCACCGATTCGCCGTGGGGCGACCAGACGGCGACACTGGCCGACATCCGCGCCCTGCCGCTCAGTGACGACGAGCGCCGGCTGGTGTTCCACGAAAACGCGGCGCGGCTGCTGGAGGGGGCTGGCTGACTTCACGACGGCACCGGCCATTCGACAGGAACAGCGGCCCCATCCCCGGAATGGTTGTGCGTTCTAAGCGCCCGGGGAGGAGGTGTTCCGAGATGAACGACGCGCAGCCGGAAGCACGCCGTGGCGCCTACGGCGACGCACTGGCACGCCGGGGTCTGGGACTCGGCCAGCGGTTTGTGCGGGGCTTCGATCTCATCCTTACCGCGGCGCGCTCCCTTCGTGCCCGGCCGGCGCTGGCTTTGGCCGTAGTCGCGCTGACAACCGCGTCATGGTTTTCAAGCGCCACCGTCGGCGGCATCATGACCGCCCGCCGTTGGGCGCTGGTTGGGCGGCCGGTGCCACAGACGGAGCGCTCGCGCCTCGCGTTTCCGCAGCGTTGGGCGGCGTCATATCAAAGTGCGCCGCTCTACACCCTGCTGTGGGCCCCTCTTCTAGAGTTCGGGGGCCCCCTTTCGTACCCGTCGTCCATTGCGAATCGTTGGATAGGTTTCGGAGCGTATCAGGTCCTGTTTGCCAGACTGGAAGCGCTCGCTCGCACTCCGCCATCGGGGACGCGCCGCGGAGCGCCGCCGCCGCGTGTCCCTCGCAGCTACGACGCACTCGCGATGCGGTGGGACCGGAGCCTTTCGATATTGGGAATGGGTGTGCCGGCTGTACTTGTCTCGACGCTGCTGCTGGTTTGCTTGCTCGGCTGGGTGCGCGACCGCGACCGACGCATTCGCCTCGCCGACCTGCCGGGCTACTGGCGACGGCACTGGCCGCCGGTCTTGGCGCTGACCCTGATCGTTGTGGCGCTAAGTGCGCTCATGTGGCTGCTCCGATCTGTACCGGCGTTCATCTACGAGGCGGAGGCGTTGGGCGGGCTGGTGTTGATGTTCGCTCCCTTCGCGATCGTGGCCCGGGGCGTGGGCGCATGGCGGGGGTTCGTCGAGGGCCTGCGGCTGTGGCGGCGACATTGGCCAACCGTGGTCGCCATATTCGTCCTCTTCCGCGTGGGCTGGGAACTGATCGCCGTCTGGAACTCCGCGGCACCCTGGGAAAGGGGCTGGCGCACCCTGCGTGGTGGCCTGTCATCGCCTCCGACGATGCTGCTATGGTCGTGGGTTGGCGCCGTAGCCGTGGCGCTGCTGGGCCTGTGGCTGGCCTACGGGTTCATGGAGATCGCGAGGGAGCCGGAAGCCCCTGCCGCTACAGTTTCGTAGGGCGCGATTCGGACACAGCCGGGCCCACTTCGCCAAGCCCGCTTCGCCAAGGCTACGCAGGCCAGGGGCTTCGTGGGCCAAGGGGCGCTTGCCCACCGTAGCTTTAGCGAAGGCGGGGCTGTGCCACATCCGGGTGTGCGGCTTCTTCATCCTTCCAGGCAATCCGCGCGCCCTCCAGAGGCGGGCAAGCATCCGCGCAAATCCGCGGCAAGGCGTTCGATACCCTCTGCGGCCGCGGGCGCGGCCCCTACTCCCCCGCCGTGATCCACTCTTCGTTGAGCGCGGCGTGCTTGATGTTGACGCGGTTGTAGGTGTAGGTGACGTGGATGGCGCCGTCGCGCGCCTGGATGATCGAGGGATACGAGAACTCCCCCGCGTCGTGGTTCTCCAGGTCGCGCTGGTGGGGCCAGGTCTTGCCCTCGTCGGTGGACACGGCGAGGGTGAGAACGCGGCGGTCGCTGGTGACGTTGTTGAATGCCAGCACCAGGTGCCCGTTGGCCAGGCGCACCATCTCCGCCGCGGCGTTGGGGTTGGGCAAGCCGCTGTTGACCGGTTCGCTCCACGTGCGCCCGCGATCGTAGGAGCGGGATGCCCACAACACCGGCGGGGGGCCGCCCCGGCGCATGAGCGCCAACAGGCTCCCGTCGGCGAGCTGAACCACCGTCGGCTGGATGTTGCCGGGATGGCCGGAAGCGACGATCTCCTGCGAGTCGAACCACGTGCGCCCCCGGTCGGTCGAGATCATCATGAGTGAAGTCCATGTCCGCTCGTCGTATATCGGCAGCAGCCAGTCGCCGTTGTCGAGCACGATGGGGTGGTTGCGCGGCAGGTAGCCCAGCTGGTCGCGCAGGATCACCGGCTCGCTCCAGGTCTGGCCCTTGTCGTCGGACCACTTGCACTTAACCTTGCACGTGTCCCATTCGTCGTCGCCGTACATGGTCGCGTAGAACAACCATATGCGACGATTGGGAGCCTCGAACAAGACGCTGTTGCCCTCGGGGCGGGTGGGGTCGTCGGCCACGACCGCGGGTTTGGTCCACACGTCGGTGCCGGCGGCCTTGCGCGAGTACACGACCGCCACGTCCTTCGCGGCTTCCTGGGTTCCGGCGAACCACGAGCACAGCAGGTCGCCGTTGCCCAGCTCGATGACGCTGGAGGAGTGGCTCGACGGGTAGCGGGCGATGGGCTCGGCGATGATGAGCTCGGCCCGGCACTGCGGCGCGCCCGCGGCCACCCCCATCAAGGCGATCAAGGCTGCGACAAGCGCAGCCGCGCCTGGCAGGTTTCTTCCCATTTTTCCTTCATGTCCTCCGGTTCGAGCGGTAGCCAAGACAACGCGGATGGCGATCGTTCAGGACGCCTCTGTGCGCAGGGCCTGCTCCATGCGCGCGGCATCGCGCTTGGCGAACGCAGCCACGCCGATCAGCATCAGCACGCCCGCGGCGATGTAAATGCCCGAGGCCGAGGCGATGGCGATGCTGAGGCTATAGCGCACGGCGAGGATGCCGATTATCACGGGCGCAGGGAAAGCGCCGAGCCAGCCGGCCATGTTCATGAAGCCGGCGGCGGTGCCGCGCATGTGCGGCGGGATGACGTCGAAGGCGGAGGCGAAGATGTTGGCGTCATACATCCCCTTGAGCAGCCCCCAGCCCATGAGCACCGCGATCAGCACCCAGATGGTCTGGGTCATGCCCGTTACGAACACGAAAGGCGCCCCCCCTATGAGCGCCAGCGCCTGCACGATCATGCGCCCGCCGGGCGTGCGGCGGCGCAGCAGGTCGGCGAACAGCCCCCCAAGCGGCGCTCCCACCAGGGTGGCCGTTTGCACGAACAATGTCGCGGTCAGGCCCGCCATCGCCAGGTTGAGGCCGAACTTGTCGAACAGGAACTTGGGCATCCATGACAGCAGAATCAACGCCACGAAGTTCGCCAGCATAAACACCGCCATGAGGACGAGCACCGTCGGCGTGCCGAATATCCAGCGCAGGAACTCCATGCCGCGCTGCCCCTGGCCGATGTACATCGCCACCACCAGGCCGAGCGCGATGCCCGGCAGGGCTCCCAGCACGATTCCCAGCGGAATGCCGCCCACGACATAGTGCAGGCCGAGCGCTCGCTCGACCTGCCACCCGATGAGGCCCCCCGCGGCAACGAACCCCACGTAGATGACCATGGCCAGTATTAGCGTCAGGGGTGGGGGGCCGGAGGATGCGGATGCGCGGGTGAGGCCAGGCTCTGTCTCCGGCGCGTCTGCCGCTTGCGGCTGCCGGTCGGCGCCGAGCTCGGCGAGCTCCGCCGCCCCCCGCCTGGGTTCGATGATGAACCTGGCCAGCACCAGGCCCAGCACCGCGCCCAGCGCACCGAAGACGATGAAGGACAAGCGCCAGCCATAGTACTGGCCGATGAGCCCGGCGAAAAAGCCGCCCGCGATGGTGCCCATGTAGACCCCGGTGTTGTGGAGGCCCAGCGCCCGCGAGCGCGTGTGCTTGCCGTGGTAGTCGCTGAGCAGGGAGGTGGTGGCGGGGAAGTAGAAGGTTTCGCCCAATCCCTCGGCGGCGCGGAAGCACAGCAATTGCCAGAATCTGCGCGACAGCGCGGTCAGGGCGCAGATGATGCTCCACGCGTACAGCCCGAAGAGGATGACGTTCTTGCGGCGGAAGCGGTCGCCGATGTTGCCCGCGAATGGCGCCAGCAGGCCGTACACCAAAGCGAAAGAGGAGCCCAGCCACCCCAACTGCACCGGCGTCAGGTGCATCTCCTTCTCCAGCAGCGGGAACAGCGAGAAGATCGCCTGGCGGTCGGCGTAGTTGAAGAAGCACATCCACCATAGCATGGCGACGATGACCCATTTGTACCGCGGCCGCCGGTGGAAAGGAACCGCAGCCTGAATGCCGGAGCTGTTCGTGCTGGCCATTAGTGGTCGCTTCTCCTGTGCGGCTATGCTAACACTCTGTTTCCCGTTCGCTGGCCGCAATACCTCCTCGCGCCCCGCGAGCGCACGGCCGCAATCCCGGTGGCGGTCCGTGCCTGGGGGACGAGGAGCGCCACGGGCAGGAAGGGCGCACACGCGATATCCGTCTGAAATGGTGAAGGGGGCGGCGCGAGCAGGATGCTGGAGCCCCGAAGGGGAATACGGGAGGGAGTTGCCAGCGAGACGCCCGGGAGGTCGCGTCATGAGTCCGGGCGAACCGCAGAGGGGGACCATGCGAGTCCTGCTCTATCTTCTAGCTGCCGTCTTCTTCGCCGCGGCAATCCTGAACGCGCAGTTTGCCATCGAGGCGCCGTTTCCCGCTCTCATTGCACTGGTGGTGGCTTGCGCGCTCGGTTTCTGGCTTCTCAGCCTCGGCCTGGCATACCCGGGGAATCCGCCGAGGGTCAAGCGGGCGTTCTTCCGGTTGCTGGGAGTCCTGCTCGTCGCCGCCGGCATACTGGTGGGGTTGTCCGGCGGTTTTGGGTGGCTCGTCGTCTTGCCCGCAGTGTGCGCGGGGATTCTGGCGCTGCTGGTGGCCCAGGGATACCGGCCGGAGCAGCCCCCGGCCTCTGCGGCGGAACAGCAACCGCCGGAGCCGCGAAGTATCGGCGATGCGGCAGCCGCCGTTCTGGCGCGGGCCGGGCGCGGCTTCGTGAGGGAGCTTGCGGTCGCGCGGCGCGCCGCGCGCCAGTTCGGGCGGCGACCCGCGCTCGCGCTGGTGGTGGCGGTGCTGGCGAGCGCCGCGTTCTGGTCGAGCATCGTCAGCGCGGACATCGGCAGGCGCCATTACCACCCGCAGCAGCCGGCCGCACGCGTCCGGCTGGCCTCCCGGCAACGCACATTCCGCGCGCGGTGGGCCGACAGGTACCAGGGAAGCCTCGTCTGGCCCCTCATCTCTGAGCCCGCGTCCGCCTTTGCCGACCCGTTCCGCGGCCCGACCGCAGTGGCCAACGGTTGGGTGACGCTGTTGTGGGCGCCGGTTTTCGCCCGCCGGGCCGAGACGCCGGGCTATACTGGGACCTGGACTTGGCGCGACAGCGCGCTGATGCTAGGGATTGGAATCCCCGCGGCAATCGTCTGGACGCTTCTCCTGGTCGGGCTGCTCGGATGGGTGCGAGACGATGATCGCCCCCTGCGAATCTCGGATTGGCCAGGTTACTTGAGGGCTCACTACGTGCCGGTGCTGGTCCTGTGGCTCATACTGATGGGCTGGGTAATGCTCGCGATGCCGCTCGTGACGGTTGCCAACTGGCTGCCGGAAGTCGCCGAGCGCTGGGGGGGCATGGCCCTCAGCCTGGCCTCGGTGATGCAGGAGGCGTTATTCCTGGTGGCATGGGTCGTACCTCTTTTGCTCCTGATGTTCGTCCCGTTTGCCATCGTAGCGCAGCGATTGGGGGCGTGGAGCGGCATCGTGGAGGGCCTGCGGCTGTGGCGTCGCAGGTGGCTGGCGGCGGTGGCGCTGTTCGTCGTCTTCCGGGTAGCCTACGAAGTCCTGGTCGTATGGACGGCGCTTGCCCCGTGGCCGACTGAGCCCTGGGCTGTTTCTCTCGGCACGCCGGCTCCGGCGCTGTGGCAGTGGGCGCACCAGGTGGGCCTGGCCCTGCTCGGGTTGTGGGTCGCCTACGCGTTCATGGAGATCGCGAAGACGACTCCAGCCAACGCGCGGGCCGAGGGAGCTCAGTAGAGGATGAGCGACGCCAACGCAGTCTCCATCGCGGTATCAGCGGCGCTCAAGAGACGAGCACGCTCATTGCGGTGTTAGAACCTCGGCTCCAGCCCTGCCTGTTTACACAGTTCGTTGGCGGTAATCCGGTCAAGCGTGGAGTGTCGTTTGACCGGAATGGTCTTCTCGCCGTAGTGTAGATGGAATGATTCGCGCCTTTGCGCAGCACGTGAAATCCGTTTCCCTCGAGGTGCTTGATGAGGTCGCGGCGTCTGACCGACATGCTACACCTCGGCGGGTATCTGTTCTAGCAGAGCTCCGCCGACCGGGATCTCCTTGTTCTGCTCGCGGTATGCTGCGATCATCTCGCGCAGCGCGTCCTGGAGCAGTGCCCTGCATTCCTCCAGGGTTTCGCCTTCTGTGACGACCTCCGGCCACTCGACCAATTGCCCCATGTAGCCGGAGCTCGTCTTCGTGTACCTGGCGGTGTAGGTGCTTATCACGCTACTGCCTCCTGTCGCGGGACGGAGCCCCGTGCTCCGCCTCTGCGTCCCGGACCAAAGAAAAAATCCCGGCGACGGCCTACTCTCCCACCGCCTTGCGGCAGCAGTACCATCGGCGCTGAGGGGCTTAACTTCTCTGTTCGGAATGGGAAGAGGTGTTTCCCCCTCGCTTCGGTCACCGGGAAATCTCATGCGTGTGATGTGAACCACTGAGAGCACGGAGATCACAGAGGAGGGATTACTCGCACAGCGAGATTCTTCGCGGAGTTCATTCCTTCGTTTGACTCACAGCCTGCCCTGCCTGCCCTGAGCGCAGCCGAAGGGAGCACAGCGAAGGGGCTCCGAATGACAATGCCGTCGCTTTCTCTGTGTCCTCTGTGTGCTCTGTGGTTAGACTATTATGTTCGAGGTAAGGTGCGTAGCGCTATGCGAGCGCGCTGAGATCGGGGGGACAAGCCCTCGGCCGATTAGTACTGGTCAGCTTAAGCGGTTGCCCGCCTTACACCCCCAGCCTATCAAGCAGGTATTCTTCCTGCGGCCTTACCCCCTTGCGGGGTGAGAAGTCTCATCTTGGGGAGGGCTTCGCGCTTAGATGCTTTCAGCGCTTATCCCGGCCGGACATGGCTACCCAGCGTATGCCCCGGGCGGGACAACTGGTACACCAGAGGTCTCGTCCACCGCGGTCTTCTCATACTGGCGGCAGCACCCCTCAAACTTCTTGCGCCCACGACGGATAGGGACCGAACTGTCTCACGACGTTCTGAACCCAGCTCGCGTACCGCTTTAATGGGCGAACAGCCCAACCCTTGGGACCTGATCCGGCCCCAGGATGCGACGAGCCGACATCGAGGTGCCAAACCCCCCCGTCGATGTGAACTCTTGGGGAAGATAAGCCTGTTATCCCCGGGGTAGCTTTTATCCGTTGAGCGACAGCGCTTCCATCCGCCACTGCCGGATCACTAGGCCCGACTTTCGTCCCTGCTCGACATGTTCGTCTCGCAGTCAAGCTCCCTTGTGCCCTTATGCTCTGCGTGCGATTTCCAACCGCACTGAGGGAACCTTTGGACGCCTCCGTTACCTTTTAGGAGGCGACCGCCCCAGTCAAACTACCCGCCTGACACGGTCCCGCCGCCCCGCTAGGGGCCGCGGTTAGAGGCCCGAGACCTCAAGGGTGGTATTCCAAGGTTGCCTCCATCCCAACTGGCGTCGGGACTTCACAGGCTCCCACCTATCCTCTACAGGAAATCCCAAGCTCCAATATCAAGCTGTAGTAAAGCTCCACGGGGTCTTTCCGTCCAGTCGTGGGTAACCGGCATCTTCGCCGATACTACAATTTCGCCGAGTCCCTCGTCGAGACAGCGCCCAAGTCGTTACGCCATTCGTGCAGGTCGGAACTTACCCGACAAGGAATTTCGCTACCTTAGGACTGTTATAGTTACAGCCGCCATTCACCGGTGCTTCGGTTTGAAGCTTCGCCCCGACCGAAGTCGGGGCTAACCCCTCCCCTTAACATCCCGGCATTGGGCAGGCGTCAGCCCCTATACCTCGCCTTACGGCTTAGCAGAGACCTGTGTTTTTGTTAAACAGTCGCTTGGGCCTGTTCACTGCGATCCCCCAGCCCTCGACCAGCAGCACCGAAGTGCCGTGGCCTCAAGCCAAAGGACGCCCCTTCTCCCGAAGTTACGGGGCCATTTTGCCGAGTTCCTTAACGAGGGTTCTCTCGCGCGCCTTGGCATCCTCTGCCCGCCTACCTGTGTCGGTTTGCGGTACGGTCACCACTGAGCTCGCTAGAGGGTTTTCCAGGCCGCAGATCACGCCAGTTCGGTCCGGACAAAGCCTTTCCTCCTCATCACCCCTCGGGCCTGGCGGTGCGGATTTGCCTGCACCGGCCCTGCGGGCTTGAACGCACACTTCCCTCCGTGCGCTGGCTCACTCCACGGCGTCGCCCCTTCGCGTCTTGGTCGCCCAGTGGTGGCGCCGGAATATCAACCGGCTGTCCATCGCCTGCGCCGTTCGGCCTCGGCTTAGGACCGGCTAAACTTAGGAGGACGAACCTTCCCTAAGAACCCTTAGGCTTTCGGCGTCCCGGATTCTCACCGGAATTTTCGCTACTCATACCGGCATTCTCACTTGCGCCTCGTCCACCCCGACTTGCATCGGGGCTTCAACCTAGTGCGCAACGCTCCCCTACCGCCCGCGCCTTGCGGCGCGGGCCCGCGGCTTCGGTATCGAGCTTGAGCCCCGTTGGATTTTCGGCGCGGAACCACTCGACCAGTCCGATGTTACTCGTTGTTTAAAGGATGGCTGCTTCTAAGCCAACCTCCTGGTTGTTTGAGCAGTCCCACCTCCTTACCCACTTAGCTCGATTGAGGGACCTTAGCCGGCGATCTGGGCTCTTGCCCTTTTGACTACGAAGCTTAGCCCCCGCAGTCTGACTCCCGGGCTTGACATGGCGGCATTCGGAGTTTGGTTGGGTGCGGTAACGCGTTAGCGTCCCTAGCCCATTCAGTGCTCTACCTCCGCCAAGCAGCACCCGAGGCTAGCCCTAAAGCTATTTCGGGGAGAACCAGCTATCTCCAGGTTCGATTGGCATTTCACCCCTACCCACAGGTCATCCGAGCCGTCTTCAACCGACACCGGTGCGGGCCTCCACCTCGAGACTATCGAGGCTTCACCCTGCCCATGGGTAGCTCACCTGGTTTCGGGTCTACTGCCGGCAACTGGGACGCCCTTTCGGACTCGCTTTCGCTGCGGCTGCGGCTCATCACCTTAACCTCGCTGCCAACAGTAACTCGCCGGTTCATTCTGCAATAGGCACGCCGTCATCCTTCCCGCGTCGCACAATGCGACGTGGGACTGGACTCCGACCGCTTGTAAGCACGCGGTTTCAGGTTCTATTTCACTCCCCTCCCGGGGTGCTTTTCACCTTTCCCTCACGGTACTAGTTCGCTATCGGTCAGAAGCAGTACTTAGCCTTAGGAGATGGTCCTCCCGGATTCCCACAGGATTCCTCGTGTCCCGTGGTACTTGGGGTGCGCACCCAGAGAGTCCCGCGCCTTTCGCCTACAGGGCTTTCACCCTCTATGGCTCGCCGTTCCAGGCGCATTCGACTAGTACGCGGGTTTTATCACTCCCCGGCGGGTTCAGCGCCCCGCCCAGCGCGCCCCCTCAACCCCGCCGCCACAACGCCGCTGCGCTATCACGTGACGACGGTTTGGGCTCTTCCCTTTTCGCTCGCCGCTACTGGGGGAGTCGCGCTTGCTTTCTTCTCCTCGGGGTACTGAGATGTTTCAGTTCCCCCGCTTGCCTTCCCAGGCTTATGTATTGGGCCCAGGATGATCCCGCATCACCGGGATCGGGTTGCCCCATTCGGGTGCCTCCGGATCACTGCCTGCTTGCGGCTCCCCGGAGCTTTTCGCAGCTTGCCGCGCCCTTCTTAGGCTGCTCCTGCCTAGGCATCCACCGCGCGCCCTTAGTAGCTTGCTCACCCCCGATCTCACCGCGCTCGTGTGGCCGCGACGTCCCCTGACGTCGCGCCCCCTTCGCGTGGCGAGTCAGGGCGTGCTCTTCACGCCGATCTTACTCGCGCGCTCGGCTACGTGCCTTACCTACCTCCTTACTCCTCTATCCAGTTGTCAAGGTCCATCCGCCCCTGGCCAGTTTACCCCCGCCCGCAGGCCGCCAAGCCTGTGGCGGGGTCATCCGCCCACCAGGGCGAGTTTTATTATCACACATCTACCGCCCACCGTCAACCGCGGCGGTTCCCATTTTTCAACCCACCGCGGACGGCAACACTTCTCCGCTGCGGGCTTCGCGCATGACACGCGTACTGCCAATGGCCGTTAAGCTAGGCCTGCTCCGGCCGGAGCTCACTCGCCCCGACGGCAGTTTGACAGGATAGCAAGCGAGGCCATATACTGCGCGCGGAGAACCCGAGATGCTCAGAGCCGAGCAGGGCGTTGTGCGCTCGATCGAGGCCGGACATGCAGGCGCCCAGGAAGTGATCGTCGAAGTGAGCGGCCGGGCGGAACCGGCGCTGAACTACCCCGATCTCACGGGTCCGCTGGCGGTTGGGAACCGCGTTCTGCTTAACACCACGGCGGTCCGCCTGGGCCTTGGCACCGGGGGGCTGCATTTCGTCATGAAGCGTCTCAGCGATGAGGGCGAAGAGGAACAGCGGGAGCGCCGCGACGAGCCCGGGCACATCATCAAGCTGCGCTACACGCCGCTGCAGTTCTCCTGCCTCAGCGCCGAGGAACCCGACAGCCCATATCACGATCTCCTGCGCACCGCCTCAAGCCTCGGCGGCGCACCCGTCATCGCCTGCCCCCTGCACAGCATGATTGCTCCGGCGGCGGCGGGTATCAAGGCCATGCTGCCGGACCTGCGCGTCGCTTACGTCATGACCGATGCCGCCGCGCTGCCCATCGCGGTTAGCCGCCTCGTCGCCCGGCTGATCGAGGCGGGGCTGCTCGACACAACCGTGACCTGCGGCCAGGCGTTCGGTGGCCAATATGAAGCCGTCAACGTCTTCTCCGGGCTGCTTACCGCGCGCCTGGCCGGAGAGGCCGATGTGATTATCGCCGGCCAGGGGCCGGGCAACGTCGGCACCGCCACCCTCTACGGCTTCGGCGGCATCGAGCAGGGCGAGATCATCAACGCCACCGCGGTTCTGGGCGGGCGGCCGGTGGCGGCCGTACGCATCAGCTTTGCCGAGCCGCGCGAGCGCCATCGCGTGGTCAGCCATCACTCACTGGTCGCGCTGGGGCGCGTCGCCACGGCGCGGGCGGCAGTGGTGCTGCCGCAGATGGCGGATGACCGCGCGACGCAAGTGCGCGAGAAGCTGGAAGCCGCCGACATTCCCGCCCGCCACGACATCGTCACCGCTGCCGGCGACGCGGGGCTGGACGAGCTTGCGCAGCGAGGCCTCGAAGTGCGGTCCATGGGGCGCTCGATAGAGGATGACCGGGAGTTCTTCCTGGCGGCGTCGGCGGCGGGGGAATACGCGGCCGGCCTGGTGGAGCGGCGCGATGGCTGACCTGCCCGGGGATGAGGCGCTGCGCGAAGAGACGGTCGGCTCGGAGGGCGCTTTCGATGGGAACCTGCTGCATGTCCGCGTGGACCGGGTGCGCCTCGCTGACGGCACAGAGGCGCGGCGCGAAGTGGTCGAGCACCCCGGGGCGGTTGCGATACTGCCGCTGCTGGATGACGGCCGGGTGGTCCTGGAGCGGCAGTTCCGCCAGCCCGCCGGTGAGATCCTGTGGGAAATCCCCGCCGGCACCTTGAAGCCCGGCGAAGACCCCGAGGAGTGCGCGCGCCGCGAGCTGGCGGAG
>Ga0315294_10003852_pt1 | contig 16353 bp, 12 predicted proteins | sample YL17G13_40_MG_FD_203626 | JGI IMG/M metagenome (GOLD analysis project Ga0315294, IMG submission 203626) | Sediment microbial communities from Yellowstone Lake, YNP, Wyoming, USA - YL17G13_40 | ecosystem: Environmental > Aquatic > Freshwater > Lake > Sediment | place: USA: Wyoming | collected... | reverse complement strand
CAAGGACAAGCCAGCGGTGGAGCCTCGTGGGGGCGGGCCTCTTCGCTTTCAATCCCGCCGTGTGGTTCAGCATGTCCGTGTGGGGCCAGACTCACGTCATAAGCCTGTTCTTCCTGCTGGCTTCGATTTGGCTCGCCGAGAAGCAACGCCCGACGTGGGCGTGGCTGGGCCTGGCGGCCGCCGCCCTCACCAGACCGCAGATGCTGGTGCCGGCGTCCTTGATGGGGCTGGTCTTGTTGCGCCGGTTCTCCCTGAGGGAGAACGTTCAGGCGACAGCGTGGAGCGTCATCCTGACCTTCCTGTTTCTCGGGCCCTTCCTTTTGGCCATCAGCCCGTCACTACCGGTGGACATCTGGCTAAACCAGCTTCGGTTTCAGGAGGGAGGAGGCAACGAACCGGCGCAGACCGTGGTCTCGCTGGGCGCCTTGTCTGTCTGGCCTCTCGTGACCCATTTGGTCGAAGGCGCAAGCGGGCTTGCCCGGTTCTCCTATCCCGGTGTCTCACCCCTCATTGGCGATTTCACCTATCAGCGGATCAGCCAGCTTGTGACGCTGGGAGCAGCGCTGGTTGTGGCGGGGGCGATTCTCCTCCGACGCAGGCCGGCCACGGCGATGGGTGATCATCTCCCCCTCCTGGCTCTGGGCACGACCGCATTCCTCATGCTGAAGACGGGCTTGGCGGCGCCCCACCTGCTTCTTGGACTGCCTCTCTTGATCCTGTGCAGGAAATCGATGAATAGCGTGGCCTATTTCTCGCTTGTGGCCATCTGGACAGTCACCACCCTGGTGACAATGTACGGCTCGCTGGGCAACGCCCTCGCCGCGAGCGGTGTGGAGTCCCTGGCCCCGCTCCTCCATCCCAGCGACAACCCGGTTACGCGACTGGTCATCGACCTCTACTCTTCCGACTGGTTCATCACCGCCGGGAGCCTTGCCAACACGCTGGTGTTGGTATGGCTGGCCGTAGGCGCCTTGTGGCCGCTGCTAGTCTCCTCGCGACGGCCTGAACCGGCGCCTCAGCCGGCGGCGGGTCCTGCCATGGGTGAATGGGCTCTGGTCCATTGGCGAGACGGGAACGCGTAGGTATGCGCATTCTCTTTCTGGTCAGCCGTGACGACAAGAACCCGCGGGCCGCGGGCGGCGACATCCAGGGATGCGTCTACGCGCGCTATCTTGCTGAGGCAGGCCACGATGTAACCTACGCCACCAGCCACTACCCCGGCGCCAGGCGCTCGGAAGAGATCGACGGCGTAAGGGTGCTCAGGCTCGCTCCCCCCGCGTTGCTCCCGCTGGCTGCTCTACGCCTCTATCGGAGAGAGGGCCGGCGGTTCGACGTCGTATACCAGGAGGCGATAGGGGGGACGCGTCTTCCGTTCCTGGCGCCGCTCTACGTCGACAAGCCCCTCGTCGCCGCCTGGTACCAGGCCAATGGGCCTATCTTCAGCAACCAGTACCCGCGGCCTCTGGCCGGGGCGCTTAGCGCGGCGGAGCGAATTCTCGCCGGGTTGCACGGGCGCAGCGTCGTCGTCACCCCCTCGGCGGCCCGTCGCCACGACCTCCTTCGCCTCGGCTTCGACCGAAGGCGGGTCTTTGTGGTGCCTCCGCTGGGGATCGATGGTCCGCCTCCGGGCTACCGGCCTGCCAGCGTGCGTCAGCCGCTTATCGTCTGGCTGGGCAAGGTCCGCCGGTACAAGCGCATCGATCACGCCGTCCAGGCCATGAAGAGGGTGGCCGTGGATTGCCCTGAGGCGAGAATGGTCATCGCCGGGAGACAGGACGATAGCGTCTACCAGAGCCAGCTCCGCCGGCTGATCAAGGATCTTGGTCTGAGCGGGCGCGTCAGCTTCGCCCTGGACCTGTCGGAGGAGGAAAAGTACGGACTTCTCGCTGCGGCGCGCGCCCTGGTGCTCCCTTCGCCCATCGAGGGGTTCGGGATCGTGATCCTGGAAGCCAACGTCTGCGGTACGCCGGCGGTAGTCAGCAATGGTGTGCCGGAGGATGCGGTGGTGGACGGCTATAACGGTCTGCGTGTCCCCTTCGGCGACATCGACGCCCTGGCAGCAGCCCTGGTGCGGGTTCTGAAGGATGACGCCCTGTTCGAGGTCGTGTCCCGCAATGCCACCCAACATGCCGGCAAGTTCAGCAAGGCGCGGGTACAGGGGCAGGTCGAGCGCCTTTTCCGTCAGGTGGCGGGCGCCAATCATCGCCCTGAGGGCGAGGGATGATAGCCACCGAACAAGGGTCAAGGGTCAAGGTTGACCGGGAAGTCACGGCCCGTACGGGGCCGCGGCCGGAGTTGGGGCCCGCCTTCTACTTCCTGGCCTTCAACCTGGCGAACGTCTTCTACTACCTGTTCCTGCTGGCGATGGCCAAGGGCCTGAGCGCCCAGGACTACGGTCTGTTTGTGGCGATGTTCGGCATTGTCCACCTGACCGCCGCTATCGGGAACTCGGTGCAGGTGACCCTGGCTAAGTTCACGGCGGAGCTGTCGGCATTGGGTGAGGAGGAGCGCCTGGGCAGCCTCCTGGTCGCAGCCGCCGCGCGCGCTATCGGGCTGTCGCTGCTGGTAGCGCTGCCCTTCCTGGCGGGCGCGCCGCTGTTGGCCGCCTTCCTGCACAGCAGTTCGCCGATCCCTATCGTTGTCGGTGGCCTCGTGGTCTTTCTCACTCTGTTGGCGCCCATTACCTGGGGCGTCCTGCAGGGGTGGCAGCGTTTTTTCCTTCTCGGGGCCGTCACTCTCCTCAACTCCGTCCTTCGTCTCATCTGCGGCTTGGTGCTGGTTTTGGCGGGGTTGGGGGTGTCGGGCGCCCTTCTTGGCATAGGACTGGGGCTGCTCGTCTCCGGTGCTGTTGGTCTCGGGCCGGTACGGAAGGCGGCAGCCGGTCGATCCGGCAAGCCGGAGATGGGGGCGGTCTACGCCTATTCCTGGCCGGTGGTGATCGCGACCATCATCGTGGCCACGCCCAGCAGCCTCGATGTAGTGCTGGCCAAGCATCTGTTCGCCGCCGAGCAGGCCGGCATCTACGCCGCCGCCTGCGTGCTGGGCAAGGTCATCGTCTTCCTGCCTCTGGCGGCCACGTTTGTCGTATTTCCTAAGGTGGTACGCGGCCAGGCCCAAGGAGAGCAGACGGGCGCCTTGCTGGGGTTATCCCTCCTCATTACCGGCGTCCTGTCGGCGGTGGTTGCCAGCGTCTTCATGTTTGCCCCCTCTTCCCTTTTCGCAACCCTGCTGGGCTCCGACCTGGCTGACGCCGGACAGATATTGCGCTGGTACGCGCCGGCTATGTTCTCCTTCGCCCTGGTGATCGTGTTCGTCTACTACAACCTGGCCGCGGGCAGGACTTCGTACGTGTCTAAAGTTCTCCTGCCTGGCGTGCTGGTCCAGATCGCTCTCTGGCTGGTGGGCGGCCACTCTCCCATGTTGATGGCGCAGATGACCCTGGCTGGGAGTGGGCTTCTTCTTCTGGCAAGCGTGCTCTACTGGTGGTCGCCGTGGCGGGAGACAAAGGTGGGCGCAGCAAGCGGCGCCCCTACGGGGGCAGCGTCCTTACGTTCGTCCTATCGGTGATGGCGACCGGGAGAGGGCGGCCAGCTCGCCGGCGATGCTGCCGGCTGCGGCCGGCAAAGCCCTCTCCACCTCGGGCGTGAACTGCTCCCCGAAGGTGTAGGGGTCTTCGACGCCGATCACGTAGATCAGCAGCTCCCGTGGCAAAGGGAGGGATAGGCGCCGCGCTAGCTGCAGGGCCGAACGGAGGTTGACGCCGTGACTTATGAAGGAAGAGCCTTGTCCTACCTCCTCTTCTCGCAGCGTCCAGACCTGGCCGATCCTGTCCTGGTCACGCATGCAGTCGATGATGACCGCCCGGTCGTAAGGGGCTAGGAGCTGGACGGTCTTGAAGCCGGCCACGGCCGCCTCGGCCAGGTCCGTCTCGGGATCGGCCAGCAACTCGTGGACGCGCCGCGCGACCCAGAGGCCGGCGGCGTCGTCAGAGACGATGGGGTTACCGAGGCCCAGGATCAGGGTCTTCGTCGCTAGTCCCTCCGCAGCTGCTCGACGATCTTCCCCTGCGCATCGTAGATGCTAACGATCAGAGGCATCTGACCGGGCAGGGAGTGGGTGGCACAGCCGAAGCACGGGTCGTAGGCCCGGAAGGCCATCTCGATGCGGTTCAGGAGCCCTTCGGTGACGACTGTCCCCTTCTTGATCAGCCCCTGGGCCGCCTTTTTGACGGACATGGCGATGGCGGCGTAGTTGTGGGCGGTGCCAACGATGAGGTTGACCTTGCGGGCCAGGCCCTTCTCGTCCGCCTGGTAGTGGTGGATGAGGGTACCCCGCGGCGCCTCCACCACGCCCACGCCCTCACCGGGCGTGGCGGTAGGGATAGTGCGGACGTTGGGGCTGGTGATCTCCGGGTCGGTGGCCAGTTCCAGCATGCGTTCGGCGGCGTAGACAAGCTCAACCAGGCGGGCCCAGTGGGTGGCCAGGGTGGCGTGCGCCGGCTTGCCCCCCAGGGTGGAGTACATGCGCTCGTACTCGGCCTGGGCGAGCGGGGTGGCCATGCCGTCGGCGGCGTTGAGGCGGGCCAGGGGCGCCACGCGGTAGACACCGCTGTCCTTGCCATCGACGAGCCCCTGCCAGCCCAGCGCCTTCAGGTACGGGAACTTGAGGTAGGTCCAGGGCTCCACGTGCTCGGCGATGTGGTCCAGGTACTCAGAAGGAGCGAACTTGGCGAACTCCTTCCCTTCCGGGTCCACAACCCGCAGCATGCCGTCGTAGAAGTTCACTTTGTTGTTGGCGTCCACTAGGCCCATGTAGTAGGTCTTGTGGGTGAAGGTGTCGCTCAGGATCATGTCGACGTAGCCCTGATTGGCCAGCACCACGTCGTCGAGGACCTTGAGGGAGACCTTGCCGAACTCTACTGCCGAGCGGGCGATCGCCTCTATCTTGGCCCGCTCCTCCTCGGTGATGGGCTTGCTGACGCCGCCGGGGAGGCCGCAGACGGGGTGAATGTACTTCCCCCCGATCATCGCCACCACGTCGTGGCAGAGCTCCAAGTGCTTCAGCACCTCGCCGCCCAGCTCCAGGCCCACCTTGTGCACCACGCCGATGATGTTGCGCTCGGCGGGGCTGGCGTCGGGCCCGACCACGAAGTCGGGGCCGCTGAGGGCATAGAAGTGAGTGGCGTGGTCGGCCACGTAGAAAGCGCTGTACAGGAGCTCGCGCAGTTTCTTCGCCGCAGGAGGCGGGTCCACGTCGAAGACGGCGTCCAGGGCCTTGGCGGAGGCGATGTGGTGGGCCTCGGGGCACACCCCGCAGATGCGCGGAGTGATGATGGCCAAGTCCTCGACCGAACGCCCCTCGCAGAACTTCTCGAAGCCCCTGAGCTCGGGTACCTGGAAGTAGGCGTTCTCCACATCTCCCTCGGGGTTGAGGAAGATCTCGATGCGGCCGTGGCCTTCCAGGCGAGTGATGGGGTCGATGGTTATGCGGCGTTCTGTCCGTACGGCTTCTGACACGGGATTGGTGGTCATGATCGCGGCCCCCGTCTCCTGTCTAGCGAATCACAGAGCTTTCGCCGGCTCAACAGTCTCTCCGGCATGCCAGGCCTCCCGTTGATGGCGGACGCGGTACAACAGCGACGCGGGCAAGCCGAAGAGGTAGCAGGTCCCCAGAAGATCGGGGATGGCTTGTGTCACCCGTTCGAACTCGGCCGGGTCCTGGATGTCGATGATGGACGCCACGGCGCTCAGTAGCTTCGCGCCCTGGTCCACCACGTTCGGCGGCGGCCCGTAGCAGCCCCGACAAGGCATGTTGACCGAGGTGCAGGGCGCGCCACAGCCGCCTCGCGTGGCTGGGCCAGCGCAGATGATGCCCTGTTCCAGCAAGCAACGTGAGGCGTCTGGGACGATCTCGTAAGGCCGGTAGACGCTCCGGATGCGTTTGTCCTCCTTGATGCGGGTGCAGTCATCGCACACCGTCTTGTCCGAGGCCCCCACCACTGAGCCGGGAGCGGGCAGTTTGCCTTCCACGACTGCCTGTATCACCCCCTCGACTTGCTCCTTGACCGGCGGACAGCCGGGGACGAAGTACTCCACGGGCACTACCTGGGCCAGCGTGCGCACCGAATCATAGAACTCGGGCAGCGTGAGCTCGCCCTCCGGCACCTGATAGCTCAACTGGGGTCGCGTTCCCTCCGCGTTGACCGTGGAAGGCGTCTCGTCGTAGACGCGCTGGAAGATGGTCTCCCTGTTGGCGACGTTGGCCAGGCCGGGGATGCCCCCCGTGTAGGCGCAGGTGCCGAAGGCCACCAACGCCTTCGACTTATCGCGCAGCATGTGCGCCATGTACTCCTGCTCCGAGTTCCTGATGGCCCCGTTGAACAGACAGAGGTCGATGCTCTTGTCGGGCAGCGCCTCCACGTCCTTGTACTTGAAGTCCATGATGCAGGGCCAGAGAACGATGTCGAAGAAGTCGGCTACGTCCAGGATCTTGGCGTACAGCCGGACGACAGCGATCTCGCAGCCGCCGCAGCTAGCAGCCCAGTAGAGGGCCAGCTTAGGCTTCTGAGTCATGACGTCCCCCAGGCTTTAGTCTCACTTTGCGACCTCGACTGCTATCTGAGCCCCCGTCTTCAAAGGTCCCATCTCTTTTATTGTCTTGGTGAAATCTGCCACAACCTCCGCAAACCTGGCGCCTTCGGATGCCGAAACCCATTCCAATCGCAGCCTCTCGGGCTCGATCCCGAAATCACCGAGCATATTGCGCAACAACTCAATCCTTCTTCGAGCCTTGTGATTGCCTTCGATGTAGTGGCAATCGCCAGGGTGGCAACCCCCGATGAGCACGCCGTCCACACCCCTGGCAAAGGCTTTCAGGATGAAAGTCGGGTCGACTCTGCCGCTGCACATCACCCTTATCACCCGTATGTTCGGCGGGTACTGAATTCTGGAGGTGCCGGCAAGATCCGCGCCGGCGTACGTGCACCAGTTGCACGCGAAGCCGAGTATCAGGGGTTCAAACCCGTTCTTGTTCATGGTTAGATCCTCTTGTCGCATGGTTCGCTAAACTTCCGTCAGCGCTTCTATCTGTGCCAGGATCTGGTTATCAGTGAAGTGGTTCATTGTAATTGCCCCGGACGGGCAGGCAGCCCCGCAGGTGCCACAGCCTTTGCACAGCGCTTCAATAGAACGGGCAACCCTCTTACCATTCTTGGCATCCATCAGCATAGCGCTGTAAGGACAAAGAACGGCGCAGATACCACATCCCCCACAGAACTCCTCATTGACAAAAGAGGTTATGGCTTCGGGGCATACATACCCTCTTCTCATGGGCATCGCAGCTTTGGCGGCGCTAGCGTAAGCCTGGAAGACAGCCTCAGACACTTCCACTGGCCATCTGGCCGAGCCACAGATGTAGATGCCATCCGTGGCGAATTCCACGGGTCGCAGCTTCAGGTGGGCCTCCAGGAAGAAGCCTTCCGAACTCAAGGGAACCTTGAGCATCTTCGAAATCTCCGGATTCTCACCTCGGGGAACAAGGGGTGTGGTCAGTACGACCATATCCGATGGAAGCTCCACCTGCTTGCCCATCAACTGGTGGCGGACCCTGACGCTCTCAACTTCGCCATCCATGATGACCTCTGGCAGGCTCTCAAGGCTGTATCTCACGAACCTGACGCCCAATTCCATGGCTTTTCGATAGTAGTCTTCGAACTCCACGCCATAGGCCATCAAGTCGCGGTGGAGGATCCAAACGTTTGCGTCCGGGTCATTCTCTTTGATCAGCACGGCATTCTTGATCGCCGTCAGACAGCAGAACCTGCTGCAATAAGTCCTCTCCGGTACACGGGCGCCTACGCAGTTGATCATCACGACATTCTTGGCCCGCAGTGTGCCCTCTTTCATCCGTTCTTCCAGTTCGAGCTGAGTGAGCACACCGGCCGTTTCCCCGTAGCCATACTGACCTGCCGGCTTGAATTCCTCGGCGCCGACAGCAACTATGATGGTGCCTACACCGACCGCGCTCTCCTTTTGCCCATGGTCTAGGGTGACATCAAAGTTGCCTATGAACCCCTTTACTTCCTTCACCTTTGTGGAGAGATGGATTGTGATGTGCTCGTGGTCTCTCACCTGGTTGATGAGGGGAACGATGAATTCCCCTGCGTCCTGGTTGCCTGTAAACAGCCTGTGGAGGCCACGCAGGAGGCCACCGAGTTCTGCCCGCTTTTCCACCAGGTGGACATCGAAACCTTGATTGGCCAGATTCAGGGCTGCGGTCATTCCAGCTGCGCCGGCCCCGATGACCAGGCAGGAGGGGGTGACTTCGATCTCGATTTCCTCCAATGGCTGCAATAGCCTGGCCTTTGCCACCCCCATCCTGATAAGAGCTTTGGCCTTTTCGGTGGCTTCCTTGGGAAGGTTCATGTGTACCCACGAGCATTGGTCCCTGATGTTGACGAACTCAAACAGATACTTGTTGAGGCCGGCTTCCTGACAGGCAGACCTGAACAATGGCTCGTGCGTCCTGGGGGTACAAGAAGCCACCAAAACGCGGTTCAGGTCGTTTTCTTTAATCTTCCTCTTTATGGACGAGATGCCTTCTTCTGAACAGGTGTATAAGTTGTGCTCCGCGTGCGCTACGTCGGGCAGAGTCTTCGCGTACTCCACCACTTGCGGCACGTCTACATAGCCGCCGATATTCCTGCCGCAATGACAGACAAAGACGCCGATCCGGGTATCAGGCATCTTCTTTACCCCCCTGCCAAAACTTCAGCTGCTCGAGCCGCCGACCCGGATGCTTGGACCACGGAGTCCGGGATATCCCGCGGACCGTGAGCATACCCGCAGGCGAAGATCCCGGGTTTGCTGGTGTCCAGCGGGCGGGATAGCCGGTCCGGGATCTCGATGAAACCATGTTCATCCAAGGTTATGCCCAGCCTCTGTGCCAAATCCCTGACGCCGACAGATGGCAGCAGAGCCTGGGAGAGGATAACCAACTCGGTTTCGAAGGTCTTCGTTTGGCGCGTGGCGGTATCCTCGTACCAGATGATAGGGTTGCCATTCTGTCCGACCTCGACACTTGCGGGGCGGGCTCTGACATACGTTACTTCGTATTCTTCTTTGGCCCGGGTAATGTACTCCTGGAATCGCTTGCCCACTGCCCTGAGATCCATGTAGAAGATCGTGGACTTTGTCCCAGGGTGGTGTTCGTACGCCAGTATGGCCTCCTTGGTGGCGTGCATGCAGCATACGCTTGAGCAGTAAGGCTTATGCCTGAAGTCGCGAGAGCCGACGCACTGGATGAATGCTATGTTGGTGGCCACTTTGCCATCGGAGGGACGCTTGAGTTCCCCGCTCGTAGGGCCAGAGGCCGACGTCAGCCTCTCGTATTCCATAGCAGTGATTACGTTCTTGATCCGTCCGTAGCCGTATTCCCCAACCTGTGAGACATCGTAGAGGCCCAGGCCAGTGGCCACGATAATGGCGCCAACATTGACGTCCAGGTATCTGTCTTTCATGTCATAGCGTATGGCCTTGGCCTGGCAGGTCTTCTCGCACTGCCTGCATTCCGAGCAAACAGCGCAGTTTAGACACCTAGTCGCCTCTTCAATGGCGGCCTCTTCACTGAGGACGAGCTCTATTTCGCCGAAGTCTTTCGCCCTCTCTCCGGGAGCTCTGGTTCGTATCTCAACTCTCGCCTTGCTCTCTATTGCCCTCTCAGGTAGAGGCGCAGCAACCTGAACCTGCTCATCTCTCCCTTCCCTGAGATCGAGGCCATTTATGAACCTATCTATAGATTCGGCTGCCTCATTGCCCTGGGCGACAGCCTCGATAATCGATGCCGGGCCCCTGACGATGTCACCGCCAGCGAAAACGCCGGCAAGGTTTGTCTGCAGCGTGACCTCGTCCGCCTTAATAGTCCCTCGCGGGGTCTTCTCCAGGTCTTCGAAACCCTTCAGGTCTGGCCTCTGGCCCACCGCGATTATCAGCGTATCCCCTTCTATGGACGGCCCTGAGGCTTCAGAGAACTTCGGAGCAAACCCACCACCCTCGTCGAGGACAGAGGTACAGACAACTGTCTCCAGCGCTGTGACCTTCCCATTCTCACTCAAGACCTTCTTGGGGCCTAATGAGCCATGGATGATTATCGCCTCGTCCTCGGCTTCCTCTATCTCCCAGCTATGAGCAGGCATCCGATCCCTGGAGGTGAGATCTCTTGTCTCGAGACAGACAAGGTGGACCTCCTTCGCCCCCAGCCTCAGGGCGGTCCTGGCACAGTCCATGCCGACGTTTCCGCCGCCGATGACTATCGCCTTCTGCCCAAAGCCTTCTACCTTCCCCTTTGACTTTGCTTCCATCAAGAAGGGCAGACCATAGAGCACGCCCTTGGCCTCCGCCCCCTCGACCGAAAGCTTCGCCGGGTCTTGACAGCCTACAGCCACATAGACCGCCCCATATTCCTTTCTGAGTTGTGCAAGGCTAATGTCCCTGCCAACCTTCGTATTCGTCTTTAGTTGCACGCCCCGCGCTAGTATGCGGTCCGCGTCATAATTGGCGATTTCTTTGGGGATTCGATAGTCGGGGATGCAGCTAGTGACCATGCCACCGGGATTGTCGCCTGCCTCGAAGACAGTGACGGGATAGCCTCTCTCCAGGAGCCTCAGAGCGCAGGTGAGGCCTGAAGGCCCTGCTCCAACAACCGCCACCCTTTCTTCCCTGGTAGGCTGCAGAGCTTGCGGAGGCGCTTCACCATTCTCCCTCGCCCAATCTGCGACGAATCTCTTCAGAGCTCGGATGGAAAGAGGATCATCGACATCCTTGCGGTTGCACTGAGCCTCACAAGGGTGGTGGCATGCCCTCCCGCATATCGAAGGGAAGGGAAGGGTGTCGCGCACGACCTCCAGGGCCTCGCCGAATTTTCCTTTGGAGATTAGGGCAACGTAGCCCTGGACCCTTATGCCCGCGGGGCAAGCCTGCCTGCAGGGGGATATGCCGTTTCTCTCGATGGCGTAGAGGTTGGGGATCGCTTGGGCGAAAGGTTTGTAGATAGCCTTTCTCGTGCCCATCCCCTGCTCAAACTCGCTGAGAACCTCCACCGGACATTGCTCTGCACACTCCCCGCAGCCGGTACATTTGGTCTCATCAACGTACCTAGGCTTCATCAGTATCTTGGCTCGGAATCCGCCAAGCTCGCCCTCCACCTCTGCGACCTCGGAGTAGCTCAGCATCTTGACGTTTTCGTGGCGGTAGCACTCGATCATTTTGGGGGCGAGGATGCACATGGCACAGTCGTTGGTGGGAAAGGTCTTGTCTAGCTGCGCCATTCTCCCGCCAATGGAGGGAGACTGCTCCACTAGATAGACCTGAAAGCCCATGTTGGCTAGGTCCACGGACGCCTGGATGCCGGCTATGCCCCCGCCGATGACCAACACCGAATTATGCGAATTATTCTTGCTGCTCATCTTCTGCTCCTAGGGCGCTAGCAACGAATTCGGCCAAGTCCATCACCGGAATCTCCACGTCGGGACCCTTTTCTTTCCCCTTGCTCACCATCGCGCATTTGAAGTGGATCTGACACTTCGGGCAAGAAGTTATGAGAACCTCTGCACCGGTGTATTTTGCCTCAAGCAATCGCTCGACCCTTATCTGTTTGGAGCATGCGTCGCAGTTCGTGAAGGCACTGGTCGCGCAGCAAAGAGAATCCTCCTTGTTGCGGGCCATTTCGACCAGTTCTATTCCAGGGATGGCCTGGAGCACGTTCCGCGGCGGCTCATAGATTCCAAGATGTCTGCCTAGCCTGCAGGGGTCGTGGTACGTTACCTTCTTCTTGACCTCTCTGAGGCGGAGGCCTTCCTTGTCCATGCTGTCGGACAGGAGTTCGCTGATGTGCTGCAGCTCGCAATCTATGCTCACATGCTTGGGGTAGTCCTCTTTGAAGGTCCGGTAACACTCAGCACAGGAGAAGACTATCTTCTTCACGCCGGCCTTCTTGATTATGGCGGCGTTGTGCTCAGCCAGTTCCTTGAACCCCCGTGTGTCCCCTGTCCAGAGCAAATCGTGGCCACAGCACTTCTCATCCTCGAGTAAGACGGGCTCTATCCCCAACGAGTTGAGAATCTTCAGGCTTCCCTTCGCAGGTTGCAGAGCGTTGACTCCGATATCTTCAAAGAAAGGCTCAAAATAGGGGGCACAGCCAACGAAGAATAGGACGTCGCCTTGAGCAGCGGCTCGATATCCGTTGGACAGCCACTCCAGCCTCCGCTGTTTGATGGCCGGATTTGCCATAAGGCGGGCCAGAGATTGCAGCGAGCCGGAATGAGCGCAGTCCCCGTGTTCGCCCTGAGTGGACGCCAAGGCTCGCGTCTTCTGAATGAAGAGGGGGTAGTCGACGTCTGAGGGACACCTGAGATGACAGGCGTAACAGGTCAGGCAGGAGAAAAGCTCCCGGGCGTGCACCAAGTCATTCTCGAGACCCATCAAGGCATTCTCGACCATCACCCGGGGGGAGTAAGCTGGGTTGTGCCTCGAAATTGGGCATGAGCCCGAGCATTTGCCACACTCCAGGCAGTAGAATGCCCTGGTCTCCTTGACAACATCTTGCAGGGTCAAGCGGTGGCCTCCCTTCTGCAAGGCGAAGGGCCGAGTTGCTTCAACTGACCAACATACTCCTTGATCGTCTCGGCAAACCCGCTTCCCTCAGCCGCGGAGATCCACTCCAGTCTTAGGCGCTCATCCTCCAAGCCCAGGGTGTGCAGCAACCTTCGCAGCGTCGCTATTCTGTCCTGCGCCTTCACGTTCCCAGAAAGGTAGTGGCAATCTCCAATGTGGCAGCCAGCAATCAAGACCCCGTCGAACCCGGCTTCAAAGGCCTTAAGGACGTATACGGGGTCTACCATGCCGCTACACATGACCCTTATGATCCGCACGTTTGGCGGATAGTGGATGCGACTGGTGCCGGCCAGATCAGCCGCTGCATAGGAACACCAATTGCAAGTAAAGGCGACGATCTTCGGTTCGAATCCGTTCACGTTCACACCGGCACCCCCGACAACGCCTCGACCTCGGCGAGTATTTGTTGAAGAGTGAAGTGTCTGATGGAAATGGCTCCTGTTGGACAGGCGACGGCGCAAGCCCCACAGCCTTTGCACAGGGCCTCGTTTATTGAGGATACCGGTATCAGCCTCCCGTTGAGCCTCACCATGGGGGCATGAAACTCACATATCTCTTCACACCGACCACACCCGTGGCATAGCGCCTCATTTACCGTTGCTGTGGCCGCCTCCAGTTTCACGCTCCCTCTGTCGATGAGGGACAGGGCCTCCGCTGCTCCCGCGAGAGCCTGGGCAACGGTGTCTGGAATGTCCTTGGGCCCCTGGACACAGCCGACAATGAAGACGCCGTCGTTGGCGGTGGCCACGGGCTCCAGCTTGGCGTGCCTCTCCAGCAGGAAGCCATCGGCGCTCTGGGAGAGGTTGAAGAGCCGCGCCACCTCTTTGGCGTCCGCGCGCGCCTCCATGGCCGGGCAGAGGATTACCATATCGACGGGAACTCGCATCGGTCGGCCCAGCAGCGTGTTCTCGCACACCACCACCAGCTTCCCCTTCTCTTCCGGGCTCATGGCGAAGTCGGTGACCTGGGCCGGCCTGCCGCGGACGAAGGTCACACCTTCGCTGGACGCACGCTGGTAGAAATCCTCGAAGCCCTTGCCGTAGCAGCGCATGTCAATGTAGAACTGGTAGACTTGGGCGCCCTCGATCTTCTCTCCGATCAGGTGGGCGAACTTGAGGGCATACATGCAGCAGACGCGCGAGCAGTAGGTGTGGTACTTCTCGTCGCGGCTGCCCACGCAGTGAATGATCGCCACGCTCTTCGGTTCCTTGCCATTGACGGTGATGTGGCCGCCCGTGGGGCCGGTGGCGCTGCACAGCCGCTCGAACTCCAGGCTGGTGATGACGTTGGGGAAGCGCTTGTACCCGAGGCGGGTGATGGCCGAGGGGTCCATCAGATCGTAGCCCGTGGCCACGATGATGGCGCCTACTTCGATCTCTACCATCTTCTCCGTTTGGCTGAAGTCGACGGCGCCCCGCTCGCAGAACTTCAGACAGGCCCCGCACTTACCGTCCTTTAGGATGTAGACGCAGTGCTCCGGGTCGATGACGGGCACATTGGGAACGGCCTGAGGGAAGGGAGTGTAGATGGCCTTGCGCTGGCCCAAGCCGCAGTCAAACTCGCTCTCTGCCTTCCAGGGGCACTTCTCCTGGCAGATACCACAGCCTGTGCACAGGCTCTCATCGACGTAGCGGGGCTTCCTGCGGATGGTGACCCTGAAGTTGCCCACGAAGCCCTGAACGTCCACCACCTCGGAGTAGGTCATTAGCTCGATGTCGGGGTGGGACTTCACCGCCGCCATCTTGGGTGTCGAGATGCAGGCCGAGCAGTCGAGGGTGGGGAAGGTCTTGTCCAACTGGATCATGTGTCCACCGATGGAGGGTTCTCGCTCCACCAAGTAGACTTTACGACCGCCATCGGCCACCTTAAGGGCCGCCTGGATCCCCGCGATGCCACCACCCACCACAAGGACAGCCGACGTTACGGGCACCTCGCGTGTCTCCAGAGCCTCCAGATAGAACGCCCGCGCGATGGCGGCGCTGACCAGCGCCTTGGCCTTTGCGGTGGCGCCGTTCTTGTGCACCCAAGAGCACTGCTCCCGGATGTTGCACATGTCCAACTGATAAGGATTCAGGTTTGCGTCTTCGCAGACGCGGCGGAAGGTGGGCTCGTGCATGCGTGGCGAACAGGAGGCCACCACGACGCGGTTTAGGCCAAGCTCCTCGATGTCCTTCTTGATGAGGGCCTGGCCGGGCTCCGAGCACATGAACTTGTAATTGCGGGCCACGGCCACTGAGCCCTGCTCCTGGGCGAAGGCCGTCAGGTCCTCCACGTCGACCGTGCCGGCGATGTTGCTGCCGCAATGGCAGACGTAAACACCGATCTTGACGTCGTTCTTGCTTTCTGCCATCGGTCGCATTCCTACTTAAGTCCTGAGGCAACAGCCTCTGCACTCGATACGGCGGTGCCCGCCGCGATCTTCCTGTACAGGGGTTCGGGGGGCACTATGTTGCGCTGAAGCCCCAGCGTCTTGGGCGGCAGGCCAAAGGCCAGGCCTATCAACTGGGTAACGAACAGGACCGGGATGTTGAACTTGGTGCCCTTGGCCCTTCCCGCCTCGTTCTGGAAGCTATTGAGGTTGAACATGCAGAGCGGGCAGGCGGTGACGATGCAGTCGGCCTCGGCAGCGATGGCGGCCAACAGGAGGTCGCCGATGAGGGACGCGCCCACCGAGCGTTTGCTCATGGAGAGGGTGCCGCCGCAACAGGCCTGCTTGAGGGGGTAGTACACGACTTCAGCTCCCAGCGCCGCCAGCAGTCGATCGAAGCAGGTGGGGTCCTCCGTCGAATCGAACTGGGCGTAGGTCCACATGCCCTGGCAGCAGCCGTAGTAGGCGGCCACCTGCAGACCGTCCAGCGGTCGCGTTACCTTCTCCGCCACCGTGTCCAGTCCGACGTCGTTGATGATGACGTCGAGGAGGTGCCGCAGTTGTGCCGTTCCCGAGTACTGGATGCCCGCCTCTGCCAGCACGGCGTTGACGTTTTCCTTGAGATTGGCGTTGTGCTGGATGTAGTGCTGGGCGCGGATGAGGTTGAGGTAGCAGCGGCTGCAGCCGGTGACGAGGTCGCTTCCCACTTTCTCAGAGAGGGCCAGGTTGCGGGCGGGGAGGGCGAGTGAGAGGAGATAGCTGGTGCCCGTGGCGACGGCCGCCCCGCAGCAGTTCCAGTCCTCCAGTTCCGTCCACTTCACTCCCAGGGTGCGCATGACGGCCTGGATGGACTCCTCGCACTCGCGGCCGGTGCCGGTCCCGGAACAGCCGGGATAGTATAGGTAGCTCATGGCCTACCCTCGATTTCTTCCGCCTTGCGGAACATGGCCGCTATGGCCTTAGGGTTCTTCACCCCGGGGGCGTTCAGCGAGATCTTGCCTTTGGTCAGGAGATGGAGTCCCACGCCGAACTCTGCCCTGAGAAGGAGCGGGTTGGGGAGGAAGTAGCGGGTCATGAACTCCACCTCGTGGAAGCGGCCGTGGCGCTCTATCGTGCGCATGAAGGACCGGTAGAAGCGGCGGATGTCGCTGTCGGCGTGCTTACTGGCCAAGTTGCGCCGCTGGACGGCGGCCATCATGTCGGTCACGGCCACGCCCCTCGGGCAACGGAACGTGCACGAGTAGCAAGCGGTGCATAACAAGCCGCTGCCGCTGGCCACCGCCTCGTCCTCGCAGCCCAACTGGAGCAGGTTCATCA
>Ga0315294_10003851_pt1 | contig 16354 bp, 14 predicted proteins | sample YL17G13_40_MG_FD_203626 | JGI IMG/M metagenome (GOLD analysis project Ga0315294, IMG submission 203626) | Sediment microbial communities from Yellowstone Lake, YNP, Wyoming, USA - YL17G13_40 | ecosystem: Environmental > Aquatic > Freshwater > Lake > Sediment | place: USA: Wyoming | collected... | reverse complement strand
ACAAAAGTCGAGCATCCGGCGGTGCTGACGGTTTGTAGAGACCTTGAAAGCCACGGGTATACGGTCTTGGAGCTGCCAGTCAACAAGCAGGGTCAGATAGATTTGGGTCAGCTTGAAGACCAAATCGACGATGACACTGCTCTTGTTACGATAATGTATGCGAACAATGAAACCGGCGTCGTATTCCCTGTTAAGAAAATTGCTGAACTGACTGCTGACAAGGGGGTAGTGTTCCACAGCGATGCTGTGCAGGCGGTCGGCAAGATTCCGCTGAATTTATCAAAGAGCAGGATTGATTTACTCAGTCTATCTGCTCATAAGCTGCATGGACCCAAGGGTGTGGGTGTTTTGTATGTTCGCAAGGGGACACGATTGTCGCCATTTATGCTGGGCGGCCATCAGGAGGCAGGCAGGCGGGCCGGCACGGAAAATGTGCCTGGGATAATCGGCTTGGGCAGGGCGTGCGAGCTGGCGGCAAAGAATATAGAAGAAGAAAACCGCAGGGTTAAATATCTGCGGGACAAACTTGAGAACGCGATATTGCAGAGCTGTCCCGGCTCTAGTCTCAATGGCGACAAGAACAATCGTCTGCCTAATACAAGCAATATCAGCTTCGAATATATCGAGGGCGAGGCGATTCTGCTTATGCTCGACAAATTCGGCATCTGCGCCAGCAGCGGCTCAGCATGCACATCCGGTTCGCTGGAGCCAAGCCATGTTTTGCGGGCGATGGGAGTTCCGTTTACTGCTGCCCACGGCTCAATTCGCTTTAGTCTGAGCCGGTATAACACCGAAGAAGAAGTGGACTACACAATTCAAAAGATGCCGGGGGTAGTAAACAGGCTGCGGGAACTTTCGCCGTTTGTGGCCAAGTAAAGGGGAGATTGCGGAACGGCTATTTTACGGTATTCTCAGAAACACCGGCAGCAGGCCTGAATCCTGAAGCTTTTCGACAAAGTGCATGAGGATGAATATCCATATAAACCACATGCCGCTCAGAAAATTTTGTGCGAAACTGCTGGCCTTTACCTGATACAGTTCCGGTTCTTTGTATAAGGAGAATTTGGGGAAGAACCGAGGAGTGCGTTTTCTATATTCCTCGTAAACCTGACCAAACTTCTTTGCCAGCTTTTCTTCCTCGGCAAGTATGGTAAATGGATAGTACAGCAGGTAAAAAATAACTACAAGGGCCAGTATGAGCAGGTTTTCGGAGGCCAATCCTATTCCAAATGCGCCTATGAGACTGAAGACGTACAGAGGGTTTCGCGTCATTGAATACGGCCCTTCGGTAATAAGCTCCCGCCTCTTATTGCCGCTTATATACATCAGCGCCCACAGTCGTCCAAGGGTGCATATCGCGAGCAGAAACAAGCCGGATACTTCAAAGAGCAGGTCTATTATGGCCTCTTGGCTGAAGGAATGACCGGTAAAGAGAAGGAGCAGTAGAATTACGACCCCAAAGATACGGGAAACGATAAGGCGTGACTTGGCCGCTACGAATATTATTTTACCTTTTTTACTTTGCTGCATTACGTTTTCCGGCTGCACTATCTAAACTAAAAAAGTGCCGAAGGAGGGAATTGAACCCTCACCGGGTGTGATCCCGACAGGATTTTGAATCCTGCGCGTCTGCCAGTTCCGCCACTTCGGCGATTTTAATTGATTATTGATAATTGATTGCTGATTGTCAATTGTCAGTTCAGTAATCGAGAAAAACAATGTCTTCCGGTATGGCGACGACGTCTCGGTGGCCGGGTCCGAGCAGTTTTTTTATCTCAGTGCTGTGTTTGCCGGCCAGGGTTTTCAGCTGCGAACTGCTGAAGCTGGTGACGGCCTTTGCCTCGTCGTTGAGCATAACTACTGCGCCGGCCTCGAATGAGTCTTTCACGGAGACTATGCCGCTTGGCAGAAGACTTTTGTGGTTTCTGACTGCCTGCATGGCGCCATCATCAATATTTATTACGCCGGCAGGGGCGCTGTTTAGAATCCACCTTGAGCGGTTACTGAGTTTGCGTTTGGGCATAAAAATGGTGCCGATTTGCTCGCCTGCGATAATTCGGGTGATAACATTTTTCACTCTGCCATCGGCAAGGACTATTCGGCAGCCGGCATTGGAAGCGATTTTTGCGGCTTCTATCTTGGTCTTCATTCCGCCGGTGGCGTGGGCGCTGCCTTTACCGCCCGCGTTTCTGATAATTTCTTCGGTTATCTCGTAAACAGCCGGTATCGGCTTTGCGTCGGCAAATTTATGCGGATTCTTGTCGTAAAGCGCATCGATATCACTGAGCATTATCAGCAAACCTGCGTCAATTTTACTGGCGACCAAAGCGCTTAGCCGGTCGTTGTCACCGAAGGCCGACCCGATTTCCTCGGTGGAAACGCTGTCGTTCTCATTCAAAATAGGGACAACTCCGAGCTGCAGCAGCGTCTCTATGGAATTGCGAAGATTCAAATATGTCTTTCTGTTATTTAGCACATCGGCAATGAGAAGCACCTGAGCAACGGTGATTCCGAATTGCTCAAATGCTTTTCGGTATTCTGCCATTAGTATCGGCTGGCCGATGGCTGCACATGCCTGCCGCATCTTCGTGTCCCTTACCTTTTCAGTCAGACTCAGCTGTCCTGCACCCATTCCTATGGCGCCTGATGTGACGATGACTACCTGCTTATCTTTTTTCCGCAGCTCGGCTACTTGGCCAGAGATTTGCTGGATATAGGCGGTGTCAATTTCATTGGTGCCCTGTTTTGTCAGGGTGCTGGTGCCGATTTTTATAACTATTTTTTTTACATTCTCAAAATTTCTCATTTACAGTTCGCAATTCTTATTTAGTTTTTTGTGTTTGAATTTTTTTGCACCGTTGCCGCAGTAATCAGCCACGACCTGACCGCTGCCATAAAGCTAAATTCCAAGTTATTTCAACAAACCACTCCCATTCTTAGGTTTTTCGACTTCCATTATTTCGATTCGTCTGATGAGCCAATTCAACCATACGATCGGTTCCCTGAAGATATGTGGTTTTGTCCGGTACCGTCCAATTACAATGGTCGAATCATCACTACCTGCGACTGTTTTGACAACACATCCAAACTCCCCATAACCAGCCCACTTTTTGATTTCTCTCCACTTATTTGCTAAATAGTAGGCAGATCCACTCGTGGCCCAGACCCCGAATCCCGCACAACATATCCAAGTCTGGGTTGGGTCACTCGCGGGGTGAATCTTGACTATGATGCCATAGTCGAAATTCCTCACGGTATTTGCGTCAACCACAGTTTTCCCGTCTTTCTTTCTGACTATTCTTAGAGGGCTCCGCTCGAAATCTACAAAAACGTTTGCCGCGTTTTCCAAGAGGTCAACGGTTTTGAAATTGCCAAAACCTCCAATGGATATGAAAGAAATCTCCATCTTCTCATCGACCTCAGAGTGCGCTGAAATAACTGGTGAGATATAAGCCTCTTTTCTAAAGGCGCCAACCAAATAACTTAAACTCTTTGCCTGTGCGCCTGACGTCACGGGGCCCAAGCCTATTCCCTTGGTTTCACAACGCGGTCGTTTGATCTTGGGTTTTTCAACTGGAAGTTCGACATCTTGTGGTACGACATATCGACCGTAGACAATGTAATACTCGCTACCAAAACAACCGAAAAAACTCCTAAATCGGCGAGCACGAAAAAATTTATGAAAGCGCTCCAGCCCCAACAATACAAGACCGGCTAAAATTCCACCCACGATGTTCCAGATGATAGTTTCTATCTGTGACATCTTTACCCTTCAAATGTTTTGTCGCGTTTTTTATGCGTGAATTTTTTTCGACCTTCGGCGTAGTCGGCGACGACTTGTCCGCTGCCGAGCAATTTCCATTTGTAAATCACGAGGCCTTCAAGGCCCACCGGCCCGCGGGCGTGTATCTTATTGGTGCTGATGCCGACTTCGGCTCCCAGGCCGTAACGGTAGCCGTCGCTGAAGCGCGTGCTGCAGTTCCAGAATACGTTTGCAGAATCGACCAAATCCATAAACTTTTCCGCAGTTGCTTTGTCCTGTGTCACAATCGTATCGGTATGTTTCGAGCCATATTTATTTATATGCTCGATTGCCTCATTTACTCCTGCCACGACTTTTATCGAAAGGATATAATCAAGATATTCGGTTGACCAGTCTTTTTCGGTTGCGGGTTTTACCTTTATTATTGAAGCTGTTTTTTCACAGCCTCGTAATTCCACATTTTTTTGCTCCAGTGCCGATTTGATTTTCGGCAAAAAGCTTTTTGCGATTTTTTCATCGACCAGAAGAGTTTCGGCTGCATTGCAGACAGCGACATACTGGCATTTAGAGTCAACGGTTATATTTACGGCCATATTTAAATCGGCGCTGCCATCGACATAGACATGGCATATTCCCTCAGCGTGTCCGAGCACAGGGATATTGGTGTTGTTCATTATATAGCGGACAAATTCGTTCGAGCCGCGGGGGATAATCAGGTCGATGTAATCGTCCATTGCGAGCATTTCGGCGACATCCTGGCGGGTTTCGAGCAGTTGCAGCCATCCTTCGGGCAGACCTTTGGTTTTGCCGGCCTCGGATATCACCTGCGCCAGAATCTTGTTGGTGTTTTGAGCTTCGCTTCCGCCTTTGAGCAGGACGGCGTTGCCGCTTTTCAAGCAGAGCGTTGAGATTTGTACCAGGGCATCGGGCCTGGATTCAAAAACAACACCTATAACACCGATAGGGCAGGTGACTTTATATAGTTCCAGGCCGGCGTCAAGCTCAGTGGCGGTTATTGTTTTGCCCACAGGGTCATCGAGTTCAATCAAGCTGTCGATGCCTTCGCAGACATCGGCTATTTTGTTTTCATCGAACGCCATGCGTTTCAGTAAAGGTGCGGCCAAATTATTCTTCTTGGCAGCGGCGATGTCCCTTTTGTTGGCTGACAGGATATCGGCGCTGTGTTGTTTTAGTGCCTTGGCTATTTCAGCCAGGGCATCGTTTTTTACGCTCGTTTTAACGGCTGCCAGCAGGATTGAGGCCGATTTGGCCGATAATGCTAATTGGCTTATACTCATTGGTTTAAGATTGACTATCGACTATTTACTATTTACTATTAAAGGACTTAAAGAATTGTAAATCGACAATGGTCAATCGTCAATTGTAAATCGTTTGCGGGTGTAGCTTAGTGGTAAAGCTCCAGCCTTCCAAGCTGGTTATGTGGGTTCGATTCCCATCACCCGCTTTTTCATTTTTCTTTGGTTTTGTCATGCCGATTTGTGTCGGGACTGCTTACGGTCGTTGTTTAGCGATTTAGTGCAGGTGTTCGGAGGTGTCTGGAATAACGTCCGAAAACAGCTTTTTCGTGAGCAAAACCGGCCCAAATAGCAAGATAGTGCAAAAATAAGGCTTTAGCCTTGTATTTTTTCTACAATCCTTAAGCGATAATTACGCGATTGGACTTTAGGTGCAAATCTTGCGTAGATACTGGGACGAATTGTTTAGCTAATCGGCATTGTATAAATAGTATGTGTAGGTTTCTTTAGAGTGGTGTTATGAAACTTGACCCTAGAAAAATGAAGGACTGGGAGATTGCTGAGGCTGCGGAGCGGTCTATGAAGCCTATTTCCCGGTTGGCTGGAGACCTTGGGCTGAAAGAGGACGAACTGCTGCCGATGGGACGGCAGTTGACCAGGGTCGATTACGCCAGGGTGATGGAGCGTCTGCGGAGTCAGCCAGACCCGCCGGCAAAATATATTGATATTACCGCGATTACTCCCACGCCACTGGGTGAGGGAAAGACCACGACCGCGGTCGGGCTGATTGAAGGCCTGGGCAGGCTGGGCAAGCGTGTGACAGGCGCTATTCGGCAGGCGAGCGGCGGCCCAACCTTCAATATCAAAGGCACTGCTGCGGGCGGCGGACTTGCTCAGTGTATTCCTCTGGTGCCGCTGTCGATTCGCTTCACCGGTGATATTGATTGTGTCACCAACGCGCACAATCTGGCGATGGTGGCTCTGACGGCGCGGATGCAGCATGAGAGGAACTACGATGATGCCCGGCTGGCGAAGAGCGGTTTGAAACGATTGGACATCGACCCTGCCAGTATCCAGTTAAAATGGGTCATGGATTTCTGTGCACAATCATTGCGGAACATAACGATAGGCAAAGGCGAGAAGACCGACGGCTACGAGATGGAATCCGGATTTGCCATTGCCGCTTCGAGCGAGCTGATGGCTATCTTAGCTGTTGCGGAGGATTTGAAGGACCTTCGCCGCAGGATAAGCAGAATAGTAGTTGCGTATGACAAGCGAGGCAATGAGATTACCACCGCCGACCTGGAAGTTGACGGGGCGATGATGGCGTGGATGCTCGAGACAATCAATCCGAGTCTGGTACAGACCATCGAGGGTCAGCCGGTGTTTGTTCACGCGGGCCCGTTTGCGAATATTGCTATCGGCCAAAGTTCGATTATCGCCGACAGGCTCGGCACGAGATTGTCTGAATACCATGTAACGGAAAGCGGTTTTGGTTCAGACATTGGCTATGAGAAATTCTGGAACATCAAGTGCCGCATATCGGGTTTGAGACCTGATGCGGTAGTTATTGTTGCCACCATTCGTGCCTTGAAGATGCACGGCGGCGGCCCGCCTGTCAGGCCCGGTGTTTCGCTAAACCATGAGTACGTAATGGAGCATCTGGAATTGGTGGAGGCCGGCTGCGAGAATCTTGTTGCTCATATTGATATCGTCAAGAAAAGCGGTGTTCGGCCAATAGTTTGCATCAACAGTTTTTCAACCGATACCAAGGCTGAAGTTGATTTGGTCCGGCGTGTTGCCGAACAAAATGGCGCCCTGGCGGCGTACTCTCAGCACTGGCTAAAGGGCGGCGAAGGCGCGATGGAGCTTGCAGAAATGGTTTCTGCTGCATGCCAGGAAAAGAACGGATTCAAATTCCTTTACGAGCCCGATACGCCATTAAGAAAGCGAATTGAATTGATTGCTACCCGGGTCTATGGTGCCAGCAGCGTTACGTATACTCCCGAGGCCCTGAAAAAGGCAGAGGCCCTTGAGGCCAATAAGGAGCTTGGGAGATTTGGAACCTGCATGCTCAAGACCCAGTTAAGCTTGTCGCATGACCCTGATATCAAAGGTCGGCCGAGAAACTGGGAGCTTCCAATTCGCGATTTTATGATGTATAAGGGGGCTGAGCTTATAGTCCCAATAGCAGGCAAGATTAAGTTGATGCCGGGCACCGGCTCGAACCCGGCGTTCAGGCGTATCGATGTGGACGTCAATACCGGAAAGGTGACAGGGATGTTTTAGTAATTGAGCCTGGCAAATAGATGGAGCGGACCAATGGCAGCAAAGATTATCGACGGCAGGCAAATAGCCGCTGGGATGCGTGCGGAGCTAAAGGCCGAGGTGGAAAAGCTAAAACAAAAGGGGGTTGTGCCGGGCCTTGGTGTGATTCTTGTGGGTGAAGACCCTGCTTCGCAATCCTACGTTACAGCAAAAGAACGTGCCTGTGAAGAAATAGGAATATATTCTGATGATAACCGTCTGCCTGCGGATGCCAGCCAGTGGGATGTGATTGGCCTGATTAATCGAATGAATAGCGACCCGAAGATACACGGCATTCTGGTCCAGCTGCCTCTGCCTAAACATATCGACGAGTCACAGGTTCTTTTGGCGATTAGTCCACGGAAGGACGTTGATGGTTTTCATCCGATAAATATTGGCAAGATGGTGGCCGGCCAAAAGGCATTTTTGCCCTGTACTCCTCATGGCATTATCCAGCTTTTACTCCGCAGCGGGGTCAAGATTGAAGGCGCTCACGTGGTGATTGTCGGGCGGAGCAATATTGTTGGCAAGCCACTTGCGAATATGCTGATTCAGAAATCACCGACCGGCAATGTAACGGTAACGGTCTGTCATACGCGAACAAAGAATCTTGCCAGTCATACGCTGCGGGCGGACATTATAGTTGCCGCTGCGGGCAGTCCCGGCGCCATTACGGCTGACATGATAAAAGAAGGGGCTGTGGTAATTGATGTCGGTGTGAATCGCGTGGAGGATGCTGCAAGTGCAAAAGGGTATCGTCTGGTCGGCGATGTGGATTTTGAGAAGGTCAAGGAGAAGGCGAGTTTAATTACCCCTGTTCCCGGCGGCGTTGGGCCGATGACAATAACCATGCTGCTCTACAATACTGTGGAAGCGGCCAGGATGGCCGCAGCCGGGACTTAACCTGCCTCGGCTGTCACGGAATCCTGCACTTAACTTTCTAAAAAGCGTGCGTTAGCTTATTGTGGTGGGGGTGTTAGGCTTAAAAACTTTCGAGATTGAATTTTTGAGATTTATCTTGCAGTTTTTTCCGTAAGGGGGAGAATATTCGCAGTCATATCGACGGATGTTTTTTGGCTTGATAAGTCCAAAATAATTTATTTTTACAGGGGAAGCCAAATGGAAGTTAAAAAGATTTTAGAGCAGGTAAAAAAGGACAATATAAAGTTTATCTCCCTTCAATTTACCGATTTGCTGGGAGTTATAAAAGAAGTTGTCATACCGTCCGAGCAGCTGGAGGAGGCGTCCCGCAGGGGAGTTTGGTTTGACGGGTCTTCCGTTGAAGGTTTTGCCCGGATACAGGAAAGCGATTTATTTTTGAAGCCTGACATGGCCACTTACGCTGTTGTTCCGTGGCACGACCAGGACGGCAAAACCGCAAGGCTGATTTGTGATATTTACAATCCGGACGGCAGAGCTTCCGAAGGGGACCCCAGATTTATTCTCAAGCAGGCGATTGCCGAGGCGGCAAAAGAGGGTTTTGCATATAATGTCGGGCCGGAGCCGGAATTCTATTTGTTTAAAACCGGCACCGAAGGCAGGACCTGTCCCCTGGATTACGACAGTTATTTCGACCTTTCTTCTCACGAAGGATACAGGGTTATAAAGCAGATAATGGCGGCGCTTGAGAATTTTGGGATTAACGTTGAAACAAGCCATCACGAGGTTGGTTTTGGACAATACGAAATATCCTTTAGTTACGGAAACTGTCTGGACATTGCCGACAAGGTGCTTACGCTGAAGTATTGCGCAAAGAAGATCGCTCAGATGCACAATCTGCATGCGACATTTATGCCCAAGCCGATAATGGATGCGGCTGGTTCCGGTATGCATGTCCACCAGAGTTTGTTTGACATTAAGAAAAAGACAAATGTTTTTTATGACAAGGACCACGAGTACAATTTGTCAAAGATTGCCTATAATTTTATTGCCGGCCAGATAAAGCACATCGCTGCGATGTGCGCAATTTTGTGTCCGACGGTAAATTCATATAAGAGACTGGTTTCCGGTTTTGAAGCGCCTGTATATGTTACTTGGGCGGCCATGAACCGCTCGGCGTTGTTGAGGGTTCCCAGGTGGTTCAGGGGCAAAGAGGAGGCAGCAAGGATTGAGCTAAGATGTCCCGACCCGACATGCAATCCGTACCTGGCGTTTGCGGTCATGTTAAAAGCTGGCTTGGACGGGGTAAAAAATAATCTCAAGGCTCCCGAGCCGGTTGAAGAAAATATATACAGCCTTGATGATGAAAGTCGGGTGAAAAAGAACATTGATATTTTACCGACATCGCTGCGGGCGGCTTTGGACGAGTTGAAAAGAGATAAGCTTATGCAGGACGTTCTCGGCAAGCATTTGTTTGAAAGATACATGGACGTAAAGGGCAAAGAGTGGGACGAGTTCAAAAAGCAGGTTACCCGCTGGGAAATTGAGACCTATCTGGATATTTTCTGAGCCTTTCGAGTGTTTATAGATTTACCGGTATGCCGAGGGATTTGAGGTACTGCTTCATCTGGTTTAATGGCGGTTTCTGAAGCAGATGCTCTTTCAGCTATTATTTAACAGCCATCGCTCCCGCAGATTCAGTTTTTCTTTATAAACGAGTGCTTATGCTAACATAATCACCCGCCGTTTCAACGCAAAACTGCTGCCGTAACCGAAAGGTAAATAACCCAAAGCCCACCGCCCTGTCCTGAGTGTGGTCGAAGGGTTTATCCAGCGGGTTACTTTCTCACCGATGTCATTCCCGCACCGCCTGCCCTGAGCAAGCGATAGCGCGTCGAAGGGTCGTTAGCGGGAATCCAGAGTATTTAGCGGTTCCTATTGCTTTTGATGTTTTTTACGTGGATTTCAATCTCATCTGATGTATAATTCCTGCCGGATGAATGCGACTTTATCCGCCCTACTGCCGACGGATTTATCCACCTCTGGCGGATAAAGTTCGGCCATTAAAAAAAGGGAGAACCTGATGGGTGAAAGCTTATCGAGAACTCGAATATCGCGTTATAGCAATAAATAAAGCAGGCGATGGTTCGCCGAGTAATACGGTGATGGCGGTTTTGTAAAACAGGAAATTGAATTTGCCACGGATGAAGGGTTATCTGTCACAGATAAGGCGCGATATGTCACGGATGAGGCGTGAGTTGTCATAGATAACGTGTGATCTGTCATGGATGAAGCGTGATATGAGGCAGGTGAGGCGTGATATGTCGTAGATAACGCGTGATTTGCCATAGATGAGGTGTTATAATAGGCTGATAAGGCGTAATATGCCGCGTATTACGCGGCCTCAAAGATAGATAAGCTGTTAATTTTAATGGAGTTAAGTAAAAATGCAGATGTTGACGGAATTGATCGAATCAAAGCGTTTTAACCACCTTTTGAACTGGTTAAGAAAACGGCGGACAATGTCATTCAAGATAGCCTTTTCTGCGTTGATCATTGAGGATATTATAACCGGTAAAAAACCCCATGAACTTAGTTTCTGGCAGGATATTGACATCATTGCCGTACTTGGCGTTGTTTTAATTTTCACAGGCTCCTTGATACGTCTTTGGGCTAAAGGGCATTTTGTAAAAGGCAAACTGTTTACGAGCGGCCCGTATGCAATCATCAGGCATCCCTTGTATCTGGGTTCAACGATAATAATGCTCGGGGTTTTATGCATACTGAATGACTGGTTCAACTGGACTGTAATAGTGCCAATGATAATCCTGTTTCACGGGGCGGCTATTTTTTGTGAAGAGAAATCTCTCGAAACACGTTTTGGCCGACAATGGCATGACTATAAAAGTGCAGTTCCGGCGATTATCCCTTCAGTCCGCAGGCGATTACTGCTGAACTCCGCAGATAAATGGAGTTGGCAGGTTTATTGCAATACCACAGAAAAGATGGCGACGGCGTTTTTTTTAGGCCTGCCTGTTTTTCTGGAATTGCTTGAAGAAAGTATGTTCCATTAGACAATTAATTTTGTAGGAAAAAAATGTTAGGAAAATTCATCTATGTAGGATCTTTAGGACTTGTGGTGGCAATCGCAGGGATTTTATGTCTTAACTACCGGGTGGTAATCGGGCCGGCGATTCTGACTTTGACCATTGTTCCTATACTGGGATTGTTTTTTGCAAAACGACCCTTCCAGGGGGCAATCCCTGATATGCTCTTCGGTGCAATTGATACAGGGATTTTAGTTATTCCTGCCCTTTGGGGCGGGATGGTGTACGGTGTTGCCGGAGCAATCGCCGGAGGTGTCATTGGCGATGCATTAACCGATGGTATTGCCGGTTTTTTTGAAGGCGGTATTGCTGAGTGGCTTCGTAAGAAAGGCATTCAGGAATCTCGCGAGCCAATCACAACATCTTTGGGTAAAATGGCAGGCTGTCTCTTCGGGGCCGGTGTTTTCTTGTCATTGGCCTCGGTTTTGGGAATCGCCCCGAAATTTTGATGAACAGCCTTGTTGAGAACGAATTGAAACTTTTTATTGAAAGGAATTGAATTATGGCAAGATTTCCACTGAAGGAAGCAGAAGTAATAGCGTTAGCCCAGTCAATGGTCTCAGGGCTTACCGCCAACGCGGCAACTTACCCAGCGCCTCCGGTATTACCGGCGGCCTTGACGACTTTGGTCAGCGCCTATACGACCGCCAAAAACGCCGCCACACAGAATAGCCTTCAGCCCGCCTTTTTATCTCCGAACAACGAACTATGAACGATGAACTACTTCACTTTTCAATCAAATACGCAGGTGGTTGAAATAAAAAATCCCAAAACCGCAAAAATTTTTCAACCCCCCTTACTCCTTATCCCATAATAACTTATCCCTTTTTTGCCTGCCCTTCGTAGCCCGCAGGGCGAAGTAGGGTCGACTCAAATGCGCATCTCCGCCTAATTATAGAGAGACACTATGTCTCGATATAGGAAGTGTAGTATTCTATGGTAACATTGTTTTGGTCATTAACATTTCGGTCATTAGGATTTGCCTGCCCTCGGGGTGTGCTTTCTCGAATAGGCAAGCCGAGGGTCTACTCGCGCTTCGGATTTTTCGCTACCCTCTGCCTCCGGCAACACTGCGCAATACGATATACGCATCACGCAATACGGTTCAATCAATATTGAACGATTATGCAAAACAAACCCAATTTCCGAAATGCCGAAAATGACTGTAACCTTAGTAAAAACAACGAATTACAATGAACAATGAACTATGAACTGTTATTCAAAACAAAGCCAATCAAACCCAATTTTTACCCTAAAAAATTCAAAACAAACCCAAACAAAGCCAAATTTCTCCTTTGCCTGCAGAATCCGGTACCGGGTTTTTTACAGATTTACCGCTATACCGTGGGACTTAAGATATTCCTTCATCTGGTTTATGGTGTAGTTTCCGAAATGAGTAATCGAGGCCATAAGAACTGCGTCTGCGCCTCCCTCGACAATGGCGTCGTAGAGGTGCTCGAGTTTCCCCGCTCCGCCGGATGCGATTACAGGAATATTTACTGCGTCGGTAACAGCTTTATTTAGCTGGTTATCGTAACCTGTCTTGGTGCCATCGGTGTCCATAGAAGTCAGCAGGATTTCGCCAGCGCCGAGTTTTTCGGTTTTTACAGCCCATTCGACTACGTCCAAATCTGTAGGTTCAGTGCCGGCCTTTACGCAGACCTGCCATTTGCCCGATTGGTTTTTCGACCTGCGGGCATCAATCGCCAGGACTATGCACTGATTCCCAAATCGCTGGGCAGCCTCGGCTATCAGATTTGGGTTTTTAACGGCGGCGGTATTTATTGAAACTTTTTCAGCGCCGCTTCGCAGCAGCAGGTCGATTTGCTCAACGGTTTGTACGCCGCCGCCTACCGTAAAGGGGATGAAGACTTTTTCTGCGACCTTTTCTACCAGCTCGACCATTGTTTTGCGAAAGCTGATGGTCGCGGTGATATCCAGAAAAACCAGTTCATCAGCGCCGCTGTCGCTGTATCTTGCGCCGAGCTCCACGGGGTCGCCGGCGTCGCGAAGATTTAAGAACTTGACGCCTTTGACAACTCTGCCATCTTTAACATCGAGGCAGGGGATGATTCTTTTTGTCAGCATGGGGGTACTCTCTTTTTGCAAATTTCGGAAAAATTCTGCAGGATTTTTAGACCGGCTTTGCCGCTTTTTTCAGGGTGAAATTGCGTGCCGTAGATATTTTTCTTCTGCACCGATGCAGGCAAATCGAAGCTGTAGTTGGTATAGGCGATTTTTGCCTGGCTGTCGGCAATATCGGCATAGAAAGAGTGTGCGAAATAGAAATGTTTTTCTTTTCCTAAGCCGGCAAATAAATCCATATCTTCCGGCAGTTTCACCAGGTTCCAGCCCATGTGGGGTACGGTTTGTTCCGGGGGGATGGGGACAATGCTGCCGCGGATTAGTCCGAGACCATTGTGCCGGCCATATTCACTGCTTTGGTCAAAAAGCATCTGGTAGCCGACACAGATACCCAGAAGAGGTTTGCCTGCGGAGGCAACTTTCTTTATTATCTCGGCACAAGTACCCAATGCCCTGACAGCATAGCCGAACGCGGCAACACCCGGCAGAACCAGGCCTGAGGCGCTTTGAATATCCTCTGGTTGAGAGCTGAGTTTTACATCACAGCCGATATACCTAAAGGCGTTGCACACGCTCTTGACGTTTCCGACGTTATAATCAATTACGACTATCATAAATCACATTAAACTGAAGGAAAGGCGATTCGTCAAATAAGAATGCGCGATAGAGCGGTTTAGTGGAAGTGATTTTTGTCAAATTTGCCGCGCATATGCGGAGATTTAATCGGGGTGACTGGACTTGAACCAGCGGCCTCCTGGTCCCAAACCAGGCGCTCTAGCCAAACTGAGCTACACCCCGTAAGAGCGTGCGAGCTCGCATCAAAGAAAGCATTTTACCAGGAATGGCTTGTTGCTGCAATAAAATCATGTTTTTGTTGAGCAGGAATTGGTGTTCTGCGATTGCCGGGCAAAAGGCAGGCGAGGCAAGCTAACTTGAAAAATAGCTTGCATATTTTTGCAGGTCAGGGTATAATTTTTAATAAAGAAGTGGTTTTCTGGGCCGATAGTGATAGCATCCTAAAATTATGGTATCCGGAACCCCAAGACAGTGGTTATTGCCCGCACTTATTAGTTTAGGTGCGCTGTGTCTGATTTTTATAGGCAGTAGGTTGGGCGGGTCTGTAAACGCACAGGCACAGCTGCCCGCCGGTCCCCAAGAGGGGATTATTGTAATTCCGGTTCAGATTGACCGCGATTCCTATGGGCTTGCGATGGTTGATACTATTGGGCAAACCATGTGGATATACGAATTGAACAACCGCGGGCCGGCACATAGTCGGCTGCGTTTGCTGGCTGCCCGAAGTTGGCGATATGACAGGATGCTGCAGCAGTATAACACTGCTGAACCCAAGCCGGAGCAGATAAAAGAGCTTTTGGGAAATATGGAACAGCCGCGGGAGAATTTAGGCGAGCAGCCGCAGAAGGATTCCGACGTAAATATTATGGAGATGGCTGAGCCCAATAATAGTGGTTCTGGCGACAGCGGGAAAAATTAAAGGTCTTTGCGAAATTTTGCGAGGTGTTAAGGTAAGAAGTCAAGTTGCAGGAGAATAAATAGTTATGGGTGGTATGTTCTATTCATTAAAAGAGGTTGCCGGTAAGCTTAATAAAACCGAGGTGGAAATAAGGGAACTGGTCAAGCAGGGCAGGTTGCGTGAGTTCCGTGACGGCCAGAATCTGCTATTTAAGATAGATGAAGTTGAAGCAATGCTGTGTGACACGACTTTTATGGCCTCACTGGGGGGTCCCGGGAAGGCAGGCAAGGAATCAGATGAGGAGGAGATTCTCCTGGTGACGGAGCCGGGTGAGAGTTCAGCTTCAAAGGCTGAGCCGGCTGAGGAGGGCACAACTTTGGCCGGTGAGGGAGTCAATGTTCTTGGTGAAACCCAGAGTGATTACAAACTGGCAGACGATACGCTGGGCGAGACCAAAGCCGTATCAGATGAGGCGTCGTTGGAAAAGATCGAAGAGGATGTAAGTTTGGATAGTTTTGGCAGCGGCTCAGGACTATTGGACCTTTCGCTGCAGGCTGATGATACTTCGTTAGGCGGCATTCTTGATGAAATTTATACCCCCGAAGGTGGTAGGCAGGGGGCTGCCGAGGCTGGTTCAGCGGTAGAGGTGGCTGCTGAGGCAGAGCAGATTGTCACAGAGGAACTTGCTGAGGCGCCGTCGGTTTCGGAGCCGGTTGTTGTGGTTGGGGAGTATGTTGAGCCTGCGCCGGATGCGTCGGGCGGCCTGTTTGGCGCCATGCTCTTTGTGGGCATACTGGTTACTATTTATACTGCAATAGTAGCAGTGGCGAGTATCAATGGTGTGAGGCCCGCAATCCTGGAAAAAGTTCAGGGATTGATTTGGTATGTCGTGATTGGGGCTGCTGTAGTAGAGATTTTACTTTTCGGCATGACTTTTATGGTCGGTGGGGGCGGCACTAAGGCGAAGAAGGCTCCAAAGGTAAAAAAGGAAAAGAAGGCCAAAAAGGAAAAGAAATCCAAGAAGGCGAAAAAAGAGGAAGAGCAAAAGGAAGAATTGCCCAAAGAGGAAGCTTTGCAGGAGCCAGCCGAACCTGAAGACAAAACCGCTTAGGAATTCGATGCAATAGGCCAATCTTTTTTTTCGGTTTTTTTAAAAATGCGGAAAAAGGCTGGTTTCTAGAGCGGTTTTTTGGGGGGTTAGGCTGATTTTTGGCTCAAAAAGGGGGTTTTTCGTCAATCAAAAGCGCTGCACTCGTGGAAAAGTTGTGAAAAGATGCGCATTTTTCTGCAATTTTTTGCAGAATTTTGCAAATCGCTGCATTTTTTCTGCAATTTTTTGCATTTTTCGTATTTTTTTCGCACCCCCTTGCGCGTTGTCAAGTCCTGATTTAAAGTTGTCACTTTTAATTTCCATATTCACATTCCGTCTTAAGTTAAACCTGCACGACTGAGCGTAGCGAAGGAGGGCAGGTTTACACCGCCG
>Ga0315294_10003850_pt1 | contig 16354 bp, 2 predicted proteins | sample YL17G13_40_MG_FD_203626 | JGI IMG/M metagenome (GOLD analysis project Ga0315294, IMG submission 203626) | Sediment microbial communities from Yellowstone Lake, YNP, Wyoming, USA - YL17G13_40 | ecosystem: Environmental > Aquatic > Freshwater > Lake > Sediment | place: USA: Wyoming | collected... | reverse complement strand
CGGCGTTTTGAGCCATATATAAGGAGCATTTACGCCGCCGTAAACTTCGTAGCCGAGTTTCTCGAGCGTCTTTCTGATAAGCGCAGCATTGGACATGTAAAGCTCAATGATTTTGCGAACCTGTTTTCTGCCCTGCTCGGTATAAACTGCTGCCGCCGCAACCTGCGAGATGTAACTAGCGCCGTTGAATTTCGTGCAGTGCCGCCTGTGCCATATCGGGTTTACCTCAACCGCTTTCCCATCAGAAGTCCAGGCTTTCAGCTCCTTTGGCACAACTGTAAATGCGCATCTTAGTCCGGTAAAACCAGCCGTTTTGCTGAAACTGCGAAATTCAACGGCGACCTGTTTTGCACCTTCAATCTCATAAATTGAGTGAGGGACAATATTATCGGAAATAAAGGCCTCATAAGCGGCATCAAACAAAATTATTGCCTTATTTTCTTTTGCGAAATCGACCCATTTTTTAAGCTGCTGTTTTGTCGCGACCGCACCGGTGGGATTATTAGGATAGCAAAGATATATCAGGTCAACTTTTTCCTTAGGAAGTTGGGGAACAAAATTATTATCGGGCGTGCACGGCATATAAATAATACCCTTAAACCGTCCCTGACTGTCAGCCTTGCCGGCTCTGCCGGCCATTACATTGGTATCGACATAAACGGGATACACAGGGTCGGCTACCGCTACGACATTATCGATGCCGAAGATTTCCTGGAAATTGCCGGTATCACATTTCGAGCCATCACTGACGAAAACCTCTGTATTTTCGAGACTTACGCCGCGACTTTTGTAATCATTGGCTATTATCGCCTCAATCAGAAAATCATAGCCCTGCTCAGGGCCGTAACCTTTAAATCCATCCGGCCTTCCCATCTGCTCTACGGCACGGTGCATTGCCTCAATAATTGCAGCAGGTAACGGCTCTGTAACATCGCCAATTCCCAGTTTAATTATTCTCGCATCTGGTTTCCTGGCCGAAAACGCCTTAACTCTGCGAGAAATTTCAGGAAAAAGATAGCCGGACTGTAACTTTAAGTAGTTATCGTTAATCTTAATCATAGCTGCTCCATTAAACTCATTAAAACGAACAAGTTATATCGCGATAAAATCAGGCCGATATACCCTGCGAAACTGTAAAAATGCAAGCTAAAATTACAGATAAGTTAAACAACTGTCAATAAATAACGGAAGTTCCTTTACTAAAAAGGCTTGTTGAAAGAGCAGTAATAACGGTTTTGTCTTGCAATATGATTAAAGGTCTGATAGAATTTATTGACCATTTGGGGTTCAAGGAGGAAGGATACTCTGTCGCCCCTGCCGGCAAATTCATACCGGCGTTTGGGACCACAGAATTTGACGCAAGGTTACGGACAGACCTAAAACGACTCAGCCTGAATCATAATGTAATGCGCATAAACCATAAATTTTGACAGGATTTCAAAATGACCGGCTCAAAAAAATTCAAAGGTTATGTAAATTTGTCAGGATGGAGCAAATTTATGAATAAGAAACTTACCTTTTGTTTAATCTTAACATTTCTTTTAAGCAATATTGCCGCGGCTCTTAATGTCAATCCGGAAGGAAGCGGACCATTTCCTACAATACAGGCGGCAATCAATGCGGCAACGCCGGGAGAAGAAGTGGTACTGGCTAATGGTACTTATACAGGCATCGGGAACCGCGACCTCAACTTCAACGGGATAGGTATTACCGTCCGAAGCGCAAGCCTCGACCCGAACAAGTGCATCATCGACTGTAACGGGCTCGGCAGGGCATTCTACTTCCACAATGACGAGACAACGGAAGCGAAAGTGGAAGGCCTTACAATCAAAAACGGAGATGCATACTACGGCGGTGCCATAGAATGCGAAGAGGCTTCGCCAACCATCGACAACTGCATCATAACAAACAACACTGCCGCTTTCGGCGGCGCAATAGACTGCTTTTATGCTTCACCTGTTATCATAAACTGTATTATAACAAACAACACTGCCGATTATGACGGCGGAGCTATCGAAGCCAGCAGTGAATCATCGCCTACAATAAAGAACTGTCTTATCACAAACAACACGGCAGAGGGGTATGGCGGCGCAATAGACTGCTATGATATGTCTTCGCCTGTAATCAGAAACTGCACAATCGTCGATAATATAGGCGATGCAAACCGCGGCGGCGTTCATGCAACAAACGTAAGCTATCCTACAATACAAAACTGTATCCTCTGGAACAACGGCGACGATATCTACGGCGCAACAGACGTCAACTTTTCATGTATTCAGGACGGTGATACAGGAACAGGCAATATAAGCAGCAACCCGATGTTCAGAAGAGGTCCTTATCCTTCTTACGGCAATTATTATTTAAGCCAGACGGCAGCAGGACAACTGCCCCCCGACAGCAACTGTGTCGATGCAGGTTTTGGTATAGCTGACGATGCCAATATTATAGACCCCTGTCACACAACAAGAACGGACAATGTCCCTGACGCAAATACCGTTGATATGGGCTTCCATTATCCCGACAGTAGAATTGACGTGAACTACGTGCTTATCACCGGCGTAAATCCTTCCGGAAACCCCGGCACAATAGAACCGTGCATCCCCGCACCCGGCCAACTTTACAAGCAGTTCACAGAAGTATCCATAGATGCAAACCCTGCACCGAACTGCAGCGTTGAGAACTGGACCATTGACTCCATTGTTTACAGCGACACCAACACAACAAGAGTTGTTACAATGGATGCCAACCATACCGTAGAGGTCAAGTTCACTTCTACTTTATGCACGCTTACCACATTCGTTCTCAGCGGAAATGGCACAATCGACCCTTGCTATCCTCCCGAGGGCAACAGCTTCCCGAAAGGCAGCCCGCATACTCTGCATGCTTACCCGGCAGACACTTATGGCGTCAACCGATGGCTCAAGGGCGTAACAGGAACTTTTGACATCGGCAATCCTGTCACTTACACAGTTGCCTTCGGTCCGGCTGATACCTGCACAGTTACTCTTGATTCAAATACTACAGTGGCCGTGGAATTTGACAGATTTATACTCGACACGCGGGTTAACGGCGGACATGGCACAATCAGTCCGAAACGAGGCTACCAGCCGGCATGGAAAACCGTTGAGGTCAATGCAACACCTGATTATGGTTATAGAGTCTCCGCATGGAATGGCGTGCCTGACCCATTGCACTCATCTACCTATACCGTAACAATGGACGGTGCTAAAACTGTTACAGTCCAATTCGAGGCGATACCACAGCACACCCTGATAACAACTGCCGCCAGCGGCGCAACAATAGACCCAAACTATCCCGCTCCCGGCCAGCTTATCAACGAAAACACAGTGGTACAGCTTACGGCAACTATACCCACCGGCACTGTTATAATCTGGAGCGGCACAGACCATGACAACATCCTCTCAACTACGAATACCGTAACAATGACCGGCGATAAAACCGTCAATGTAAGCTACCGAACACCGCAAGTCCTGCATGTGCCCGGCCAGCACTCATCTATTCAGGACGCTATTAACAACTCACAGAATGGCGACAGAATCATTATTTCTCCCAGAATCGGTAATCCTTACACGAGCACAAACATCAATCCAGGCGGCAGGGCAATTACAATTTCCAGTGAGCACCCCGACGACCCCTGTTGTGTCGCTGCAACAATTATCGACTGCCAAAACAGTGGCAGAGCGTTCTTCCTGAACAGCGGCGAAACGCAGGATACCGTAATAGAAGGATTTACAATAATCAACGGTTCAGCTCTTTCAAGTCCGCAAAGTCCACCGCACAGCGGAGGCAGAGGCCAGAACGGCAGCGATGCGAACGGCGGCGCCATCGTATGTTATAACGGTGCAAGCCCGACAATATCCAACTGTGTATTCAAAAACTGTCGTGCCGAGGGACAAAGAGGCGAAAACGCAACCTATCTCTGGCCGGCTCCATCCACACCCCCTAACGCTACCGGTGCCCCCGGAAGTGACGGACAGGACGGTTTTCCCGGAGGTGATGGCGGACACGGTTTCGGAGGCGCTCTTTATTTCGGCACCAACAGTAATCCGAGAATTTTACACTGCGAATTCATTAACTGCCATGCTATCGGCGGCAACGCCGGCTCCGGCGGACAAGGTCAGGACGGTCAGGATGGCTCCTCAGGCGCAACACCGGCTGGTGATGGAGGCCCCGGCGGCCACGGAGGCGATGGCGGCAACGCTGGAATCGGCGGCGACGGGTTTGGCGGCGCCATCTACTTTACTGGTCAAAACAATGTAATCATACAATACTGCAAGATTTCAGACTGCAACGCTGTGCCGGGACTTGGCAACTCCGCAGGAAACGCAGGTTCCGGCGGTGACGGCGGAGGTGGCAACGGCACAGACCGCTCCGGCGGTGTCGGCGGCTACGGCGGGGTAGGCGGTAACGGCGGAACAAACGGTAATGCAAATGCAGGCGGTATCTACTCCGGCAATAATTGTAACATCCAAACATCCGGCACCACATTCAGCGACAATCATACTACCACTAAAGTTGCATCTTTCGAATACGACGCCGGCAATGGCGGTAACGGCGGTAATGGCGGTAGTCCAAACGGCAACGGCGGAAACGGCGGAAATGCCGGCCGGGCAGGCAATCCAGGCGATGGCAAACCCCTTGGCCGCGGTGGAAACGGCGGCAACGGCGGCAACGGTTCTACACAGACCGGCAGGGGCGGCAACGGCGGCAACGGCTCGGCCAGTGATAGAGCCGAAAAGCGAGGACAGGGTGGCCAAGGCGGCACCGGCTTTCCAGATGGTGCGGACGGCGCAGACGGTGCTATACAATGGATTAACTTCAATATGTCGAGTATCGCAGGAAGCAACTACTACGGACACGGCGCTACTGCTACGTTAAACAATTGTTCTTTCCTGAAAAACCATACCGACACGGTAGGAACAAGCTTTCCTTCCGACGGCGGAGCTGAATATTACTTCGGTGAGAACACCGCTACTATGAACAACTGCACATTCAGCGAGAACATAGCCGGCACGACCGGCCAGGGCGGCGCACAATTCTTTGGCTGGACATCCACTATCGATATTAATAACTGCACATACAACAAAAACTTTTCCATTTTCGAAGGCGGCGCTGTTTGTGCCGGATGGGACGCAACTCTGACAGTAAGAGATTCGACCTTCGCAGATAACACCGTATATGCGTACGCAATCGAAGGTTTTTATACTTCAGGCGGCGGCGCTATCTACTGGGACAACTTAAACCCAACAATCAACAGAACAGTCAACATAAGCAACAGTTATTTCACTAACAACTCAGCCAGTTTCGGCGGCGGTCTCTACTGGCGCGACGACACTACAAACACCACAACGGTAGCAAATTGTGTCTTTACTGAAAACTCTGCCGACCACGGCGGCGGCATATACTGGACCAACGGTGCGCCAACCATCAGCGGCTGTATCTTTAACCGCAACCACGCAAACGGCAGATGGGTATGGTTAGACAACTGGGCTTATGAAGACTTTTTCGGCGGCGGCGGAGCAATATTCAGCTTTTCATCGGAAGGTGAAGTAAATGACTGTACAATTATTGACAACACTACCAGCGGCTCCGGCGGCGGCGTTTATATCGGCGGTGATGCTCGCAGCCTGCAAATGCACAATTGTCTAATCAACGGCAACAGCGCCATTCTCGACGGCGGCGGTATCGCCTCATACTGGTTCGCAACGCCTCAAATTACAAACTGCACCATCGCTGCAAACTTCGCGTATGACCCGGCAGATGCCAGTCACGGTCTCGGCGGCGGCATAAGCTGCTCATACCAGAGCAATACAACTATGACCGACTGCATACTATGGGGCAACGACGCTACCAGAGGCAACCAGATAGCCATCGGCAACAACAGCGACCCTGTGTATCTGCAGAATCCTGCTGAACTTACAATATCATACTCTGATATACAAAACCCGCAGGACACAAACCAAATCTATGTCTTCACTAACAGAATTCTCAATATCGATGCAAACAATATCGACAACGACCCGTGCTTTGTCTATACGTATTTCCTTGCATCGACAAGTCCATGTATAGACAGGGGCGACGTCAATTCAAGCGTCCTCGGCCTTGATACATACACAACACAAACAAACAACAGCCTCGATACCGGTATCGTTGATATGGGCTATCATTATGCTTTACACAAACTTAAACTTGTAGTAATCGGGCACGGCACCGTAAGCGCCAACCCCAACTATTATGATCCATACACCATCGGCGCCATATTTACCTTAATCGCAACACCCGATGCAGGCTATCGTGTCAAGAGCTGGACAGGCGCAGATGGAGCGCCTTACTGGAACACCAACACAAACACTGTAACGATGACAATAGATAAAACGGTAACGGTCGAATTTGAGGTCAATTACAGCAGGTTTATCGATGTACCCGGCGATGTCCCGGGCATTCAGGATGCGATTAACCAGGCACAGAACGGCGACACAGTCAAGATACATTCCGGCACTTACGTCGGAACAGGTTTTAGAGTTGACAGGAAAAATATAACTATTCTCGGCGACCCGACCCATCCCGAAAATGTCATTATAGATTGTGCCGGCGAATCGCCAGCTATTAATAGTGGCTTTTTATTTATAGGCGATAATCAGCACTCAACAACCCTAAACGGCCTGTCAATAATAAATTCAAATATAACCTCAATTTCACCGCTCCCGCCGAGAAACCCGGGCGATGACGGTATTCCGACAAAAATAAACCATGATACCTATGACGCCTGGCATATCTACGGCGGTGCAATTACTATCCAAGGTAATCATACAGTCAAAAACTGTGTTATAAGAAATTGTTCAGTTACAGTGAACCCCGCAACCGACGGCAATCCCGGCGGAGACCCGAATAGCTCTGAAACCCCTATAGGCCACTATAAGGGCGGTGACGGGGGTTACGGCGGAAACGCAGGCGGCGCTGGAATCTACCTCCAGTGGGGCAATGCCAACATTATCAATGTAATCATCGAAAACTGCAGGGCTTACGCGGGCAACGCCGGCAACGGTGCAATGGGTTATGAGGACACGAATGACAATTATCCTGCCGGTGCAAGCGGCAGAGGCGGCGACGGCGGCAGCGTATTCGGTGCAGGTATCTATATCCGAAGCGGAAGTCCCTACTTCAAAAATACTTCCGTAAGAAACTGCATAGCACGCGCAGGTAACGGCGGCAGCGGCGCCGACGGTAATAACAACACAGACGGCGCCGACGGCGGACTGCCGGGACGTGTCAAAGGCAGCGGTATCTACTGTTCGATAAACTCCGCCCCGACGTTTGTAGACTGTAACATCGAAAGCTGCCGTGCCTACGGCGGATATGCCGGCAACGGCGGCGACGGCGGACCATTTGATGCGAACATCGGAATAGGAACTAAAGGCGGTTACGGCGGACTTACAACTGAAGTCGCAGCCGGCCAAGGCGATATCAGAATGTACAGCACAAACGGTGCTGCAATCTTTTGTGACGACCGGTCAAGAGCAACATTCGCCGACTGCGAATTTGTCGGCAATATGACCTACGGCAGCATAAGCGGTATTGGCGGAACCGACCGCCCAAGCATGTGGCGGCAACAGCCGCGCAGATATTTCCGAATACCAACCTCCGGTGCCGGCGTGTTCTGCTCAACAGCTTCGTCTGCCGGCTTCAATGGCTGCCTGTTTGAGAACAATAGAACAGCATACCATCAGGATTACAACGACCCCAACTATTTGGCTGTAATAGATATAAATGATATAAATGTTATAGCCGATGCAAACATAGTCGATTATGGCGGCGACCTTATCGGCCTCGGTGGCGGCCTGTGCCTGTGGCAGGCATTTACCATCGATATCAACGACTGCAACTTCACACTGAATTCAGCACCACTCGGCGGCGGTATATACGGCAATTCGAGCGAAATATATATCAGCGACTGCAATATAACAAATAATATCTCTATGGCCGGCGGCGGTGTGCTGATACTCGACAGTATTGCAACAATAAATAAATCAATAGTCAGAGGAAATATTGCCGGCACTCAGACCGGCTATTATCAGGATACAGGATACGCACTGTTCGGCACAGGCGGCGGTATCTACTCGCTCAATACCCTGATTGACATAAACGATACATTCATAACAGAAAACTATGCAAGATTGACCGGCGGCGGTATCTGCCTCGACGGCGATACGCCGTTTATACAAAGACCTCTGATAAAGAACTGTCTTGTTACCAATAACAGGGCTGTCGAAGATGGCGGCGGTATCGCTGTGATATACTTTGCCGAGCCGAAAATTCAAAACTGCACAATAACAAAAAATATTGTAACCGACGCCAACAGCAACGGCGGCGGCTTGTTTGCCTCATATATGGCAGATGTGATTGTAAAAGACACTATTTTCTGGGCAAACAGCGGCATCGATGGTTCGCAGATTGCATTAAGCAACGGCGGACCGTTCACCGATATGCCGGCTGAAGTTAACATTACATACAGCGATATCGACCTGCGAATCGGAGCGGATTTCAACTCGATTGAATTTGAATCAGGTGCAGGCTCAGGTACAACTACCGTTCTGGTCGATGAACAAACAATCTATAACGAAATTAACTCTACCGGCAGCGCCAAAGTCATCGTCAGCCTTGCTGAACCGACAGAGATGCGGGCAATTACCAACTGGTCTTCGCCTGCCTCGGTAAACGCACTGCAAACCGAAATCGCAACGCGACAGAACCAGGTGCTTTCAACGCTTAATACAGCCGAATTTACGCTGCGGCATAAACTTGCAAATGTTGCAGCCTTCAGCGGCCGGATTACACAAACTGGACTTGATAAACTGCTGGCCAACCCGCTTATCGCACATATCGAGCCGGTAAGAACTGTTTATCCTATGACCGCTCAGGGTATCCCGCTAATGAATGCTTTAGATACAAGAGGTGTCTTCAACGGCTCAGGCGTATCAATTGCAATTGTCGATTCAGGTGTTGATTACACACATCCGAGATTAGGCGGCGGCGGCTTTCCGAACAGTAAAGTCATCGGCGGTTATGATTTCGGAGAAAACGACCCCGACCCGATGCCGGAGGACGATGATGCACACGGCACCTGCTGTGCAGGCATTGCCGCAGGTTCGCTCGGAACTGTTGGAGACTATATCGGCGGCGTTGCTTACAATGCGAAAATATATGCAATAAAAATAGCTACAACCGAGGGAGGTCTCGTGGTGCCGGGATTCCCAAGCGATTTCGGGCTTACTGCCTGGGACTGGTGTATAAGCCATAGAAATGATAACTCGGCCAACCCAATCAGGGTAATAAGTAATAGCTGGGGGACAACAACGTGGTATACCAATAATCCTGCTGAAGCAGATGCACTTTCGCCTGCCTATACCACAGCAGCCCAGACTGCCGTTGATGCGGGCATAACGATACTTGCCGCATCCGGCAATAACGGCTTCGCAGGCGAGGGTATAAGCTGGCCGGCGGCAATGTCTAACGTCATCAGCGTAGGCGCTGTTTATGACGATGTTTTTGTCTCTCATAACTGCCTTATTACAACAAAACCCGATCAGGTAATATGTTACTCAAATACCGCTGATATACTGGATATCTTTGCACCTTCTGAAAATGCCTACACAACCGACATCACTGGAGCGGCCGGGTATACAACAGGAGATTACATTACTAATTTTGACGGGACAAGCGCAGCCTGTCCTTACGCAGCCGGGGCCGTGGCAGCTCTGCAAAGTGCGGTTAAACAAATAAGAGGCATATATCTGACACCCGCTCAGGTAAGAGGTGTCCTGAAAATGACGGGCGACCCTGTAACGGACACGAAAGTTATAATTACAAAGCCGAGAGTAAATCTCGGCGCTGCAATTGCCCTGCTGACAGGTTCAGTACCGATTTATCGCGACGACCCTTGCTGTACAATAATCGGCCTTAAGCAGGACGTAAACGACACATGGGTTATCGATGACAACAATAATATATCCGAAGACCCGAACTTCGTATTCGGATATTATCTAAGTTATGTACCAGCCGGACAGGACTTCAACAGTCCTTGCATTGACATAGGCAGCACGACGGCAGCAGCACTCGGCCTTGATACTTACACAACAAGAATCGACGGCGTATTCGACAGCAATATAGTCGATTTGGGTTATCACTATCGCTTTGCTGTTGGGCAGTATGACATAACCGTAAAAATACTCATAGATGCAAACTATCCGGGTATCCACGGTTATGTTACAGCCGAGCCGAACAGGCTCGTTTCCAACGATGCAAATACCTATAAATACAGATTCTACGCAGGTACAATCCCGACTCTGACGGCTGTGCCTGATGCAAATTATTATGTCAAGGGCTGGTATGACCAAGAGGACACGAGAACCTCCATCAGCAATACATTCAACTTTACTGTCGATGCTAATGCTACATACTTTGTCCGCTTCAAGCCGAAGCGAACAATCCCCGTCTCCGGCGGCGGCACCGCCTTGAGAAATGCAATCAATACGGCTGAAAACGGCGACACGCTTATAGTCTCAGCAGAAACGTATAACGGTAATATAAACATCGGGGGCAAACAGATTAAAATCTACGGTGTAAACCCGGATGACCCGAATGTCGTTGCCAGAACCATAATCGACTGCAGCGGCAGCTCCGGCCTAGTCTTTGCCGGCGGCGAAGATAATAACACAGTAATAGACGGCTTTACAATCATTAACGGCGGCGGCGATGCCGGCGGTGCAATATCCATCAATACAAACAGTTCGCCTCTTATCGTCAATGTCGACATAAGCAATTGCAATGTCCTGAACGCTTCCGGCGGTGCGATTTATATCAGCAGCGACAGCAATCCTGAATTCAGGAATGTCAATATAACAAACTGCAGCGCCACGATGAACGGCGGCGGTGTCTATATCAGCGAAAGCAGCAATCCGATATTCAAAGGCTGCTCGATTGCTGACTGCGACGCAGGTGTAAACGGCGGCGCTGTTTACTGCAGAACCCTGAGCAATCCCCAATTTATTAACTGCTCATTCAGCAATAACTCAGCAGGAGATTCGGCAGGCGCAATCTTCTACGAAACATTATGCAATGTAATCCTTGAAGGCTGCAAATTTACCGCCAATATCGCCGGTCTGGATGCCGGTGCGGTAATGTGCAGCAGCAGCTGCGTAATCGACATTAATAACTGCGATGTTGCCGACAACAACTGTGACAATTACGGCGGCGGAATTTACATAGACCAGGACTGTGATGGCAGAATCCACAGCACGAAACTGACTTCAAACGCTGCGTATGAGGATGGCGGCGCGATTTATATTACAGATTCAAACGCCATCGAAATTACAGACTGCAATATCAGTGCAAATACGGCTCTTCGCGGCGGCGGTATCTTCGCTCTTGAATCGCCAAAACTTACAATCAACAACTGTCAGATTAACTCCAATGAGGCTTACAGGACCCTGACATACCTTACCGACCCGAATGACCCCAATTCAGTAGTGACAGATGATGATTTTGTGGGTCAGGGCGGTGGTATTTATGCATTTGCGAGTATTGAGCAGATTATGGACTGCCGGATTACAGGCAATATGGCCAATACATCCGGCGGCGGTATCTATATCGGCGGCGACCAGGCAGATGCGAATTATCCGCAAATCGTAAACTGCCTTATTACAAAGAACAAATCTGGACGCGATGGCGGCGGTATATCTTCCAACTGGTTCGCAATAACAGCAATTCAAAACTGCACGATTGCCGATAACACCGTGGCTCCATCCGATTTCTCAATGGCAAACGGCGGAGGTCTCTATTGCTCCTACGGCAGCGTAACAGAGGTAAACAACTCCATCATCTGGGGCAATACCGGCCATGAAGGCTCTCAGATTGCCGTTGGAAGCGGCGATGAGGCGTATCCGTTGCCGGCCATTGTAAACGTAACTTACAGCGACATTCAGGACCCGAATCCTGCCGATGTAGAGGCTCCGGACCTGGATGTCGTAATCTGCATTGATACAACCGGCAGTATGTTCAGTGTATTGGATTCAATCAAGGCGGCGGCATCCGATATCGTTGACAGAATCGCTGAAAATACCGAGGCTTATAGAATTGCTGTCGTTGATTTCAAAGATTTTAATACATCACCTTACGGCGGCAACACCGATTATCCTTATAAGGATGACTCATTATTCACCACTAATAAGTCTGACATTCAGACGGCCATTAACGGACTTGCCCCATCCGGCGGCGCAGATTGGCCGGAATCTGTCTATTCAGCCCTGATGCACAGCATCGACGGCAACTCGCTGGGCGATTGGCGAAGCGATACAAAGGTAAAGAAGATAATCATCCTTATGGGAGATGCCCCACCGCATGACCCTGAGCCGAATACAGGTTATACACTCGAAGATGTTACAACAGCAGCCAGCGGCAAAAACATAAATATATTCTCGATACTTACAGGCGGCGGCGTAGGCAACCCGACTACAACTCGCTACTTTAAGGCACTGGCAGAAGACACCGGCGGCGTACTTATTGAAACTCCTGACGGCAGCAAGGCTGCGGAGGCTGTTATACGGGCAATTGACCTGGCAACACTCCCGCCTGCGCCTGTTTATGTCGAGCCGAATTGCATCCTGAATTACTGGACTGCTGCTGACGGCTGGGACGATGCAAGCAGCAAAAACATTCATTTAGACCCGAACTTCATACTTGGCTACTATTTAAGCCTTGTCGAGGCAGGTCAGGATTATAACAGTCCGTGCTTCGATAAAGGTTTGGGCACCGCAGAAAGTCTCGGCCTTAACACCTACACCACGAGAACCGATGGGGTATTCGACAGTAGCATAGTTGATTTAGGTTATCACTATCGCTTTGCTGTACCACAGTTCGATATAACCGTAAAAATCCTTGCAGATGCAAACTATCCGGGCATACACGGACATATTACTGCCGAGCCGAATAAGCTCATCTCATACGATGCAAACACCGCAACATATAAGTTCAGATTTTATGCAGGTATGATTCCAGCCTTAACGGCTGTGCCCGATGCCAACTACTACATACGCGGCTGGTACGACCAAACGGACACAATGATTTCAAATACAGAATCCATAACATTTACCGTTGATTCCAACGATACATACTTTGTCCGCTTTAGCTTTAAACCGAAACGCATAATCATCGTCTCCGGCGGCGGCCTCACTTTGCGAAATGCAGTCAATACGGCTGAGAACGGCGATACGCTGATAGTAGCGGCAGGAACATATAGCGGCGGCATAAACATTGGCGGCAAACAGATTAAACTATACGGCACTAACCCAGACGACCCGAATGTAGTTAGCAGAACCATAATTGACTGCAACGGCACCAGCCAAGGCTTTATTTTTGCCGGTGGTGAAACCGACAATACTACGATTGACGGCTTTACAATCGTTAATGGCGGCGGCAATACAGTCCAAGGCGGCGCTATATTCATAGATATAAATAGCTCGCCTATTATCGCTAATGTCGATATCCGCGATTGCAACGTCTTGGATGCTAACGGCGGTGCAATTTACATCAGCAGCAAAAGCTCTCCGGAATTCAGAAATGTCAATATAACAAACTGCAGCGCCACGATAAATGGCGGCGGCGTCTATATCAGCGGCAACAGCAGCCCAGTATTCAATGGCTGTTCAATCGCCGATTGCTACGCAGGTATAAACGGCGGCGGCGCTTATTGCGACACTGAAAGCTCGCCGACATTTACAGATTGCCGCTTCACCAGTAATACCGCGGCAGGCTCTGCAGGCGCAATATTCTACGGTGAGTTCTGTACGGGAAGCCTTAACGACTGCGATTTTGCTGAAAACACTGCCAGCAACTTCGCCGGCGCCGTTATGTGCGGCACGGCTTGCATCGTGGAAGTTAGTAACTGCAACTTTATCCAAAACTCAGCGCCTATCGGCGGTGCAATGTCGCTTATCAACAGCAATTCCATCATCTTTGAAAGCGACTTCAGCAATAATCAGGCAGTTGACCCCGTAGGTCAGGGCGGTGCGATATACTGCGCATCAAGCGCTGCAAAGTTTTATGACTGCTGGATTAATAATAACCAGGCCTCGGCATCCGGCGGCGGAGCTTACTTTACAGGTGAGCTTGAGCCGAACATGCACAACTGCCTTGTCACAAGTAACAGCGCCGGCAGAGATGGCGGCGGAATATCGGCTAACTGGGATGCGCAGCTTACTCTTTCAAACTGCACCATAGCACATAACACCATAACAGGCAACGGTTTTACCTCCGGCTTCGGCGGCGGCCTGAGCTGCGCTTACGAAGCTAATACAAAGGTTATTAACAGCATAATCTGGAGCAACAACGCAGAATACGGCTCACAAATCTCGATAGGAAGCAACTTTGACGCTGCAAATAAACTAAGGGCCGAGGTAAGCGTCTGGTACAGCGACGTACAAAACGGAGCAGCAGGTGTATTTGTCGATACTGAGCACGGATGCATACTCAACTGGGACGACGCAACCAACCTTGCAGGCACAAGTCTGACAAGTCCGCTGTTCGTAACCGGATATTGGGGCAGCTATTATCTCAGCCAAATTGATGCCAATGATCCCAACCACAAACAAGATGTTGACAGCCCTTGCGTTGACAGCGGCGAAGGCATGGCTATTGACCACGACCTGTTCAGGCATACAACGCGAACAGACCATTATAGAATATTCGGCCTGGCAATCGATGACGGCAACACGGATATGGGCTATCATTACTTGCTCAATGCCGATTTGAAGGGCGATTTCAACTATGACGGCGAAGTCAACCTACCAGACCTTGCCCTGTTTATGGATTACTGGATGAGCGACGGCTGCGTATTCCCGTACTTCTGCCACGGACGCGATTTGACAGAAGACGGCGAAGTTGACTTCGAAGACTATGCTATATTTGCCGCAAATTATGGCGCAACCGAAACTACGCCTCCGTATCCAGACCCGATGACATGGGCTGAAAAACCTCGCTCGGCAGGTATAAACATAATCGTTATGAAAGCAACAACGGCCAAAGACAACTCCGGTTCGCAGGTTTGGTATCACTTTGTACGTTATGACTCCAATGGAATCACCACAGATTTCCTCTGGCGGACAGAGCCAAACCTTACCGATACCGGACTTGTCTACCGCAGACAATATGGCTATAAAGTTCAGGCAAAAGATGAACGAGGCAATGAAACCGGATGGAGTGTTATCGGCTATGCGGTCCCCGGCGAAGATACAACTCCGCCGGAGCCAAACCAAATGACATGGGCGGCAGTGCCTTACCCGACATCGTCGTCCTCCATCCGTATGGTTGCAACGACCGCCACAGATGCTTGTGGCGTTGAATACTACTTCATAGAGACAAGCGGCAACCCGGGTGCAAACAACAGCAACTGGCAGAGCGATACGGCTTATGAAGATTTCGGCCTCGACCCCAATACGACGTATACTTACCGCGTAAAGGCTCGCGACAAATCACCGTTTCAAAATGAAACACAATTCTCCGCCCCGGCTTCGGCCACTACACCGTCAGGTCCAAACACCATAGATGTTGACAAGCCGACTCCTAATCCGAGCGAGTGGGCTTCGGTGCCTCAGAGTATACTGGGTTTAGACGCAAACTACCCATCCTTGTGGGTTCATCGGATGACGGCGGTTACAGCTACAGATGCCAGTCCGCCTGTTGAGTACTCTTTCGAATGCGTCGCCGGCAGCGGCACAAGCAGCGGCTGGATTACAAGCCCAACCTATACAGCAGGACCTTTCGGCGGTGTAAATCATGCCGCTTACAAGGTCCGTACAAGAGACAGCGCTACTCCCACGCGCAATGTTGGTTCGTACTCGCGGACATACCACACATATTATGGCTATTTAGATTGATTTTTTAATTCGGCGACCAGTTACACACAAAAAGCCCCCGCAAAGCGAGGGCTTTTTTTATTAGCCGGTATCTTCGGCCAACCTATTTGTTTTCAGATGCCTGCCCTCACGTTTTCCTGCGTTCTCAGGGAAGTGGGGGTTAGTCATTTATAATTTTATTATTTATGTTTATTGTCCGGTCCGGTTTAATGCTTTACATGTCGGATATTATCTGACAATTTACAACCATTGCCAGACTCTCTTTTGCCGACGCATTATGCTATGGCTGGGGCTCTGTAAAAAAATCCTGTCCGCCTCAGGCGGATAAATTGATTATTGACAACAGGGCGAGTAGAAGCTAACTTAACAGCCTCATAGTTTAAGAACTAAAGGTAAAAATCCCGCACTAAAATCCTGTCCTTATG
>Ga0315294_10003848_pt1 | contig 16357 bp, 14 predicted proteins | sample YL17G13_40_MG_FD_203626 | JGI IMG/M metagenome (GOLD analysis project Ga0315294, IMG submission 203626) | Sediment microbial communities from Yellowstone Lake, YNP, Wyoming, USA - YL17G13_40 | ecosystem: Environmental > Aquatic > Freshwater > Lake > Sediment | place: USA: Wyoming | collected... | reverse complement strand
AGTGAGGCGGTGACTTTTCCCCTGATAGTCGAAGGGCCGGCGGCCCTGGTGATGCGCGCCCGACTGGAGAGGGACGAGGGCGGCATCCTCATGAATGCGCAGGCCATCAACGATCTCAACATTGATGGCACGAGTGATGATGGCTACCGGCTCACCATCACCGGCCAGCGCCCTGCCGGCGGCGGAACTCTCATCATCCACCACAGCCGCGGCAAGAACGTCACCGCCGCAGAGACCGAATTGAGGATAACGGCCTCCCTCGAGGCAGATGGCCACTACGCAGTCCTAGGGGAGCCACTCATTGACACCGATGACGACGGCCTGGCTAACGATTCCGCCGACGAACTGGATATTGATGGCGACGGCATCCTCGACACCGAGGATACCGACATTGACGGCGACGGCATCCTGAACCACAGCGATCCGGACGTTGACGGCGACCACCTCCCTAACGCCACCGACGATGACGCCGACGGCGACGGCATCCCCAACGCTGAGGATGACACCCCGCTCGGCCCCGCTCCTACCGCCTAGGACCAGCGAACTCCGCAGAAATCCAGGGAGGGCGCCCTGCCTCGCCCTGTCACCACGGAGATCCGCCCGAGGCGAACTGCCCTGGGGGGGGCAGGGGACAGTTACCCATGTCCCTTGGGACATGGGTAACTGTCCCCGGAAATCCTATCCCGCTGGCTTCTCGGCAGGCAGCGGGATGGGCGCGACGGGAACCAGCGAAAGGATGATCAGGCTGCTCCCGTCAGACCTGCTGGTAGCCCCGACCACCCACCCCTGCCCTTCCTTGAGGAGGATGACGGTCTCACACTGGAACGAGCGCCCACCCTCCTCCGTTTGGACGAATTCGAGCGCGACGAGTATCCCGGCCTCGGTTGGAGTGGGCGTAGCCGTCACATTGATACCGCCCTTTTGGTCTCGCACGGCAAGAGAGAAGGGATAGCCCGAGGGCGTGGTCGCTGACAGGCTGTAGGGAAGGGTGAAGTTGCAGCCTGGGTTGAGGGTTGAGAGCTGCTCTGCAAACTGCGCATCCGTAGTCGTCAAGTCCGCGGCGGGAACCTGGACTGTCCCGGGTGCTACCCACGTGTCCGCCTCGATCACCCTCAGCGTCACCTGATAGAGTTGCTCGTCCGCCGCCCTCGCATCCCCAAGCGCAAGGCAGAGCAGCACGCCCGCCATCAGGAAGAGAACCGATGCTATGCTACATTTCAACTTCCTCACCTCTTGAGTCCATTAGACTCCTGCCGCTCATGTTTGGTCAATTCCCGCCAGGAAGGGGTGGGGACAGTTACCCGTGTCCCTTGGGACATAGGTAACTGTCCCCGGAAGCCCTATTTACCGCGCCTCTTTATCGCTCTGATGGCCAGGATAATTGCGAGCGCCAGAAGGGCCAGGGCGAGCACAAATCTGGGGTCTTTTGCAGTGTCGAGGAGGCGGGAGGCGGGGACATCGTGCCCGGCCAGAAGCGTAAAGGAATAGACCTCCCCCGTGTCGAGGCGGGCGACGAGATGCCCGATGTCGTCCCCTGCTCTTATGGGCGCCCGTAGCGGTGAAGACCTGGGGACGGTTTCAGTCTTCATCTCGACATACTTTCCGACCACGACGGTCAGGTTCTCCGCCGGAACGGCGGTGACCTCTTTTGCCACCCCCCCTGCCACCGGGAACTGGGCGACGGGCATGCCTGCCGCAGCGACTCGAAGCGCCCGAAAGTTCTGGAAGGCGTGTTCCATCAGGACCGAGGCGTCAAGAACGGCGTTCTTGCTGTTCAAGACCGTGGCGATGATTTGCCAGCCGTCGCGGGTGGCGGAGGCCGTCAAAGATTGGCTGGCGCCCGTGCTCGCTCCCGGCTTTATTCCGTCGCAGCCTGTGAAGGTCGGCAGTAGTTTGTTCGAGGACCCCACGGCGACCTTGCGCGGTCCCTCATTGCTGAAGATAGTGACGACCTCTTTCGGAGCCGCCGCCAGACGGCGGAATTCCGGGTTCTGCAGGGCGGCACGGGCCAGAGCGGTGAGATCCTGAGCGGTCGAGTATTGATTTGAGTCCTCAAAGCCGGCGGGATTAGTGAAGTGGGAGTTTTTGAGCCCAAGGGAAACAGCCCTCTGGTTCATCATTTGGGCGAATTGGGCTGGACTGCCGGCAAGATAACTGGTGGCGATGAAGATGGCATCGTTGGCCGAGGCGACAACGACAGCCTTGGCCAGTTCCGGGATTGAGACGGCGTCGCCTGGTTTGAGCCCGAGATTTGGGGCGGGCAGGCGAGGGAGGTTCTTGGTAACGGTGGCCCACTGGGTTTGCTGGCCCTTCTCCAGCAGGATGAGAGCGGTGAGTATCTGGACCAGGCCGGCGGGAGAGGATCTCATCTCGGGGGCCTTCTCAAAAAGGCTTTGGCCGGTTTCGGCGTCAACGACGAGGACGGACTGGGCAGATGCCTCAGGCCAAGGGTTGGCCGTCCCCTGGGGGAAAACCGGTCCGACGGCGGATAGCAGCGCGCCCGCTAAGAACGTTGCCGATAGCACTTTCCCCCGCAGTAACAGCCTGCCCATGTTCCGACCTACTCTTCCGGCTCCGGCTCGGCGGGAGTCACCCTTTTGGCCCGACCCGCTCCATACTCCTGAAAGGAGGCTGCCGGGGATAACGAGGGCAACGGGCCGCTGGCCAGGTCGGTCAGCAGAGGGGGCAAATCCGAAAGGGAGGCCAATCCAAAGGTGCGGAGGAAGTTCTCGGTGGTGGCGAAAAGGAAGGGTCGGCCGGGCGTGTTCTTTCGCCCTGCCTCCCTGACCAGCCGACGAGAGAGAAGGGTATCGAGGGTGTAAGAGGAGTTCACCCCGCGCACCTGGTCAATCTCGGCCCGGGTCAGAGGCTGCTTGTAGGCAATGATGGCAAGGGTTTCGAGGGCGGGCCGGGACAGGCGCTCCTGCTTGGGCTGGCGCAGGTTGTGCACGAAGGGAGCAAACTCCGGACGGGTGAGGAACTGAAACCCTCCTGAGACCCTGGCAAGCCTGATCCCTCGCCCCTGACAGGCCCTCTCCAGCATGGTCAGGGCCGATTCCACCTGGGAAGCGGGAGCATCGAGGATGCCCGCCAGGCGGCGGAGAGAGAGGGGCTCATCGGCTGCGAAGAGAAGGGACTCTATCGCAGGAACGAGAGAGTCCGGAGTTCTAACTTGCGCTTCCGGGCTTTCGACCTCCGGGACTGGAGTTTCGGGGCAGGGAGACATCTCAGCAGAGGCGCTCGCCCTCGCCAGAGCGCGAGCCCCGGCCTTTTGGCTTTGCCCCGTCGGCAAGCGCTACGGTGATGGCACCGTAGGGTGACGCCTGCGAGGCCCGCACCTTCTTGGCCTTGATGAGTTCCAGCAGGGCCAGAAAACAGGAGAGGACGGTGATCCGCGTCGGATTGTCGCCCACGAGTTCCACGAGGGTGAGGGGCCTCGCCCTGGTGCGCAAACGAAGCAGGAGATCCTTCATGCTCTGCTGGATATCTATCCGGAAGGGAGAGATCTTGGTGACGGGCTCGGGTGCGGCTTTTTCAAGAAGTTCCCGAAAGGCAGCGGCGAGGTCGAAGAGGGAGATCTCTCCCAAATCCAGTTCGGGGGTTTGGAGTTGGGAGAGGCCGCGCGGAAACATGAGACTGAACTGGCGGTAGCGGCTCCAGAGCCAGTCAGCGGGCGCCGCAAACCGCTCGTATTCCTTTAACCGGAGGAGGAGTTCCGCGGCGTCGGCCTCTTCTTCCTCCTCTGCTTCCTCCTGCTCGTGGACGGGGAGCAGGGACTTGGACTTGAGCCAGGCCAGCACGGCAGCAACCCCGAGGAAATCCGCCGCGTCCTCCAATTCAGTAGGGGTCAAGAGAGGCATGAGGTAAACGAACTCCAGATACTGATCCGCGATCACGGCGAGGGAAACCTCGCTTACGTCCACCTTGTTTTCCCTCACCAGGAAAAGCAAGAGGTCGAGAGGGCCATCAAAGCCGTCCAGATGAACCGGATGGAGATGAAAGGCCTGATCTTCTTCAGCCGCTGAGTGATCTTGTCCGCTCCGCGCAGGTTTCACGGTCGAAAACATCCAGTTACAGGTGCATCGCTTGCTGGACGGCGGCAAGGGTGGTTCGAGCGACGGCGCTGGCCTTCTGCGAACCCTGGCGAAGGATTTCCTTCACCTCGCCCTTGCGCGACTCCCACAGCCGCCGCTGGGAACGCATCGAGGCCAGGGAGGAGAGGAGATGGTCCGCCATCTCCTTTTTGCAGTCCACGCAGCCTCGGGTACCGTCGGAACAGGTGGCATGTACCACCGGCGCGTTTTCGGCGCTGTAAAGGGTGTGGAAGAAGTAAACCGGGCAGATGTCCGGATGCCCCTTGTCGCCGCGGTAGATCTTCGCCGGGTCGGTGAACATCCGCATGACTTTCGAGCGCACCGTCTCGTCGTCGTCGGCCAGGCAGATGTCGTTGTTGTATGATTTGCTCATCTTTCGCTTGTCAATTCCCGGAACCGCGGGCGCGCTTGTCAGCAACGCCTGCGGCTCGGTGAACACCTCTCCGAAGAGAGCGTTGAACCGCCGCGCTATCTCCCTCGTCAGTTCGAGGTGGGGCAGCTGGTCCTGGCCGACGGGCACGAAGTTGGCCTGGTAGATCAGGATGTCGGCGGCCTGAAGCACCGGATACCCCAGCAGGCCATACCCAGGTGATGAGCCCGCGCTGAGATTGTCCACCTTCTCCTTGAAGGTGGGCACCCTCTCCAGCCACGCCAGCGGCACTATCATCGAGAGGAGCAGGTGCAGCACCGCGTGCTCGGGCACCTGGGACTGAACGAACAAGGTGCAGCGCTCGGGGTCTATCCCAGCGGCGAGATAGTCTATGGTCACCTCCAGGATGTCCTCCTGCAGGTCGGGGACAACCTCGTTCCTATCAGTGAGGGCGTGCCAGTCCGCAATGAAGTAGAAACAGTCGTAGTCATCCTGGAGGCGGACGTAATTCCTGAGGGCGCCCTCCAGGTTCCCCAGGTGGAGCCGCCCGGTAGGGCGGGTGCCCGAGAGAACTCTGGCCTTTTTCGTTTCCTTTTTCATTTTTTGGTCTTTGTTTATGCGATTTCAAACTAAGGCGAATCTGCGGCGGTTCACAACTGAAGCAACCGCAAGAAGAGGTCAACAACCGGCGCGATGAAACGGGACCCGACGAAGATAACCACTAGCAGCAGCATCAGGCCATACCTGGCGGCGAAGAGTTCGTAACTACGCGCCTGAGGGTAGGGAAGGAGGCCCGAAAGGATGTGCGACCCATCGAGCGGTGGAATGGGGAAAAGATTGAAAACGGCCAGGACCAGATTCAGGACGGCAGTGAACAGCAGGAGACGAAGGAGCATGAGATTGGCAATGGGAATAAACTTGATCACCAGGCCGAGCGCGACGGCCAGCAGGACGTTGGCCAGAGGCCCCCACAAAGAGACCATAATCGCATCTCGGCGCGGATTGCGGAAACTACGAGGGTTGACCGGAACCGGCTTCGCCCAGCCTATTCCGAACAAGAGGAAGGCAGTGGTTCCGATGGGATCGAAGTGATCAATGGGATTCAAAGAGAGGCGACCATTTTGCCGGGGGGTGCTGTCGCCGGCCAGGTCGGCCCTCTTGGCATGGGCGTATTCGTGCACGGTAATGGCTACCGCTACCCCCACCAATCGGATTGCGACATCCGCGAAGTTGCCGGTAGCGAATGCGTGCAGGATATCCACGGCAATCACCTCTCCTTCGCCGCAAGAGTGCGCAGATGGCGGACGGCAAAGGCAAGTTCCTCCGCCTTTCCCGAGACGAGGCCATCCAGTTTAGCCTTCAGAGTTCTCTCAAGCGCCTTGCCAAAGGCTGGGCCGGGGGCGAAGCCCGCCCCCTTGAGGTCTTCGCCGTTGATTTCGAGGGCGACCCGACGGTATCGGGTGAGGTAGTCAAGGAGCAAGCGACGCTGTGGATCTTCGGGACGGCAGCGGGCAAGAAGATGTCGCACGGTTGTCTCACTCAAGGGATGGAGGATCTTCCAAACCCGGCTCGGCAAGGGGGAACTGAGGGCAGCCAGCGCATCGAGAGCAGGCCCAGCCTCCTTGGCCACCTCTTGCAGCGCTTCCGCCTCTTCCCTGCGCATTGTGAGCGATTGGGTGAGTTTTCGCACCTGCGCCGGGGACATTTCGATCGTAAACGGAAGGAAGAACAGGAGCCAACGGAGGGTTGGGTGTAAGACACGGTGCGCCAAGCGGGGTCGGAGGAGGGCTGAGGGTGTGCGCTGCAGCACTCCTTCGGCGTAATCACTCAGGGAAAGTTTGCGATGCAGCGCGGTGAAAACCCCTAACTTCTGGGCGCGGAGCGCAGCGGAGACAGGATCGGCCTCTGAGAAGAGGAGCCGCAGTTGTTCCGTTATCCTGGCAGGGGAAAGACAGGAGATAAGGCCTTCGCTGACGGCCTGTCGGAGAAGCCGTTCCGTCTCCGGCTCGAGGTGGAAGTGAAGCCTTTGCTCGAAGCGGACGGCCCGAAAGATTCTCGTTGGATCGTCAATGAAACTTCCTTCGCGCAGAATGCGGATGAGCCGCTTGCGCAGGTCAGCCAGGCCACCGAAAAAGTCCATCAGCGCGCCGAAGGAATCGGGATTCAACCGGACGGCCAGGGCGTTGATCGTGAAGTCCCTCCGAAACAGGTCGTCCCTCAGGGAGGAGAGGAATACCTTCGGCAGGGCCGCCGGACGGGCATAGGTTTCGCCTCTTGCCGAGGCGAAATCAATCCTCATCTTCTTCAAGGTTACGGTAGCCGTTCCAAACTCCCCATGGAGGACGAGCCGGCCGCGCAGCAAACGATGCACGCGACGGGCGAACTGCTGCGCATCGCCCTCTACGACGATGTCCAGATCCGCCCCGTAGGGTTCAAACGCAACCCTTTCCATTGCCTGGGGGCTCAGGAGCCAATCCCTGACAAAGCCTCCGACCGCGAAGGTGGGTAGCGACAGCCCTCCCCCCGCTTCCCCGATGCCCCTGAGAAGCCCCTCGAGCCGAGTCGGCAGGGGAGGCAGCACGGGGGGCGCGTCGGCAACTACCGGCACTGGGGCTTTCCGTCCAGCCGAGCAGGGATGCAGTCCTGCGCGATGACCTCTTCAAGTGTCTGGCGACGGACGATGAGATCGTCTTGACCCTCACATGCCAGCACGACAGCCGGCTTGGGGAGGCGGTTATAGTTAGAAGCCATCGAATACTGGTAGGCGCCGGTTGATTGGAAGGCCAGGATGTCTCCTGGCTCGACCGGCGGAAGGGCGGCGTCAGCCACCAGCGAATCGGTTTCGCAGTGTTTTCCGGCGATGGTGACGGTCTCCGTGGGCTCCTGGGCCGCCTTGTTGGCGAGAAAGACCTCGTATTTGGCACCGTAGAGGGCGGGGCGGGGATTGTCGGACATCCCGCCGTCCACGGCCACATATTTGCGGACGCCGGGTATCTCCTTCACCACCCCCACGGTGTAGAGGGTCACGCCGGCCTCCCCCACTATCGAACGACCCGGCTCTACCAGAAGGATGGGAAGGGGTAGATGGTGCTTCTCAAACTCGGCCTTGACCGAGGCAGTGACTATCTCCGCCAGATCAGCGATCGAGGGAGCGCGGTCCTGGTCGCGATACCTAATGCCCAGCCCGCCGCCGATATTCAGCTCCTCGGCAACAAACCCGGTCTTCTCCCTCGCCTCGGCCAGGGCAGCGGCGATCATCTCGACAGTTCTCGCGTAGGAATCGAGGTTGAATATCTGCGAGCCGATATGGCAGTGGACGCCTCTCAGCCGCAGCGGGGGAGAATCCTGGGCAGCCCGGATGGCATCGAGAAAGAATGCCATCGGGATCCCGAACTTCGAGTCGAGATGCCCGGTCTCGATGAAGTGGTGAGTCTCCGCGTGCACCCCAGGGGTGATCCGTAACATGACGTCACAAGTCTTCCCCAGAGCGACGCATCTGTCGTTCAGCAGGGAGATTTCGCCGACCCAATCCACCACGTACCGCCCCGCTCCCGCCTGGAGGGCCATTTCCATTTCCTCCGGGGATTTGTTGTTGCCATGGACGACGATGTGATTGCCCGGAAACTTCGCCACCTGAGCCGTCAGCAATTCGCCGGCGCTGGAGACGTCCAGGTGAAGCCCCTCCTGCTCGACTATGCGGCAAATGCTGGTGGTTAACAGGGCCTTGCCTGCAAACACGACGCCGGTTCTCGGGTAGCGCGAGGCCAGTTCCCGGACATAGGCTCGGCATTGTTGCCGGATGAGCATCTCGTCCACCACGTACAGGGGCGTGCCATGCTTGCGCGCCAGTTCGACAGCGTCACAACCGCCGATCTCCAGATGGCCCAGGTCGTTTATCTTTTGATTAGTCCTAAGTACCAAAGCCGATTGCTCTCCTCTATCAAGATTCGGGAACGGATTGCCCCATGGTTTTCCGCGGATAACGCGATTCCTGCCTACCAATCAAACCAAAAAGAGCCAAGCGCCGTCAAGGTGGCGGCGCTTGGGGAAGAAACGGAATGACGCTCGTGGCTACCGGGAGGTGAGGCTTTCGGTGGTCGGCTGGGTTCCCGAGGCGAGTGAGGAGAGGAAAAGGTTTCCGGTGGAGGAATCATACGCCACATCAGCGTCGAGCATCTGGCTGAAGAACCTCAAGGGCACGATGGTTCTGCCGGGGGGAAGCAAATAGGCGCGGATGGGCATCGTCTTCTTCTCCCCGTTCACCAGGATTTCCCTGCTGCCGATCTGTAACTGGATTGTCTTGTTGCCGTCCCAGGTAACGGCAATTACCTGCTGTTCCTTGTCCAACCATTTCACGGTGCCGCCCTTCTGTTCTATCAGGAAGCGGACGGGCACCAGGCTCATTCCCTTGTAGATATGGGCGGGAACGTCGGGGAAGACAATGGCCTCTCCATCGTAATACACAATTGGGAGGTTGGGGATGGAGGGAGGATTGGTCGGCAAGGCGGGGCGAGAGACGGATTCTGCCACAGGCGCGATTTCCTCTGCCGTGCTGTGGCTGGGCAGCATCACCAGGCTGCCAGTGGCGGCCTCGGCCGGCTGGCCAGGAGTCTGAGTAGCCGGGAGGACGGTAAGATTAGTTTCGCCCGGCACGCTCAACTCGGTGCCTGGCGGCAACTGGGGTAAGGTGGTGGCCACGGACGCCGGTTGGGTGGGGGCCGTCCTAAGGTCTGACGCGGAGCCCAGGGACAGCAGAGCGGCCAGGGTCAAGTCCGTCTCGCTGGGGACGGAATACTCTACCCCGGATGGGACCTCCGGGGAGACTGTCAACGGGGTTGCACTGGGCACAGCCGTTTCTGGGGGCGCTTCCGGCGCTGGCACCACCGGTGCCTCAGAGAGGGCGGCCGGCGAGGAGGTCGGCCCCGGCATCAGTACCACAGCCTCCGCCGATTCGCTGGGGTTGCTGCTGGCACTGGCTTCCCCGGCCGCGGCACCCAAAGGACCAAGATCGGGGCCGGAAGCCATCGTTTCCGCTGGAAGCGAGGTGGTTTCCGGCGCGCTGGGAAGCATTACCAGGGCTTCGGGGCTCGGTGAGTTCGCGGGGAACGCATCCGCGAGGGCATATCCCTCGCTGGCGAGCAGGCCCGTATCAAGGGCGATGCCTTCCAGGAAAGAAACGCCGCTCCCCTGTTCCTCGGTCGCTGGAGAAGCAAAGGCCGCGGACTCCACGGTTCCAAGAGGCGCCATCTCCACCACCTCCTCGGATGGCTGGGACTGAACCTCCTCAGGTGCGGTGGCGAGGGCGCTGCCGGTATTGTTCACGTAAACGGTAACGGAGGCCGTGGCCTTCTCCTGTTGGGGCCCGAAGGCGCTGACGCTCAGCAGATGCTGGCCATCAGCGTATTCGGCCGTATCCCAACGCTCGCTAAAGGGAGGGAAATTCCTGGCTGCCCAGAACTCTCCGTCAATGAAGTAACTGATCCAGCGCACGTCCTCATCTTTCTGCGCCTTGACCAGGACGTCCACCGTGCCCTTCAATTCCTGGCCTTCTGCGGGGGTGACGATAGCCACCGCGAAGGGCGAGCCGCTAACTGGAAGGGAGGGATTCACAGTCTTGACACTTACTGCCACGCTACCGGCGTTTCCGGCGGCATCGAGGGCAGCGGCTTCGATGGAATGGGGGCCTTCGGAATAGAGCGTGGTGTCCCAGAGGAAGCGGCTGGCGCCGCTCAGAGTTGGCTCGATATCGCCTCCGAAACGGAACTGCCGGTCAACATAGACCTCGGCCTTGACGATCTTCTCGCCGGAGTTGCTCCGATAGACCACCTCCACTTCCACCTGCGTTCCCGAGACCACGGCTGCGGCCAGCGGCTTGGTAATCGTGACCGTGGGCTTGTTGTCAGCAAAGGCAGCCCCTAGCACAAGCGCCAGGACTGCCGCGGCAAGAACGGATAAAGTCGTCGTTTTCCTCAAACCTTGTCTCCTCCTTGCTAGAATCAGCGCTCTTCCCCTCCTTCCGCCTCTCTTCGCAACGTAACCGAGCAGGGTAACACACGCTTCAAACGAAGTCAATGCCCGCCCGGTGGCCCCTTAATCTTACCCTGCTCCGGAGGATTCCAAACTCGACCGCCAACAAAAGGGCTACTCTGCCCTCCGCTTGCAGGTTTGGCCTCATGGCCGAACCGGAAGTCCAGCCTACGGGCGCTGCGGGGGTGAACTGGGAATGGCCGAAGCAGCCCCGCCCTCCACCCTTACCAACAGCGAGACCTCCTCCGGCTGGCTCGCCTGGACGATCTCTCCCTGCCTCAGCCCGGGCGGGTTCTTCATGTTCGTCGCGGCGATAAACTCGAAGGGACGCGTCTCTCCAGGGCCAAGGTTATAAAGCAGGTTCGGCTGGTATGCCAGGACAACCTCTCGATTCCAGTATGGCTGGAGAGGCGCCGCACCGGAGGGGGTTTGGGGGCGGAGGAGGGCTTCGTAGGCAGCCTGGGAAACCACCAGCGCCCCGGTAGCCGTAAAGCTCAGGACAACCCTCTCCACATTGCTCCCCGAGAGGTTCGTCACGGCTCCCCGCACCAGAAATCCCCCCACGCTGCCGGTGGCGCTGGAGCGCGGCTGGTAGGAGGCGTTAACTCGCAAGGCAGGCTCACCCACGATCTGGACGGGCACCTCTCTCGGACTCGCCGCCGAAGCACGTTCCGTGAGCGCGCCTTCAGCGCCGGCACCAGGCGGAGACTCCGCCGCGGCTTCCTGTCCGCCCGCGGGAGGCGGAACCGTGGGCTGTCCTTGAGAATAGGCTGATTCCGGCGAGGAGGTAAGAGGCGCCTCGGCGCCCTGGTTCTGCTCCGCTGGTTGGGGAGCGATTGGAGAGACGGTGCCTGTGCCCGTCCGCGGCGCTCTCGCAGCGGCACCGCGAAAGGTAGCCTTGCCCACTAGAAAAGCCACCAGACCCAATCCCACCACGATGATGCCCATCAGAATCCAGAAGAATAGCCCTCTTGTCGCTGGTTGTGGCCTCCCACTTCCGGCCCCGCTAGAAACAGGTGGGTCCGCCGGTGGCACTTCACTCACCTCCCATGGTTCTCGCCGCGTTCAAGAAGCTCTGGCAGCCCCTGCGCAACCTCATAATACCCCCCAGGAGCCCTTGTTTAACAAGATTTTCAGGCTATTTATCTGGTTTTTCCGCCACGAAAAAGGCCCGAGTGGAGAGAAGATGGGCTGCCGCCGTCGAGTAAGCGTCAAAAGTGCCCAGAACTCTAAACCCCGCCTTGCCCAGCATACCTTCTATCTCATCAAGTTCGTAGCCCATCTGGCGGTGGATCTCCTGGAAGGCGAACTCCTGCCCGTCCCGGAGAACTTTGAAGTCCATTTTTATGGTGGCGATCCGAGCGGCAGGGTCGTAGCGGCTCACCCAGTTGTATTTCAGCCAGTCGCTCGTCGAGAGATTGCTCTGGGTGAACAGTTCCAGTTCAAGGGCCCGGATAGTGTTCACGTCAAAGATGAAGGTTGCCCCAGGCAGGCAGGCCTCGAAGACCCTCTCGAAGGCGCTCTGCAACCGTTGGGCGCCGATGATGTAGTTGAGGCTGTCAAAAAGCGATACAACCAGGTCAAAAGAGGGCTTAAAGGCCAGTTTGACTGCGTCCTGCAATACGAAGGGAACGGAGATTCCCCGTTTCCCGGCCTTCTTGCGGGCGGTAATGAGCATCCCCTCCGAATAGTCCACTCCTACCGCCTCATATCCTTTTTCGCGCAAGAGGAGGGTGAAGGAGCCGGTGCCACAGGCCAAATCCAGGGCCACCCTGGGGCGCTTCTCGAACTTGGCCAGGAGTTCCTCCACGTATACCAGCCACCAACGGTAAGGAATCGAGCGCATCAAGTGGTCGTAAACCTCGGCGACGAGGGTAAAGGGAGGGAGTCCGGTGGTTCCCGCCTGGTTGCGCTTCAAGTCTTCCTCGACCCTCGGGTCTCCTTGTTCAGATCGCGCCATCCGTCGTTCCGACCTTCTCGATCACTGCCGTGGACGATGAGGCGAGAGGCTCAATGCTCTCATCAGGCGCCAGTTCAGCCGTGTTGATTAGGTCTCTGTCCATCTCGTCGCCAGTGATGTGCTGTTTCATCCAACGCAAATATAGCAGACCCAGTTATGCAAGGCCACTGACGAACTGAGGAAGTTGCGGCGCGCTGGCTTCTCTGGTGCAATACCGAAAAGCCCCACTCTTCCCTCGGAAGACTCCCTCCCCTTCGCTACCTGCTCAGTGCCTTCATCACCAACCCCCTCAGTCCCAAATGTTATGGGCTCTTACACCGGTTTGACCAAGAAGGACAGAATAAGGTAAAATAGGACTTGTTTTATGATAATTGGCACAAGTATCGTGGGCTGGTCACAACCATGCCAGAAGCTGAAGCGCGCGGTCAAGGCGGAGGCACACGAAGCGGCCTGAGTCCCTCTCTACTCCACCATGTCGGGCCCCTTCGACCCACCCTTGACCGGCAAGATCGCGGTCAAAGTCATCAACCACTACGGGAATGAGATGCTGAAGGTGCACAGAGGTGGAGGAGTGAACAACCGACGACGAGCAGTCAACTTAGCACCGGCAATCATACAATGAGCCGGTCGACCGAAGCTCGCCAGTCATCTGGTAAAGGACCGTCCACACCAAGTGGTGACAGGCAGACGGGTCACGGGGTGAACTCAACCACCGGAGGGCGCGCTAGCCATTCACTCCCGGTGCCAGAAAGCGGATGCTTTCTGTGTGTCTCAAGGCAGGAGTGGACATACCTTCAGAATGACCAATTCCTATGCATGGTCGGACTTGGCCCCCTGATGGAAGGATATTCCATCCTCGCGACAAAATCCCACATTCCGAGCATGCTCGATATGTCATCCGCGGCAATCCCGTCTTACGAGGCAATCAAACAGGAGATGCGGAGCCGGATCCGCCGCGTGTACCAGAAGCCGTGCATAATCACCGAGCATGGGCGGGTGCCCGCCTGCAATTTCTATGACAGTGCTGTCAACGAAGCACACTGCTACCACGCGCACCAGTTGGTGTTTCCGGGGGATTTTGACCTGCGGCCGATCCTAATGAAACCAGTTTTCCAGGCAGAACAGCATGACAGTTTCCTCCATGCTCACTTAGCTGGGGTGCACGGGGAATACCTGTATTACGAGGATACACAAGGGCGAGTTACGATTGCAGTAGCTCGCCCTCGATTGCCGCGACAGTTCTTCCGTATGCAAGTAGCCGATATGATGGGGAGACCGGAATACGCGAACTGGCGGGGCAGACCCGGGGATGAACACCTGCTCAGAAATACGGCGCATCGCCTCAGGGAGGTTGACTATGAGCACCCCTAATGCTCACGCTGCTGATGGGCAGCGTGCAGAACAAGCGCTCGGAGTAGTCAGGGACTTGTTCCTGAACGCCAAGGTGCAGAGCACGGAAGGCCGCTTTGCCTGGGGTCAGTTTCTGGACACGCCCATGAGTTCCACTCACTACGGCATCTACGGCACTTCGGCTGCTATACGTGCACTTGTGCTAGCCGGGCACCCCGTGGCGTCCAGTGATGTGCAAAGTGCCACGGAGCAGCTCACTCTCGAGTGGAAAGGGCAGAGCGAGAAATCCAAGAAGAAGATCAATCCTGACGTCGGCATAACATACAAAGTTGCCTGGCTGTTAGAGGGTTTGGACCCGCAAGAAGCGCAGATCAGCAATACCGAGTACGCGGAACTTTTTACGGCTTTGCTGGAACGTCAATTACCCGATGGCGGTTGGGGAGACTATTGGTACTCCGAAGAAGAGGGCCAGCACAGCAGTGCTTCTTCCCCGCTCGCCACAGCTTTTGCGATCGCAGCACTATCCCGCCTCCCCGAGTTCTTGGGCGATGCTACCAAGAGAGAATCGGCGGTTCGTAGATTGGCCTACGAAATACACAATCACCCGGAACTCGACCCGGCAGTCCTGTCGGTATCGCTTTGGGCGCTATCGAGGCTCTGGGCGCCCTCCGCCGAAGAGCAAAAGCTGAAGGGACACCTCCAGGCCAAGTTGCTTCGCTGCCTACGAGAGATCCGTAGGCGCGGACTGGCAACCACCTACGTGTTCTTCTACGACGTGAGGGGACACTACCACTACCTTCACCTCCCTGTCTTGGTGGTCGTACTGCTGTCGCTCTTGGAGGCCAGCGCTGAATTCGCGCACCGTAAGGGGGTGAGGCTGGCGGCAGACGAGCTTATCGGCACCACAGTGGAACGGGAAGGGCTGCCTTGTGAGAACACGGGGCGGCTTTCGACTGTGGATCATTGTTGGCTCGCATTGTTGCTCCGCCGGGTCGTCAATATTCAGCCTCGATGGCGCGGCGCGCCTTTTGTGGATTGGCTTCTTGACCCACGGCTCTGCTGGTGGAAAGGTGTATTGGCGTGGACAGCCCTAGCAGGCATGGGCACAGTAGGGATATGGGTCGGGGTGACCCAGTCCCAGCCAGTGTACCTCCTCCCGGGCGTGCTGGCGGAGTTCCTGTTCCTGGGGCTACTCGTTAACCTATTCACGGACTTTCTGCACCTCATACGCAAGTGAACTTCTACGATCTGATACAAGGGAGTATGCAGTTCGACGGGGCCGCGTTGCGGCTCATACTCTCGCCAGAAGTTCAGCGCTTGCGTGAGATCGCGCTGATTAACGCCCCCACGCCTACTTGCCCTTCGTTGAGCGACGTGAGGCGCTTCGGTCATACGCTCGCCGTTAGCAATCTCGCTGGTCGGGCTGGAGGGGAGATAGGGGAGCTCTCACCTGACCGGAGATCACTGTTGCACGTGTCCGCGGTCCTCCATGATGTCGGTACCCCTCCCTTCGGACACCTGCTGGAATACACGCTGAACGAGAGATTTGAGTGGGATCATGAGCGTCAGCTCCGCTCCGTCTTGGCGGGAGATTACAGGCCTGAGAATATCTATCATCAGATCTACCACGGTGCGAGCCTAAGAGTTCGAGATATTCTTGACAGAGAAGGCATTGACTGGCGCGAAGTCGCTGAAACAGCGCAAGGCAAGCCGCCGGTGGGCGGCTTTCTGAACGCCGATCTGGATCTCGACAATATAGATAACGTCGCAAGGATGGCGGTGCACTTGGGGCTCGACATCAGCGGGCTCAACGTGTTCGGTCTAGCCTCGAAGATTCGCGGCGACGGCACGCTGGTACTCGACCCAGAGGCGGTGGGACAGGTTGAATTGTGGCAGAATCTGCGCAAGCGCTGCTACCACATCCTTGCGTTTGACCCACCTACGTTGGCAGCACAGGCGATGCTCACCGATGCTATGGGGATCGCCCTTGATAGCGGCTTGATAGGCAAGGAGTACTGGCATTATACCGAAGCCGATCTACTCGGACGACTAGAGCAACAAGAACCCACCCGAAGTCCGATCCAGAGGCTACTGCGCGGCGATATGTATGAGTGTATTGGCATCTACTGGGTGGATGGAGAGTCGCCTCGTCGGCAGTGGGATGCCAGCCTCAAACACCAGGTAGTGGCTGAACTTGACCGAGAACTGCGCGGTGGAGCGCGCACGTCTGTATACGCTTTCCGTGATAGGGGAGCGATGTGCAAAGCTGTGACCCTTCGCGGCGAAAGCGGCGAGAGAATTGTGGTGGGAGAAGACTCGCAATCGCTGATATGTGCCGTATTCCGAGCAAGTGGTCACGAGGTCAAACCCGGTTGGCACGAAGCCGCCGCTCAAGCAGTCGTCTCCTCCCTGGGGTGCGATAGAGCCGCGCTTCTGCCAATACCAGGGAAAGAGGAGCCTTATGGAGTCGCTCGTCAAGCGTCGCTTCCTTTCTGAGTTGCGCCAGATAGACTGGAGTTTCAACGGAGCATCCCACAACGGTGCCTTCGCAGCAAT
>Ga0315294_10003847_pt1 | contig 16361 bp, 28 predicted proteins | sample YL17G13_40_MG_FD_203626 | JGI IMG/M metagenome (GOLD analysis project Ga0315294, IMG submission 203626) | Sediment microbial communities from Yellowstone Lake, YNP, Wyoming, USA - YL17G13_40 | ecosystem: Environmental > Aquatic > Freshwater > Lake > Sediment | place: USA: Wyoming | collected... | reverse complement strand
TTTCAATCTTCTCCTCAGCATTAGAGAAGAGATTATCAATCGTTTGTTGAAGGTAGCGTTCCTTTCTTGCAGGAATAATTATAGAGACGTTTGACATTTATCCTTTTAAAGAAAGGAGGGAGGGAATGGTTACCCTCCCCCCAGGTTGAGGTTAACTTCCCATCACAGTAATATAAGCGGTTATAACAAGGGCTCCTGCAGCACAAAGAGTATCTGATGCACTCAAAAATTTAATCACCTGAGTAGCAGGGTCCCAGATAGCCTCTACAGCTCCTCCTGCAACATCACAAGCCACATCAAGGACGATTCCCCAAACATGGTCGATGATATCCAGATTAAAAAGAGCTGGAGTTACTGGGATTCCATCTGTGCCATAAGTGGTGATTGCATATTTCCCTTGTAGAACCCACTTATTTCCAAAAACTACTCTTGTAGATGGTGTAAATGTGTAAGTTGAGGCTCCCATAATTAACCTCCTATCACTGTGACATATACAGTAAGTGCTGTCGTATCATTAACCAAAGTGTCACTGGCTTTGATGAAGGTTATTACTTTTGTACTTGAGTTCCACAAACCTGCCACAGGACCGTTAGCTAGATCATTTGCTACATCTGAGACTATACTGATGACACTATCAATCTCTGCTAATCCTGTAGTAGCGGTGGTAAGAGGAATCCCAACCGTTCCATATGAGGTGATGACAAACTTAACCACATGGATACGTCTGTCACCAAAGATAAGTTGTTGAGTTATTGTTGAGGTGTAAGTTGTTGCTGACATATTTGCACCTCCTTATTGTGAGATTCGCAGGAAGCATCCAACTGCTTCACTTGCTGCAACCTGTAATCCATTGAGGAGCCAACCAACCTCAGGAATGCCATGAACTGCTGCTACAATAACACCACCCGCTGTGGTTCCCTGAGTCATTCTTGGAGTCCCAATAACCTGGACAGCTGCTGCATTGGTGATTGCACATGGCCCCCAGGTTTGAGCCCAGAAGTAGTAGTGAATGAGTGCCGTACTTGCTGGCACTGCGATTGGAGCCACTCCAACAGGGATTCCTGTTGGTACTGCAGGGCATTGGATGACTCCCTGCCAAGGGTTGGCCACCACCGTAATATTGGAGGCTGCAGCTGTCGCTACCACGAGTGGGTCGTAAAGGTAAGCATATCCTCCCGTAACCAAAGCACAAAGATCATTCTTTTTGATCTTGTAACACATCCCAAGACCAGCTCCTTCATTCACCCAAAGATATCCATTTGTATAGTAATCTTTGGCAATTACTGCTGTCGTTGGGAGAAGGAAGATTTTTGTGTCCCCGATGGCAGAAATAACAGTTGCCACCATGTTCCAATGATCTGCCACCGTGACTGCGTTCTGAAGGAGGTTAGCTGCTGTTAAAGCAACTCCCCCATTTCGACTGTAGTGGTAGACACGCCCATCAGACATCCTACATTTGTCCCCAAGCTGATGTTTGGGGAGTTGTGATGCAATGGTAACTGTATCATACTCATAGATCGAGTGAAGAGGGATAACTTCATCTCTTGCTGCTGTTCTTACCACATAACCTTTTGGTGTTGCCATTTTCTAATCCTCCTTTGGATTGGTCATCCTCTTCCCAACCGTTGTCTCGATTGGTGGAGGTTGGGTCAACTTTTGACCCAGATTGAAGTGGTCCTCCTCTATATTTAATCTCCCGAGGAGGAAGGGAGGGTTGAGGGGGGAAAGGAGAAGAGGCCCCAACTTCTTATGTTAATCCGTTCTGCTGTCCTGAGACTCTTGGCTGAACAGTGAAAAGATTTCCCATTGTTAACATCTGTCTGACATAAGCATCAGCATCAACAGGTGTCTTTTCAGATGTCCAGAAGAAGTTTCTCTTCCTATTCAGGACAAGCTTCCAATAATCTGTATTCATGAAGAAGATATATCCTGTTGGACAATGATTGTCAACAAGGATCTCACAGTGACCATTAAAGTTGATCCCTGTAAAACCAACCTGTGCCAAACTTGATTTGGAATCAAGGAACCTCTGTTGAGGTTGAATTCGAGCCCAAATCTTATCATAGAGAACCTGAGTTGTGAAAGCAAGATCAGGTTTCTTCTGACCAATCGTACAACTTCCAATCATCGTATTGATTGCATCAATGGTAAGGGCTCCTCCAGTGGAATCCATCTGAGCCACAAACCAACTGTTGGTTGCACGATCGATATTTCCATAGGTGGGATAGAGGGTGCCATTGTCAATCCCATTAAGCAACCCATCAAAATCCTTACTGGCATTTCCTGTGCCATCTGAGAAAAACATTGTGGCAAGGTCATCATGGGCTGTCATGGTTGCTGTTTCCATCTTAGAAGCAAGCAGGCCGATGATCTTCATATCTCCTTCAGTCTTGGCAAGATCATCTCCAGGAATCGTCACGTTGACGTACACTTTGTTATCTCCTTGGCTCTTTATCCAAGGAATCTTCATATTACTATGAAGGTCGGACTATCTCATCCCTTACGGGCTGGGCGCTCGTGTCTCCAGTATTGGTAGGTTCCTCAGGAGTTAGTCTCTGCACCTTCTCATCTACACTTATACCCTTCGATGAGCTCGGCTCAGGGTTATCCTTCATCCTTACGGTATGAGTCGGACCTTCCCTGAATTCACCCAGTTTTTCGAGAAAGTCTTGACTAAGCTTATGATTTAAGGTTTGCATAGCAAGCATAATTGTATCATAAAGAGTAATCTCTTCTTCAGTCAAACGATAACGAGAAAATCTGCTTGCTCTAATTTCTTGAAAGGTAAGAGCTAATTCAACTTGACCTTTCTTTACTCTTATCCAAGGCTGAATTTTTTGGAGGAAGTTCTCAGCTTGTTTTGTTTGGAGGATCAATCTATAAACTCCACTCTTTCCAGATGTTTGAGTAAAAAGAGCACCATTAAATTCTTTATGCATCCATTGAAGAATAGGAAGATGCTGATTTGAAATGGTTATTCTTAATCCCCACATTGGAGATGGATTTGGTCTGAATTTAGATCGATCACTTTTTACAATCGAAACACTTCCTTCCCCATCAAAAAATCCAGCCACATAAGCATAATCAAGATCATTCATGCCACTACCTCAATTTAAGAGTTGATGGTTTTTCCAGTCCCATTCAGCATAGGTCTGAGTCTGTTTGTAGGAGATATCAAAAGGGTCCATCCCTCTATAAGAACCACTTGCCAGCTTTCCATAGATGATGGGCTGAGCAATTTTCAACCCACCATCAAAGACAACCTGACCTTTAGCGAGAAGTTTTGTAAGGATGGCGTTGGAGATAAAAATCTGTTCAATCGCTTTCGGGAGAAAGCGTTTCTCTACAGCGGTATCAAGATCATTATAAGTTAAAGCCATAAAAAGTACCTCCTTTAGGATATTTGAGATTTTACTGATACATCCTTAGGAGGGTCAAAATTTATAGCAATACCTTAGATTCAAGGTTTATTTGCTTCTTTTGCCCGATCCTCGAGAAATTGATGACCCGCTTCTGTGAAGGTCTTTGGGATCTCCTTTGGGAGTTCAAATGTCATCGGGACTGCACCACTCCCCGTCTCGACATTTGTTTGTCTCTTTAGGAGTTCCTCCTCCAAACGAGGTTTGAGTTTCTCTTCCACTTGTTTGTTGAGAATGTCCTCTCCATATGCCTCTTTGTAAGCATAGTTGAGATCTTGATATCCACCTTTTAAAGCAGAATCAAGAATCTTCATCCCATCTACTTCGGGATGTAAGCGAATGATATCATTAAGTTGCATTGAGAGATTTAACATCCTCCCCATATGGGAGAGTCGTGACTCAAACTGTTGAGCTGCACCTTGAAAGGTTTCAACTAATTGATCATAACGGGCATCAAGGTCTTTATCCATTTTCTCTTTCTTTCTTGAAGTGGTGGTATCTGGGTCAGATTGATTATTTGATTTTCCCAGATTACTGAGAACCTCTTTATTTTGGGTGAACCAATTCTCCCACTCCATCAGTCCCCCATCTAATTCAGACACTTGCTGATTGAGGGTTTTGACTGAGTCTTGGAGTTTTTTATTCTCATCTGCCCAACTTTGAAACTTCTTCGTCACACCTGCTTGCATACTTTGATAAACCTTTGCAAGTTTTTGGTCTGCTTTGATTGCTTCAAGATCTTCTTTTGATGCAAATTCCAGATCTTCCATTGTCTCTCTCCTTTATTCTTCTCTCCCTTTTTTATAAAAAGAAGGGTTTAGAGAAGAGGGAGTATCAATAACCAGCAAATTGATCTGCCCCTTCTGGTTGAGTTTGAGGAGGTTTCACCTTTCTCTTTCGAGGTTGTTGAGGTGCACCTCCAGCTTCTGCCTCTCCACCCATTCCAGGTTGTCCTCCTGCGAGTTGCTGAACGCCTTGTTGGAGGATCTGAATGGCTTGAGTGATGAAGGGAGCGAGAGCTGGATTCATCTTAGCAGCCTGCATAAGCTGACCAGCCCCATCCATAACTAATTGAGCGGATTGCTGCTCACCCCCAGGACCACCACCCATTCCCATCCCCATCCCACCACCTTCTTGTTCAGCAAGACTGGAGAGTTTACCATAGATGGAAGGATCTTCTTGAGCCATCTCTGGCCCTTTCCTCGCACCTTTCATTGGAGGAGGAAGTCGTTCATCTTTTGGCATTATCGTTTACCTCCTGTTGATTTCTTTGGGGTTGGTTAGCAAATCACCCCACCTTTCTTCCCACCTTTTTTGGTGGTTCCACCTAACTTTCTACCACCTTTCTTTGCCATCTCTATATCACCTCCCCTCAAGTTTAAAAATACCTTTTATTTTATCAAACCAATACCAACAGAAGCGTTTGGTGAGGCAGGCCTTGTAAAAGCGAAAGGGACTGCTGCACTGCAAGCCTCCCCCCAAATGGGATCTGTGATACAAGCTGATACTGTAAGTGAGTTTACTCCAACTGTAGAAGTTGCTACATCCATTTTTAAACTTCCATTGGTTTGCGCAGGTACAGGACTAACAACCCAACTTGGACCTGTAATTTTATAGGAAGTAACTCCTGTTTGAGGATCACAGACAAGAAAAGGTCCTCCAAAAGCAAAAACTGGAAAGAGACAAATTAGTAGGGTAGATAATAAGATCTTTTTCATAACTCCTCCTCTGGGGTTAAGGTTGTCGGTGTTACTACCATTTCCTCTCTTTCTTTCTACTTACTGAATTGGTTCTTTTTTTATTCCAGCTAATTCACCAATTTTTTTAAAAAGATCTATTTCAGGTGTTATTTTATTCATCTTCTCTCGTACACTAGATGGGATGAATTGTTCCCCTCTTACAGATTTTCCCATCTTAGTTGCCTCAAAAGAACCTTCAAAAAGAGGAAGAGCAGGTGCATCTCCAGACTCAAACCACATTTTAAGTCTCCTTATAAATTTTTGGGGAGCAACTATTTCATTTGCATCTAATTTAACCATCTCTCCTGGTTTGTAGTGCTTACCAGGATAAACAAACCATCTTCCACTGTTATTACTCCAAAGTACTTTTCGAGATGGCTCTGTAATAAGCTCTTCCCTAAGACCATATGAAAGCCGATCATAAATACGATTAGTTATTTTCTCTAAAGCCTCTTCAAAAGTTTTTGTTTTGGGCCATGCTGACTTTAGAGCCTTTCCACCCACACTCATAGGAAAGATATAAGATGCTGGACTGTAGGGATCAGGCATCATCCATTTTACAGGTTCTGGTGCTCTCTCTGCCAATTCTTCTATCTTTCTTCCAACCTCTGTCTGTGCACCTTTTTTAACGTATGACATCTCTATTTCCCAACTTGAGGTTCCTGTAAAGCTGTCTGCTTATTACCACCTCTTAAAAGATTGGCTGGGAGTTTCATTGGATACTTTTTTCTTTGAAACTCTTCTGGTTTCTCCTGCATCCTTTGAAGCATCTCATCTCTATTTGGCCACTCTAGAGCTTCCAGAGCAGCTTCCATATCAATCAATCCAAGTTGATAGAGTTGGGTTGCAATCAATCCCTTCTGCCATTTTGTGATCGCAAGAGAAGAGGTTGGGACTATCTTAAATTGATAATCACGAAAAGCTGACATTCCTCTTTTCTCAATGACATTTCTGATTATGGCTCTCTCGTAGAGGTAACGCTCAGGCTTACCATGATTACCAACAAGTGTAAATATTCTGTCGGTGGTGTAATAAGCAAAGATTCGAGAGATCAACTTCTGACCAACCCTCTGAATCAATCCCTCTAACTGTCTTGCTTTTAAGCGGATGGTGGTCTGAGCCATTGTTGCAAGTTGTTCGATTGCAACTCCTGAGGTGACCTGACCTGGTCTTCTTCCCTCTGTCACCTCTGTAATTCCAGAGAGTTTCTCTATTCCTGTCACCAAGAGGGTTAAAGTATCCATCATGTAAGCTGGGAGAGCAGGGGGAGTCTGTCTCTCCAACTTTTTTCCAGGTCTTACCTTAACATGACTCCCAGGTTCATTGGTAAGACGTGCCCAATCCTCTTTGGAGAGAGCATCTTGATCTCCCACCCAAATCCCATTTCCCATAAGGATTGCATTTTCCAAAACAGATGCAAGAATCTTATTAAACATAATTTGAGGATTTTCTAAATTGTCAATTTCATTCATCCCATAAGCAGAATCAACATTAAACTGCCACTCCATTGCATCAAAAGGATGGTTACCATCAAGATAGGGGTTGGCACCATCCTCAACAGGAGCACCACCAGCAATGATGATATGTCTCCAGTTGGGAAACATCAGCTTATCTTTCACCTTTGTAGTGCGGTCTCTGATCCACCAATCCCTTACGATAGATCGAGGAACAACAGAGGTTCTTTCCATTCCACCTGGAGCCCCAAACTTAAATAATTCTCTTAATTTATGGATCAAAGAATCACTTTTAACCTCTCCAGCGTTGAGGTCGGATTTGATATTGTCAGCTTGTTTGGGATATTGCTCTTTAAGGAGTTCGGTTGGTCTGACATTCTCTAAGCAGCAATATTCAGCAAATTGAAGATTCCAACTTCGAGTGACAAATGGGTCAAAGATAAAGCAACGAGGATCAATCACCACCAAATCAATATCTCCTGCTCCATAATCAAGAGCTCTATCAAAGGTGGTGTTGAAGAGAGCAAATCCAAAGTACTCCTCCAACATTACAAACTCGGTGATTTTCTGCTCGAAGTTATGTTCATCAAGGATACCTTCGATTGTTTTCTGTAAGACTTCAGCAACAGGATCATCAATTTGCTTTCTGCTTACAACTGAAATAGTCGGTCTACTGTCAGTAAGCAAAGAACACTTTCTTTCAATGATCTGACTAAGAAAGTTCATCACAGCATTAATTTTATATTTTGGTCGTCTCTTTGGCCAAGTATTACCTTTGATGGTCTCTATCGATTGAGTCCATGTCTGACTCGCCTTAGCACGATGCTCAGCCCCTTCAAGGTAGTAAGTGTCAAGTTTTTTAAGAAGGCTTTTTTCTCCGTCAGATAGTGGCATCTCTTTGTGTCCTCTTGTTTATCCAATTTTGTTCTTCTCTCCATTCTTGCTCTTCAACTGAGTCTCCCTCTACCTCTAACTCTCTTTCAATGGCTTGATAGCCAGGGATAATCTCACCATCATATCCTGTGTAGATTTCCTCTTCTTTACCTTGAGGGAGGAAAGCAGGAAGATCTTCTTTTAAAGATTCATCTTTTACAAGATTAAGTGTATATCCAAAAAGAGAAAGTTTCATCTCATCATCCCTGCTTCCTTTGCTGACTCTCTTTCTTTTTTGTTGAAATCATCTCTCTCTTTATTTCGCTGTTTAATCTCCATCCCTCTTGCGATGTCACCACATTGTTGAGAGCAAAACTTTTGCCCAAATCTTTTTGGGATGAACTGCTTCTTACAGGTGTCTAATCCACAAATTGATTTTCCAATGACTGCTTCCACTTCTCTCCAAGCAGGATCAATCGAAGGAGCTGTTAGGTTGCCACTTTCATATTGACACATTAGTGATCCCAACAGCAATTGCCATCTTGGAATGTGGAGGGTTACATCAGAGAGTTCAAAGACATATAATCGAATTGCTGGAGATAATATATTAAGGAGAAGAGTGGCAGCATCATCCAGAGAGCGAGAGTAGGTCTCGCCTATGATGGGGGTGGAGGGATCACCTAATCCATCAGGGGTGGGGAGGGAGGAAGGTGGAGATGTGCCAAACCTCTCCTTGATACCATCCAAAACTTCTTCGGGTAAGATGTGATCCTTTCTCATTTTTTCTCCTTTCCAATCGGTAGTCCTGTTCGAGTGTCAATCCTATTGATTATTAAATTAGGATGACCCTCTTTCTTAAACTTAGATGGCCAATGACCTGTCATATCTGGTCCTCTTACACCAGATTCAAATGCTCCTTTATAATCGTAAAAGTGTTGGGGATCGTAAGGGTTAGGATTGAGCCCTGTCTTTTTTGCTTGTTCTTGGTACCAATCAAGAAAGCTCTTCTCTTTCAAAGCTCCAATATTTGCCTGAGGATATTGAGGACGACCTACCTCCTCTTTATTCTGTCCAGCTAACTGCCAAATCTTACTCCAAACTGTATTCCAGATGTCTGCCATTTTAATAATTCAACCAACTCCTGTCACTTTGATCAACCAATTCACTTTCATCTCTCCACATCTCGAGGTCGTGGTTAGCTGGATCTAATTTGAAACTTCTTTTTGGGGCGTTATCTGTAACTCCCTCCTTAAATAATCCCAAATGTTGGAGGAGAGATCCCACATTGTAGGTTTGATCTAAACAGAAAACTCCAATCATATAAGACATAATGAGATCATCATGACAATTATAATCAGCCTCCCCACTATTATTAAGGTTTCTAACGAAGGAAAGCATCTCATCAATTAACTCCTCAGAGTTAATCTCTAAGATGTTTGCTGCCAAACAAGCTCCAACATATTGACAAAGGAGGGGTTTTGTTGAGACGTTTGTTTCCCATCCTAACTTTATTGATCTCTGTTCAAATCTGTCAAGCATCTTCCATTTGTAGATGTTCCAGTAGATATTCTTTAACTCTGCCAGGGTTGTTAATCCTGGACCTTTTGTCTCTGGGACGGCCATTCCCTCATTATACATATTCCCAAGAGAGGCAAGTTTCCCTGCAAAGCTTATAGCATCAATTCTATCTTTATACTGAGCGACTTGTTTGATGTTTGGTGATCCTTTAGGAGCTCTTAATACTTGAATGGTTGAGAAGTCTCCATCAGGAAGCCCTTCTCCAATATCAGCAGCTAACACATAATCATATCCAACTTCAGGAAACTCCCAGATTGAGAGAGGACCTCCTTCTACTTCTGAAAAGCCTAACTCTCCAATATCTCCCATTTTGATGGGATCTCTACAAAAAGCTTTCATCTGGAGGAGTTTCTTTTTTGAGAAATATGGAGTACCTTTGGAGATAAAGGCTTCCTCATCATCAGCAGGATACTCTTGATGGAATTTATCAATATCATCATCAAAGTCAAGGATTTTACTTCTCCTCCAATTTAATTGTTCGAGGGTGGCTTTAAACTTTGCCATGAGATATTGTTCTTCTTCATCAAGGGTTTCGAGGAGATCTTGTTTCTCTTGATCGGTTTTTAAAGGTTTGGTGTACTCAGGAAAGGTGAGCCATCCAAAGAAGAGTGGATAGAAGTTAGAGGTTTTTCGTTTTGAGGTTAAACTCTTTTTTGCTTTTCTCCATTGCTCGTAGAAGAAGCCTGCTCTTCCATTCCCTGTTGACTCATAAACTTTAACAGTTCCAGGAAGATCTTGAATTGAAGGAACGGTTGAGGTGATCAAAGTTTCTGCATTCTCATAGAAAGCTACCTCAGAGAAATGCCCGAAGGAGTATCCTCCAGCTCGGGAAGCTGTTCCTGTATTTGCAGAAAACACCTCAATCAAAGAGCGTAATCCTGGATCAATAAATCGTGCTTTTTCGTTGGGGTTCTCAAAGACTAACTCTGTCCGATTGGAGTATCGTTTCATCGGACGATAAGTTTTGGGGAGTTCATCATAGAAGAGTTTACAGATGTTAAAGATCTTCGCCAAAGATGGTTTGTCGTGGGTTATGATGTAAGAGGCGGTGTTTGGTACGGTTGTGGCTTGATGAAAGTTTCTTCCTTCTATGTAAGTGGAAGCTCCAATTCTTCTATCTTTGAGGATTATTAATCTAACCATCCCCAAAGTTTTAAGTTGATACTCCCAAGCTTGATGGAGACGTTGCTGTTCGATATTAAAGTTGAAAGGGATAATCTGTCTGTTCTCAGTTTTAATCTTGAGAAGTCTTGGAGCATAATAAGAGAAGTCCCCAATTTGGGAGAGATCAAACTGAGTCATTTGTTGACTCTAGCTCCTTTAAGATGTCATCTAACTTTGGCGATGGGTTGATTTCATCCTCTTCAATCGGGCCAAAAAGGAGATCTCTTTCATCTTCAAGGTTAGTTTCATCATCTGGAGGATAATTTTCAGCAAGAGTATCACTGATAGGGTCTCTTTCTGTTACTACTTTGATGGTTTCTTTAAAGGTGACCTCTTTTAATCGTTCCTCGTAGGATTTACCCTCACTCATTTCCCCATTGAGACTCCCTCCCCCATTTCGAGGTTGGAACATCTTAACCGCCAAAGAGGACATTACTGTTGCTGATCGTTGTTTCAGTTCATTTGGATACTGACCCTCCAAAACATCCTTATGAAACTTTGTTCCTAATTTTGCTCCTTCAAGGAGGTTGTCCTCAATCTCAACCATCTTCTCCTCTCTTCTCATCATCTTCTTCCTTAACTCTAATTTGAAAAGAGGTGAGTTTACAATTATTGAGAGTCTTCCCTGAGAGATACTCATCTGCTCAGCAATATCTCTTTGTTTCTGACCTAAGATCAGACGATTCATGATCTCTTCATGCCTGGGGAGCAACCTTTTAAGCCTTTGGAGTGCAGTTGTAGCGGTGTCCATTACCCTTCATTATACATGGAAAAGGTAGTTTGTCAAGGGATATTTTGAAAAGAGAGTGTAGGAATGTGCTTAAAATGGCAGTATGCCCTATATAGCATATTATAGCTATAACCATCATGGATCATTGATCATGGATCATCCATCATCAATCATCCATCCCCCCAAAAATTAAAAATCCAAAATAACCTTAAAGGAAAGGTTAGAGGTGGTGATCCCCCCAGAAAAAATTTTACGCCTGTGAGCAATACCCCGCTATATATCATCTTTTCATTTTCAGCCATCGTATAGAGGGTCGGGTCGCCTCTCCATGTCAAAGATAGGATTGTTTGTTTATTCAAACAGGAAAACGTAAAGGGAAATGAGGCAGGAAGCGGATGGCCATGTCAAATCGTAAACAATGTTTACATTTTTAATGTTACAAATAATATTCTTGGGAAGATAACTGTCAAGAATTTTATATAAAAAAAAGGGATTGAAGCTTTCAACCTCAATCCCTTTGTTTAATATACTAAACTTTATGTTTACTTGCCGAAGCCATGCTCTTTCATAATTGCTTTTATTTTGTCAATTTCACTTTTCGGCAATCCCATTTTTTCGGCGCTTGCGACTATTTTTTCGTCCAGGGGTTTTCCTCCAGCCATTCCGTTATGAAGCTTATCCTGTTCAATTAAGAAATTGCCGATGGCATAGTCATAGACGTTTGTCTCGCCTAATTCTTTTGAAAGTGCTGGAAGTGTCTTTGCGTACTTGACATCGTACATCGCAATGTTTTCCATCGTTCGCCATTTATAAATTCGGCGTTCGGTCTTATGGGTAGGTGTCTCATTTAAGAGACAACTTTTCAGGGTTAAATTTGTTTCGCCTTTATCGTTTTTTGTAAGCTTTACTTTTGGAAGATCAATGTTGTTTAATTCAGACAAAAGTTTTTTCTTTCCATCCATCAATTCAATTTCCACTTTTTTTTCTGTTGAATTTGCCATACCTTTTTTAACCTCGCTTTCTTTTTTGAATTTTGTTTCTGTTGCTTTTCTAATCCTGTTTGGCTATCTTGAAAATGTTTCGTTTCCCGTTCAGGAAGTTTTCAAGATACGCTATTTAATTATGTCTTTATCATAACAAAGTCAAAAGTCATTGTCAAGCTTTATTTTTTGACATATAATAAGGTAGTAGTGCAATATTCATGCCAACCTCTCTCATAACTTTAAGTTATGGTCAATTTTTGTCACTCCTTCTGTCAATTATCGTCACCTTACACCTCACTCCCAAAGGGAAATCTGGGGATTTTTAGGATGATAAGTTAATGGATGATGGAATGTTTTCTTATTTATGGAATCGCTTGTAAGTACGTGAAAGTATTAGGAAAAGGGGTTAACCAGAGATAACTACTGTAAGTTAAAGCATGGTCTGGTTACGTAAGTCATTGTAATTATTAAGAAAGTAATGTAACTAACACAGATAACGTCTACCCCCTTGCTTACTCGCTTTTTTCTTTTCTTATTTACTCATATATATATTTATGTATATATATAGATATATATATAAGAGAGAAAGAAAGGATCAGAGGGAGCATCGTGAGTCAATAAATGACGCAGTTTAAGAAAGAGAAAGCGGGGGGGTAACTGTTATTCACCCTGCGGGGTTACTTTGTTTAATAATTTTAAGGGGTTAGGGAGACGTGACTTTGCTTTAGGTCGCAGTAATTATGGTAGCCAACCTTATAAGTCATTGAAATTATTAAGGAAAATAATACTTGACTTATTACTTTTTTTATGTTATATTAACTTATCTCAAAATGAAAGGAGAATAATCATGCAGAAAAAGATTAGGAATAAGCAGGATAGGGTGTTAGGGGAGGTAAGAATGATTAGTGGTAATTTGATTAGGGAATTAAGAGATGAGGGGTTTACTCTCCTTGAACCTGATTGGCCAAAGTATCTTCTTATTGATGCGTTTGGGGTGCCCACCTTCACACATCTCAAAAGAAGTGGAGAAAGACTATCTGGGAGACAAATGAGAACCATGAATGTTTTGGAGAAGTTAGGATTTAATACACTGTTGGTGTATCAGAAACAACCAAAGAAGTTACCAGAAGAGATGTTTACGATTGGGAGGAAACAGCGAATTGGGGTTAAAGATAAGATTGAGGTGTTTGACCCTTTTGAGGTGTTTGATTCTGCGAAGGTTAGAGAATCAATCAAAGAGGAAAAGAAAGAGAGTAAGATGGAAGATGAGAAAGATTATGATGATATAATGTCTATTCTTAATATAGCATCAAGAAAGAAAGACACCTCTCCACCTCTGATATCCACCCTTGAAGCACCTCCAGAGGAAGCTCCCTCTTTGGAGAGGAAGGTTAGGGTTGTGGGGGATGAGGGTGAGCCATCTCCTTTGCTATCAGGGAAAAAAGACAAGGTATGAAGGGATTTGTTTGTATATTCAAACAATTTGAAGGAAACGCCTTGTAAGTCATTGTTATTATTAAGAAAAAAATAAAGCTTGACAAGTAGCATTTTATAGCTTATAATGGCTTTATCGATGGAGAAGAATATATTAAGGTGTGGGAGGGGGGTGACAAATTTGACAGAAAAAGAAATAAAAAAGAAGATTATACAACTAATAGAATCTTCACCTTATCTAAAGAAGCAACTGATAAGAATACTGAAAGATTCTTTTGAAAAGAATAAAAAATAGAAGGGAGGTGACAAAATATGACGCAGAAAGAATTACTTCTCAAAGCAGTTAGTGATTTGTGTGATGAATATGCAGATGATTTAGTTCCAACAGATCAAGCATTTGTGAGATATTTGGCAGAGTTAGGGAATATGTTTATCTCAAAAACATTAGAATAAAGGAGGTGAGATAGTATGTATTGCAGTCCAAATTTTAAGACCAAAAAGCAACTGAAAGAAGCGGTGGCAAATGGGGCAGAGGTGATGGTGTTTGCTCCAGGGTTGGGCACCCCAAAGAGGGATGGTCAGGAGTTCATCGAGGGACCTCATTATCCCCATCCCCACACCTGGTATGCGGTGGTTGAGATGAGAGATGGGATCGTGATTAAGGTGAAGTAAGAAAACAGACGATGGGCATCTCCATTGGGAGGTGTCCTCGCCTGCTTTTTTGTTGGAGGGAGGAGGTGACAAAGTATGGATAAAGAAGAACAACAGACGATGGTTGAACTGAAAGTGATTAGGGATTGTTTAAGACTGATAGAAGCAGCAGGAAAAGCTGACATCAAAGCTTACGCAGAAGTTGTATTTGAGATGTTCATTACAACGATAACAGCTCTGCTGGACATAACATCACCTCAAAAAAGGGCTGAAATGTTCAGCAGTGCAATCACAGCAGTAAGTAAAGACATCGTTAATCATGCAAAAGATATGGGTATTCAGATAGATGTAATGTTTATGGGAGGTCCTCGTGACAGTAATTGATATCTCAAAAAGGATGCAAGTAAGATTATCAGAATGGTATAGGTTGGGGAATAAGTTAGATGTTAAGTTACTCTTTGAATGTGCTTACTATCCCAGAGGTGGTTGTAATGACTGCTCTTGGGATTACCCTAATGGGAACTGTAAGAGGGCTCACATCCTTATTGATACGAGGATTGATGGGGGTGGCCACTTACGGGTGAAAGGGGGTGGCAGGAAGAAAGACTCATTAGAGAGGGTACTTTTAAAGCTACCAAAAGAAGCAAGAGATGAAATTCAAATGATTTTGAAGGGGGGGGTGGGTTAGGATGAGCAAAACTTTATGGTGTCCAACCTGTAAAGAGTTTCCAGATGAGATTGTAGAATTTTATGCATCTTTTGAAGAAGTCAGAAAATGGGATGGGGAGGATACTTATGAGTTGGTTGACTCCTCGATTGGTGATTTGATGGAATCAATTTGTAGGAAGTGTAATTCAACTCTTTTAGAGAAAGAGGAGGAGAAAAATGATGACAAAACACCACTGTCCAAAGTGCTGTGAGGATTACGATTTAGAATGGGAGAATAAGGAGGAACTTAATCTTCCAGTTAACCTGTTATGGTGGGGTTATACAGTGGTTTGTCCTCTCTGTATTGAGGGGATTCCAAAGGAGGAGAGAGATGAGTTATCCCAAACTGCGATTCAAAAGTAGGATGTCTTCTGGTAAGAGTGGGTATTTGGCAGCTCTGATTCTTACAGAGAAATCAGAAAGAGAAAGGAGGGATGTTGTATTAGAACCTCTTCCTGTCTGGAGAGACGTGGTTAGGGTGTCGGCAACAGTGGTGAGAAGAAGGACATCAAACTGAGTCACCTTTTGACTCAAGATGGGAGGTGTAACTATGTCGATTTTAGAGCTTACAATAGAGAAGGATAAACAGAGGATAACTGGTCTTGAGGATTCGATTGATACGATTCAGAAGGAAAAGTTAGTCAGGGAAACGGTGGCTCGGATGATTGATGAGTCTTTGGATGGGGTTAAACCTAAATACTTTTATGTAGGAGTGCGGTTTGATTTTACGTTTGAGACTGTAGAAGAGGCAAGAGATTTTACTGCGAGATTGCTTGATGCTTTGGGGATGAGTAAGGCTGAGAAAGAGTTTGATGGTTGGGGGAATCAGCCTCTCTGGAAGTATGTGATTAACTATAAGAATCAGAGCATCAAAATTGAACCTGCATTTTCAGATGAATTCTGTCAACCGATTCCAAAGGTGTCAGCATCAACATATTGGGTGTGTGAGAGGAAGTAACCTCTAAACTGGAAAGGAGAAAGATGATGAAAGAAGAGATCCTTTTTATTCAAGAGAAGTCGACAAAGAATACGATGAGATATTTGGAGATTCCTGCTGAGGGTAAACCTTTTGTTTTAAGAAACCTCTACCTGCAAAATTTTCATCCGCTTTCCAAAGAAACAGTTATCAGAGTTACCATTGAAGAAACAGGACTGACAGTAAATCAGGTGAAGAAATGATTTCAGGAGTACCTCTTGGTTTACAACCACCACTTGAGGGGATGTGGTTCTGTGTCTTTGGGGTGGTGGTTGTAAGTTTGATAGTTAGTCTGATGAGTAAGATCAAAGAGATTGTTTGGGATGTCATGGATTGGTAGATGGAAATGTGGGCTAAGCGGGTGAAACCCGATCAAAGCGGACATCTCAGGAAGGGGAGGCTAAGGGGTGATGAATGTGGGTAAAATTAAGTCCCATCTAAGAAGAAGTGATAACAGCCGATATTGGTAAAATGCTTCAACCTTCACCACCCTAATTACGAAGATCCGCTGCCTCCTGCCCACATCATATCTGAAAGGAGGTTGAAAGATGAGCACCTGTAAACGATGTGGGAAAGTGTATAGAGAACCAGAAGATGAACAGGGGGATCATCCATGCCCTAAATGTGGATATGAAAGGATGATTTATTATAT
>Ga0315294_10003846_pt1 | contig 16362 bp, 10 predicted proteins | sample YL17G13_40_MG_FD_203626 | JGI IMG/M metagenome (GOLD analysis project Ga0315294, IMG submission 203626) | Sediment microbial communities from Yellowstone Lake, YNP, Wyoming, USA - YL17G13_40 | ecosystem: Environmental > Aquatic > Freshwater > Lake > Sediment | place: USA: Wyoming | collected... | reverse complement strand
TTTTAGGAAATTCAGTTTTTCACAATTTTCAAATTCAACACATTCCCAGCAACCTTCGATACCTTTCTTTTGGCAGCATATTCTCATCTTACAAAATGGCGGACCTCCGCCATCCCAGCAGGTTCTTTTGCAGCGAAATCTTACCAGAGTTCCCAAAACATCGTAACATTGTTGGTAGTTTTTCAATGTCTTAAAAAAGGAAAACTTTGAAAGCATTTCTGCCTGCTTTTCGAATTTTGTTTGCCTTAACTCTTTTCTCAGGTCTCGGGCTAAATCAGCCAGCTTGCCTTGGTACATAAAGCAATCGCCACAATAAAGCCCGCAATAAGCGATTAAATTTTTATCATCTTTCATTGGTTATTACTTCCTTTCATAACTTATCAAATTCTTATCTTAAAATTGGTGGTTGGTAACCCGGGTCTTTGAATCGTTGTTTTTTCTGAGACTTACCGTATTGAATTGCCTGAACCGGACAGCAATTAATACATCTTGCACATAAGATGCAAGTTCGGTCAAAGATTACCTTTTGAATATCAACTTTCTTTATATTGTTTACCGGACAAAATTCTTCGCACATTCGACACTCGGGCAAACATTTTTCGTCAACATAGAATTTATGATAGTGAAAATAAGGGCGATAGATTTTATTAATCCAGAAACCAGTAAGCCAGGAAAGAAATTTCATAAATATGCTGTTGCCGTGAATTTTACCTTTGCCGGATTGAATTACATCGACAATTTTTTTAACTCTTTCGACAGCGGCTTGTCTTAGCTGTTTAGACCTTTCCGAGTATGGGTCATCGGTATCAAAAAGGATATTGTCATTGCTGGGCATTTCAAAACCTACTGCTGATAATATCTTGAATCCTTTCTTTTTAAGCAAGTCGGCAGTAATGCCCAAAGCACCTAATGAGGTAGGACCACCCATCGTGACAAAAATGAAGGCATCTTTATTAATAATCTTGGGTAATTTATTTATTAATCGCCTTACATTTATCGGCAAATTCCAAGCATAAATTGGAAAACCGATGCCGATAAGGGAATAGCCATCTAAGTTTTGCGGGTTTCTAACTAAATCGATTGCCTGGAGGGCTACAGCATAATTTTTTGTTCGCAGATATTCTTGGAATTTTTTGGCAATAAATTCAGTGTTGCCAGTGCCACTGAAGTAAAAAATAAAACACGAGTTCATACTATGGAAACATTAAACTATGAAGAGCAACCTGATTTTAAATAGCGGGGGCTGGATTCGAACCAGCGACCTTGAGGTTATGAGCCTCACGAGCTTCCAGGCTGCTCCACCCCGCAGTTGCTTAGTTATACCGAAAATTATTGATATGTCAAGACCTATTTTAGAGACTGAAAAATCAATTTTTACCACGCAATGCAAAGCGTCTATCGAACCGATGGAGTCTCGAAGAAGAAACCACGAAATCACGAAAACCCACGCAACCCGCAGCGGGTCATCCGAGCAAAACAAAGAAACCACGAAAACACGAAACGAAACAAATAAGGAAATAAAATAGATGCGAGGAGCAGACACGAAAATGAATTTACCAAACGGGAGGCAAAAACATGAAATAAAGAAAGCGCGAAATTTCTAAAATATTTTAAATCAGGTCCTTAATTTTTATCTTTTTCATATTCTTTGGGCTTGCGTGGTTTTTCTGAATTTTCCTTCAAATCTATATTACTTTGCTTGACTTCGTTTAAATCAATAATTATGATAAGCCGATGGTAAAAACGAAAAAACTTAACCGAGATTCATTCTGGCGAGTTGAAGTTAAAAAAGAAACGCCGGATCCCGAAGCCCATGCCTTAATGCATGATATCTTAGATTTGCGAATAAAAAGTATCAAAGATGTCCAGATTATCCGAATCTATTTTATCTTAGGAATTAAAAAGAGGATTGATATTAATAAAATTGCTGCAACCTTGCTTTGCGACCCGGTGACCGAGTCATTTCGAATCGGCTATTTTTCGGCAAATCAAAAACCCGAGGTCGAAGTTTTCTATAACCCAGGCGTAATGGACCCGTCAGCAGAAAACATAATTAGTGCATTGTCGGCAATGGGCTATCCAAATTGCCAGGTTAAAACCGGGAAGCGGTATCTTTTCTCAAAGAATGCAAAACCAGAAGATATCGAAAAAGTAACTAACCGCATCCTCTATAACCCGTTGATTCAGCACCAAGCCCAAAAAGGGGAGAAGGTGTTTATCAAGCCGACTCCTTATCAATTTATCATTAACGAAATTAAAATTATTGGCAAAAGTGACGAAGAACTGATGGAAATTTCGCGCCGCCGCCAACTTGCCCTAAATCTACAAGAGATGCATACCTTGAAGGACTACTATGCTAAGTTGGGGAGAAATCCGACTGATATTGAATTGGAGACTTTTGCCCAGACCTGGTCCGAACACTGCAAGCACAAAACCTTCACCGGTACAATCATTTATAATGGGCGAAAAATAAACAATCTGTTAAAATCAACCATATTTCGCGTTACCAAAGAATTGAATCACCCGATGTGTCTATCGGTTTTTAAAGATAACTCGGGTGTGATTGAGTTTGATTCGAAATATGCAATAACCTTTAAGGTCGAAACCCATAATCATCCGTCTGCTTTAGAACCTTATGGTGGAGCGGCAACTGGAATCGGTGGTGTGATTCGAGATTGTTTGGGTACCGGTTTAGGGGCAAAACCGATTCTCAATACCGATGTCTTCTGTTTTGCGGCGCCGGATTTTCCGCAAGCGAAAATACCCAAAGGAGTTTTATCCCCCAGACGAATTATGAAAGGGGTGGTAAGTGGGGTACGGGATTATGGCAACCGGATGGGAATACCTACGGCTAACGGTGCAATCTATTTTCACGATCAGTTTTTAGGCAACCCCTTAGTTTACTGTGGCACGGTTGGTATCATGCCCAAAGATAAGATTGAAAAGACGATTCAACCGGGTGATTTAATTGTTTTGATTGGCGGAAGAACCGGTCGTGATGGTATTCACGGTGTTACCTTTGCTTCCTTAGAATTAACCGAACAATCGGAGAAAATTTCATCAACTTCGGTCCAAATCGGTAATCCGATCGAAGAGAAAAAAGTGACCGATGTGATACTGGAAGCGAGAGATAAAAATTTGTTTAATGCGATTACCGATTGTGGTGGGGGAGGATTATCCAGTGCGATTGGCGAACTAGCGAGTTCCTGCGGAGCGCAAGTTGAATTAGAAAAAGTTCCGTTAAAATATCCAGGGCTTAGTTATACCGAAATTTGGATATCCGAAGCTCAGGAACGAATGATTCTTTTTGTGCCAAAAGCAAAGCGGAAAGCTTTTTTTCGCCTCTGCCAGGGACATGATGTTGAGGCAACCATTATTGGATTTCTGACTAATGACAAAAAGTTGAAACTTCGCTATCAAGGGAAAACGGTTGGGAAAATTGACCTTGATTTCCTTCATCACGGTTGGACTAAAATAGAAAAGAAAGCGACCTGGACCAAACCGAAAAACCCTGAACCGGAAATCCCTTCGCCCAAAGATTTAACCAAGACCCTTTTAAAATTATTGAGTTCAATCAACATTGCCAGTAAAGAATGGGTAATACGCCAGTATGACCATGAAGTCCAGGCAAGAACTACCATCAAACCTCTGGTTGGTGTGAAAAATGAAGGACCATCGGATGCTTGTGTCATCCAGCCGATCCGGGAGAAAACACGCGGTATTGTCGTGTCATGCGGGTTAAATCCGCGCTATGGATTGATTGATCCGTATTGGATGGCAGCATCGGTGATTGATGAAGCTTTGAGAAATCTGTGCGCGGTGGGTGGTGATATTACCAAAGCTGCCTTGCTCGACAATTTCTGCTGGGCAAATCCGGACCGACCCGAAGTTTTGGGCGGTTTGGTTAGAGCATCGGAAGCTTGTTATAAGATTGCGAAAGAATATGGCACTCCTTTCATTTCAGGTAAAGACAGTCTTTATAATGAATTCACCAAAGATGATGGAACAATCGTAGCAATACCGCCGACCCTTCTAATCTCGGCAGTTGGAGTTATTGATGATGTTGAAAAGACTGTGACCATGGATTTAAAACAACCTGATTCCTTAATCTATCTCATCGGAACAACCCATGATAAACTGGGTGGTTCAGAATATTATGCTTTGCATGGTTATCTGGGCAATGATATCCCGAAGGTAAATTCCCGCATCGGCAAAGCAATAATGAGACGATTACACCAAGCAATCAAATCAGGTTTGGTTAATGCAGTTCATGATTTGTCCGAAGGCGGACTAGGCGTAGCGATTGCCGAAATGGCATTCGCCGGTGAAATTGGGGTTGAAATTGATCTATCATCAGCCATTCTTGGTAATCCTAAAATGCGGGATGACTTTATTCTTTTCTCTGAATCGAATACGAGATTTTTGTGTGAGGTGAGTCGAGGAAAGAAACGAGACTTCGAGAAGATGTTTAGTGAATTACCGGTTTCTCAGGTTGGTAAAACTAATTCGACCAATCGGCTCAAAATATTTGGCAGGAATAATAAAAAAGTAATCAGTGTCGAGATAAATTGTCTAAAGAATACCTGGCAATCGGCTTTGACCAAAAAGCTATGATAAGGACTTTTAAAAAAACACCGCCACCCAAATTGTTATCCGAAGTTTTACCTGAAGTTTTAGACGGGCTTAAATTATCGGAAAAGCTTATTGAACAAAAGGCAATTCTATTATGGAGTCGAGTGGTTGGTAAAGAGGTAAAAAAACACACCAATCCATATAGTATTGAAAACGGAATATTAGTTGTTTTGGTTGATAACTCAGCTTGGATGAATGAACTGACTTTTTTAAGAACTGAAATCGTAAAAAAATTAAATGAACTAATTAGTGCGTCATCTGCTAATCAGGCTGCATCGAAAGAAAATAAAGAAAAAAAATCAGCCGAGGGCGAAATAAAACCAATCGTTAAAGATATCCGATTTCGTCTGATGAGCCGCCCGTAACAAAAAGCCACAAGAACACAAGTCACAAGTTTTAAAGATAAATCAACTAAAATACTTAGCTAAGCAATTCGGTAAAATCATTTAAGTATCTGTCTATTAAATACTTGTAAAACAATCACTTAGGTTAAGGAATAGGTAAATTTTGGACTTGATTTTATTTGGTTTCCTGCTAATATAATGGCATGTCAGAAATTTATGATGCAGATAAAATACATGTTTTAAAAGGATTAGAGGCGGTCCGACGACGTCCCGCAATGTATATCGGTGATGTCAGCGTCCGGGGATTGCACCATCTTATTTATGAAGTAGTTGATAATGCGGTAGATGAGGCGTTAGCCGGAACTTGTGACCATATTGTCGTAACGATTCTCGATAATGATTTAGTATCGGTTGAAGATAATGGTCGAGGCATTCCAGTTGATATGCACCCGACCGAAAAGAAATCGGCTTTAGAGGTCGTGCTGACCATGCTTCATGCCGGAGCCAAATTCGAGGATAAGGTTTATCGAATTTCCGGTGGTTTACATGGCGTCGGTGTGTCGGTAGTGAATGCACTTTCCGAGTTCATGGAAGCGGAAGTGTATCGGGACGAAAAAATTTATTCTCAACGCTATGAGCAGGGTGAGACCGTAACTAAACTGACAACTAAAGGGAAAACGAAGAAAGTAGGCACGAAGATTACGTTTAAACCGGATAAGAAAATCTTCAAGAAAATAGAATTCAAATACGACATCGTGGCAAACCGTCTGCGGGAATTGGCTTATCTAAATCGAAATCTAAAGATTGAATTGATTGATGAACGTTCGGGCAAGCGCGAGGTATTTCAATATCCCGGCGGGATTCTTGATTACGTCAGTTATCTTGATACTGGTCGCAATCGTCTGCACAAACCGATTTATATTGAAGATAAGAGAAATGGGGTAGAGGTTGAAGTTGCACTTCAGTATAACGACAGTTTCTTGGAAAATATTTTTTCATTCGTTAATACGATAAATACCCATGAGGGCGGAACTCATCTTTCAGGGTTCAAATCCGCCCTTACCCGGACCATCAACGATTATGCCCGAAAGGCGCAATCTTTAAAGGACAGTACCGAACTTGAAGGGGATGATACGCGCGAGGGTTTGACCGCGGTAGTTTCAATCAAGATTAAAGACCCGCAATTCGAAGGACAGACCAAGACCAAGCTGGGCAACAGCGAAGCCAAAGGAATTGTTGAATCAATCGTTACCGAAAAACTAAATACTTATTTAGAAGAAACACCAAAAGTCGCTAATATCATTATCGCTAAAGTTTTAGCCGCAGCTAAGTCGCGCGAAGCGGCAAAAAAGGCAAGAGAATTAGCCCGTCGTCGTTCATTATTGGAATCGGATACTCTGCCAGGAAAATTGGCTGACTGTTCTTCGGAAGACCCAGCCGAAAGTGAACTTTATATCGTCGAGGGCGATTCAGCCGGTGGTTCAGCTAAGCAGGGGAGAGACCGAAGATTTCAGGCGATTCTGCCCTTAAGAGGTAAAATTCTGAATGTCGAAAAGTCTTCCTTAAATAAAATCTTAACCAATACCCAAATCCGAAATATTATTTCGTCAATCGGGGCAGGAATTAGCGAGGATGATTTTGACCCGGAAAAAGCACGCTATCGGAAGATTATTATAATGAGTGATGCGGATGTTGATGGTTCGCATATCCGAACACTACTCTTAACTTTTTTCTATCGGTTCATGCGTCCATTGATTGAAGTTGGTTACATTTGTATTGCACAACCGCCATTATACAAGACAAAAGTTGGTAAAAACGAAACTTACCTATATTCGGATGAAGAACTTGAGGATATTCTCAAAAAACATAAAAACGATAAGGTAGATATTCAGCGTTACAAAGGGTTAGGTGAAATGAATCCCGACCAACTCTGGGATACGACAATGAATCCGGCAAAGCGAATCTTGAAACGGGTCACCTTAGAAGATGCGGCAGAAGCCGATAGGTTATTCTCGATATTAATGGGTGATGCGGTTGAGCCAAGGCGAGCATTTATCGAGGCTAACGCCAAATATGTAGAAAATCTCGATATCTAAAAGAGTAAAGATTACCACGCAACTCGATGAGTCATCCGAACAAAACAAAGAACACCACGAAAGCACGAAATAACGAAAACACGAAAAAAATAGAACATTTAATTAGTGCGAGGAGAAAGCACGAAATCATAAAGTTCTAAGCTAACCTTTAATTTTACCTTATTTTTCTTGGTTTACCTGTGGTTAAAATCTCTCTTTTCGAAGTAAAAAATCGAAATGTTGACGAGCTATTATAAGTTTGATATAATAATTAGGAAAATTAACTATATCCAATACCAGATATAAATTAACGTAAAATTACATATCGTTCATTGACATAGCGTAAAAAAAGAAGCAGGTTAAAATTTAACGCCACGGAAAACGCAGCCTAACCGACGAAACCCTCATTTCGTTGGCATCATATTTCAGCTTTCAACTGCTACTCTTAGTAGCAGAACCTAACCTTGTGTTTTCCGTGGCTTTATTTTTCACAAAATACAAATTTTTAACACTACTCTTTAACTGCTTTCGAAACATATCCAAAACCGTCTTTATAATTGTTTGATTTAACACACGTTAGTAAAATAAGTTATTAATTGTATTCACTTGACAGGGTAAGGAATTTTAGTATTGTTATCGCTATGAAAGAAGTGAAATATGATGGACTTGCTACTAAATATCCCTCCGGTAGAAACTAGCAAAGAAAGAGTTCCGGCAGACAATTTAATAGTCCGATTCCACTGGAATTGAGCCGGTATGGTGAAATCCTTTAAACAACTTAAAATCTTTTTTCCTTTCCTCTCCACTTGTGGGAGAGGATAAAGGTGAGGGGTATCCTCAATGTTCATTGCGAAACAAGTCCTCTCCCAGTCATTGCGAGGAACGCAATGCGAAGCATCGGTTGAACGAAGTGAGACCAACGACGAAGCAATCTCAAGACGTGATTCTCCTTTTCTCCTCACCGCTCAAGTCGGATTCAGAAGACGCTTTGCGATGTGTTCAAATGACATGAATAATTCGCGGCATTCACTATCATTCGTAAAATTCGCTTTCATTAGCGAAATTCGTTTTCAGAAAGGTGATGATTATCTTCAAAACGATTTATCTTTTATAAATGCCATTTAATTTCGGCAAATCTTTCCTCTGCATGCTGCTGTGGGGGATAAGGTAAAACTCAAACTATTTCGGTTTGTACGTCAAAATGACTAAAAATTGAAAGGAGAAAAAATGTCAGATAGCCAAGACCCGAAAAAGAGAGGTCCATTTGATTTCTTAGAGAAGAAGATTGTTTTCCAAATTTCAAGAGTCTTTTTCTGGATCCTGTGTGCCATCGGAGGCGTAGCGTTTATTGTCTCCGTTGCTCTTTTTCTATATAATATCATCCCACCGATTAAAGAGAGTGTTGCCCAATCACCAACACCGTCAGAAGTAACTATCAGTTTAGCTGAAATTGAAAAGGCGATAGCACCACCGCCGAGACCAAAAGAAGAAAAGTCGGTTGAAGTCGCAAAACCAACTGAAAAATCAAAAGAAGAAGAACCTGAGGAAAAACCTAAACCTCCGCTCGACCCGCTACAACTTGCACTCGAGGCAAAGATAGATACATTGAAATCCTATTTCCCATCGGGTAAATTTACTTGGACAACCGTCTACGAGAAAGTACCGGCTTGGAGAGACTATTGGGGCGTGGTAAGGGAATGGAGAACTGTAGTGAAGACCTATGGGATTGATGGGTACCTAAACAGAGTCTTAGAGTTATACACTGATAAGACAAAGGAGATAGAGGTTGTCAAAGAATTGATAAGCATCATCGCACAAATTCCTGTAGATAATCGAGCCAAAGCATTAGCAGTGTATGCTGAGCGAAGAGAGAGAAGAGAAAGAGAAAGAGCTGATGAAATTGCTGGTATAAAGCGCGAGGTCGAGTATAAAAGACGAATGGCAGAAGCAAAGTATGCGGTTGAGAAAGTAAAAAAGGCAAAAGATGCCGAGAAATCCCTACGGTTTATTGGAGGCGCATTTATTAGTATTGCCATAATTGGTCTATTCTTATGCTTTTTAGCAATTGAGCGGAATACGAGAATACTTCAGGCTCTGCTTGAAAAAGAGAAATGAGATGAAGGGATATTATTTATTGCCCTTAAGGGTCTCAGTATAAATCAGCTTATGAAATGAAGAGAAGGTAATTAAGGCGAGAATTTTAAAAATTGAACTTAACAGCATCACAAAATTTGCAGTGTAGTAAAAAGTCAAAATCGCTTGAGCGGGAAAGGAGATATAATGATTAAGATGTTAATTATTATTTGCTTGTGTGCAATTAGCACCGGAGTTCTCTCTGCCCAGGATATCAAATCAGACCCAATATACTCAATCGCCATCTCACCGCAAAATCCAGAAATTGTTTATGCTGGGACTAAGGGTGCGGTTTATAGAATAGACAAAGGTGAATGTTATCGTTCAACTCTCTTGGGTGAAATAAGTGAAATTTTATTACTTGCTATTGACCCAACTAATGCCTTTCGATTGTTCGCTGTACCAATGTTCCGTGTTGATTCAGTATATCGTGCTGTTAGACCTTTAATTAAACCCGTTCTTATTACGAATGACGGAGGAAATAACTGGGAGAAAGTCAATATTCCCGATGTGATGAAATACACTCTTTTAAATCATTGGGTTGCGAATTATGGGTCAATTGGAATTGATCCCTTAAATCCAAAACTAATCTCAATCGGAGCCGAAGGCAGAGCAACAATGCTTAGCGATGGTCCTTATGATTTAGCCTGCCTTATTTTCAGTAACGATGGCGGAAATAAGTGGAACATTTCGGTAATTCCAAGAATTGGAACACGCTATCCGAGACCAATACACTCAATCCTTTCAACTTCTAAAACCCAATTCTTCTCAACGCCTGATGGTGTTTTTCGTTTCCGGAACGATGTTAAAAAATATGACGGTTGTCTTAAAAATAGCCCCAAGGATGTGTTAGGATTAATTGTTGACCCGTCCAGCCGAGATAGGGTACTTGGAATTACTCTAGACGGAAAGATATACGAGACGGTTAATAATGGCGATTCTTTCGCCTTGCTAGTTGAAACACAAAAAAAGATAAGTTGTCTCGCAATAGACCCTAAAGTATCGAAAACACTCTGGATTGGAACCGATAACGGAATCTTCAAAAGCAACGATAACGGAACTACTTGGGAGGAGACAGGTAAAGGACAAATAGAACCCAAGATGATTTATAGTCTTGCTATCAACCCCGCTTACAATCAGTTGATGTATTGCGGCACTAACCAAGGGATGTTCGTTTCGGTAAATCAAGGGTTAACTTGGCAAAAATACAAGACACCTGCGGAGCAACGAGCAGAGTATCTGTTAGCTCAAGCTGAATCACTTAATTTGCGGAAAGAGGATAGCAAAGCGATACTTGTGTATAAGCAAATCCTCGATAGCTTTCCATCTTTAGAGGTAGCCAAAACCGCTGAGCAGAAATATCGAGAATTCGAAAAGAGAATTGCAGAACAGAAAATTAATCAGATTAGAACAGAGCTACAAGGAGTATCTGAAGAAAAGGTAAAGAATGCCATTCTTAAGCTTGGGCTTACCGAAGATGAAAGTAATTCTCTTGCAAGCGTAATTGATAATCTTACTTCTTCTGATGCTATAGCTGTGATGAAAAACGGCTTGGCATTACCTTTGGTGGATGAGGAATGCGAACTACAATACAGACGCTTATCGCGTTATCAACGGTTTTATGCTATCTTATGCTATAAAGATTTCTTAGGTGAAAGTGCTGTTAAAGAACTTTCGTCTATGCTTAATATTTCAAATACCACGGCTGAAAATTTGGTTAATATTAATCCTAAAAGTTTTTTTGTGAAATGAAAAAAAGGCGATTAGAATCGAGCTAATATAAATTTTTCACAGTATGCTTGAGAATACCTCAGCAAAATGAAGGAAATAAACATGAGATATAAAGTGATAAGTCTACTTTTCTTCTTTCTGGCATTAAACAGCGTTTATATTCTCTTTGGACAAGACATTAAAACCGACCCAATATACTCAATCGCCATCTCACCGCAAAATCCTGAAATTGTTTATGCTGGTTCAAAAGATGCACTTTATAAAATAGAAAGAGAAGAATGTTTTCGTTCAACTCCTGCAACAGGTAAATTTTTATATTTAGCTATTGTTCCTACAAATCCCCGGCGAATATTTACAACAGCCAAGATTAGCGATAACACCTCAGAAGTATTAGCAACTAATGATGGTGGAGAAAGTTGGTTCAGGGTTTCTATCCCCAAGGTAATGAGACATGGATTCATGGGATACGACTATAATGCAGGAAATTATGGGCCAATTGCTTTTGACCCGCTAAATCCCGCAAAAATCTTCATCGGTTCTGGCTGTAAATGGACAGGTTTTGGCGAAGAACGTTCATACATCGCCTGCTTAATATTAAGTACTGACAATGGAATATCATGGAAAATCTCCCAAATTCCGGATATTGAAGGGAAGAAGTGGCCGTCATCTATCTATTCAATCCTTTCGACCCCGAAGGCCTTATTTCTTTCTACTTCGGATGGTCTTTTCGGAAATGGTGTGTATCTCGAAAACAGTCCAGCAAATGTAGTGAATTTAGTTGTTGACTCAAGCAATTTGGGAAGGATATTTATCGCTACACTTGATGGCAAAATATATGCGATGTTTGGTATCGGCGATAAACCCGCTTTGCTTGCTAACACAAAGAAAAAGATAAATTGTCTATTGATAGCCCCACAAATACCTAAGGCGCTTTGGATAGGAACTGATAATGGACTTTTTAAAAGTACTGATAACGGCACTAGTTGGGAAGAGATGGGCAAAAGGCAGATAGAATCCAAGACGATTTATTGTCTTGCTACTAATCCGGCTGACAATCGGTTATTATATTGCGGCACTTATAAAGGATTGTATGTTTCAGAAAATCAGGGTGCAAGTTGGCAAATATTTAAAACACCGATTGAAAAGAGGGTGGATATTATTTACTCGCAAGCGGAATCACTTGAGAAACGAAAGGAAGAGGGTAAAGCTGTTACCTTCTATAAGCAAATCCTTGACAGTTTCCCTTCTTTTGAATTGACCAAAGTTGCTAAACAGCGATACGAAAAGCTAATAAAAATTTTGGATGCTCGCAAACGGATAGTATCAGTTTCTGAAGAGAAAGCACGCTCGACAATTGGCAGACTCGGACTTTCTGAGAAAGAGGCAAATTCTTTAGCTACAGCAGTAGATAATCTCTCTCGAAGCAATGTGATAGTGATAATAGCAAGCGGGTTAGAAATGTCTTTGGATGAATCACAAGCCTGGCAAGAATATCAAGGTATATCTAAGTTCCAAAAGCTCTTTGCGATTCTATGTGCGGCTGAAAACTTAGCATCTTCTGACCTTGACCCGATAAGTTCTAAGCAATCGCGATTGAAAGAGTGGTTATATCTTCCCGACGAGATTAGTCGAAAACTCGCACAGATAAAAAGTGAAACCCTCTTGGTTAAATGATAAAAATCAACCACGACTTTGGTAGTTTAGAGTGCAGACCGTTGACTTTACATTGGATTGAACGTTCGAGAGCAGTGAAGAAAAATCATAAAATCAGAAATGGCTTTTGGGGTGTGCCCAAGAAAACCCAACATAATAAAACTTTCGGAGGTGAAAGATGAAACAAAAAGCACAAAGTACAAACATTGAGGTTTGTTTAAGATATTCTTAGTTCTTACGACGCTCACTACAATTTCGGTGGGTGATATTGTAATTACCTCAAAAGAGGTTATCCATGGAACTGTTTTTCAAGCCGATACGCTCTACACACGGCTAACGCTGCCTTCCGGTGGCATCGTGGTGTTAATGACTCGAGACATTTATGAGATTCGACTTACTGATTTAGCACAGGTCGAATCGTTTACTGCCAAGCTACCAGGAGTACGAGTAGTGCCTGATACTGGCAAAGTTTTTTCAAGACCAAAAGTTGGTGCCGAGCAAGCCCCGGCTCGTGACCCAGTAGCAGGTGGATGTTATATGATCGGTGGTGGTGCAAATTACACTTCGACCAGTGTTGGTGGTGCATCGATTTCAACCATTACTCTCACGCCGAGCGTCGCTTATTTCGTTACACGAGGCATCGCACTCGGCGGAGATATTATGTTAGCTTCCGCTTCGACTAGCGGGGTCAGCTCTACGTCTACAGCTATTGGACCGAAAGTGTCGTTTGCGCTCGGACCAAGTGGTAGTTCTAGTTTCTTCATTGGTGAAGTGGGCTTAGCATTTGCTACTTTTGGCTCTGAGGTTACCGGTACGAGAACTTCTTTTGCGATTGGTTACCTACCAGTTGTCGTTGGTCATCTTGGTATACCAATTAAACTGACACTCTTTATTGACGATATGGGTGCTATTTCGACTACAAACTGGCTGCTCAGCCTTTCTCTGTACGGGATGCTGGCACCAACCCAACTTAGTGGGCAAGTTAGCAAATGAAAACGAAAATAGTTAATTTGGACTGTAACCTGTTAACTTGGATTACAGATTTAGGTTTTTTGGGGTGTGTCTAAGAACACCCGCACAACAAAATCAAGCCAAAAGGCTTGAAGGAGGATATGATGAAAATTTATAAGATATTGTCTTTACTCCTAATTATTCAATTCGGGATAGCCGCTGAAGGACTACATCGGACAGGTTTGCTGTATAGCGACCCAAGATTGAATCCAGAACTTACACAAGTTTTTTCTATTCCATTGGAACCCGGAATCTTTCCTTTAACTTCGGTTGACCTTTCTTCGCAGATGCCGCCAGTAGGAAATCAGGGAACCCAAGGTTCCTGTGTAGGTTGGGCTATTGGCTATTATCATAAAACTCACACTGAGTGGAAAGAACATGGCTGGAATGTTAATCTGCCGGCAAACCAATTTAGCCCTGCATTCATTTACAATCAGATAAATGGCGGATTAGACAGCGGTGCTTATTACGACGATGCAATGAAGTCAATCGTTGACAATGGTGTTGCTAATATGGTGCTCTGCGCTTACAATCAAAATGATTACACTTCGTGGCCATCGGAAACAGCTTATTCTTGGGCAATTCCCTATCGAGGGGATGAAGAATGCTGGATTGATTGTAGTGATGATGCGGGGCTTAACTTGATTAAAAATCAGCTAAACAATGGCTTCACAGCGGTGCTTGGCATCCATACCCGGACAAATTTTGATAGTATTGGTGATTTCAATAACACTTATTGCATCGCTGATACATATGGCATTAATAGAGGAGCGCACGCCGTCACATTTGTCGGATATGACGATAATAGAGTCACTAATGACGGTATTGGGGCATTTAAATTAGTAAATTCCTGGGGTACTGGATGGGGAACTATAGGTGGATACTTTTGGATGTCATACCAAGCAGTTAAGGACCCATGCCTCTCTTATCGTGAGGCATACTACGTGACCGACCGGATAGGTTACAATCCAGTTATTAAAGCCCGCACCAGAATTACTCATTCGGCACGGACAACGGTCGGAATTCGTTTTGGGTTTGGTCCTTCAACTTCTCCCCGTGGAAGTAAAGATTTCTTAAATTGGAGTATGACCACAAAGGCAAACCGGTCTTTTCCCAACAATAACATGGTTTTTGACTTAACCGATAAAGACTCTATGCTTGCACCCGACTCAGCGGTTTTCCTGCGATGTATTGATAATATGAATGATGGTCTTTCTGGTACCATAAATTATTTCTCATCGGAATTTGTTGGGCAATTTTCCAAAGTTTCAACGGACCCTCCTGTTGCTATTCCTAATTTTAATATACCGGTCTATGCTCGGTTATCAATGCAAAGAGTTATTTATGTTAGCGGTAACATTACTACTAACACTACATGGTTAAACTCTTTTATCTATGTAGTTAACGGTAATGTTACGGTTAATCAAGGAGTTACGCTTACGATTCAACCAGGTTCAATAATCAAATTCACATCTGGTACTGAACTCGTTGTTGATGGAACTTTGAATGCACAAGGAACGCCGACTGATAGCATCATTTTCACTTCAATAAAGGATGACAGTTATGGCGGTGATACGAATGGGGATAGCACAATAACGACGTCGGCGCCTGGCGATTGGGCCAGAATTAGGTTTTACAGTCCAAGCTGTAATAATAGCGTGATGGGGTACTGTGTTGTCTTATATGGCGGTAGTGGCAATACAGGGAATATCATGTGTGATGAATATATCGGTAGTGCTAATCCAACAATTCAGAACTGTCAAATCTCACGCAGTAGCAATTACGGAGTTTATATTGAAGGTTCAAATCCAATCCTAGGTGATAACCGAATTTCTTTCAATATTTCAGTAACTGCTGGCTTTCCGATTTATTTTGCTGGCACCTGCTCTCCAACTTACTCCAGTCCCAATATTTTTCAGAATAACAAGTTTCAAGGAGTTGGAGTTGGCGGTGGTGGTATGAACAGTTTTACCTGGAATCAACCGGGCTATCCGTATGTGATAACAAGCAATATGACAATAAATGAAGGTGCGACGGCAACACTTGTTCCCGGTTTGATAATTAAGGTTTATGCTGGTCAAGAGATTGTAGCAGATGGAGTTCTGAATGCGATAGGGACCCCAACCGATAGTATAATTTTCACCTCGATCAAAGACGATAGCTATGGTGGAGATACCAATGGGGATAGTACAATCACAACCCCGGCACCGGGGGATTGGAACAAAATAAGGTTTTATTCACCAAGTTGCAATAGTAGCGTAATGAAGTATTGCGTGGTGCTATATGGTGGTAGCGCGGGTGATGGAGCTATTAGGTGTGATGAATATAATGGCAGTGCTAATCCAACGATACAAAATTGTCTTGTCTCAAAGAGCAGTAATTATGGGATATACATTGAGAATTCAAGCCCGATCATTGGTAACAATCTTATTTCTAATAATACTTCGGCTGCTTCGGGTTTCCCAATTTATCTGGAAGGGACCTGCTCTCCTAATTATTACCCCAGTTTTAATATCTTCCTGAATAACAAGTTTAAAGGAGTAGGAGTTAACGGCGGAGGCAAAGGCAGTTTCACTTGGCATAATCATGGTTATCCTTATGTGATAACTGCCAGTATGACAATAAATGAAGGAGCAACGGCAAATCTCGATACCGGCTTGATAATTAAGGTTTATGCTGGTCAAGAGATTGTAGCAGATGGAGTTCTGAATGCGATAGGGACCCCAACCGATAGTATAATTTTCACCTCGATCAAAGACGATAGCTATGGTGGAGATACCAAT
>Ga0315294_10003845_pt1 | contig 16364 bp, 14 predicted proteins | sample YL17G13_40_MG_FD_203626 | JGI IMG/M metagenome (GOLD analysis project Ga0315294, IMG submission 203626) | Sediment microbial communities from Yellowstone Lake, YNP, Wyoming, USA - YL17G13_40 | ecosystem: Environmental > Aquatic > Freshwater > Lake > Sediment | place: USA: Wyoming | collected... | reverse complement strand
ACCCCCGGGGCCTCAACGATCGAGCGGGTGTCCGCCCTTCTCGGCGTTCCCCCGGAGAAACTGGTCAAGACCCTTCTCTACCGGGTCGGCCACGGCTTCGTCGCCGCCTTGATCAGGGGCGACAAGACCCTGCACGAGGGCAAACTTGGCCGCTACTTGGGGGTGGCAGACCTTGAGATGGCCGACGCCGCTGCCATCGAGTCTCTGACGAAGGCGCCGGTCGGCTTTTCGGGTCCCGTCGGGCTAGATGCAGTCAGATTGGTGGCGGACTACGACTTGCAAGCCATGGCGAACTTCGTCGTCGGCGCGAACAGAGATCAAGCCCACCTCCTGAACGCCAACCTCGGCAGGGACTTCCAGGTGGACGGCTTCACCGACCTCAGAGGTGTGCAGAAGGGGGACCCTTGCCCCCGTTGCGACGGAGGCATCCTCGAGGCCCAGAACTGTATCGAGTTGGGCCACATCTTCAAATTAGGTACCAAATACTCGGAGCCCCTGGGCGCCTTCTTCCAGGACGAGGAGGCGCGGCAGGTGCCGATAATAATGGGGTGCTACGGCCTCGGCATAACGCGAATGCTTTCGGCCGTGGCAGAAACTCACAACGATGACCGGGGCATCTGCTGGCCGCCGTCGCTGGCTCCCTTCGAGGTGGTCGTGCTTCAACTCAATGAATCCAGCCCGCTGCAGACGGAGGTAAGCAGCTTACTCTACCAGCGTTTGGCGCAAGCCGGGGTGGAGGTTCTCTACGACGAAAGGCCGGAGCGGCCGGGAGTGAAGTTCCACGATGCGGAACTGGTTGGGATTCCCCTCCAGATAATCGTAGGAAAGGTAACTGAAAAGGAAGGAAAGGTCGAGGTGGTGGAGAGGGTGAGCGGGGACAAGAAAGCCCTCTCGCCGGATGAGGCGTTCACTTGGGTTGTAGAGAAGGTCAGGTGCCCATGAATTTTCCCTCCTTTGGCGAAACCATGATCAAGTTGTGGGTCGCCTTCGGCCTGGCGGCCCTAATCGGATGGGAGAGAGAAAGTCCGGAAAGGCCGGCCGGGCTTAGAACCCACATCCTTGTCTGTCTGGGCTCTTGCCTGGCCATGATGATCTCCCAATCAGTTGCCGGAGATAACTTCGATCCTGGCAGGGTGGCAGCCCAGGTCATCACCGGGGTGGGATTTCTGGGAGCGGGCACGGTCATCCGTTCCGGCCAGATGGTTCGCGGTCTGACCACCGCCGCCAGCCTGTGGGCAATTGCCGTCGTAGGGCTTGCCGTTGGAGTCGGCTGGTATGCGGGTGCGGGCATATTCACCGGCGGGCAATTCATTGCTTTGGCAGTTCTGAGAAGAGCCGAGATCAGATTCGGCGTCAAGCCCTCCGCCCATGCCACCCTCGTTTTTGAGCTGGATTGCAGCAAGTGTGACGTGGAGGCTGCCCGTAACATCATCGAGGGCTTCGGATGCCGTCTCTTGGCCTTCGAATTCCTCAGCAAGGATGAGAAAGGAAGGGAGGTCGTCACCCTTCGAGTTTCCGCCCCCCAGGGACTTAAGCCGGAACTGGTTCGAACCGGGCTCAGGAGCCTTCCGGGCGTTGATGCCGTGGCCTGGCACGAGGTCCCGCGAGAACATTAAGAGGCCAAGTATCGTGAGGCAACGTCGTGGCTAGCCGGAAGAGACCAAGAGAGATAACGGCCTATTATGGGAATCTGATCGAGACGGACGGTTCTTTCCAGCTCGAACATTATCTCATCGACTTGGCCATGGATCAGGATGCCCAGGAGTTGTCGGTATGCGTGCAGTGTCATGTGAGGGCTGTTCGACCTGTCTCGCGAATACGCCTCAACTTGTCACGCACATTCCACGTGGCGGAGATAATCGGGTCCCGCCCTGTGTCCCGTTGGTACAGGAGAATGAACACCGTCACGTCGGTCCTGGGGGAAGCGCTGCCGCCCGGCGAAGAGCTGGTCCTCAAGCTGAGGTACAAAGGGCCAATCCGAGTAAACTCCAGCAATGATCAAGTATTGTGTGCTATCGAGAAGACCGGGGGCGTATTGACTGACTGGTGGTTCCCTTGGGTCAGAGGATCTAGAGCTTCGTTTGCCGTTACTCTCAAAGTACCAAGCGGGTTGAGAGCCGTGGCAAACGCGCCACTGCTTAGCCAGAGAGTGGTCAAGCAATGGCGGCGTTACGAGTGGAGATCGGATCTGCTGTTGAACCGGTTTGAGATTGCCATTGGCGACTATGCCATTCGGACAGGGAGGTCGCATCCAGGGCTAGTCGCCAAGTGCTACTACTACGAGAAGGATGCCGCCTACGTCAGGAACCTGATGAAGATCTCACTACGCTTACTGGATCTCTTGTACGACACGTTCGGGCCGGGGCCTTGGCGGGAGATACAGCTTGTAGAGATACCCTCGTTCTACAATGGCGGACGTGGTCCAGCACCCATGATGTGGCTTTCGGAGCAGTACTTCGCGCGAATCATGGACCAAGACATGGCAGAAGGGATCGCACACGAACTTGCCCACAACTGGTGGGGCAACCTGATCGAGGGAGTGGGACCGACCGGACTCTGGCTGCAAGAGGGTTTCGCGACGTACGCGGAGCTGTTGTGCAGGGAGTCTCTCGAGGGGCACGAAGCATATCACAGAGCTGCTGAGGAATGGATAGCGCTCTTCCGACAGCGGACTCAGGGGAAAGACGTACCACCGCTCGCAGGTATGCAGGTTGATGATCCACTCTTCGACCTGTGTTTCTACATCAAGGGAGCGCTTATCCTATATGAATTGCGAGAGTGCATAGGTGACGGTGTCTTTCTCAACCTGCTGCGGGATTTCTGCCAGAACTCCGCGCATCAACGGGTGACAGTCAAGGACTTTCGCCGGTCGGCAGAGGAAGCGAGTGGAGTCAACCTGAAACCGTTCTTCAGGCGCGCGTTCCACGAGAGTGGTCTGCTGGGCGAGCATAGACAAGGAGACATCCACAGCGAAGCAGTTACGCAAACTTGCTCTCCTCTCTGATCGCACACTTGCGGCCGCATAGCTCGCTGGGCTATCGGCCACCTGCGCCGGAGGCTATGACGTCCAGGTCGATTGCCTTGCAGACAGCCGCGGCACTAACTAAAATGTGGACCAAAGACTGGGGCAGGTCACTACAGTCTGGCTGAAGCAGCTCAGGACCACTACCCTGGCATGATGATAGACAAAGTGGCAGAAACAGGTATGCCCGTGCTCGCAGAACCGCAAGTCTGGTCGTTTTGAAAGCAGGGATCTGTTGGAACTGGTGAGCAGGAGATCATTTCTTCATCTCAACTATGGCCGCAAGGAATGCATAGCAGAAAGCGGGGGAATTGAATGAGCCCAGTGAGATTTGGGATGATTGGCGGAGGAAGAAGAGCCTTTAATTACGTCCACTTGACGAAGATACTACCGGAACGTTTTGCGCTGAGTTCGGTACTGATACGTAATCCCGAAAAGAGGGACGCTGTGGCACAAAGGTTTAGTGTGCCTGTCTGCGGAGACCTGGACGAATTGCTGGCCTCAAAGCCACAGTTTGTCGTTGTATCCGTTCCTCGCCCAGTGGCTCCTGACCTCACGAAAGAGCTGAGGAGTCGAGATATGCCTGTGCTCTCTGAGACTCCTCCCGCCCTTGATCTGGAAGGGCTTATAGCGCTATATAAGCAAACCGATTCAGGTAGGATGGTGCAGGTCAGTGAGCAGTTTCATTTAATGCCCATGCACAATGCACGCGTCGCGGTGGTACGGTCGGGCGTACTGGGAACCGCAACCGAAGCCCAGGTGTCTTGTGCACACGGATATCATGGGATGAGTCTGCTGCGTAAACTTCTTGATGTGAGCTTCGAACCTGTCACAATAACTGCGCGCCGGTTCAGTACTCCAATTGTCAACCCAAACAAGGAAGATGCCTTGAAGGAGGAACAGCAGGAACAGGAGCATCAGATTCTGGCATGGCTTGACTATGGGAACAAGCTGGGAGTGTTTGACTTCACCCACTCGCAATACTTCACACGCCTCCGGTCGGCGAGGACACTGGTCAGGGGTAATCTCGGGGAGATCAGTGGCACTACCGTCCGTTATCTCAACAATGAACTCAAGCCCATAATCGCGGAGTTGATCCGTCACGATAGCGGTGATGATCCCCGCTTGAAGGATCCCTGGGGCAATCGGGTCACGTCAGAAACGACCCAATTTGCATGGGGTTGGATGGAACAGCGGTCGCACAAGGGTATTACGCTGGGAGACGAGTGGATATATGTCAACCCATTCTTCCCCGGACTTATGTCGGATGATGAAGTAGGTATCGCTCACTGCCTTCAAGGGATGGCTGAGTATGTTGATGGCGGGCCAAGCTTCTACAGTCTAGCCGAAGCAGCTCAGGACCACTACCTTAGCATGATGACAGACAAAGCGGCAGAAACAGGCACACCCGTACTTGCGGAACGGCAAGTCTGGTCGTGCTGATACAGAAACATGCTAAGGAGATGGCATGCGAGAATGACCTGCCCCCAGTCTTTGGTCCACATCTTAAGTCAGTGCCGCGGCGATCTGCAAGGCTAGCGGCCTGGGCGTGGTTCTAGGCAGGGCCGGAGGGAACCTTCCGGAGGAGGTGGCGGGGCTCGACCGCGAGGGACTTGGCCATCTTCCGGAGGGTGGAAAGGTGAGGCTCGCGCCTGCCGTTTTGGATGTGCTTCCAGGTACCGGGGGAGATACCGGCGGCGGCTGAGGCTTCGTCCTGGGTGAGGCCGTTGAGTGCACGGCAGTAGCGGAGGCGGTCGCCGTCCACCGCTAAGCCCATCCGGCGGAGGGTTCGATTGTCACCTGGTCTGATCATCGGTAATCACCATGGTTGTATGCGTCCAAAACCGGCGAAGTTGGTGGCTAAAACGCTACTCTACCCTGCGTCTTCAGATGGGGGGCTGGAGCCGGTTGCGACGTCGGATGGGGGAGAGGTGAGGGGAGGAGAGAAGTCGGCGGCAAGGGGTTTGGGGCTCGTCGTACCTTTTGGTGACCTTGCTTCCCTGGCGGCTCTTGTTGGTGAGTTTCACGCTGCGCTGGAAGAAGTTGGTGTAGAGTCTGAGTAGGCGATAGAGCTGGTTGAGGGTCTGCAGGTGGGCATCGGTTTCGTATCTCTGGTAGGGGATCTGCCCCGGCAGAAAGGCGCGGCTGCTTCTTTCTACAACCAAGTTCGCCGCCGCGTCAACGGGCTAGCGGGACGCAGAACCTCTGAGGCTCGCAATCGCCTGTTCGTATGGCACGCCGGCCTTGAAGATCGACTTTCCGGCGACCAGGATGTTAGCTCCCCGGTCAATCAGTTTGGGGGCGTTGGTCACATTGACGCCTCCATCCACTTCCACCAAGGTGTCCTTGCCCCGGCTGTTAAGCTGCCTCCGCACGCTCCGGACCTTCTCCAGCGTCTCTTCGATGAAGGTCTGGCCGGCAAAGCCCGGCTGCACACCCATCACCACCACCACGTCCAGCAGCGACATCCATGCCTCATCCAGCGCCCCCTGAATTGGCGTAGCGGGGCTGATTGCCAGGCCCCCCCGCCATCCCTTCTCCCTGATCGTCAGCAGGTCCGCGCGAGGGTCAGTCACCGCCTCCACGTGTTCCACCACCAGGTCTCCCTCCCGCAGGGTCAGTTGGGAGATGATGAGTTCGGGATCGGTCACCATCAGGTGGACGTCGAAGGGCAATCCGCTTGCCTCCCTGGCGGAGTTGATGATCCAGGCGCCGAAGGTCAGGTTAGGGACGAAGTTCCCGTCCATTACGTCCCAATGAATCCAGTCCGCGCCCGCCTCCTCCAAATCCTTAAGTTCGCCCGCTAGGTGGCAGAAGTCTGCAATCATAATGGAGGCAGCGATCTCCACCATCACGGAGCCCGCCTTGCCTGGCTGATCATGGTGCCTATTCCGCTGTCGGTGAAAACCTCCATCAGCAGGGCGTGGGGGACCCGGCCGTCTATGATGTGGGCCTCTTCCACCTGTCCCCTCAAGGACTGAAGGCAGGCCTGAACTTTCGGTATCATGCCGCCATCCACCTGTTTCTGCTTCAACAGCGTCTCTGCTTCCTCAGTTGAGAGTTGGGAGATGAGGGAGTTTTCGTCCTCGCGCTTCGCCAGGATGCCGCGCACGTCCGTCAGGACGATCAACTTGAGCGCCTGGAGCGCAGCCGCGATGGCGCCGGCGGCATGGTCGGCGTTCAGGTTCAAAGGGAGGTCGTCCTCGCCCGGCGCAACGGTCGCGATCACAGGCACCAGCCCATCCTGGAGGAAGTGTTTCAGGGACTCCTCCTCCACCTTCTCAACCTCGCCTACGCGGCCCAGATCAACTCCGTCTCTCCCTATTGCCTTCTTTGCCTTCATTATCCCCGCGTCAAAGCCGGAAAGTCCGAGCGCCCGCACGCCGAAGGAGTTCAACAAATGGACTATCTCCTTATTAACTCCGCCGCAAAGCGTCATTTGGACTATTTCCATTGTCTCCTCGTCGGTGACCCTGAGTCCCTCCCGGAAGGTCGCCTCCTTCCCCAATTTCGCCATCCAATGCGTTATCTCCCCCCCGCCCCCATGGACAAGCACGCACTTTATCCCCACCTTGCTCATCAGCGCGACGTCCTGCATCACGCTCCGTTTCAACTCCTGGCTGGTCATCGCCGCTCCGCCATACTTTATCACCATCGTTTTTCCAGAGAACCTCTGAATGTATGGCAGCACCTCGATTAACATATCCGCCATGACAGATGTTTCCTTCAACCTTCCCTCCTTGTCCCGCCAAGCCACGTTCGGCAACCTCTAAGGTATGTCTACGTTGGATCGCACGTATTCGTAACTCAGGTCGCTAGTCCAGACCTGCCACGAACCTGAGCCAGCGCTCAAGTCCACCTCGATGGTAATCTCCGGTTTCTTCATGCTTTCCTCCAGGCTGACCTCGTCCACCGCCTCCGGCCCTCCCTGACTCAGCACCAGATGGCCGTTCAGCTTGACCGTGGCCTTCCGCGGATCATATCCCTCCACCCCGCTCCTTCCCACCGCCGCGGCAACCCGACCCCAGTTGGACTGCTGGCCGAAGACGGCCGTCTTCACCAGCATCGAGTTAGCCACCGTGAGGGCAACGCGCTTCGCATCCTCGGCGGTAGGCGCTCCCTCCACCTTCACGGTCACCATCTTGGTGGCGCCCTCGCCATCCGCAACGATCATCCTCGCCAGTTTGAGGCAAACATACCGCAGGGCTTCCCCGAAAAGGGCGTTAAATCGCTCCTCCTCTTTGACCGGGCCTGCAACCCCGTTCGCCAGGACGAAAACCGTATCGTTGGTGCTGGTGTCCCCGTCCACGGTGATGGAGTTGAAGGAAACCTCCACGGCCTCACGGAGCGCGGCCGAGAGGAAGGCCTGTTCCACCCCGGCGTCGCTGAAGATGAAGCATAGCATGGTGGCCATGTTGGGGCAGATCATACCTGCTCCCTTGGCCATTCCCGCGATGGTGAACGGTCGCCCCTCGAAGACGAAGCGGACGCCCACCGTCTTTTTCCTCGTGTCGGTGGTCAGGATCGCCTCTGCCGCGGCTTCACCATTCTTGCCCAGGTTCGCCGCGAGCCAGTCAACTCCCGCCAACAGTTTCTGCACCGGCAGGTAAATCCCTATCTTCCCCGTGGAGCAAACCAGAACCTCCTCTTCCGCCAGTCCCAGCCGCTCCGCAACCCTCTTCGTCGTTTCGATGGCGTCCCGAACCCCTCTCTCGTCCGTGCAGCAGTTGGCGTTCCCGCTATTGACGATTATTGCCCGAGCCCGCCCCTTCCTGACCCTCTCCTCCGAAACCCTCACCGGAGCGGCACGAAATTTGTTTGTGGTGAAAGTGCCTGCCACCACCGACGGCCTCTCAGAGACGAGAAGGGCCAGGTCCAATCCTTCTTCCTTAATGCCACAGTGGGTCGCCGCACAAACGAAGCCCGGAACGGCGTCTATCCCCTCCTCCAACTCCTCCAGCCATTCGGGTTTCCCCTCAACCTTCACCTCGCTCACGTCCTTCTCTCCCTTCAAGGAAATAGCGGCGCCTGCTTCAGCGCCAGGCTCTCTTCAAACCCGCACATCAGGTTCATACACTGGACCGCCTGGCCAGCCGCCCCTTTCACCACGTTGTCTATCGCAGATGTCAACACCAGCCGGCCGCTCCGGCCGTCCACAACGGCCGAAATGTCGCAAAAGTTGGAGCCCGCCACGAACCTCGTCTCCGGCCATTTCCCCTCCTCAAGAATTCGCACGAAAGGCTCGGCCTCGTATCGAGACCGTAACAGCGCCAAAACCTGGCGGGTTGTCACCTGGCGGAGCAGCCGGCAGTAGATATCGCTCAGGATCCCCCTCTGGATCGCCACCAGATGAGGTGCGAACAAAACCTTGACCTCCTCGCCGGCGGCCAAACTGAGTTGCTCCTCCATCTCAGGTGCGTGTCGGTGCTTCGCCACATTGTAAGGCTTCATGCTCTCGTTGCACTCCGGGAAATGATCGCTCGGATCCTTGGGAGTCCTGCCCCGGCCGGAAACCCCGGATTTGCTGTCAACGATTATATCGTCCGGGGCGACCACCCTTTCCTCGAGCAGCGGGAAAAGAGGAAGTATGACCGACACCGGATAGCAGCCCGGGTTGGCTACCAGCCTTGCTCGCTTTATCCGCTCCCTGTTCAACTCCGGAATCCCATAGACTGCCTCTTTCAGTAATGCCCTCGGAGCAGCCTCCTTCCCATACCACCGCCGGTAGGTGGCGCGGCTTTGGAGTCGAAAATCCGCGCTCAAATCTACGCACTTCTTCCCCATCTTCAGCAATTCCGGGACGGCCCCGATCGCCTCCCCGCTTTCCATCGCCAGAAAGAAGAAGTCTGCCGCCTCCTCGGCCTGCCGCGTCGAGAATGACTCGCACTTCAGGTCAACCAATCCCTGGAAGCCACGGATGGATTCAGCCAGGGGCCGTCCCGCCTGACTCCGCGAGTAAACCGCCGAGATTTGCACCTCCGGGTGCGATAGCAACAGCCGCACCACCTCGCCTCCCGCATAGCCTGTAGCGCCTACCACGGCAACCCGCATCAATTCTTATCTTCTCCTAATTCCAGACTTCGCGTAAAACGATAGTTAACATGCCGTCCGCCCGATTCCTTTGATACGCCTTCGCCAATCTCAGTTGATGCCCTCGCCCACCTGATGCAGGGCCCGGAGGGCTTCCGGAACCTCGTTCAATATCGCTCCGGCCGTGACGCTGGCCTCCCCAAGTCGAATCGCGGCCAAATCGCCCGCCAGCCCATGCACGTAAACGGCGCAGGCGGCCGCCTGCGAGACCTCCAACCCCTGCGCTAGTAGTCCAACGATGAGGCCAGTGAGGACGTCTCCGCTGCCGGCGGTGGCCATCCCGGGATTGCCGGTCGGGTTTATGAAAACCCGGCCCGACGGCTCGCAGACCAGGGTTCGAGCCTGTTTCAATACCAGAACGATTCCATACTCACGGGCAAATTCCCGGCCCAGGGTAGCCGAGTTGAAGAGAACTTCTTCCGTTGGCTTTCCAAGTAGCCTTGCCATTTCCCCTACGTGCGGGGTCAAAATGCGGGCGGCAGGAGCGCTCTTAAGGATTTCCAGGTTGTCCACCAGCGCGAAAAGCCCATCCGCATCCACAACCATCGGCCTCTTTACCTCTGCCATCAACTTCCGCGCCAACTGGCAACTGCGAGGAGCGCGCGACATGCCTGGCCCGACTGCGGTTGCCTCGACCGTTGCCATCCTTTCCTCGATATCCGGCGCAGCCGCCAAGTCCAGCGCCTGTTCGGGACTCTCCCGCAGCGGAATCGTTATGACCTCCGTCAGTTTCGTTTCGAAAATAGGGTTTAGGCTGGCCGGAACCCCGAGATATACCAGCCCCGCCCCCACCTTCAACGCCGAATCGGCCGCCAGGCAGGCCGCCCCCGTCATGCCCACTGAGCCGGCGGCGATGTAAACCTTCCCGGCATCCCCCTTGTGCGCCGTCCGCGCCCGCCGCGGTAACATCCGCGCTGCCGCCGATTTCGTCAGAAGTTCCGTTTCAATGGTAACCTGTTCCTGACATTCACGCGGGATTCCCAGATCCTGCACCACCACTTCGCCGGTGTAGTCAGGCCCCTTCCCCAGATAAAGCCCCAACTTCGGCAGTCCCATCGTGACGGTCACGTCCGCTCGAACGCTCGTTCCGCCGGGCCTGCCGGTGTCTGCTTCCAGCCCGCTGGGGATGTCCACGGCCAGCCTCTTCCCAGGGGCAGCGTTGACCGCCTCGATCAACTCGGCGTATATCCCTTCCACCTTTCCGGTGACGCCCGTGCCCAACAGGGCGTCCACGATTATCTCCGCCTCCCCCAGCACGCGCTCCGCCTCGGCAACTTGGGCTGGTTTCAGCACCCTGAGGACGGGAACCTCGGTTCGGGCGAGGACGTCCAGATGGATGCGCGCATCCCCGCGAACCTCATCCTGAGGACAGGCCAGGATGACCTCCACCTGATGTCCCCACTTGTGCAGGTAACGGGCGGCGACGAAGCCGTCCCCCCCATTATTGCCCTTGCCACATACCACCACAACCTTTCCCCGCTCCCTGGCCTTACAAGAGGCGTCGAGCATCCGCTGTGCCTGTTCAGCACAGCCCCGCCCGGCATTCTCCATTAGCACTGGCCCGGGCAGTCCCCATTCCTCGATGGCCAGGCGATCAATCTCCCGGATTTGCCCCGTCGTAGCTACCTTCATGGCTGCTCACCGCCCTTCGATGTGCTCAGGGTGGTGAGCGAGGCCGAACCACGTTTTCCCCCAGCCCCGCCAACGCCCTCTTTCTTCATCGCCAGGGCGTGGGCCACGGCGTATTCCCTGCCGTGCGAAATCGTCACGAGGACCTCCAGGTCTTGCCCTGAAGCCGGCCCGTCTGAGACGACCTTGACGATTGGCTTCCCATTCTCGTCGTTAACTATCTCCACGTCGCGCCAGGAAAGAGAATGTCCCAGAGCCTTCGCCACCGCCTCTTTGGCGGCGAATCGCCCCGCCAACCTGGCGAACTTGAGCGGGGAGGGCGAGCAATACTCTAACTCCGCCGCCGTGAAGAGCCGACCCGATAGCCGCGGCCAGCGCTGAAGCGCCCTCCGCAAACGTCCTATCTCCACGATGTCAATTCCGGTGCCAACTATCAACGACGTGACTCTCCAGGCAATTTCCGAGGCTGTCCCTCAGCCCTGTTCTTGCGGCAAAAGGCGATCTTCCGGACGGAGGCCTTCGCGCCCCCAAAACCGGATTCAGTGCCAAAAGTATAACAACGGACTAGACGCGCGTCAACAAAAACCGACAACAGCGTATTGACTATTCCTGCCGCCACGCGATAAACTCAACCCGACCGCGCTTCAGCATTTGCGCAGAAGGTGTGATCGCTTGGATCGTTGCAGAGCGGCCTTGTTCATATTGTGCCAAAAGAAGTGCCAAGACGACCTTTCGGACACTAACCTGTGAGCCAAGATAACTTTCAAGCACCGGAACAGCCCGTCGAAGCGATGCGACGGCTGGAGCCATTTGCCCCATCTCCTGAAACACAGCCTCCTAGCCGTAAGCCCCAGCCAGCCACTCTCATAACTGACTATCCCTCCGCCTGCCAATTCCTGGACTCCCTGATGGACTACGAGAAAGTGGTTAGCCCGCCGGATCATCAAGAAGGTTTCAGGTTGGAACGAATGCACCGTTTGCTCAACCTCCTTGGCAGCCCAGGCAAAGGCAAGAAGTTCATTCAGGTGGCAGGAACCAAAGGCAAGGGGTCGGTCTGCGCCATCCTTTCCTCAGTCCTCGAAGCAGCGGACAGGCGGGTGGGGATGTTTACTTCGCCCCATTTGGTGAGCGTCAGGGAGCGCATCCAGTTCAACGGCAGCCCGGTCGAAGAGAAGGACTTCGTCCACCTGGTGCGGAGGCTTCGCCCCGCGGTGGACAAACTGGAGGAGAGCGGAGAGGAAAAGCCAACTTTCTTCGAGGCCATCCTCGCCATGGCCTTGCTTTATTTCGACCAGCAGCAGGCCGAAGTCTCCATCCTTGAGGTGGGCCTGGGCGGAAGGCTGGACGCCACCAGCGTGATTTCGCCCCTCATAGCCGTTATCACCAGCATCAGCCGGGACCATACTGCGATCCTTGGCGAGACCCTGGAGGAAATCGCGGGCGAGAAGGCCGGAATCATCAAAGAGGAGGCCTTGGTGGTCAGTTCGCCCCAGCAACCCGAGGTCCGGGAGGTCCTGCTCCAGACCGCCCGGAGCCGCAGGGCCATCCTTTTTCTCGGCAACGAGGACTTTTTCTTCAAGGGGCAGGCCTACTTGCCCACCTCCACTCGCTTCGATTACTTCGGCCTGAGCCATACCTGGGAGGGACTCGAAGTCTCCCTGGCCGGCCCCCATCAGGTGGAGAATGCCGCCACCGCGCTCGCCGTCCTGGAATGTCTGGATGAACTGTGGGGGGTTCGTGTGAAGGGTGAAGTGGTCAGGCGCGGCCTCAGGAACGTCTGCTGGCCTGGCAGAATGGAGGTAGCCTCCTGGCATCCCCTGGTAGTTCTCGACGGAGCGCATAACCCCCATTCCGCCGAAGCCCTCAGAAATGCCCTTCGCGAGGTGTTTGCCGGACTGGAACTGGTTCTTGTCTTCGGCTCCGGACAGGATAAAGAGTATCGCAAGATGGCCGAGATCCTCTGGCCAACCGCAGGGACCGTAATCGCCACTCAATCAAACCATCCCAGGGCGCTTGAAGCCGCGCGCCTGGCCGAAGAGTGTGGCGAACTGGCGAACAGGCTCCTCGTCATTCCCGACTATCGGAAGGCTTTCCAGGAGGCCCTTTCGCTGGCCGACAGGGATAGCCTGGTCTGTGTTTCCGGTTCCCTTTTCCTCGTTGCTGACATCAAGACCGAACTTGGCGGAATGCCGCTCTCCCTTCACCGTCGTGGCGAAGAACAACTTCCCCTTTTCTCGCCCCCTGCCGTGCCATGAGAATGCTGCTCTGGCTCCGCCTCGCCCAACTGGCCAGGCATATCCCCAGCTTCCTCAAGCTCTTTTGGCGCTTATTGCTGGATCGCCGGGTCAGCCCCCTGCCCAAGGCTCTGCTTCTGATTATCCCTCTTTATCTCCTTGACCCTTGGGACTTGATTCCCGATTTCCTCCTGGGGGTCGGATGGATTGACGATGCCATCGTATCCTATCTGGTGCTGCGTGGCTTCATCGCCCTCTGTCCTCGCATGGTGGTGGTGGAACACGTCGCCAGAATAGAGGCGGAAAACCGCCCCAGAATTCCCTAGCAGGTGACCGCAATGAAACTGGCGCAATTATGGCTTCCCGGGAAAGGCTCGCGAGTGGGACTTGTCCAAGAGGCTGACCTGGTGGACGTAACCCAACTGGCGCCTTGGGCGTCCACGACTTTGAACATCTTGCAGGAGGCATCCAGGCGCCAGATCGGTCTTGAGGCTTTGCTCCAGGAGATCGTGTCTGTTCCCGCCTTTTCGCGCCAGGGGCGACTTCCCTTCGCCTCCCTCTCCGTGCCGCCGGCGCCCGACAAACCCCACTTGTTGATCCCCCTCCACCCACCAGAGGTATGGGGTTTCGGCGTGACCTACCGGCGCAGCGCAGAGATGCGCGACAAGGATACTAAGACCACCATCTACGACTACGCCTACTCCCAGCCTCGGCCCGAGGTTTTCTTCAAGGCAACTCCTTCCCGTTGCACCGGCCCCAACGACTTCATTGGCCTTCGCTGGGATTCCTCCCTGATGGCGACCGAGCCGGAACTCGCCTTTGTGGTGGGGGAAGGAACCGAGATACTGGCCTTCACCGTCTCCAACGATGTCTCCGCCTGGGACATTGAAAAGGAGAACCCGCTTTACCTGCCCCAATCCAAGATTTTCACCGGCTGCTGCGCCCTGGGGCCCGTCCTGGCAACTCCGGAAGAGGTCGGAGATCCCGCAAACCTGGGGATAGCCTGTCGTCTCTATCGGCAAGGGGAACTGATCTTTGAGGGCTCGACCAATTCCTCCCTCCTGCGGCGTTCCTTCGCCGAGATGACCGACTACCTTAGGCGCTGCAACCCCGTGCCGGTCGGCTCCGCGGTCAGCACCGGCACCGGTATCATAGTCCCTCACGAATTCAGCCTCAAAGAAGGGGACGTGGTTGAGATAGAGATTGAGCACATCGGGCTCCTCAGGAACACGGCCCGCACGGTGTGAGCGCCTTTTCCCAATTTGGAGCAGACGCGACTGTGGTCTCGCCGAGGCCTGCACATGCCAAACCTCGATCCCGCCCCCCCTGGCTCACCTCAAACAACCACCAACTAACAACTAACAACCAGTTATTTGGTCACGAAGGAGGTATCTATGCCAAAGGAATACCAGAACCTTATCGCGGGAAAGTGGGTCGCCGCTGATTCCGGCGAGCGCTTCGATGACGTTAACCCTGCCAACACCAACGACGTTGTCGGCTCCTTTCCTCTGGCGGGCAGGAACGAAGCCCAGCAGGCCGTCGCGGCCGCCGCGGCCGCCTTCCCCGATTGGCGGGCAACTCCCGCTCCTAAGCGGGGTAAGATATTGCTGAAGGCGGCCCAAATCCTTGAAAACCGTGCCGAGCAGGTCGCTCAGGACCTTACCAGGGAAGAGGGAAAGACCCTCAAAGAGGCCAGGGGCGAGACCTTGAGGGCCGTCGAGATATTCGAGTATTTCGGCGGTGAGGCGCGCCGTCTCTTCGGCGATACGGTGCCTTCGGCGATGCCGAACACTCTCCTCTTCACCCAAAGAGAGCCTTTGGGCGTGGTCGCCCTCATCACCCCCTGGAACTTCCCCATCGCCATCCCAGCCTGGAAGATGGCGCCTGCCCTCGTTTGCGGCAACGCCGTCGTGATCAAGCCGGCCTGCCTGACACCTTTGACCACCTTGAACCTCGTCCAGTGCCTTGAGGAAGCCGGCCTCCCCCCGGGCGTGCTCAACCTGGTCACCGGCCCTGGCTCCACCGTGGGCGACGAAATGATCAACCACCCTTCCGTGCGCGCCGTCTCCTTCACCGGCTCCGACGAAGTGGGCACCAAACTCTACAGTCAGGTCGCCCGCCGGGCCGTCAAGTGCCAATGCGAGATGGGGGGCAAGAACCCCATCATCGTCCTCGAGGATGCCGACCTCGAAAAGGCCACCGATTTCTCCATTGACGGCGCCTTCTGGTCAGCCGGCCAGAAATGCACCGCTGCCAGCCGGGCCATCGTCATGGAGCCTATCCTGGAGGATTACACGAAACTCCTCGTGAGGAAGACGGAGCGGCTAGTGGTGGGCGACGGGATGGAAGACGCCACCCAGGTCGGCCCCCTCGTAGACCAATCTCAACTTGACAGGGTCCTGGGATACATCCAGGTGGGCATTGACGAGGGAGCGAAACTCCTCACCGGTGGCAAGCGGCTCTCCGGCCCGAAATATGACCGCGGCCTCTTTGTCTCGCCGACCATCTTCGGCGGCGTCACGCCGGAGATGCGCATCGCTCAGGAGGAGATATTCGGCCCCGTTCTGTCGGTAATCGCCGTGAAATCCTTCGACGAGGCAATAGAGGTGGCCAACGGCATAAAGTTCGGCCTCTCCGCTTCCATCGTCACCCAGAACCTCGCCCGCGTCTTCCAGTATGTCAACAGGATCGAGGCCGGCCAGGTGCACGTCAACTCCACCACCGCCGGCGCGGAATGTCACGTTCCCTTCGGCGGCGTCAAAGGTTCGAGCACCGGCATAAGGGAGCAGGGCAGGGTAGCGATAGACTTCTACACCCAGTTAAAGACCGTTTACCTGCACTACTGAGCCACTCGTGCCATTCCGCCCCATTTCCTGCCGCTCGTTTCTTGGGCATAAGTAGGGGCACGGCAGCCCACTTCGCCGAAGTGGCTTCGGCTACGAAGGCTGAATGCCGTGCCCCTACAGCTCTTTTCTTGAAATCTTGAGCCCCTACTCCGGAAATTTCCCCACCAGATCCTGCGCGTTCTCCGGCACCTTGTTGAAGACTTCCACCCTCGGCCCAAACTTCCCCAGGGTGCTCTCGACGACCACGAAATCCATCCCAGGGATCACCACGTCATCCCAGCGGTCGCCCACCCCCCGGATGGCAACATCCAGCATCGTTACTATCTGATGGCCCAAAGGTTCGTTGGAATCCAGGGTTATCGCGCCGTAGAACTCCTGACATTCGGTATATCCCGCGTTATGGGTTCCGGTGTAGGGCTTTTGGCGAACCAGGTCAATTCTCTTCCCGATCCTCCGCGAAACCTCCTCCTCCCGACTCTTGAAGTAATCCACCAACGCCTGCTCCTGAAGCCGGGCGGGCAGGTTCTTTTCCGCCACCTCGAT
>Ga0315294_10003844_pt1 | contig 16366 bp, 13 predicted proteins | sample YL17G13_40_MG_FD_203626 | JGI IMG/M metagenome (GOLD analysis project Ga0315294, IMG submission 203626) | Sediment microbial communities from Yellowstone Lake, YNP, Wyoming, USA - YL17G13_40 | ecosystem: Environmental > Aquatic > Freshwater > Lake > Sediment | place: USA: Wyoming | collected... | reverse complement strand
CGATCAGGTAGTTGTAGCCGATGTCGCCCCAGCCGCGCGTCACGGCGTGATAGTAGTAGATGGCGCGCACCGTGGCCGCCGAGTCGAGCTGGCCGTTGGGCGTGGCGGTGTGGTGCACGACTACCTTGCGGATGGGCCGGTATTCCGGCGGCCAGGTCATCAGGCCCTCGTTGCAGCCCCAGCCCGCGCGCGAGATGATGGTGGGCCCGCCTGGAGCGGCCGTGGAGGTGCTGAGGGCCTGCGCCGCGCTGGGCCCGCGCTGCGAGTCGATGAAGATCAGGCTCAGTGCGCGTAGCACGGGGCTGCTGCCGGGCTGGCGCGTGGCCAGGCCCAGCCGGTATTGCAGAAATGGCCCGCTCAGGTAGACCAGCTCGCCGAACGAGACGCGGGCTTCCTCGCGCTGCGCGTCCATGAGTTGCAGCGCCACCCAGTTGGACCAGGCGTTGGCGTCCAGGCTGCTGCGCACTTCGATGGTCAACACGGTGCCCGCCGAAACGCTGGCCTGCCACTTGCTGCCCACCGCTACAAAGTTGACCGGCGAGAGCTTGACCGTCGAGGTGTACACGCCCGAGGTCCGCCCGGTCTGCAGCGCGATCTCGCCGTTGTCCTCGCGCGTGCAGATGGTCTGGAAAAAGCTGCCGTCGCGGAAATCCTGCTGCGTGGTCTGGCTCCACTGGCTGGCCAGCGTGCCGGGCGGCGTGGGGGCGGGCGTGGGCGTGGGCAGCGCCGTGCCGCGCACGCGCACCGTGGGCGCGTTGAACGAGCCCGTGGCAGGCAGGTTGACGGGCGGGTTGTAGCCGTCCTCAAAGTGAAAGCCGTAGACGTGCTCGCCGGCCTGCAGCAGCGTCTGGTAGCGGTAGAGCGTGCCGCCCTCCGTCAGGCCGGGCACGGGCTCCAGGTTGTAGGAGTAGCCGTCGATGTACAGGTTGGTTGCCACGGGCATGTCGCTGCCGGTGTAAAGCACTTCAAAGGTAAACAGCGTGGACGTGTCACCGTCACTCGGGCGCACGCGTCCCCCGCCCAGCGTGTTGAGCGCGGGCGCGGTGATCTGGATGCCCGTGTAATAGTGTGTCAGGATCTGGCGATAGTCCGAGCCGCTGTTGGCCAGGACGCGCGCGCCTTCCTGGCACATGCCTACGCCGTGCCCGTAAAAGCTGGTGAAACCGCACGGGCAGGCCACGCTGCGGCAGTAGCCCACCGCGCCGCCCCACACGTCCTCCGAGTTCTTGGTGTGGCCGTCGCAGTGCGCGAAAAAGTAGGCGTGAATGAGGCTGCCGCCGTACGTGGCGGCCACGCTGTGGGTGGCGTCTACGGCGCGGTCGGTGGTCTCATACTGCGTCGGGCGCCAGACCTGGCAGTGCACGGTGGTGCATACGTCGGCGCCCCGGTCCGCGTGGCGGTGGGCGGTCGCCGCGTAGCAGCGCGCTGCCACGGCCTGCGCCTTGAGCGCTTCGGTCGGCCAGTAGGGGGCCATCTCGTAGGGCACCACGCCCTTGACATATTCGTCCAGGGGCATAGCCACCACGATGCCATCGGGCATCAAGACGCGGATGGTGCTGGGCAGGCGTGTCAGCTCGGCAGCGCTGAGGCCCGCGCGCCAGGCCTCCAGCTCTTCGGCGCTGGTGCCCGCGCCCGCCTGCTGGCGGAAGATGGCGTCCAGCGCCTGCTGCTGCTCGGGCGAGGGTGCGTCGAGCACCATGGCCAGGTCCACCTGCGTCGCGGCGTCGGCCTTGACCGTCTGGCGGCTCTTGGACATGCGGATGTAGCCCGCGGCTTGCGCGCTGACCTCGTACGTGCCGGGCTTGACCTGCAGGCTGTAGCGTCCCAGTTCGTCCGTGTTGGCCTGCACCCCGCCCGCGCTGACCAGCGCCCCCACGATCGGCTGGCCACTCAGCAGGTCGCTGACCTGACCCTGCAGGCCGCCGCCCTCCGCGCGCACGGCCGCGCGTGGGCCGCGCAGCACAGGCAGCTCGCCCCGCAGGGTCATGAGCACGGCACAGGCCAGGACACTGATCCCAAGCAGAGCACGATGCGACATTCTTACCACAGGTTAGCCATCCTTTTGCATAATCTGTCCACGGCTCCACTGCAAGCACGGAGGCAGTGAGAACACGGAGAATCCGTGTCTCCGTGTTTCATTCTGCTCTCGCAGAGCGCAGTGCCTTGACGGCGGCGACGATCTGCGGCAGGATCAGCGCCACGTCGGCGTGGATCACCACGGCGGCGCGGCCGTCCACGGGCGTGGGCTGGTAGTTGACCACGATCAGCCGCGCCCCGCGCCGTAGGGCGATCTCGGGCAGCCCGGCCGCTGGGTAGACCTCCAGCGACGAGCCCGCCACCAGCATGGCGTCGCACGTCTCGGCGTGCCGTTGCGCCTCGAGCAGCACGCCCACGGGCAGCGCCTCGCCGAACAGCACCACGTCGGGCTTGAGCACTCCCTGGCAGCGCGGGCAGTGCGGGATCTCGCCGCGCTCGATCACGCCCGGCCACAGCTCGGCCGCGGGCACCCTCTGTCCGCAGCGCGTGCAGGTGGCCTGGCGCACGCTGCCGTGCAGCTCCAGCACGTGCTGCGAGCCCGCGCGCTGGTGCAGGTCGTCGATGTTCTGCGTGCAGACCGCCTGCAGCACGCCCATCCGCTCCAGCTCGGCCAGCGCGACGTGCGCCGGATTCGGCTGCGCCGCCGCCATGGTCCTGGCCAACGGCCGAATCCAGTCGTAGAACGCCTGCGGGTTGCGCCGAAACCCGTCGAGGGAGGCCACCACCATGGGGTCCGCCTGCTCCCACAGCCCCGATTGCGGGCTGCGAAAGTCCGGCACCCCCGACGGCGTGCTGTGTCCCGCCCCGGTCAGCGCCACCGCATGCGTGCTGGCCGCCAGAATCTCGGCGGCTTGCTGGGCCTGTTGTTCATGGGGCATCACGTGCTCCTAGCTGGTTACCGGTTGCCGGTTTCCAGTTCCCAGTTATCAGTGGGCCGTCGCCTCATCCCGATGTTGACTGGGTCGTCCGCCGGTCACGGGAGACTGGTGGCTGCAGACAGGTAACCGCCAACTGGGAAACCTGCTACAGGTCTCTGAGCAGTGCCGCAAGGTCGCCGTAGTCGTAGGGCGGGCGCTTGCGGACAGCGACCACGTCCACAGTGAGCTCGCTTTCCGCAACCATGTACACAATCCGCCACATGTTGAGCCGAAGGCGGCGCACCTGGTGCTCACAAGCGGGCAACTCCAGAGCCTTGCTTCCCGAGGGGCGTGGCTCGCTGGCCAACGCGTCAATGGCTCGCTTCACGCGCTGCCGCATGTGGCCTGGGAGATGCTTGACTTCGCTCCATGCCTCAGGAGTGATGTAGATCGTGCAGCGGGACATTAGGGCTCCTCTTTCGCAGCCTCCCATTCCAGCCAACCGGCTTGCTTCCGGTCACCACCGACCGCCCTGAGCTCAGCAAGCGCGCCGCGCGCTACCTGCAGGTCCTCGAGCGTCTCCGCCCATTCGATGAACGCCTCCCAGTCCTCGGCATTCAGCACCGCCAGCCGCTTTCCCTTAACCGTCACGAATTGGACGGATTGCAGAGCTTCGATCCCGGTCATTCTACTACCTCCCAACATGGAGACCACGTCCCATGCAAGTGCCCAGTTGCCAGGTGCCGCCAATTGCTCAGCAGGCGGTCATCCGGATGGCGGCTCCCGCCAGCCCGTCACACTGAACTGGAGACTGGAAACCGGTAACCGGCAACTGGAGATCCTCCCGCTACCCCATGCGCCCAACGGATGGGTTCCGGCAAACGGTATCTCGTTACACAACGCAGTACGTACGACATCGCACTGTCCAGGTCGATCTTGTGGCCCACCGAGACGTAGACGGGTTTGACCCCCGCGCGCGTGCGTAGCGCCGCCCCGATGACCTCGTCGCCGTCGCGTAGCGCGGCCCAGTCGCCGACGCGCGGGCCGGGCTCGGCGCACGCGCCGCACAGCCGCGACTTGGCGCAGCCGATGCTGGGCCGCTCCAGCCACAGGCCGAGGTGGCTGGCGAGGCCCATGCGGCGCGGGTGCGCGCGGCCCTGGGCGTCGAACACGAACAGGTCGGGCTCGCACTGCAGGTGCTCCAGCGCCGCCAGGACGGCGGGCGCCTCGCGGAAGGCCAGCAGCCCCGGCACGTAGGGGTAGCACAGCGGCAAGTCCGCCGTGGCCGCCTCCAGCGGCTGCAGCTCCGGGAAGCGCAGCACCACCACCGCCGCGCGCGCCCGCCCGCCGGCCGTGCTGACGTCCACGCCGGCCACCGTGTGCACCGCTCCCAGCTCGCAGCGCGTCACCACGCGCGCGCACAGCTCCTGCTGCAGCGCAGCGGCCTCCCTGGGCGGCAGGTCCCAGCGGTGCAGCGTCTGCACCTGCATTCCACGCCCTCCGCGTTACGAATGAATGAACATAGTATACCGCAGGTAACCGAGAGGGTCAAGCAGGCTTGCTCAACACAAGGACACGCAGGCACGAAGTTCATCATGAGTCCAGCACCTCACCACCGCGGATGAAAACGCGCTACGTAGCATAGGCCCTTGTGGCCGTGGTCTCCACGAGAGTCGCCACGCCCACCTCGTCAAGCGAGGCGAACGGCAAGGGGCTGAGCTACGGCATTTTCAGAGCAGACACCAAGAAGGAGTGTTTACTTCTTGCTCTCCTTGGCGTCTTCGTGTCTTCGTGCCCTCGTGTTGGACCTGGCTCGCTCTAATGGAACAGCGCCCCGGCCCACTGCACGGCTTTGTGCGCCACGGGCACCAGCTTCTGGGCGGCCTCGCTGGCCGTCACGGCGGTGGTGAGCAGCTTGGTCACGCTTTCGAGCTTGGCCAGGATGATCGCGCCGTTGGGTTTGGGCTTTTGCGCCTGCTCCTCGGCCACCGTGACGTCGCGCTCGGCCTCAGCGGCCGTGTCCCGGTCCAGCCCGGCCTGCGGCAGCCCCTGACGCAGCTTCGCCAGCAGGCGCACGAACCCCTCCAGGCTGGCCTCCTGGCGCACGCCGATCACGGCGCCGTCGCCGGTGGAGATGACGTTGCCGCTCGCTGGACCCTGGAAGATGACGCTGCGCTCGCCGGCCTCGATCTTGTCGCGTCCCACGAAATCGCCCCCGCCGGTGTGCACGTCGCCGCCCACGTACGCGCCGCCCGAATTGGCCTGGCCGCGTGCGGGTCTACCCTTCTTTGTCATGCTGACCTCCCTGCTTTTCAATCTTCGAAAAACCGCCGAACACCCTGGGGAAGGGGCTGTGCCCCTTCCCCAGACCCCATCCCCCAGAAAACAGCACGGGCAGAACCCAGCATTCAGAACTCAGGATTCGCCAGGGAAAACACTACCCGAAAACCGACGCCGTCGCGCCAGCTGACCGGGATGCTCCAGTAGCGGAACGCGCAGCGCGCGTCGCCCTGAGAGTCGCTCCACGACCCGCCACGCAACACACGCGAGCCGCTGGCGCTGGGCTCATTCCGCCCATCCTTCGAGCGCGTCGGGTATGGCTTGTACAGGCTTTGCATCCACTCCCACACGTTGCCGCTCAGGTCATGCGCCCCGGCCAGCGTGGTGCCCTGGGAGTAGATGCCTACCGGTGTGGTGCGCAGGACGTGCCCTTCGTAGGTATTGGCGCGGTTGGGATTCCAGCGGTTCCCCCACGGGTAGACCCAGGCGGGAGGTGCGCGGGCGGCCGTTTCCCATTCTGCCTCGGTCGGCAAACGCACCACCTGGTCCTCGTCCAGGAGCGGTATGCCCAGGGCATCGAGAGGCGTGTCCGCCGCGCGAATCTGCTCATCCAACCAGTTGCAGAAGGCACAGGCCTCAAACCAAGTAACGCCCACTACGGGTTGGGAAGGGTTGTTGAAGCGTTCATCGTCCGCGTAGGCCGGGCGATCCCTGGGGCGCTCAGTGTATGACTTGGTGAGGAGGGTCTGCGCTTCCGTCTCCTCCATCTGCAGCAGTTGCTTCCAGGCGGCTGCGTCTCGCTCGGTCGGCGCGAACCTCCGCAGTCTGGATGGGTCCTGCTTGAGATCCCGCCAGGTCTGCATCAACTTCTTGACCACTTCGCTCTCGCCCGTCTCGCCGCGCAGCCAGGCGCGGGCGCTCTCAGTGCGCCAGTGGCGTTTGTCGCGGTAGCCGCCGGCGTCCACAAAGCAGGCGAACTCCGCGTTGGTCACGGGATACATGCCCACGTAGAACTCTGGCAGGCGCACGGTATGGCGTGGCACTTCGTCATGGGCCAGGGTGAAGCCACGCAGGCGCAGCAGCGCCGCCTGCCAGCGCGTGGAGCCGATCTGGACGGATGCCGCCGTAACGCGCACCAGCGGAGGCAGGCGCACCCGGCGCCCGCTCACAGTGATTTCTCGAAAACGGGGATCGTCCAATTGTCCGAGTGTCTCTCCTGCTGCAATGCGGGCCCGCACGTGAACCTGAGGGTTGCTGATCTCCTGTAGCAGCGCCTCCTGTGCGGCCTCAACGACGGCGGTCTCTCGTGCAATCCCTGCTTCGGTCAGGCAACGCGCTGCCAGCACCGGGTTCACCCCTTGTACCGCAGTGACGAACTTCGCGGGGTCGTCCGCCAGCCCTGCCGCCAGGATCGTGGGCTCTTCCCAGCGGGTGGCAGGCGGCGCGGGCAGCGGCTCAAACGGGCCAAGCGGCCCCGGGTCGGGCATCTCTGCCACACTGCGCGGCTGGAACCAGCGCTGGCTCATATCTTCGCCGTGCTTCCAGCGCTCCCACAGTGCCTCGGCTGCAAAGAACTCCTGCAACTGGTGGTGGTAGAAGCGCACCTGCTCGTGCTCACTGCCCAATCCTTCTTTGTCCAGCAGCGTCGCTGCCAGAGCCAAATCCAGGATGTCCTGGGGTGGCGTCTCGAACGTGACTCCGGAAAGGTCGACGCGCAGCGGAAGGCGCTTGAGCGCCTCGCCCACGGGCAGGCGCGTGCCCTCGCCCATAGGCTGCATGGTCTCAGCCAATTGGCGCAAGGCCTTGCGCTGGGCACGCTCGTCAATCCAGCGCCTATGGCCGCGCCCCTTCTCGCGGTCGAGCAGGCAGGAGACAAAACGGTCAAAGAGCGCGGCGCGGTTGGCGGGCCATTGCTGGTCACAGGAGATGACGTGGGCGAGCATGGCCAGGTGGTAGGGGGTGCGCACCAGCTCAAGCAGTGGGTCCTTCTGCAAACGGTCCCAGACCCAGGCGGCCTGCTCGGGCACATAGTTGTGCAGGAACTCTTGCATGCGCGCGTCGTCCAGATCCAGTATCTCCACCTCGGGCAGCCCGAGGGGCGCGCTGTAGTCCAGCCTGCGGCAGGCAAAGACCACCTGGTTGCCCGGCCAGGCCTCGACGAACCTGCGCCAGGTCTGGGCACGTTGCTTGTAGTCCTCTTCGTCGTGCGCGGGCATTTCATTCAATGAGTCGCACAGCAGCATGAGTTGGCCGTGGCGCAGGCGCTCATTCAGGCTGGCTGTGCCGACGTAGCGCCGCCACAGGTCCTCAACCATGGCCTGCGGCGAGGCATAGCCGCGGTATTCCGCGAGGGGCACGAACAAGGGGATTTTGCCCGCCCTCGTCTCGCACCACTGGCGCGCGGCGTCGAGAGCCAGCTTGTAGAGCTGCGTGGTCTTGCCAGCGCCTGGCTTGCCCAGCAGCACGATCGCAGGGTAGCGTCGCAACGCCTCGGCCAGGTCCTGGAGTGGGATTCTCCGGATCTGGAGCTGGCCTCCTTCCCGCGTACCCTCCAGCAGCCGGAACTCCGGATGTGCCTCTGGCGGTGTGGTGAGCCAGCCCGCCAGTGGGACGAACTGGGTCGACCAGGGCCCATACCGGGGATGCACGCGTAGGGCGCTCAGGTAGGCCAGCTCGTCACCGCGGATGGCGGCCGCTTGCGCCAGTCCATCCGCAGTCTGCTCCGACAGGATGACGGTGGGCGACCCCGCCGCCGCGACGGTGGTGCGCCTGTAGCCCTGATGGGCCTGGACGTTGGCTTGCCCCTTCAGGATTGCGTTCATGATGGTGGCCAGCAATTGCTCCAGCTCGAGGGCGCTGGGCTTCTGGAGCACCAGGTTCAGGTCTCCGGTCCACACGAAGCTGCGCTCGAACGCGCCCACGGCTGCACGGTCGCCGCCCGTCAACTGGTCATGTCCGGCCACGTCCCCTGCGGCGGACACGTTCCAGAACACGCTGGATGAACCTCGGGCGTCCACCCGTACACCACCACCGATCTGGGCCAGCTCCTGACGCAACTGGCTCTCAAAGCCGGACCAGCGCTCGCCCAGGGCCTGCTGGGCCGTGGCCAATACGTTCAGCGCCGCCAGCATCTGCTGGTACTCGGCGCGTAAGGCCGGGTGCTCGTTGATCTCCTGCTCCGCCTTGCGCGCGGCGTTGGCCTCATCATAGTCCTTCTGCGCCAGATTCGCCACCAGGTTGGCGCCGACGTTGCTGAGTACAATTGCCAGGGCAGCCGTTGCAGGATCGGGATTGCTGGCGTGCGCGACCACCACGGGCAACAACGCGCTCGCAGCCAGCATCCCGTAGGCTGTCTGCATGCCCAGGCGTGTCATGCTGCCAGGCAGGTCCACACTGGCCTCGCGCCACCAGGCCGCGATGCGCGCTTTCCAGACCGAGATGTCAAAGGGTTCCGCCATCGTTTCTCCTTCTCTCTAGGCGCCCAGGGCAGCCCCCGCGCCGCGCCGATCTCCGGACAGGGCGCGGGGGCCGGGCGAACGCGCCGTCAAGCGGCACGAACGGCAAGGTTCGCCCCTACCGTATTGGGCCGGCCGCCCAGCGTGCGGCGGACGCGACCGGGGCCGGGCTGTGCTGGCTTCTTACTTCTTGGCGCCGTCCCGCCTCCGTAGAGCACGGGCTTTGCCGGCCGGCGTAAGAGGCTATGGAAAACACTACCCGAAAACCGACGTTGTTGTTCCAGTTGTCCGGTATGTTCCTGTTGCGGTACGCGCAGCGCGCGTTGTTCTGATTGTTGTTCCACGACCCGCCACGCAACACACGCGTACCAGCCCGACCCCATGCTGCCATCCACGAATCAAAACCAGTACACGAATGACGCTTCCCATGACCATCGTCGGCATGGGTCCTAATCTCCTGCGTTTGCGGCGCGTGGCCGGCGTCGGATGGCGCGTATCCTGCCGCCGGTGTGGTTTTCCGCCACGGGAATCCCTTGCGGCAGCGTGTTGCTCTTGATCCAGCTTCCCAACATCTTTCCGATTTCGCCCACCAGGCCGGCCGCGTGCGCATGTTGCGGCAGGCTGAGCAGCTTCCAGTCGCGGCACAGGCGCAGGTAGATGCGCAGCCGGGTCAGCGTCACATCGGCCTGCCGCAGCCACGGCAGGGGTTCCGTGGCATAGGCGGCCTGCACCAGTTGCTCGTGCAGCGCAAAGCTGGCCTGCTGCACGGCTTGCGCCAGCACAAAGCGCTGCTGGCGCGGGAACTGCAGCGTGTGCGGGATGAGCCAGTTCAGCAGGTCGTACGTGCGCACAAAGATGGGCGATTCCTTCATGCCGTTACCCTCGGAATGGGTGTGGAGAACAGGGCCCGCCGCAGGCCCCACGTGTCGCCGTGCTCAGCGTGCGCCACCCAGCCCTGCACGCGCGGGTGCACTTGTTCCAGGCTCATCTCGCCGCGCGCCACGCACTGCAGCCAGCCGCGCAAACGCCGCGCAAAGGCCACGCCGTTGCGGCGCTTGAGCCGACGCTGGGTGGGGTACAGGCGGAACCCCAGGAATGGGATGCCGTTCTCGACCGGATAGACCGTGCTCTCCCTTTCGTGCAGGGTCAGACGCAGGCCCGCCAGCCGCTCGCGGATGGCTGCCTTCCACGACCAGAGCTGCCGCTTGTCGTCCGCGAAGAGCAGGAAATCGTCCACGTAGCGCAGGTAGGCCGGGCAGCACAGCGTGCGTTTGACGAACTGGTCCAGCTCGTTCAAGTACACGTTGGCCCAGAACTGGCTGGTCAAGTTGCCGATGGGCAGGCCGCGCGGGCGGTTGGCGGCGAATAGATCGTCGCCAGGAAAGCAGACCATCCGGTACTCGGCATCCAGGACGTGTTCGCCGCTGGCCACGATGCGGTCGGTTAACCACAGCACGTGCGGGTCGGCGATCTTGCGCGCCAGGACGGCGCGCAGGACGGCGTGGTCCACGCTGGGGAAGAACTGCTCCAGGTCGCACTGCAGGACGTAGGGGTAGCGCCGCGCCAGGGCCTGGGCGCGATCCAGGGCGCGGTGCGTGCCCTTGCCCACGCGGTTGGCGTAGGAATCCGGTATGAACGTGCGCTCAAAGAGAGGCTCGATCACGTTGCACAGCGCGTGGTGCACCACGCGGTCGCGAAAGGGGGCCGCGGAGACGAGGCGGTGCTTGGGGTCGTGGATGTGGAACGAATGGTAGGCTCCAGGCTGGTACGTGTGGGCTTGCAGTTGCTCTTGCAGTTGGAACAGGTTGGCCTCCAGGTGGAAATCAAAGGCAGCCACGGCGGGCTGCATGCGCTTGCCGCGTGCGGCCTTGCGGTAGGCCAGGAACAGGTTGCGAAAGTCGGTCAGGGACGCATACAGGTTGTCATAGACCTTGGCCATGGCACACTCCTCAAGAGCCGATACTGCCTGGGGAAGGGGCTACGCCCCTTCCCCAGACCCCTTCCCCCAGCATTCAGGGGGCCAGAACCCAGCACTCAGCAGCCAGAATTCGCCAGGGAAAACACTACCCGAAAACCGACGTTGTTGTCCCAGCCGTCCGGTATGAGCCTGCTGCGGCACGCGCAGCGCGCGTTGCCCTGATTGCTGCTCCACGACCCGCCACGCAACACACGCGCGTCATGGCCGGTCAGTTCCTCCCGCCCACCCTTTGGGTCGTATGGATAGAGGTACTCCGGCCTGCGAAAGGTGGTTTTGCCCCAGCGGCTGCGCGTCCATTCCCAGACGTTGCCAACCGCGTCCAGCACGCCGTAGGGACTCTGCCCGTCCGGGAAGAGGCCGACGGGGCTGGTCTGGTTCAGTCCTGCTTCGCTGGTGTTCGCCCGGTCTTCTTCCCAACGCTTGCTCCACGGCCAACGGAGACTCTTGCTGCCGCGCGCGGCCTTTTCCCATTCCGCCTCGCTGGGGAGCTGCGCGGTATAGTCAGCGGGCAGCCAGGTGAGCGCGCCGGCCGCGCGCAACTGCTGCTCCAGCCAGCGGCAGTAGGCCAGCGCCTCGTACCACGTCACGCCGACCACCGGGCGCGTGTCTGCACCCCACTGCGCGTCGTTCCACCAGTAGGGCCGGTCGCGTCGCTCGACCGGGCGTCGGGCCAGCCAGTCTGCCCAGGACCTGCGGAGGTTGGCATCATCAATCACCGACAGGTCAGCCTCTGCCCCGTTGCGCCAGGCCCAGCCCTCGTTCGTCCAGCATGCGCGCTCTTGGTAGCCGTCGCCGTCCACAAAGGGGCGGAACTGCGCGTTGGTGACGGGGTAGCGTCCAATCCAGAAGTCGGGCAGGTCGGCGGGGTGCGCTGGCCGCTCATCGCCGTGTGCTTCCTGGTCGTCCTCCGCGCTGCCCAGCGTGAATGGGCCGGCGGGGATCTTGACGAACCCCAGGCAGAGCTCCGGCTTGCCGCGGTAGAGGCGCGCCAGGTGGAAGAGCGCCGGGTCAAAGCGTGGATCGCCCAACCGGCCCAGCGCGTCACCCGCCGCCAGGCGTTCGCGCGGCGGCAGGTGGCCGCCCTCCACCAGTTGCAGCAGCCAGCGCTGCACGCGCTCCAGCAGGTTCTCGTAGTCAGACTCGCTCTGCGCCTTCTGCGGAAACCCGAGTTCGAGCAGCGCATCGCCCGCCAGGGCCGCTGCCCGCCAATCCACATCCGCCATACGCTTGACGGCCTGCGGCTCCTGGGGCACCAAGGTGTCCACCAGGTGCACCGCATCGCCCAGCCCGCCCTGGCGCTTTTTGCCCACGCCCCACAGGAACACTTCGCGCCACCAGGCCGGGTCCTGCCGCACCAGATCGCGCAGCCGCTGCGCCAGGTCTGGCCCGTTGGCCAGGTGACAGGCCGCCAAATACTCCTGGAAGGAGCGGTGCGCAAAGGCGTACACGCCCTCGCGCCGACCGATCAGCAGCCCGGCGCGCGTGTCCAGGTAGGTCAGCAGCTCGCGCGGGTTGACGTCGGCGGGCAGGCGCGGGGCAAAGACCGCCAGCACGTCACCCGCGGGGATGTCGGCGGGCGCGTCCTCGCGCTCGGCCTGTTTCCCCTGGCGTGCCTGGGTCTGAAAGGCCAGCTCCTGCAGGGCGTCGCGGAGGCAGTCCTCGCCCACGCGCAGCGCCTGCTCGATGCCCTTTTCTAGCAGCGGCTTGCCGTCCGGCCCTTTGGTCTCCCGCCCGCGCTGCCAGCGCGAGAGCAGCAGCCGCACGCACTCCTCGTACAGGTCGGCGCGATCTTGGGGCAGGAGGCCCCAACTGGAGTGCAGGGTGGCCATCAGGGTCAGCAGCAGGGGACGTGAGGCCAGGTCGGCCAGGTAGGGACGCTCGCGCAGCGCCTCGATCAGCCGTGCGCCGCGTTCCTGCGCCGTAGCGGCGTCCCAGCCCAGGGCCGGGCGCGCGGCCTGGTACCAGCGCTGCACGAAATGCTGCTCCTGCTCCTCGTTGAAGGGGGCCAGGGCCAGCACCTGGTACTTGGGCAGGCGCCACTGCGGGTCGGCGTAGGCGTAGGGGCGCGCTGTGAGCAGCACGCGGCAGGGCGCAGGCAGGCCCCCGCACAGCGCGCCGATGGCCTGCAACAAGCACTGGCGACGCTGCCCGGCCTCGGGCACCTCGTCCAGGCCGTCGAGCAGGAAGAGGCCCTCGCGCAGCAGGCGCTGCTGCAGAGGCACGAAAAGGCGCTCGGCGGCTGGCTGGCCCAGGCGCTCGGCCACGTCGGCGCGCAGCGCGTCCCACAGCATTTCGGCCGTGCCGCAGTCGGGGTCGGTGAGGTGCTCGGCTGCCCGGCGCAGCACCAGGCGCACCGGCAGCAGGGTGCGCAGTGTCCTGGGCAGCACCGCGCTCCCCCCGGTGGCGCAGGCATCGGCCAGCAGGTAGGTCAGGTAGTTGACAAAGGTGGTCTTGCCGGAGCCGGCCTCGCCCAGCAGCACCAGCCGGGACACGCGCGCCTTGGAGACGGCCTTGAGCAGTGGGGTGCGCTCGGGACCTTCGCCCCGCGCCAGACGCAGGCCCCAGGCGCGCTCGGGCTCGTCCTCGGCGCGCGGCGGCGAGACCACGTCCAGGTCGGTGTACACTTCGGCCAGCGTCACCTCGCCCTCGGAGAGGGGATGCGCGAATCTGGGGTCGACCAGGCCCAGCGGCAGGTGGCTGCACTCGTTGGCCAGCGCGCGGTAGTAGGCGCGCAGCAGGTCCTCGACCGGCACGCCGTCGGGCTTGAGCACGACGGTGTTGCCGTCGCCTGTGACCACGACCACGCCGCGGGCGTCGCCGCCGATGATCACCGAGCGATCGCCCAGCGTGGCCAGCACCTTGTCGCGTCCCACAAAATCACCGCCGCCTGTGCGCACGTCGCCCGCCACCGCCGCGCCACCGCCCGTCTCGAGCAGGGGGCGCAGGCGCGCCTCCAGCTCGGCCTTGGTGCGGTCGGTGACGTCGTCGCCCAGCACCGCCCGCTGCGCCTCGAGCCTGGCGATCAGCTCCTGCAGTTCGGACACGCTACGCGGATTATGCATGGCAGCGCCTCCCAGAGAGTGCTGGCCCCATTCTACCCCAATCCAGACGGAAATGAAGAATGAAGAATTGAGAATTAAGAGTGGCTAGCCGGTGCCATTCCGTCCGTGACTCTACTGAAAGAACTCGGATTTCACCGCAGAGCACGCAGAGAACACGGAGATTCCTTTATGAACTCTGCGCTCTCGGCGGCCTCTGCGGTAAGGAAGGGGCTTTTTGCAGTGGAGTCGTCCGTGTAATCCGTGCCATCCGTGTCCGAATCCGGGTCGTGCCGTGTCGTGCCACGCCAGGCGACCGAGGCCGCCACCACCAACCCCGCGCACCACGCCACACGCAGCACGCGCATTTGACAAACCGCGAGACCCGTGCTATACTCGCCGAGGTACATAGATAATCTATGTACACAGCGGGGAGGGAGTCATGCCACTGGAAACCGATCTGCGCAAGGGCAGCGTGCGGGCCTTGATCCTGGGCCTGTTGCACGCGCAGCCCATGTACGGCTACCAGCTCAGCAAGGAGCTGCAGCGCCGCAGCCAGGGCTTTTTCGAATTCAAGGAGGGTACGCTCTACCCGGCGCTGCACCGCCTGGAACGCGAGGGCCTGGTGCGCGGCGAGTGGCAGGCCGTGGACGAGGGGCGTTCGCGCAAGGTCTACCACCTGACGGACCAGGGCCGCGCCGAGCTGGCCCGCACGCGCCAGGAATGGACCGCCTTTGCCGGCCAGTTGCTGGCTTTGTTGGGTAGTGGGGAACGGTAGGGGCTTTAACACGAAGACACAAAGACACGCAGGCACAAAGGAGGAAATGTGAAATGACCAAGGTTCGTGCGTTTGACGGCACCCTATTCCCCGCTTTGTATCTTTGTGCCTTGGTGGCTTTGTGTTGACATCAGAGCACAGGGGGACAGGGTGACGACATTGGAGACGCAAAAGGCAGCGCCGAAGCTGTGGCGAAGGGTGGGGGAGCTGGCGTTGCTGCTGTGCGGGGTGCAGGCCCTGCGCGCGGCGGTGGAGGCGGGGCTGTGGGCGGTGGTGCGTCCGGGCGGCGACCAGCGCCTGTGGCCGGCCATCGGCGCGGCCACGTTCGTGATCACGGGCGCGCTGCTGCTGGCCTGGCGGCGGCCGCCGTTACGCGTGCTGGGGTTGGACTGGGGCGGCATGAGCCCGCGCGGGCGCGCGGCCTCCACGCTGGCCTTTGCGCCCGAAGAGTGGCTCAACAACCTCTACTCGGTGTTGATCGTGCCCGTCTTTGAGGAGCTGCTCTTTCGAGGGTACGGCTGGCAGCGCATCCGCGCCACGCTGACGGGGCGCTACGCCGACCTGTGGACCTGGGCGTTGACCACGGGCCTCTTTGGCCTGTGGCACCTGGGCTACACCGATCACATGCTGCGCATCCTGCCCTACCAGCACAACGCGGGCAGCCTGGCCTTCATCTCGATGTGGAAGGTGATTATCGGCCTGGCCGTCGGCTTCCTGGCGGGCCTGGCCCGCTGGCGCACCGGCAAGTCCTACGGCTCGATCTACGTGCACGGCTTGTGGAACTTGTTCGGCAGGTAGGGGTTATGGGTCCTGAGTCATGGGTCGTGGGTTGCGAGTCACCACCCATGACCCATCACCCACGACCCAGCACATGCGAGGGGGAACCGATTGGCGGAAGCCGGGCTTGAGCGCCTGCTAGAGCGCGTGCGGGCGCAGATGGAGCTGGATAGCGAGACGGAGCACGAGGTGCTGGCCGAGTTGCGCGCGCACCTGGAAGAGGCCCTGGCCGAAGAACGCGCCTCGGGGCACGACGAGGACGACGCGTTGGCGCGCGTCGCGGCCCGCTTTGGCGTGGAGGAGACGGGCCAGGCACTGCAGGCCGCGCACGTGGGCTGGGGCACCGCCGACGCGGTGGTCTTCACGGCGCTGCCCGTGCTGTGTGCGTTGGTCCTGCGCTGGCTGGCCTTTGCGCCTGATGGCACCGCCCTGGGTTGGCCCGCGCTGCTCAACCGCCCGTCGTTCTGGGTCGTTGCGCTCGTGGCGCTGCTCGTGCCCTGGCTCAAGCTGCAGCGCTGGCGCTACGCCCTGGTTTCCTGGTCCTTCTTCTGGGCCCTTTCCGTGGCCTGCGTCACACTGCCTGCGCTGCGTTGGTGAGTAATCAACACAAAGACACGAAGACACGAAGTAAGGATCACATGGTTCTGATTGCACGTCATTGCTTCGTTGACCATTCCTTCAATGCTTCTCTGTGTCTTTGTGTCTTGGAGCCTTTGTGTTTGACTAGAAAAGGAGGCGAGTAGAGAATGAAGGACCTTGCGGTCATTGAAACCATCCTGCGCAACCGCTACCACTTTTTCGTCGAGATCCGCGACGGGATCGGGCTGAAGGACAAGATGCGCGCCATGCTGGTCTCCAGCGTGCTGTGCCTGGCGCTCTACGGGGCCGTGCTGGGCTCCACACACAGCCTGTGGCAGGCGCTCAGCTCGGCGGCCAAGCTGCCCATCCTGTTCCTGGCCACGCTGGTGGTCTGCGCGCCCACGCTCTACTTTTTCAACGTGCTCTTCGGCTCCAACCAGAGCTTGACGCAGAACGTGGTGCTGATCTTGACCGCCATCACCGTGACCGCCGTGTTGATGCTCAGCTTCACGCCCATCCTGCTCTTCTTCCTGCTGACCACCAGCGGCTACCAGTTCTTCAAGCTGCTCAACGTGGCCATCTGCGCC
>Ga0315294_10003840_pt1 | contig 16374 bp, 12 predicted proteins | sample YL17G13_40_MG_FD_203626 | JGI IMG/M metagenome (GOLD analysis project Ga0315294, IMG submission 203626) | Sediment microbial communities from Yellowstone Lake, YNP, Wyoming, USA - YL17G13_40 | ecosystem: Environmental > Aquatic > Freshwater > Lake > Sediment | place: USA: Wyoming | collected... | reverse complement strand
GAGGGGCTGGGCAACCAGTTCCTGGCCCACATCCGCGAGGTGAACGCGGTCGCGCACGTGGTCCGGTGCTTCAGCGATCCCCAGGTCGTGCACCTGGCGGCCGCGGGCGCCCCGGGGAGCGCGCCCGGCGCCACCGTGGACCCCGCGCGCGACGTCGGGATCATCGACACCGAGCTCATGCTTGCGGACCTCCAGACCGTCGAGAAGGGGTACCCGACGCTCGAGAAGACGGCCCGGGCCGGAGTCAAGGAGGCGGTGGCGAAGTTCGCTGTGCTGGCGCGGGTCAGAAAGGCGCTCGAGGCCGGGAAGACGGTCCGGTCGCTCAGGTTGGACGAGAACGAATCCCTCGAGATCAGGGACTACCACCTGATCACGGAGAAGCCCGTCCTGTTCCTGGCCAACGTGGACGACGCCGACGCCGCGAATCCGGACGCGAGCCCGCATGTCGCGAAGCTCAAGGAGATCGCGGCCGCGCAGGGGGCGGGGGTGGTCGCCATCTGCGGGAAGCTGGAGGCCGAGCTGGCCGAGCTGGCGGGAGAGGATCGGGCGGCGTTCCTGAAGGATCTCGGCATGCAGGAAGCGGGGTTGAACCGGGTCATCCGCGCGACCTACGCCCTCCTCGGGCTGGAGACGTTCTTCACCGCGGGGCCCAAGGAGGTCCGGGCGTGGACGATCCGGAAGGGGATGAAGGCCCCGCAGGCCGCGGGCGTCATCCACTCGGACTTCGAGCGCGGGTTCATCCGGGCCGAGGTCTACCGCTACGAGGACCTGATGCGGCTGAAGTCCGAGGACGCGATCCGCAATGCCGGGCTCCTGCGCGAAGAGGGCAAGGAGTATGTGGTCCGGGACGGGGATCTCGTGTTCTTCAAGTTCAACGTCTAGACGGAGGAACCCCATGAAGGGACGCAAGACGGTCGTGATCGAGAACGGGATCATGCGGGCGGAGGTCCTGCCGGGCGGCGGGCATCTCGGGTCGGTTTCGCTCCTCAGGGGGACCGGGTCCGGGATCAACCCGCTCTGGGAGGTCCCCTGGAAGTCGATGGAGCCCGCGGACTTCAAGCCTTCCGACCTCGACGCCTACGGCGGGCCGCCCGAGGGCCGGCTCCTGGCGTCGATCATGGGGCACAATCCCTGCCTGGCCTGGTTCGGGGCGCCGTCCGCGGAAGAGGCGGCGCAGGGACTGGTCGTGCACGGCGAGGCGCCGGTCGCGACCTGGGGGATCGCGTCCGAGCCGGGTCGGCTCGTCGCCCGCGTGAGCCTGCCGTACGCCGGGCTCGACGTCGAGCGCGTCTACTCGCTCGCGGGCACCTCGCAGGTCCTGCGGGTCGAGACCTCGGTCACGAACCTGGGGGCCGCCCGCCAGATCGGGTGGCAGGAGCATCCCACGTTCTCGCCGCCGTTCCTCGAGGGTGGGGTGACCGCGTTCGACGCGTCCGCGACCTGGGGGATGACCGATCCCAACATCAGAACCGGGAACCGGCTCAAGCCGGGCACCGAGTTCACGTGGCCGGTGGCGCCGGGCGCCGACGGAAAGCCCGTGAACCTGCGCGTCTTCCCGGCGGGCGGGCCGTCCGGGGACTTTACGACCCAGCTCGTGGACCCCGCGCGCGAGTGGGGATGGTTCACGGCCGTGAATCCCCGCATGCGCCTGCTCTGCGGGTACGCGTGGGGGCGCAAGGAGTCCCCGTGGCTCGGCCACTGGGAGGAGAACCGGGCGCGGACGGCGCATCCCTGGGACGGCCGGACCGTGACCCGCGGGATGGAGTTCGGCGTCTCGCCGTTCGCGCACGGCAAGGAGGCGATGGTCAAGCTTGGAAGCCTGCGCGGGGTGCCGACCCTCGCCGACCTTCCGGCGGGCGGGAAGAGGGAGAGAACGTTCCTGGTCTTCCTGTCGGCGGTTCCCGAAGGCTGTCAAGGCGTCCGCGACGTCGCGGTCCGCGACGGCACAGTCGCGGTCACGCTCCTGTCCGGAGAGCCCCTCAACCTCAAGTAGGGGCCGAGGGCGGAGGAGGCTACTTCTTCGTCAGGGCATTTGGGGGCTTGCCTTCCGCCCAGGCGACGATCGAGTCCCGCTCGGCCTTGGTCAGCTTCGCGGACCAGTGCATCACCACGTACCGGAACGGCGGCATCGACCCGTCGAGCGCGACGTCCCGGAGCGCGGAGACGTGGTCGGCGGTCGTGCCCACCCCGGCGAACGGGAATCCGCCGGTCAGGTCCAGGGCCTTCCGCGCCTTCCTGATGTCGAGGTCGATCATCCCCTTGGCCAGCGGCATCCGGTAGTACCACGGGAAGCGCGTCCTCGTCGTGTGGCAGTCGGCGCATTTGGCCTCGAGCACGGGCGCGATCGACTCCTGGTAGCCTCCAGCCATCGCGGCGTAAGCCTTCGTTCCCCTGCGGGGAACCTTCAGGATGTCCGGACCCGGCTCCGCGCGGACTGCCTCGATTGCGGGGGTTAGGAAGACTGCCGTCAGGAGCGCCGTGGCCAATGCGTGTTTCATAGCCCCAGTGTAGCCGATGGAGTGCGGCTGATATCATCGTAGGACCATGCAAGTCATCATCCGACCCACACGGGAAGAAGCGACGCGGATCGTCGCGCGGCTGGTCACCAAGGCCGTCCGCGCCAACCCCGATATCGTGCTCGGGCTCGCGACGGGGCTCACCATGGAGCGCCTCTACGCGCTCCTCGTCGGGATCCACCGGGACGAGAAGCTCGACTTCTCGCTCGTGCGGACGTTCAACCTCGACGAGTATGTCGGCGTGCCGGCCGGGGACGAGCGGTCGTACCACGCCTACATGACCAAGCACCTGTTCTCGGGCATCAACATCGACAGCCGGAACACGCATGTCCTCAACGGCATGGCGCCGGACCTCGAGGCCGAGTGCCAGCGCTACGAGGACCTGATCAAGCACTGCGGCGGCATCGACCTCCAGCTCCTCGGGATCGGGCGCGACGGCCACATCGGGTTCAACGAGCCCCTCTCCGCCCTCTACTCCCGCACCAGGGACAAGAGCCTGACGCCGACGACGATCAAGCAGAACGAGAAATACTTCGGCGGCGCCGACAAGATGCCCCGCCGGGCGCTCACGATGGGCGTCGGCACGATCCTGGACTGCCGGAAGCTCATCATGCTCGTGACCGGGGACAGCAAGGCCGGGGTGCTCGCGAAGGCCGTCGAGGGGCCCATCACGTCCATGATGACCGCCTCCGCGATCCAGCTCCACCCTCACTGCATCATCGTCGCGGACGAGGAAGCCGCCTCGAAGCTCGAGGCGCGGGACTACTACAGCTGGATCTTCGAGAGCGAGCCGGAGTGGGCGGAATTCAGGTAGACCCCGCCCTTCAGTACGAGCGGTGCCTGGCACTGAACCCTAGGGTCGGGGACTCCATCCGGGGTGCCGTCCGGGCCTGTGCGCGCCTGCCGGTCCGGTCCGTCGTCTGCTGGGGCAGCATCCCCCTCGGCGGATTCATCCCGCATCACAGCGACATCGACCTGCTCTTCGTGTCCGCCGGCGCACCCGAGGGCGGACCGTGGCCGGCGCTCCTCGCGGAACTAGGGAGCCCGTCGCTCGATCCGATCGTGGTGGCCGACTCCGACCTGGTCCTGCGGGAACCAAGGGGTATCCGGAGTCTGGCTCCCCGGCGCGAGTGCGTGCTTCACGCGATGGATCTCATCCTGATCCGGCGGTACTCGGTGGTCGTGGAGGGGGAGGACCTGCGCGGTACGATCCCGGATCTCAAGGAAGCGGACGAGATCGGGGGGATCCTGCGCCATGTCCAGGATGTCCTGGTCTCCGCCGAACTGCGCAAGCTGTCCGCACGGGGAGGGGAGACGGCGCTGGTGGCGACCGACGTCCTCAACGTCGCCCATGTGATGATACGGTGTCTCTATACGCTCCGGCACGGGGCGCTGGCCTCGAAGCCGGCGGCGCTGGACTGGGCGATCGGCGCATTCGGCCGCCGGGCTGAATGCGAGCCGTTCGTCCGGCTCTGCCGTGCGCTCCGGGCCGAGTTGCAGGACGACGGGACCGCGCGCCGGGAACTGCCGGGGATCTTCCGGCAGGCGGAGCCGGTCTGGACGAGGCTGGTCGGAGAAGGAAAGGACGGGAGGGAACCTTGAAACGCTGGGCCGGGATCAGGACGCACAACGGGATGAAGAAGCTGTTCGTGGACGGTGCTCCGTTCCTCGCGATCGGGATCCAGTACTGGTTCGACCGGTGCAACCGGATCCGCGACTTCGACTACCTGTTCGAGCACACGGTCCGGATGGGACTGAATACCGTGTTCTTCCCGATCCGGTGGGCGGCGATGGAAGCCGGCGAGGGGAAGCTCGCCTTCGGTCCGCTCGACCACGCCCTGCGCCGGTGCCGGCAACACGGCCTCCGCATGTCCCTGCTCTGGTTCGGGAGCAACCAGGGGTCGACCAACCGGCCCGCGCCGGACTGGGTCCGGGACGACCGGGGCAGGTTTCCGAGGGTCGTGGACGAGCAGGGACGGGAACGCGAGACCCTGTGCCCGTCGGGCGCGAACCTGCTCGCCGCCGAGAAGCGCGCGTTCGATGCGCTGCTCCGGCACCTGGCCGCCGTGGACGGGAGGCGCCACACGGTCATCCTCATGCAGATCGAGAACGAGCCGTGCCTGGCGATGCGGGAGACGCGCAAGGGCAACTTCGAGGAGCTGGACGAGTGGATCATGCGGTGCCATTGCCCGGTGTGCGATTCGCTGCACGCGAAGGCGGGCACCAGCGACTGGGAATCCGGAGTCCGCCAGCTGGGCGGGTATATGAACGCCCTGCTCGCCGATCAGAAGAGGATCTTCCCTGTGCTTTCCTACACGAACTGGCCGCTGAGTCTCCCGTTTGCGCCCCGGCCGGGGAACGACGCGGAGCTGTACCGCAAGGTCGCGCCGCGCCTGGACTTCGTCGCGCCGGATTTCTACGGCATGACCCCCGGCGATCTCGCGTGGACGATGCGGCACTTCCGGCTGTCCGGTCACCTGCCTTTCATGGCGGAGGCGCCGACCGAGGTTGCGGGGGAGACGGACCAGGTCCTCTACCTGTGCGTCCTCGACCACGGGGCGCAGGGGTACGACCCGTGGGCCATCGACCACTCCTTCGGTTGGCGCGCGTGCCGTGACCAGGCGTTCGAGGCGCCCCCCGTGTCCACGGCGGGTGAGTGGTCGGATGTCGCCGTGATGTACGGACGGGCCGCCCGGTCGCTGACCGCGGCGATGCGCCAGATCGCGCGGGCGACGGGCTCGGAGGAGATCCGGCACTATGTCTCGCACGGCCTGCCCCAGCGGCTCGAGGACCGGCTCTGGGGGATCTTCTGGCGGTGGGAGAACGGCCGGGACGGCAAGTGGGTGATAGTGCGGACGGGACGGGACGACGTCACGATCACGGGAATGGACTGCGTCGTGTCGGTCTTCCCCGTCGATCCCGGGCGCACGGTCACTGTCGAGCGGGGGGTGTGGAGGGAGAACCGGTGGCAACCGACGGGGAAGGTCCCGGTGCGGGGCAGAAGGTACCGGCGGCTTCCCGACACCCGGCCCGTGCACGAGTTCGACCTCGCCGACGGCCGCGCGTTCCGGCTCAGGCTGGGCCGGCGCAAGCCTTAAGGTGCTGGGTGGTCTGCTGGTCGGGCTCGTGACGGGCATGGGATCAGCCGGGACGCCGGCCGCCGCCGACCGGCCGGCCGAGATCACGATCGACGCCGCCCGCGTCCGGTCCCGGGTCAATCCCCGTAACCTCGGGATCAACCTCGACTACCTCGTGGACGACGACGCGAACCGTCAGCCTGGCTCGAGGCCGTTGCTGGAGGCGCTGAAGGAGCTCGGGGTGCGCGTGCTCCGCTATCCGGGCGGAGACAAGTCGGATTCCTACCTGTGGTCGGCGCCTCCCTGGGAGCACTCCGTTCCCGCGCTGTCGGTAGCCGGGGACTGGGACTGGCCGGCGATGGACCGGGAGCTGATGATGCCCGACCGGAAGACCTGGAAGACGCGGCCGCTCGACTTCGACGCCTTCATGCGGATCGCGCGCGAGACCGGCGCCGAGGCTTCGGTCGTGGTCGCCGTGGACTCCGGGTTCCACGTGCCCGGCGCGCACAGCGAGGCGGCTCCGATGGATCTCCTGGTCCGCACGGCCGCCGAGTGGGTCCGGTACGCGAAGGCGAAGGGGTTTCCCGTCCGGTGCTGGGAGATCGGGAACGAGAGCTTCTTCGAAACCGGCGCCACGCGGTACGCGGAGGCCGTCGTCGCCTTCGCGAAGGCGATGAAGGCCGCGGACCCGGACGCCAGGATCGGCGCCGTCGGCGTCTACGGGGAGCAGGTCGGGCGCGAGGACGCCAAGGCCGGAACGAGGACGGCCTGGAACCGGGCCGTCCTGCAGGCCGCGGGCCCTTACCTGGACTACCTGATCGTGCACGACTACCCGCTCTGGGGCTGGAAGAGCTACGGCGGGTACCTGGACCGGGACCCCGACTTCACCGCCGGAATCCGGCGGACCCGGGAGGTGATCGCGAAGTGGGCGGCGGCCGGCGACCGGGACCGGATCCGGGTGGCGCTGACCGAGTACGGCGCGATCGACTACGAGAAGGGGAGTTGGGCCAACGTGACCGACCTCGGACACGCGCTCGTGCTCGCGGACATGATCGGCCGGTACCTGGCGGAGCCCGACCTCGACTTCGCGACCATGTGGAACACGCGGTGGGCGAAGCGCGAGGGGGACGCGATAGCCGTCCACGACGCGCTGGCACCCGACAACGCGCTGACCCCGACCGGCATGGCGCTCGCGATCTGGGCCCGGTGCCTGGGGGAGGAGATGCTCGACGTCGCCGGGGGGCGACAGCTCAAGGTCTTCGCCACCCACACGCCGTCAACGGGGGCCCTGCGCGTAATATTCATCAACAAAGGGCTGACTTCGCACCGGCTCGGCGTTGTGCTGAAAGGCGCGGCGAAAGGGACGGGGGAGCGCCGGGAACTCTCGGGGACCGGGCCGGACGATCCCCGCCCGGTCTGGCGGAAGGCGGGTCAGGTCGCCCTGCGCGACGGCCGGGCGGACCTGGACCTCCCGCCCGTGTCGCTTACGGCCCTGGAGTTCTAGCGGCTAACGCCGGGGGCGGTCGCCCGTCGCCGCCATCACCTCGGCCCGGGTGGCCTCGCGGAACCAGATCCACTGGACGATCGCGCAGGCCGAGGTGATGATCGTCGGCACCAGGAAGACGCCGCGCCAGTTCGTCACGCCGGCGACCGTGAAGTAGTCGACGACCCAGCCGCAGAACAGCGACCCGACGAACATGCCCAGCCCGTAGGTGGCGAACGTGATCAGCCCCTGCGCCGACCCCCGGATGTCCTTCGGGGCCACCCGGTCCACGTACATGAACGCGACGATGAAGTAGAACGCGAACCCGAACCCGTGCAGGCCCAGCGAGGCGATGATCAGCCAGAGCGGCTTCTGGAACACGAAGATGAGGTACCGGAGCGGCCACGCGACGAGCCCGATGAGCAGGCACCAGCGCACCCCGAGCGCGGGCAGGAGGATCGGGAGGGCCACGGCGAGCACGCCGATCTCGCACCACTGGGACACCGTCTTCGCGATGGGGACGTAGGTCTCGGTCACGCCGACCGATTTCAGGAACGGGGCCGAGAGCATGTAGAAGAACTGGAACTCGGTCGTCGCGACCATGCAGAGAACGAGGAAGAACGCCATCTTCGGATTGCGGAAAAGCTTGAGCGCCTCGAGGAAGGCGTACGGGTTTCTGGCTTCCTTCACCGGGGGGGTGTGGGGGAGGAGGAAGCAGAAGAGCCCGAGGAGGAACGAGAACACCGCGGCCAGCGCGAGCGAGTCCACGTGGCCGAACAGGGGGCCGACGACGCTGCCGACTCGCCACCCGGTCAGCATGGACCCGGCCACGATCCAGCCGATGGTGCCCATCGTCCGGATGATGGGGAAGTCCCGGTCGGAGTTGCGGAGGTGGATGAAGCAGATCGAGTTCGTGAGCGCCATCGTCGGGGCGAAGAGGATGGACCAGATCAGCATGTGGACCATCATGGGCTGGAAGGTCTCCTGCCCGGCCATGAGCCAGAGGAACACGGCGCCGAGGAGGTGCGCCAACCCAAGGAAGACCTGGGTCGGCATCCACCGGTCGACGAACTGGCCGCCGATCAGGGGGGCCACCATGCACCCGAGCGGAAGGGCGGCGTAGAGCCAGCCGACCTGCATCCCTGAGAACCCGAAGTGGCTCACGTCCTGGGTCAGGATGGGCGCCCATGCCCCCCAGATCGCGTATTCGAGGAACATCATGATCCCCAGCCGGACACTCAAGAGCATCGGTGCACCTCCCAAGGCGTTCTCAGTATGAAAGCAGTGTAGCGTATCCGGCGGGGGAAGGGCGCGGCGTCTGCTACCATGAGCGGCGATGGAAAAGCCGTCTGGGTCCGGGGGATACGGGTTCGGCACGCGTGCGGTCCACGCGGGACGTATTCCCGATCTTTCCTCGGTTCCGATCACGATGGCGGTGACGGGCGAGTACGGCTACTGCCGGGACGGCAACCCGACGATCGACGCGATGGAGGAGGCGGTCGCCAGTCTCGAGGGCGCTTCCCAGGCGGTGGCGTTCGCCTGCGGGATGTCCGCCATCACCCAGACGTGCTACGCCCTGCTCCGGAGCGGCGACCGCGTCGTTTGCGACGCGTCGGTTTACGGCCTGACCCGGGACTTCCTCGCCCCGGCCGGGATCGGCCGGTTCGGGGTCTCAACCGAGTTCGCGGATTTCCGGGATCCGGGCGGGCTGGCCGCGGCACTCAAGAAGCCCGCGGTCCTCGTCTACTGCGAGCCGCTGTCGAACCCCGGCTTGCGCGTCGTGGACCTGCGGCGCACCGCCGATATCGTCCACGGCGCGGGGGCGTGCCTGATCGTGGACTCGACCTTCCTTTCCCCCGCGCTCGTGCGGCCGCTGGAGCTGGGCGCGGATTACGTCATCCACACGGCGCCCAAGTACCTGTGCGGCCACGGCGACGCGCTGGGCGGAATCGTGCTCGCGAACTCGTTCGAACGCATCGAGCCCCTCCTGGAAGCCAGGCACCTGACCGGCGGCCCGATCAGCCCCTTCAACGCGTGGCTGGTCCTGCGCGGGCTCGTGACCCTGCCGCTCCGGATGCGGCGCCACTGCGAGAACGCGGCGGCGATAGCGGAGTTCCTGTCCGCGCACCCGGCCGTGACGGACGTCAGGTACCCGGGGCTGGCCTCCGACCCGGGGCACGGGACCGCGAAGGCGCAGTGGGCGGGGTTCGGGGGGCTCGTCGGGTTCACCCTCAGGGGGGGGAAGCCGGCCCAGGATGCGTTCAGGGCGTCGGTGAAGCTGGCCAAGCCCTGGTTCAGCCTCGGGGACTCCGAGACCCTGATCCTGTGCCTGGAAGCGAATCCAGGGCAGGACGTGCCGGCCGGGTGCGTCCGGGTCTCGGCGGGGCTCGAGGACCCCGAGGACATCCTCGCCGACCTGGGTCAGGCGCTGGCGCGGAGTTCCTGACCGGGACCGGCTTGCCCCGGGGGGTATGATGGGGATGCAGGAGGTCCTGCGATGCCGATCGACGGAATGGCCCAGCTCGCACAGCTCGGACAGAGCGTTTGGCTTGACAACATCAGCCGATCGCTCCTGACCACGGGCCGGCTCAGGGGACTCGTCCAGCGCGGCCTGTGCGGGCTTACCTCGAATCCCACGATCTTCGACAAGGCGGTCGAGTCGTCCGGGGACTACGACGCCGCGATCCGGACGCTCAAGGGGAAGACCGCGTTCGAGATTTACGATGCGCTCACGATCAAAGACATCCAGGGCGCGGCCGACTACTTCGCCGCGCTCCACCGGTCGTCGAACGGCCTCGACGGATACGTCAGCCTCGAAGTGGACCCGCGGCTCGCGCGGAACACGGGTGGCACGCTGGCCGAGGCCACTCGCCTCGTGACCGCGGTCGGGCGCCCGAATCTCATGGTCAAAGTGCCTGCCACTCCCGAGGGATTTCCCGCGATCGAGCGGCTGACGGCGCAGGGGATCAACGTCAACGTAACCCTCATCTTCTCGCTCGACCAGTACGAACGGGCTGCCCGAGCGTACCTGGACGGGATCAAGCGGTGCGTACGCGATCCCCGGAGCGTGCGGTCGGTCGCGAGCGTCTTCGTGAGCCGGCTGGATACGGCCGTGGACGCGCTCCTGTCCGCTCATCCCGAACTCAAGGGGCAGGCCGCGATCGCGAACGCGGCCGTGATCTACGCCCGGTACCGGGAGCTCTTCTTCGCCACCGGGTTCAACGCTCTCGCGCGGGGCACCAATCCCCAGCGCGTGCTCTGGGGATCCACGGGCACCAAGGATCCCGCCTACCCGGACACGAAGTATGTGACCGGGCTGATCGCGCGGGACACGGTGAACACGATTCCCGAGAAGACCCTCCAGGCTTTCTTCGATCACGGGGTGGTCAAGGAGGCGTTCGGGTCGGACGCGACCGCGGCCAAGGCGACGCTGGCCGGGATCGGGGCCGCCGGCGTGGACCTGGACGCGATCACGGCCAGGCTCCTCGAGGAGGGAGTCGCCGCGTTTGTCAGCTCATTCGAGCACATGGTCGCGACCGTCGAGGCGAAAGCCAAGGCCTGACGCCCTCCCCGTGCGCCCGGCGTTTCCCCGGGAGTTGACCGAGGTCAGTTGAGGTGCGGCCCGCTGTCCCGTAGGATTGGTGCCATGCCCGACAGACCACGCGGATGGAGTGTGATGGTGCCGGCGGCGGTCGCGGTGGCGACCGTGGTGGCGGCGGGGGCATTGGCCAGTGTGTATGTCGGGCGGACGGGCATGTTCAAGGACAAGGGCGGACGGGTCGCCCGGGAGGTCCGGAGCATCCCGCCGGTGGTAACGCCGCCCGGAGCCGGATCCCTCCAGCTGACGATGACGGCGCCGTCGGGCACGACCTGGCTGGGTCAGTGCGTGACCGTGACCTTGCACGCGAGGAACACCGGCGGGTCGCGGCTGACGGGGGTCAAGGCGCATCTGGCGACGGATGACGGGGGGACCGTGGTCGCCGCGATGAGCGGCCCCGTGCCCGCCGGGCCGGTCCAGATCGTCCCGGACGCGACGGTATCATTCGTCTGGACCTGCACGATGTCCGGGATCGGGGTCGTATGCTTCACGGGCGCGGTCACCGGGCTCGACAGCCTGAACGAGCAGCCGTTCGCCGGGTACGTCTTGGCGGTCACCACGACGAAGGTGCCCGGCACGCTCGAGGCCCTGCTGACGGCTTCGGGGACTCCCCCCATTGTTGGGGATATCTTCGACATCGCCCTGTCGGTGTCGAACAACGGCGGCACCGACATAGAGGGGGCGGCGGGGCATCTGACCGTCACCGCCGGCGCGGGATTCCTCGTGACGATGGCGGGGCCGGTTCCCGCGGGCCCGGTCACGGTACCGGCGGGCGGATTCCAGGCTTTCGTCTGGACGTTTTCGGCCACCGGCATAGGGTATGTCGCGGTGACCGCCAGCGCCACCGGCACGGTCGCGGGACTCGCGACGCAGGTCACGGCAATCGGGTCAACGGAGTTCACGTCCTATGGGGGGATCAGCACGATTGCCGGGCCTTCCGGTTTGCAGTTGCCTGCCGGTGTGGCCGTGGATGCGTCGGGGAACGTCTACGTGGCCGAGTATGCGGGCCACTGCGTCAGCAAGATCGAGGCGGGCACGGGGACGGTTACGACGGTGGCCGGCGTCCGTGGCAACCTGGGGTACAACGGTGACGGCGTGGCGACGGCGAGAAATCTCTGCTGCCCGGCGGACGTCGCGATCGGACCGGACGGCAATCTCTACATCGCTGACGAGTGCGACAACCTCATACGGAAGGTGGACTTGTCCGCGGGCCCTCCGACCATGAGTACCGTGGCCGGCATCCCCGGCGCGGGCGGCTACAACGGCGACAGCATGACGCCCACCTCGGCTTGGCTGTACTACCCGCGCGCCTTGGCCTTCGACAATTCCGGCAACCTATTCGTGGCCGACACGTTCAACAACCGGGTCCGGTTCTTCAACATCTACGGCGGGAACATATCCACCTTTGCAGGGGGCGGAGGGTCGGGGCCCAGCAACGACCCCCAGCCGCAGGCCGGGGCATCGCTCCAGCGACCCCAAGGGGTGGCCTGGGATCCCGCTTCGGGGGCGATCTACATCGCGGACACGCTCAACAACCGGGTGAGGGCGGTTTCGGGCGGGCTGATCTGGACGGTGGCGGGAACGGGGGGCGCGGGATCCGGCGGGGACGGCGGGCCGGCAGGCTCGGCGATGCTCAACAACCCCTATGGGGTGGATCTTGATGCCGCCGGCAATCTCTACATCGCCGACTACAACAACCACAAGGTGAGGCGGGTGGCGGGAGGGACGATCACGACGGTGGCGGGCACCGGCACTCTGGGCTACAACGGTGACGGCCTGCTCGGCCCCGCGGCCCAGCTGAACTACCCGTGGGGAGTCGGCGTGGATTCGACGGGTGCGGTATACATCGGGGACGAATACAACAACCGGGTACGTCTGCTGTACCCGTGATCTCAACATCGGGGGCGAGCATGAAGCGTCTTGGCCGGGCGGTGGTGTTTGCGGTGTCGTTTCTGCACGTCGTTGCGCCGGCGGGGGCGGCGGAGGAGGCGAAGCGGGTCACCGTGGCCGTCATGGACTTCGCCGCGGCCAACGCGTCCGCCCAGGACGCGGCCATCGTCTCGAACTTCGTCCGCATGGCGATGGTGCGGCTCGGCGTCTTCGCGGTCGTGGACAAGAAGAACATGGACCGCGTCCTGCAGGAGCAGGCGTTCCAGCAGACGGGGTGCACGTCGCAGGAATGCGCGGTCAAGCTCGGCAAGCTCCTGAACTCGCAGAAGATCGTGGTCGGCGAATACTCGGTCATGTTCGGAGTGAGCTACATGACGGCCCAGGTGGTTGATGTAGAGACCGGCAAGATCGACGCGGTGGCCAAGGAGAAGGGGTTCAAGGGCAACACGGCGGACGCCGCCGCCGACCGGCTCGTGCGCCAGCTCGTGGAGTCGATGGGGCAGGGCGGGGCCCTGCGCACGGACCCGCGCGTACGGGCGGGCCGTTTTGGGCTCGGGGTCAACTTCCCCGGGGTGGGTCTCCGGTACTTCATCTTCGACCGCTGGTCGATCGAGGCCGTCGGCCAGTACGAGACCGGCGTCGTCGTCGCCGGTTGCCGGTTCAGCCGGTACATCGGCCCGTTCGGCCGGATCGCGCCGTACGCGGGTATCGAGGCCGATTTCGGGACCTACAAGAGCGGGGACATCTCGTCCGATGGGATGGCGGGGATGGTCGTCGTCGGCGTCGAATACTTCATCTGGGAGAAGTTCTCGGTGCAGGCGGACATCGGTCCCGCCTACGCGCGGATGACGCATGCGCCCACCGAGATCTCGGCAAGCGGGATCGACTTCGTCGTCAACCTCGGGTTGACGTACTACCCTTGAGGACCAGGATGAGCCGCGCCGCCCGATTCGCGCTCGCCGCCGGGCTGGTGCTGGCAGTCGCCGCGCCAGCCACCGCCGGCGTCCGGCTGGGCCGGTCGGGCGTGTTCAAGGGCAGGGGCGACGAGCTCGTGCAGAAGATCGAGACGGCCGCGACCCACTACGTCGAGCCCGAAAGGGTGGCCGCCTCCCTGACTGCCTCGCTCGCGTTCTCTTGCGGCACGGCGTTCGTCGGGGGGCCTTTGGATGCCCGGCTCGTGGTCACGAACACGGGGAACGGCCGGGCCGCGGGAGTGACGCCGTCGATAGCCATAACCGCCGGGTCGTCCCTGGTCTCGCACCAGAGCGGGCCGGTGCCCGCGGACGTCGTCGTGCTGGCTGGCGGGACCTCCGTGACGTTCGTCTGGACCTACACCGTGCTGGCGGCGGGGACGATCCAGTTCGCGGCGTCGGTGGTGGGGCAGTACGCCCGGAACGGGGATCCGCTGTCCGCGCAGGCCGCGAACGGAGTGCCCGCCCTCGATGTCGGGCAGCTGGTCTCCCGGTTGTCGCGAGCTCCGGCAACGGGCCTGATCACCAAGACCGTGGATCTCAGGATCACGGTCACGAACACGGGGACAGCTCCCGTGAGCGACGTCCTGCCCGGGCTCTGGGTGACCAGCGGGGATGCCCTGGTGGATTCCGGGTCGGGCCCGGTGCCGTCCGGCCCGGTCACGCTGGCCGCGAAGGCTTCCCAGACCTTCACCTGGACCTTCAACGTCCTTGCCGAGGGCTCGGTCGGGATCACGGCGACGGCCACCGGGCTGGACAGCGGACTCGGCATCCCGATAGACACGGTCACGACCACGGTCCTGCCGACGCTGCCCGGCGGCCGGCCGGTTCCGGCCGTGGAACTCGGGGGAGCATGGCTCATCGCCGGCGATGTGCAGGCGGTCGGTCTCGTGGTGCAGAACACGGGCGGCGACAAGATCACCAACACCGTGCCGGCCCTCTCCGTCGTGGGCGGGACGGCCTCGGGTATCCCGATGTCGGGGCCCGTGCCTGCGGGGCCCCTGACGATCATGCCCGGGGGAACCACCACGTTCGTCTGGACATACACGTTCTCGGGGTTGGGCACCGTGGTCTTCAGCGGGACCGTGAGCGGGATCGACGCGCTCATCGCGATGCCGGTCTCGGCCCAGGTCTCGAAGGCGGGGCAGGTCTGCTACCGGATCTCGACCGTGGCCGGAGTGGCCGGCAACCCGGGGGACAACCCGGACGGCCTGCCGGCGACCTCGTCGCGGCTCTACTCCCCCCGGGGCATGGCGACGGACGCTGCGGGGAACCTGTTCATCGCCTCGATCTACGCCGACAAGGTGAAGCGTGTCGACAAGGTGACGGGGGTGATGACCACGGTTGCGGGGGACGGGAGTCATGGTTTCTCGGGGGACGGGGGCCCCGCTACCTCCGCGGCGCTCAACAGCCCCCGCAACGTGGTCGTGGACGCGAGCGGGACGATCTACATCGTGGAAGTCGGCAACGGACGCGTCCGCAAGGTGGAGGCGACGACATGGACGATCTCGACGGTGGCGGGGGGCGGATTGGGAGGGGACGGCGTCTCGGCCACCTGCGCGTCACTGAGCAGTCCGGAGGGGATCGCCGTGGATCCGGCCGGGAACATCTTCATCTCGGAATACGGTCGGAGCAAGATCCGGAAGGTGGACGCGGCCACCGGGCTGATCTCCACATATGCCGGTGGCGGGGCGGCGCAGCCCAAGGGTGTGCCGGCGACGAGCGCGAGCATCGGGTCTCCCTTCGGGCTCGCGCTCGATGCGGCGGGGAACCTCTACATCGCCAACGGCTTCTCGATTCTCAAGGTGACCCAGGGCACCGGGATCATCGACGAGCTGATATCGGGGAACGGCGGCGCCCCCTACGAGGGCATGCCGGCAAGCTCGGCGCGGTCGATCACCCCGCGGGGCGTGGCCGTGGACCCGGCGGGGAACGTGTTCTTCGCCGAGTCGACTTGGGAGAGTTCTTCCACCAAGGGCATGCGCGTGCGCCGTATGGATGCCGGTGGTCTGGTCTGGTCGTTCGCCGGGAGAGGCGATACGGGATTCGGCGGCGACGGAGGCGCGGGACCCCTCGCCTGGCTCAATGCCCCGGAGGGGATTTACGTGGATGCGGCCGGCAACGTCTACGTCGCGGACGGCGACAACCACGTGATCCGGAAGCTGGGGCCCTAGCGGAAAGGGCCGGGCGCGGAGCTACTTCACCAGCTGGTGGTACTCCTGCAGTGACATGACCTTGGGCCGGCCCTTGCGCATCTCGGCGATCCCCTGGGCGGCCGCCACGGCCGCCGCGCCCGTCGTGATGTACGGGATCCGGTACTTGATGGCGGCCTTGCGGATGTAGGAGTCGTCGGTCTGCGCGAGCTTTCCGGCCGGCGTGTTGATCACGAGCTGGATCTCGCCGTTCGTGACCGCGTCCGCGATGTTGGGCCGGCCCTCGCGCATCTTGAGGATCAAGTCCGCCTTGACGCCGTTGCCGGCGAGGAACTTGTGCGTGCCCCGCGTCGCCCTGATCCGGAACCCGAGCTCCTGGAACGTCCGCGCCGCCTTCAGGACCGCGTTCTTCTCGAGGTCGGAGATGGAAAGGAGGACCGTTCCCTCCATCGGCAGGGACGAGTTCGCCCCCTCCTGGGACTTGAAGTAGGCCAGGCCGGCGGTCGGGGCCAGTCCCAGTACCTCGCCCGTGGAGCGCATCTCGGGACCCAGGACCGGGTCCACCTCGGGGAACATGTTGAACGGCATGACCGCTTCCTTGACCCCGAAGTACGGGACCTGCTTGCGCTTGAGCTGCATGTCCTTGAGGTTAGCGCCCAGCATGAGCCTTGTCGCGATCCGGGCCA
>Ga0315294_10003836_pt1 | contig 16378 bp, 16 predicted proteins | sample YL17G13_40_MG_FD_203626 | JGI IMG/M metagenome (GOLD analysis project Ga0315294, IMG submission 203626) | Sediment microbial communities from Yellowstone Lake, YNP, Wyoming, USA - YL17G13_40 | ecosystem: Environmental > Aquatic > Freshwater > Lake > Sediment | place: USA: Wyoming | collected... | reverse complement strand
ACCAAAAAACTATTAACCTCCCGTGGCGAGATTGTGAGCGAACAAGTCGTTAGCGGGCGGCTTTAGGCGTTTTCGCAGTCCCGACGTTACGTCGGAGCGAGCGCCTCGGTGAGGACCTGCCAACAGTTCAAATGAGGGAAATCGGAGGGGGCGAAAAAGTTACTCATACCTCAATAGGATGAAGTAATAACGCCCATATTTATTTAGCTTGTCTTACTAAACTCAAAAATCCCTATACTTAACATGATAAAGGAAAAAATTGCCAGAAACAGAAAATCTATATAAAGAGTGAATGTTTTAAACCCTAAAGTAACCCATCTTAAAAGGTCTACGCCGTAAGTCAAAGGATTAAGCCTGACCATAAAATATATCCAATGAGGAAGATTATCTATGGGAAACATCGCGCCGCTTAAGAAAAACATCGGCATAATCACGAAGTTAGAGATTACGCCGAAACCTTCAAAAGAAGTCATCCGCGCGGCAATCACAATTCCCAGGCTGGTACAAACAAAGGCAATAAGAAACATTAATGGTAAAAGCAAAAATAGACTAACGAGGGAGATGTTTATTTTTATAAATGGCGCGAAGGCTAAAACAAATAGACCCTCAATAAAAGCCACGGTTGAGCCACTTAAGGCTTTCCCAAGGACTATCGAACTGCGCGGTATGGGCGCGACCAGGATCTCCTTTAAAAAACCAAATTCCCTATCCCAGATAATACTGATGGTTGATATCATTGCTGCAAAAATCAGGTTCATCGCAATAATTCCCGGAAATATAAAATGAGCATAAGATATCCCCTGCACATTAAAAGCAGCCCTTAAACCCGTGCCCATAATTAAAAGCCACAGCACTGGCCGGGTGATAGAACCCAAAAGTCTTACTTTATCCCGAAAATGACGGATAAGGTCTCTTAGCCAAATCATCCGTATAGCATCAAAATCCATAAGTTTATCTTAATCTCCTTCTGGCGCGCAAGAACTGACCTAAACGTTCTTTGCTGTCCGATTTTTCCTCTCGGATATCGCGTCCGGTGACTTCTAAAAAAACATCGTTAAGAGAAAACGCAGTATATTTATTTTTTAATGTAGCAGGCGTGTCCAGGGCAACAATTTTACCATGGTCAATAATTCCTACGCGTTGGCATATCTCCGCCTCATCCATGTAGTGTGTGGTGAGAAATATGGTTATTTTTTCTCTTTGCGAAAGATTTATTATATAATCCCAGATATATTGTCTGGTCTGTGGGTCTAATCCTAAGGTGGGCTCATCTAAAAATAAAATTTTAGGCATATGCATTAGGCCGCGGGCAATTTCCAGCCTTCTCTTCATCCCGCCTGAGAATGTGCGCACAATATAATCTTTCTTTGGATACAATTCTACCATATTCAATACCTCTTCTATGCGCGCCTCTCTGACCTTAGAAGGCAAATGGTAAATCATTCCATGAAAATTTAAATTTTCGTAAGCAGTGAGCCGTTCATCAAGACTCGGATCCTGAAAAATAATACCGATAGATTTTCTTACCTCATTGGGAGAAGTTACTACATTAAATCCGTTCACCATCGCCTCTCCAGCCGTAGGCATAAGCAGGGTGCAAAGAATATTTATAGTTGTGGTTTTACCCGCACCGTTAGGCCCTAAAAAACCAAAGATTTCGGCTCTTCCTATTGCAAAAGAAATATTGTCAACGGCGATAACACAAGCAAAATGTTTGGATAAATTTTTCACGCTGATGGCTATTTCATTCATATCTTAATGCCTCAATGGGGTCGAGTTTAGAGGCTTTTTGGGCAGGCCAAAGTCCAAAGACTATGCCGACAATTAACGAGAATGCTGTAGCCAGAATTAGGGAAAACGAAGAAACCTTTACTGTCCATCCGGCAAAAAGAGTGATGAGCACAGATATGCCGCTTCCTAGCAAAATACCAACTATACCGCCGATAAATGACATTAATATTGCCTCAATCAAAAACTGAACCATAATGTCCTTGTTGGTGGCTCCGATGGCCTTACGTAGACCGATTTCGCGTGTGCGCTCGGTTACCGAAACGAGCATAATATTCATAATGCCGATCCCGCCGACTAAAAGTGAAATACCGGCAATGGAGCCTAACAATAAAGTCATTGTTTCGGTTGTGCTCTCCAGTGCATTCTTAATATCCGCCATATTGCGAATCTGAAATGAGCCCTCTTCATCTTTATTCAGATGGTGCTGTTTGATGATTACCTGGGATATGGCTTCTTGCGCTGCATCAGTTAAATCCGGCCCTTTGGCCTCTACATAAAGAGAATCAATATATTCTTTTCCCAGAACCCGATACATAGCGGTAGTCACGGGAATAAGTACAATGTCGTCTTGGTCGTGGAAACCACCCCCTCCTTTAGCCGGTAAGACTCCGATGACTTTGAAGTTCTGCAGATTCATCTTGATGGTTTCGCCCACAGGATTAGTCTCTCCAAAGAGCTCACTTGCCACCGTTGGACCAAGTAACACCACCTTCTCTCTCATTTTTACTTCGCCTGCATCAAAAAACCTTCCCACTGCTGGTTGTGTAGCGCGAATAGAAGCATAATCTACGCCTACTCCTTCGAGCTGGGTATTCCAGTTTTTATTGGCATAGACTAACTGCACCCTGCCGTTCACCGAAGGGCTGACGCTTTTTACGGCATCGCTCAAGTTTTGTATAGCTACCACATCCTGAAAAGTAAAACGTGTTACTGTGCCGGCCTGCAAAGCCACGCCCATCATTCTGGATGAGCCAGGCCGGACTAATAAAAGATTAGAGCCCAAAGATGCCAACTGTCTCTCAATTGATTCTTTTGCGCCCTGGCCCACGGCAAGCATAGCAATAACCGCAGCCACCCCGATTAATATACCCAGAATAGATAAAAAGGAACGCATTTTATGCGCTACTATTGCTCCGCTTGCCTGACGCAGATAATCAAAAAATTCGGTTTCCCTGGCCTTTCTCTCGGCTTTGGATAAAACCACGTCAATTATTTTATCTACTCGGATTTCTTCGGAAAATTTATCCGTAATTGCGGATTTCTCATCAGCAATAATCCGGCCGTCGAGCATGCGGATAATCCGCTGGCTACAGGCAGCAATTTCTTTTTCGTGGGTGACAATGATTACGGTTTTACCTTTTTGATTTAAACTTTTTAGAATGGAGATTATCTCTTCCTGACTTTTGGAATCGAGGTTCCCTGTCGGTTCATCTGCCAGAATGATTAAAGGATCATTCACTAAGGAGCGGGCAATGGCCACGCGCTGTTGCTGGCCTCCGGAAAGCTCATTTGGCCGATGTTTTATCCTTTCAGAAAGGCCTACTTCCTCAAGTTTTTGTTGGGCCACATCTTTCAAATGTCTTTTCCCGGCGTAAACTAAAGGCAATTCCGCATTTTCCAAGGCGGTCATCCTCGGCAAGAGATGAAACTGCTGAAAAACAAAACCGGCTAAACGATTGCGTATTGCGGATAACTCTTCATCAGAAAGCTCGTGGATTTTTCTTTTTCCTAAATAATATTCTCCGGCATCCGGCCTGTCGAGTAAACCCAGAATATGCATGAGCGTGGATTTACCTGAACCCGATGGCCCCATAATCGCCACAAACTCTCCGGGAGCAATCTTTAGAGAGACATCCTGCAAGGCCTTTACTTCTACCTTGCCCATTTGATATGTCTTGTAGATATTTTTTAACTCAATCATTATCTTTTAGTGCCGCGGCATAAAGGGATTGCCGCCGGTTGTTTTTTGGGGTAAGGCGTATTTCTTGGTCTTGACGATGATTGTGTCGCGTGCATTAATTCCGGAAATGACCTCTACATTTTTATCATCCGAAATGCCTAATTTAACGTTTACCTTCAATGGCTCTTTAGCGTTATTCTGCTTGACTAAGACATAATTTTCTTCTTTTTCTCGATACACTGCTTCCTCGGGGATAAGCAGGGCATTGACTTTTCCTTGTGCGATAAAATCCACTGACGCATTCATACCAGAACGGAAAAATGCCGGCATTTCTTCGGGCTTTAAATCCACCTCATAGATAGTGACATTATTGACGGTTTTTGATTCATAATATATGTGCTCAACCGAGGCCTTTATTTTTGTATCCGGATAGGCATCGAGAGTGATGACTGCCTTCATATTAGGTGTAATTTTGCCGATATCGGTCTCATCCACCTGTGCGCGGACAATCAGCTGGTCGGATAATACCACCACGGCATCACTGGTGGTGACTGTCTGTCCGGGTTGAGTTTTCGCCACAATCACTTCTGCGTCAATAGGCGCTGGTAGCGGTATGGGTTTATAGGCCTCCTGCCAGTATTTTAAAGACTCTTCTCCTTTGCCTCTGGCTGCATCTAGTAATGCTGCTCTTTCCGTGGAACTCATCCAGGCCAGGATTTGCCCGGTCGTAACCTTATTGCCTTCCTGGACTAAAATCTTTTCAATTCTGCCGTTCACCGGAGGTTTTACTTCCAGCCGGTTTTTGGGCAGGACTGTCCCGGTGCAGGAGATAAAGGTTCTGATACTGCCGATAGTCGGGGCAATCTCTTTTACCATTCCTTGAGAGGACTTCCCAAGTTTTAGCCGGCTTATTACCACGCCAGCAATCACTAAAATGACCAGAAGAATAAAAAATAATTTTAATTTATTTTTGCGCATATTCTAATGTCTCTCCTTTCGCCTGAATCCACTTTGCCTCAGCCAATAAGGCATTAGCTTGGGCATTCAGAAAAGCTTTTTTGGCGCTGACCAAATCATTCTCAATAATAATCCAATTATCAAAAGTAATAAAACCCGTGGAATACTGCGCCTCGGCGATCTTTGAGCGCTCCTGACTAGCATTCAGGACCTTGGCCTGTACTTCCACAGTTTCCAGAGCATCCTGTAAGGCCACCCAGTACTGTTCGAGAGCGACAATAACTGCGTCTCTAGCGCTTCTTTCATCAGCTGCTAATTGATTGTAGGTAGCCTGGGCTTTAGATACTTGGGCCAACCTCAAGCCCCCTTCAAATATCGGCATAGTCACACTCAATCCTAAATTCCAATTGTCATTTTGCGGCGGCCAGTGGGAACTCTTTTTATTAGCTCCGGCTTCACCGGAAAGCGCTGGCGCAAATTCAGCATAGGCGGATTTAATATCAAAAGCCGCGGCATTTCTCTTCGCCAAAGCCTGCAACAAAGAAGGGTGATTTCTTGCCAGTGCTTCCAAATCTGGCTTATCGGCAGCCGCATCGCGCACCGTAAAATCTCCCTTGACCGACATCGGCTTAAATTCCTGGCGGCCCATTTCTTTGGTCAGCTGCCGCTGCGCCAAGCCAATGTCTCTTTTTGCCTGCGCCAGTTCAAAACTTGCCTGGTCAAGATTTGCTTCTGCAGTCAACAAAGCGCCTTTGTGTTCCAGGCCGGATTCATAACACAGGGTGATTAATTCCAAACTGTCTCTTCTGATTTTGGTAATTTCTTCTGCTACGCGGATTAATTCCTGCGTCTTTAACAAATTAATAAATGCCGTGCGCAAATTCAGCCTGACCTCGGTGGAAGTAAAGCGGTAATTCTGTTCGCTCGCTTTGATATTTTCTGCCGCGGTTTTCACCTTATTTATGGTCTTGAAGCCGTCAAAGATAAGCTGCGTGCCGGTAACTCCGTAGGTGTAACTATCAGTGGTCGTCTTTGTAGTTGCGCCGGTAGTGGAACTGGTAGTGCTGGTACCTGCTGTGGAGGCACCCAGATTACTGTCAATTTGCGGATATAGGCTGCTGGCAGTGATGAGTTTGCTTGCTTTTTGCTGGTTGACGCTTTCTTCTGCAGAAATCAAATCCGGATGGTTTTTCTTTGCCTCTATAATACAATCTTTCCAAGTCAAAACTTCCTCAGCTTTAGCCTGTGCCAGAAGAAAACAGAAAAATAATAAAATAATAGAAATAGGCTTAATCATGGATTAGGTAACTCCTTCAACGGGCAGGACAAAAGCCTTAATGCCCTCTTTGCCTAATTTTTTTCTCAGCCCTCTTACGCAGGTAAGTATTTCCTGGGCCTGTTTTTCCTCGCAGGCCACATAGAGGATACTATTTCTTCCTGGCCAGATGTCGTTTCCTAAATGTGTGCCTGAGGTTGCGCCCTTACCAAAAGCCGACATAATCTTGGTGTAATTCTCTACACCACAATTTTCTAAAACTTCGGTTACTTCTGCATCTATGGCTTCGTTATAGGCAATCATCACCATTTTCATCATCTAAAAACCCTCCGCTTATTGTGCTTTTCGGTGGAATACCGCATACAGCGTTGGCACAAAGAGCATGGTAATTAAGGTAGAGACCAGTAATCCGCCGAACATAGTGATACCTAAAGGCCGCCAGGTCTCTGAACCCACACCAGTAGATATAGCTAAAGGTAACAATCCCACCAGGGTGGTGATGGTAGTCATCAAGACCGGCCTTAACCTGTCCTTACCGGCATTAGTCACTGCTTCATACATAGTCTGCCCCCGGCCGCGCAGGATAATGATATAGCTGATTAAGACAATGGCATTGTTGACCACAATTCCCATGAGCATAATCGCGCCTAAATAACTGACAATATTTAAGGAGGTATGGGTAAAAAGAAACCCTAAGATCACCCCAATAAAAGTAAAAGGCATGGCAAACATAATAATAAATGGATCCAGCAATGACTCAAACTGGCCAGCCATAATCATATATACCAGGCATATGCCTAACATTAATAAAAGCGTCAGGTCACGGAAGGCCTTTTTCTGCTCTTCTGCCTCTCCACCGATATTTACCATCACATCCGCAGGCAAGACCATCTTTTGGATTTCTTTGCGGATATCCTCAACCACCTTTCCCGATGAACGTTTATAGGTATTACCTTCTACCCGCACTACCCGCTCGCGGTTCTGACGCTCAATCGCCAAAGGCCCGAAGGCCTCATAAATGCGGGCGATATTGGCAAGCTTCACCTGGGTTTGCGTAAGCGGCGAGACAATGGATAAATTCTCAATGTCCTCTATTTTTTGCCGCGAGGACTCTTCTAATCTGACATAGATATCATAGGTCTCTCCCTTTTCCCGATACTTGGTCGCGGTTGAGCCCTGAATATAGGCCTTCAGGCTGCTGGCAATAATATTCATATTCAGGCCCAGGCTGGCGGCTTTCTCTCGGTTGATTTCTATCTTTAATTCCGGACGGCGTAACTCCCGAGAAGCTGAGACATCAACCGCACCGGGAATTTTCTCCATAACCTCTTTTATTTTTTGGGCAATTTTATCCGTCTCTGTAAAGTCATGGCCAATGATTTCTATTTGCACTGCCTTGCCGCCCATGCCGGTAATCATCCGGCCAATAGGATTGCCGGTGGAGACATCTATTTTCAAGACCCCGGGGATTTGTTTTATCTTCTGGCGTAACACCTGGGCCACTTCCCAAACCGAACGCTTTCTCTCGGTCTTGACCACCAGCTTTGCTCCGGCGGTAATAATATTCGTGCCGGAAACCTGGCCCATACCCCGGCCTTGACCAGGAACTTCGCCAGTGCGGCTATAATAAAACTGGGCTTCAGGGACATCCGTTTTAATCATTCCCTCTATCCTTTTGGCAACTTTATCGCTCTCTTCAAGGCGAGTTCCTAAAGCTAGCTCAATGGTCAAGCGCACATCTCCGGTATCTTCCTCAGGGGCAAACTCGTTCTCCACCAAAGGCAACAAGAGCAAGGTGGCAAAAAATGCCACCGTAAATCCAATGAGGACTAATTTTTTATGGCGCAAACAAAAACCCAAGGTGCGGCTATAGAATGCCTCCCAGGATTTAAACATATTTTCCGAAAAGGTATAAAACCGGGCAAACCACTTTGCGCTTTTCTCAGGGATATAGGTAGTCTTCATCCACTGAGAACAAAGCATCGGACTAAAGGTAGCGGCGGTAAATAATGAACCTAAAAGTGTGACGGTGACGATGACCGCCAGCTCGCCGAAGAAGATACCGATGACACCGGGGATAAAGAGCATGGGCAAGAAGACCACGACCGTGGTGAAGGTGGAGGCGGAAATGGCTAAAAACATCTCCTGGGTCCCAAAAATCGCTGCCTCTGTCGGGCGGTTGCCTCTTTCCAGTTTACGATAGACGTTATCCACCACCACAATGGCATTATCCACCACCATACCTGCGGCAATGGCCAAAGAAGAAAGGCTGATGGTATTGATGGTGCGGCCGCTTAAGAAAATATAGATAAAGGAAATAAGTAGCGAAAAAGGAATAGTCAGGGCGATAATTAAACTGGGCAAAAATTGCCTTAAGAAAAACCAGACTACAAATATTACCAACACAATTCCTAAATATACCGAAGATTTAAGAGAATTGAGGGAATCAATAATGTCTTGCGAGGTATCGAAAATGGCAAACATCTTCACATCGGAAGGCAAAATCTTTTCCAGCTCTTTCAGCTTTTTCTTTACCCGCTGGGCCACCTCAACGGTGTTGGTGTCGGCCTGTTTCTGAATCATCAGCATTAACCCGCGGTTGGCATTGATACGCACATTCAAGGTTATCTCTTTAAAACTATCCTCAATCCTTGCTACATCCTTGAGATAGACAAATTTTCCATCCCGCTTGCCCAGAATAAGCGTATTAATTTCCTCGGGGGAAGCAAATTCACCGGGCAGGCGGATAAGGTAATCGGTTAATCCGCTTTTTAATTTTCCTAAAGGCTGGGCGATATTTTCCTGACTTAAGGTATTCTGGATATCGAGTATGGAAAACCCGTATCCTTCCAGGCGCTGCCTGTCCAACCAGATATTAATCTGGCGCTCCAGGCCTCCAAAAAGCTGCACCGTGCCCACGCCTGGCAACTGCCGTAAAGCATCACCTACCCTTTTATCAATCAAATCATAGAGCTCGGTATACGAACGTTGGGCAGTGACACCCAAAAAGAGGATGGGAATGCTGGCAGTATTAAATTTAAAAATAAAGGGGTTATCCATTTCATCAGGAATATCCGGCAACAGGCGTTTGGCCAATTCAATACGGTCGCGCACATCATTTGAGGCAGCATCTAAATTAGTTCCCCAGATAAATTTCAGCGAAATTAAGGAAGTGCCTTCTGAAGATTGCGAGGTTATTTTTTCCAGGCCCGGGGCAGTAGCCAACTGGTTCTCTAAAGGTTCAGTGACCTTGGTCTCTACATCTTCGGGGCTGGCACCCGGATAGGCGGAAATCACGCTGATCACCGGCGGCTCAATCTTAGGCATGCTATCAATGCCGATACGGGTGAGACTATACATGGCAATAATAATAATGGAAGAGAAGATCATTAAGTTGGTAACCGGTTTTCTTACCCCGAATTCGGGTAGTCTCATTGAGTATCTCCTTCGCTATTACCTATTTCCACCACAACTGGCGCATTATCATAGAGCCGCTGCTGCCCAACAATAACCACTAAATCTCTCTCTTTTATACCTTCACGCACTTCGTAGTAAGGTCCGGAATGTATGCCCAGGGTTATTTTTTTCATTACTGCTTTATTATCTTGAATTAAATAAACATAAGTGTCTGGTTCCTTACCCAGAATCGCTTCCTTAAGGATTACCGTAACAGAAGGATGTTTCTCAATAATTAAAGAAACTCTGGCGAACATCCCGGATTTTAAACGCTGCTCGGGGTTATCCAAAGTAATTTCTATAGGCGCAGCACGATTCTCCAGGCTAACCACTGGACTGATCTTGGTCACCTTGCCGATAAATGTTTCTTGGGGATAGGCATCAACCATAATTTTTGCCTCCTGCCCCAAAGAAACCTTAGGGATATATTTCTCAGGGATGTCTAAGCCTATCTTCACTTTAGCTATATCCACTACCAAAGCTATGGGTGTCTGCGCGTTCACATTCTGGCCGATATCCACATAAACCCTACCAATTATGCCTTTCAAAGGACTCTCTACCGGAGCCTTTTCAAACTTTAAGCCCACCTCATCGCGGTCAATATAGGCAAGGGTTTCGCCTTTATTTATCCTCTCGCCGTCAACTTTTACTTTTTGCGTAATCTTTCCGCTGACCTTAGGATAGACGATTACCTCATCCTGGGCCTTGATATTACCCACGTATTCTAAGACCTCATTCAGTTCCCTGAGTTCAACCCTGGAAACCTTCACTGGAATTGCCTCCTGAACTTCTTTTTTTTCTACTTTTTTCACCTGACAACCCGCGATTAATAAAACAGTGGATATAAAAATCAATGCGACGGACGACGGACGACGGACGACGGACGACTTCATTATAGACCTCCTGTGGCTTTATCGAAGCTTGCCTTGGCTAAGACATAATCGTAAGTTGCTTCTTTCTGGTTAAATAAAGAAACTGCGTAGCCCAACGCAGCATCGCTTAAATCTAAAGAACTTACTATACCAACTTTGTATTTTGCTTGTGTCACCGAAAGTGTATCATTGTATAAATTAACCTCAGCCTGGGTAGATTTTATTTTCGCCAGGGCATTTTTTAAATCTAAATAAGCATTCTTTAGTTCTAAGGCAATATCTTTAATCGTTTTTTCTTTGGTCAGCTGTGTCTCTTTTAAATCTACGATTGCCTGTTCTACTTTGGCTTTAGTTGCCCAGCCGTCAAATACCGGCCAGGAAAAAGTCAGACCAATAACATTATAATCATTCCAGCCCCTGGTGGTAGTAGCAGCGGTATGCGAACGGCTGTAATAATCCCAAGAGGCATAAATACTTGGTCGATTATCGGCTTTGGCAATTTCAATTGCCTTTTTATCTACCTTTTCTTGAGTCTCATATTGCCTTATTTCTGGTCGCGTTTTCATCGCCTTTAAAAACGCCTCATCATAGGCGAGTTCTTTAGTTTCATAGCTAAATTCTCCGCTGGGTTTTATATGTACTGCCTCATCTAAATATAATAAATTTCTTAAAAGAGATAGGCTTGATTCAATCTGATTTAAAGATGACTCGTAAGCCTGCTGAACCGCGGATAAGGATTCTTTAATTTTTAATATATCCAACTCTGAGACCTGACCATTGGCGTAACGCGCCTGTTGTGTCTTGAGATGCTCTTGCGTATTCTCTAATATACCTTTATTTAAATTAACGAATTCATTAGCCAAAAGCAAAGTATAAAATGCCTTTTTTACATTTAAGACCGCTTCTAATTTTGTCTTGTCTAATAGGCTTTTAGTCACCTCAAAATTATCTTGTTTCTGCTTTATGGTATTGATAATCTTGCCGCCTTTATATAGGTATTGCTTTAAGGTGGTCTGGGTGGTAGATTGGGTTAAGTCTTTAGCATAAAGCCCGCCGGTATCTGTCCAGCTGCCGGTAAAACTTACAGTAGGAAAAAGACTAGCTTCGGCCTCCACAATCTTTTCTTTTGCCTTTTTGATCTCTTCGCTCTTAAGTAAAATATCCCGGTTCTCCCGAAGAGCAACAGCTATCGCCTCATCTAAACTCAAAGAAATCTCCTCTGCCCTAAGAACAAAGGGAAAGATAGAAATAAATATAGCGATAAACAAAAAACCCCTTTTCATAATTGACCGGCCTCTTTTTCTTTTGCGGATAATATGTCTTTTATCTGCATCAGAATGCGCAGATATTCGCGACGGTCTGCTTCAGAAATCTTGCCAAATATCCTAATCACCATCTGGCATCTTTGCTGGTTAATTCTTTTTACCAAATCTATGCCTTGGAAGGTAAGCTCTATCTTGATTATCCGCCTGTCTTGAGCCTGGTAAGCCCTGACCACATAACCATCCCTGACTAATCTCTCCACGATACCGGTCATTGCCGCAGTGGTCACATTCATAAAATGCGCCAGGGCGGTCATCTTAGATTCGCCTTCGCGCTGCAAAAATTCCAAAAGCAAAAACTGGGGCAGGGTAATCTTACCTTTATATAACTCATTTACCAGACGCCGGCCAAACTCCCTCATAATCACCGGCATAACCTCATTCATTTTTCTGGCAAAATCAGATAGGGAAAGCCCAGGCATATTTAACTCCCTTAATATTTAAGTATATTAACTATCAACATAATTAAGTATATTACATAAAGCGGGGGTTGTCAAGAGAAATCGGTGGTAGGAATGGAGCTAACCAGTAAGAACTATAACTGCGGTGGCCAGGATTAGAATAATCACTACCCAGCCCATAATGCGGGTATTGCGCAGCTCCTTCTTTAGCGAGATAGGCTCTATCCTCCAGTTGATCTTGGCATAGAACCTGCGCTGTATCTCTATCGCCAGTTCGGGCTTAAAGATAAAGAAAGAGCCAATAGATAAACCAACGATAGAAAATAATATTAAAATTAAATACAATAGAGTCATTTTTTCTTAAAAGTCCTTAATTTATCCCGGTATATTTGCTTTCTCTCCCTTAATAATCTGGAGATATCTTTTTGTCTTCGGGTAACTCTTTCTTGCCGCATTATCTAAACTGCTCCTTCACTTTGGAAAACAAATATAACCATAGACCCAGTTTCCCGATTGAGATGGAAACAGTTTCTACTTTAGCATGGAAACAGTTAAGAATTATTTTACTGCGAAATGGCGTAGTGCGCAATTATTATATTGCGATTACATTATTATATTTAGCGGGTGGCTTGGATTGGTTTATAGGGTTCTGATGAGGTTGGCGAGGAATTTGGATTCGGTCTCTACCATCTGCAGGTTATGCTCTAAAATGTAGATTAAAGAGGGGGTCTTTTTATCTTTTAAGGAACCAACCATCTCCTTTAAGCCTTTGGCGAGTTTCCCTAAGACAAACATCCGTGCCCGCAATCTGCGCTTGGCAATCGCCGGTTTTATATACTGGAGAAAATAAAGACTTAAATCTAAGCTAAACTGCGGTCGCTTAAAATTAAGCAGGCTTTGTTTAAGTAACCCTTTAAAGTGGCTTTCGCCTTTACTAGTTAATGCATAGACCAAGCGTTGTGGACGCCTGCTAGTTTTAGTAATGCGCTTAGTTACTAAACCTTTTTTCTCTAATATTCTTAAGGGATAATATATGGACTTTAAATCTACGCCGGCAAACAAAGAGAGAATCTCTTTAATCTTCTTTTTTATCTCGTAGCCGTGCTTGGGGCCTTCTTTAAGTAACCCTAATAATAATAGTTCATGCTCAATCATCCCACCACGCCCATTTTTCTAAATTTTTTGTATCTTAACTTCAATAGACTTTCTTTATTTAGCATTTTTAGTTCTTTTAAATTTCGATTGATCAGTTCTCTTAAACCCTCCGCGGTCTTTTGTGGGTCTAGATGTGCGCCACCTAATGGTTCAGGAACTATTTCATCAATGATACCCATCTTGAGTAAATCTTGGGCAGTAAGTTTTAAGACCTCGGCTGCCTCGGCCGCTTTGGAGCCACTCTTCCATAATATGGCGGCACAACCCTCGGGTGAAATCACGGAATAATAGGCATTTTCTAAGACACAAACTTTATCCGCAACGCCAATACCCAATGCTCCGCCTGAGCCACCTTCGCCAATGACTATAGCAATTATGGGCACAGCTAGGGAGATCATCTCTCTTAAATTAAAGGCAATTGCCTGGGCCTGGCCGCGCTCTTCTGCGCCTATACCTGGATAGGCACCGGGTGTATCAATAAATATAATTATCGGTAAATTAAACTTCTCCGCCAATTGCATCGCCCGAAGCGCCTTGCGGTAACCTTCAGGATGCGCACAGCCAAAGTTACGCTTCAGGTTCTCTTTGGTATCCCTACCTTTTTGATGTCCGATAACCACGAGTTTCTGATTATCTAATTTCGCGAAGCCACAAACTATGGCTTTATCATCAGCAAAACTTCTGTCGCCGTGTATCTCTACAAAATAAGACATGAGCATGTTAATATAATCTAGGGTATAAGACCTTTGTGGATGTCGGGCAATCTGCACCCTTTGCCAGGCAGTTAAATTACCATAGGTATCTTTTTTGAGGTGTTCAAGTTTATCCTCCAGGCGCCTCACCTCAGAACTTAGATCAATCTTTTTATCCGAGATAAAATTCCTTAGCTCCTGAATTTTCTTCTCTAATTCTATAATCGGTTTTTCAAAATCGAGTCCGGCCATTTTAATGAGTGAGACAACTTATGGAGTCCAAAGGACGACACAAGTTGTAGTCCTTGACATCTACGATGTCAAGGACGTCTGCGAATTTAACCCCACTCTTTTGACAGGTTATGCTTTAATTGCCTGCCTTGTCAAAAGGGCGGGATAAGTTCGGCCATATAAGTTATGTCGCTAAAGCATAAGTAATAGCGAGCTCCCTGCCTGCGGCAGGCAGGCATAACTTATGGCCTCACTTAATCAACGATGGTTACTTCTGTACCTACAGGAACAATAGTGTATAATTCTTCAACATCAGGATTAGACATGCGCACGCAGCCTTGGGTAACTTGTTTGCCCAGGCTTTGGGGTTCAGTGGTGCCGTGTATTCCATAGCCGGCCAGTTCAAAACCCAACCAGCGGCTGCCTAGGATATTTTCCGGGCTACCTGCCGAGACAACTGCTCCTGCTTTAAACCAGGTGGGATTTGGGAGTTTATTAGCAATCTTAAAATTGCCCACGGGGGTGGAATTGTTTATACCGGTAGAGACAATATAGGTTTTGATGATCTCCTCGTCAGTCTTTAAAATAAGCGTATTCTGGGATTTATCTATAAGTATGCTAAAAGCTGCTGTCCATACCTTAATCTTTCTGCCAGGCAAAATCTTATCATCGGATATAGCGTTACTTTTTTTAATTAACTCTACTGTGGTCCTGAATTCTTTGGCAATTTTAGTCAGGGTATCGCCTGGTTTTATCTGGTAAAGTATGCACTTCGCAGTGATGGTGGGAGAAAATAATAATTTTATATTTATATCCTCGCTTTTCTTTTGCCAACTCATAATCTCAGCTGAATTAGGGAATTCGCTAATTAGCCTTTGATAGATCATTTTGGCGCCCAAGAGATCTCCTTTGGTCTCAAGGTCTTTGGCCTGATTAAGCAAACTCGACACAGAGCCAACATTGCCTTTCCTCATGGTTAAAAGCATATTGCCTTTTTTAGTATTTAAGAACACAGAAACGAGTAACCCGATTAAAAAACACCCAGCGATGATTAACCACAACTTTTTATTCACTTAACTTTCCTCCTATCTTGCTAACAAAGCAATGATTACTCCCAGTAAAAATCCTACAATGACCTCAACAGGAGTATGGCCGATAAGTTCGCGCAAGCGGTTTTCTTGAATTCTGCCCTGCCAGTAGATATCATCCATCAGCTTGTTTAATATCCGGGCTTGCCTACCCGTTGCCCGGCGCACACCCTGGGCATCAAACATCACTACAATCGCAAATGAGACAGCCAAGGCAAAATGCACACTGTTAAAACCATATTCCAGGCCAATGGCAGTGGCTAAACAAGAGGCGCCTGTAGCGTGGGCTGAAGGCATACCCCCGGTGCCCACGAACCAGCGAAAATCAAATCTCCTCTGACGTATAACTCCCGTGATTACCTTGATAGTTTGCGCGATTACCCAGGCAGAAAGGGCAGTCATCAGGATTTTATTCTTAATTAATTGGGCAATCATCTCTCAGGTACCACTTCTATTTTAACCTTGGCAGGATAAGTGGGCTGGCCATCTTTGATCAAAAAACCACGGTTACCTTCGATAATTTTTTCATACTTGGCTTTCTCTTCTATTTTTACGCTTACCTTGCGCATCTGTCTTTTTAATTCTCTAATTGCCTTTTTAAGTTCTGCGATGGAGCTAAGCCGGACCTCGAGATTATCTTTTTCTTGGGTGACCTGGGTGAGTTGAGTATTTAAGCTATCCTTTTCTTGTTTTAAGAAGGTATTTTCTTCTTTGAAGGTAACAAGTTGGGAATTCAGCTGTTCTAAGGCATTTTGGACTCCAGCGAAATCTGCATTAATCTTGGCTAGATTATTTTCATTCACCTTTAAACTTTCCTTAAGTCCGGCATTTTCCTGATTAAGTTGCTGCTGGAGTTCTTTCTCCTGCTCTAATTCCTGCGATAGGTTTTGTTTTTCATTCTCTAAGGCTGCTACCTGTTCTTTGATTTGATTTAATGCGCTCATTAAATCCAATTTTTCTTTTAAGGATGAAACATACTTAAAGGCGCTAAAAATAGTTATACCGATTAAAAGAGCCATCAAAATAACCCTATAATTTTTCATCAGCACTTTCTCCTTAAGTTTACATTATATAATAGTAGATATAAAAAGCAAGATTTTTTCTGTTAGATGCACTAGCAAGATAAAAATGTCCTATTTCTAGCAATTTAGAAATGTCCTATTTTTGGTTTTTTAAAGAGCGCCCGCAAAAACTTCTTCTTCCTTGTGCACCGGCCGTGAACCCGGAAGTTGAAAAC
>Ga0315294_10003835_pt1 | contig 16379 bp, 12 predicted proteins | sample YL17G13_40_MG_FD_203626 | JGI IMG/M metagenome (GOLD analysis project Ga0315294, IMG submission 203626) | Sediment microbial communities from Yellowstone Lake, YNP, Wyoming, USA - YL17G13_40 | ecosystem: Environmental > Aquatic > Freshwater > Lake > Sediment | place: USA: Wyoming | collected... | reverse complement strand
GCCGCGCGCGCGGCATCGGCGCCGCCCGCCCGCCCACCGCCCACCTCCCCACCCCCCCCCAGGTCGACCGTGCACGCGCAGGCCGAATTCGAAAAGGCGGTCTTCGCCAAGACGGCCCGCGTCAACGCGCGCGGCGAGGGTGAGAAGAGTTGTGGTTGGGGGATGTGGAGGGATTGAGAGCTACCGGGCGTCTCGGTGGCGTGTGTCGGACGGCACTCGATGCGGGGCGGCTGCGGCTGCGGTGGCGGCGGCCCGATCCAGACCCTTGCTCGACCCCCTCTTGCCCTCCCTCGCCCTCATCAGCCGAGGTCGCCATCATGGACGACTGCATCGTTGTCTTCAAGGTGCAGGAGTGGGGAGGGAGCGGTGCGGCGGTCGGGAGCGTCGAGGGCCGGGAACCGGAACCCCGACGCGAAACCCCACCCATGTTGCTCTGCCCCGCATCAGACTCTCGGCGACGTCACCTTTTACGCCGCGGCCGGCACGGACGAGAACGAGGTCGTGCTCGCCATGGTGCTGGCGGCCTTTTACGAATCGGTGTCGTTGCTGCTGCGGTGCGAGAGGGAAAAAAAAAGGCGTGGGAACGGCGCGCGCGCCGGCAGGCGCCCCTCCCGAGCCCCCACACCCCATCCCTCCCCTTCGCACAGCGGTTCCGTGGAAAAAAAGACCGTGCTCGAGAACCTGGACCTCGCCCTCTTGGCGATCGACGAAATTGTCGACCGCGGCCTCATTCTTGAGACCGACGCCGCGACCGTCGCCGCGCGCGCGTCCATGGCGGGCGCGGAAGGGGAGCTGCCCCTGGCGGAGCAGACGCTGTCCAAGGTGATGGCGAGCGCCAAGGAGCAGCTGGCGCGCAGCTTGCTCAAGTGACGCAATGGAAGAGCGAGAGTGAGGGGCGGGTGGGCGCTGTGTGTAGTGGCCGCCTGCCACACACTCTCTCGGTCGCCGTGCGCCCGGCGGTGCCTCTGCATTCGTTTCGCATCCCTGCGCCGGGGCAGCCCCTCCGCGCCCCCGTCGCATGCGGGCCGCCGCGCCGACGGCGCCGGCGGCGGCGCCCTGCCTCCGCCCGCCTCCCAGCGCCCGCGCCGCGCCGTGCCCTGGTGCATTGCACCATGGCGACACACCGAGGAATCACAGCGGACGCTCCGCCTGCCGCCCTTGCTCGCATGCCGCGGCCGCCGCGCGGCGCGGTCTCGACGCTTTCCAAGTCGGCCCCGACGCCTCGGAGCTGGTGAGAATGGTGGAGTAGGGCGGGGTCCGAGGCGGCAGTGCGGTCGCCGCCCGCCCTCACCGCGCCGCGGCCGACCCCCCTGGTCTCCTTTCCTCTCGCAGGGCGGCCGCCTCGTCCAGTGGTACCCCGGCCACATCGCCCGCGCCGAAAGGAGGCTCAAAGAAGCTCTGGCTCGCGTCGACGTCGTGCTCGAAGCGCGCGACGCGCGGTGCCCCGCCGCGTGCGCGCACCCCGCCGTCCCCGCCTGGACCGCGGGCAAGGCGCGCGTCCTCGTCCTCAACCGCGTGGACCAGGTGTCGGCCGCGGACCGGGCCGAGTGGGACGCCGCGTTCAGGGAAGCCGGCGCTGTCCCCATTTGGACCGACGGCCAGCGCGGCGTCGGCGCGGCCGAGCTCGCCGCCGCGTGCGCGGCCGCGGCCGCGACGGCCAACGCGGCCCGGGAGCGGCGCGGACTGACCCCACGCCCCGCGCGCGCGGTCGTCGTGGGGCTGCCCAACGTCGGGAAGAGCGCGCTCATCAACCGCCTCCTCGGCAAGGCCATCGCGCAGTCAGCCCCGCGCCCCGGCGTCACGCGCGACCTGCGCTGGTGCCGCATCGGGGGCGACCTGGACCTGCTGGACGCGCCGGGGGTCATGCCGCCGGCGCTGTCGGACCAGGCGGCGGCCGCGAAACTCGCGGCGTGCAACCTGATCGGCGAGGCCGCGTTCCTGCCCTCGGCCGTCGCCGCGTCCCTGGTCGAATCGTTGGCCGCGCTGCCTCGCGGCAAGAAACCGCTGGCCAAGCTGGCGGAGAGGCTGCGGGTCAAGGCGTGGACGACGGGCGACGATTTCGTCGCGGAAGCCGCGTCGGCCCTCTTCCAGGGCGACCTCGAACAAGCCGGCAACCGCGTGCTCAAAGACTATCGCAAAGGGTACCTGGGCGCGGTCGCGCTGGAGAGCGCGGCGGTGTGGGCGGCCAAGCAGAAGGGGGGGAAGGGCGGGTGGTGACGAGGGGCGGGCGGGACTGTTGTTGTTTCTTCAATCGATCGCTCGCTCGCCACTCACGCCACCGCCACTCCTCCCCCACTCCGCCCCCCACCGCTGCTGCTGCGCCGCTTCTCGCCCAGGGAGGACAGGCGCGCCCGGCGCCAGGCGGCGAGGTCGGCGGGGGGGGGGGCGGGGGGGGGGGCGTTTTCTTGGTGGAGGCGCGGCGGGCGCGGGGGAGCGGGCGCCCGGGGTTGCCTGCCGGGGGACGCGGGCGCCACCGGAGGGCACGCCACCGGCGGCGACGCCGACCGCGACACCGCGCGGCCGCCGTCTGACGGCTCGCTCCACGCCTCGCTCGACGGCGTCGCCGACGCCGTTGTCGCCGTTGTCGCAGTTGTCCCCGTCGTTGTGTCTCCGTGCCCTTCCTGGCTCTGCGCCTGCGCCCCGCGGGCGAGGGCGAGGCGCAGGGTGCGTACGAGCGCCACGCCGTCCTCGGCCGACGAACGGCCGCCCGACCACGGCGTGGTCGCGCTCGACGCCGGCGACAACGTCGACGACGTGTCAGTCACCTCACGCCACAGCACGCGGCGGGGAGGCGGCGAGGGCGAGGGGGCGACGCGGCGCGGCGGCGTGCGCAAGCGCGAGGGCGAGCGCGAGCGCGCAGCGGGGCGGCGCGACCTCCGGGGGACGCAGACCATGACCGGCGCGCGCCGGCGGACTGGAAGGCGGGCGAGGCGAGCGGGCGGGGCGAGCTCGGGCGGCGGCTGCGCGAGTGGCGCCGCCCCGCCTCCGCCTCCGGCCGCGGCCGCGGTCAGCAGCGCAGCCACGTCGCGCAATAAAGCCGCGTCATCGTCGTGTGGCGGGCAGGGCGGCAGCGGGGCGGCGGGTGCCGCAGGTCCGGGTGCCGGCCGCGCGGCGACCGTGCCACGCTCGACGCGCGAGCGCTCGGCGGCCCGCGCCGCGGTCGCCAGCGAGGGCGGCCCTGTCACGCGCCTGCCAAAAGCCAGAGCAGGAGGCAGCGCGGGCGCGGCACGCAGCTGGGGCGCCGTCGCGCGCGGCCGCCGCGCGGCCGGCTCGGCAGGCCAGGAGGCAGGCCACCCCGGCACCACGACAGGTGCCGGCGCGGGCGTCGCAGGCCGGCTCGTCTGCACGCCCGCCGGCCGGGCTGGCCTCGGCGTGGGCGTGGGCGGCGGCGCCGCGCGCGGCGGCAGCGGCTTGGCTGGCGGACTCTCAGTCTGCGCCCACCGACTAGAGTGCTCGAGCGTTGCGTCGACGCCGGTGTTGCACATGCGCACTAGAGGGGTCACAGACGCCCCTGGAGGCCCGCGCCCGGGCGACACAGGCGGCGGCCGCTGGCCCGCCGCGAGCGCGGCCAGCACGCCGCTCAGATACCGGGCCGCCTTGCGCCCGGGCGAGGGAGGGGTGCCTGGCTCGATGTGGGCGACGGCGGCGGCGGCAGCGGCGACCGACTGGAGAGTGGAGCGGTGGTCGGAGCGCGTGCGGGCGGCGCGCCCCCCGCTGCCTCCCCCCTCCATCCCCTCACCTCGGCCCCGCCCGCGTCCCCGCGCAGCGCGCGCCCCACCGCGTGCATGAGCGCTCGTGGAGGCGGCAGGGCGGCCGTCGGCGGCAGGCGCAGCGCGTCGGCGTCGGCGCGACGCGCGCCGGCGCCCGCGCTCGCCACGCGCGGGCCGCGGTCGGTGGGCGGCGTCGCCGGAGGGGATGGTGGGGGTGGGGGTGGTTGTGGCGACTCCATTATGCGGCGGGCGTCGGCGGTTCGCGGTGTGAGCGAGCGAGCGCGCTGGGGAGGCGGGCGGTCGCCGCGCGGGGGCGACCGTTGCCCGACCGCTCGCCCGCCCCCGCCGCCCTCGGACAATTGCTTGCGTCGCGGCAGCAGCGTGACAAGTGCAGCCCTTCTCTCTCCCCCCCCCCCTCGCTCTCTCTCTCTCTCAGCTTCCCTCGCCTCCGTCCGCCTCGCGCGCCCGCGCCAGTTCCGCCAGCAGCACGGCCTCCTCCGCGCGCTGCACCGCTTCCAGCGGTCCGCCCTGGGACGCCGGCGCGGCGGCCGCCACCGCGTCGGCCGCCGCGCGCAGCGTCGCGCGGCGGGGGGCGCCGCCCGCGATGGCGGCTTCCGCGGCCAGGGCGGCCAGTTTTAAAGAGGCAGGTTCGCTGGACGCCAGGTCGACCGGGATGGACCGGATCTAGAAGAGAGGAAGACGAGGGGTTGGCGAGGCGGCCCCGAACGGCGTTGGCGCGCCTTCCGGCCTCTGCTGCCCCGCTCAGATCCCCCCCTCCCCCCCTCTTTTGCACCTCGGGTCGGCGGGCCAGCATCGAGCGCGCCGCGCGGTCTTCAGGAAACACGAGCCGCGGCGGGCGGCCGACGGCGGGGCGCTGCTTGGGCGTGGGGGCGCGCACGTGCAGGCCGAGCCTGGGAGAAGGCGGGAGAGTTGGCGGCGGCGTGAGGAGCGGCGGGCGCGGCTCGGCCGCCCACCCGCGATCGGGGCCACCGCGCCCTCTCTCCCTCTCTCCCACCTCTCGGCCGCGGCCAGCCAGCGCGGCTCGGGCATGCCGCCCAGGCGCACGAGGCGGTGCACCGCCTGGGCGACGGTCAGGGACGACTTGAGCCGGCCCATGGCTGCGAGGGGGCGGGCGGGCGCGCGGAGAGGGCGGGTGAGAGTGCGCGGGAGCAGGCGGCCGCGGCGGCAGGGGCGGGCCGGGCTCCGGGCCGCGGCGGTGTGCGCACGGCGTGACGCTCACGCCGCTCCCCGCTACCTCTCCCCTCGTCTTGTCCCGGGGCTTTGACGCCCCGTGTTTTTGCACACGCCCCTCTGTGCCGGCGTGTGGTGCGCGTGCGGGGCTCCCGGCCGCCGCCGTCGTGCGGTCTATTGGACAACCCCTCCGGGCAACCAGCTTGCCGACGTGCTGTGATCTTAGACTCAGGGGGGTCGCGGGCGGCGGCGCCGCCCGCGGCGCCGCCCGTTGCGCCTCCACCGCCCCGCCTGACATTTGGTGGGAGCTTTGGCGGCCATGGCGACTTGGGCGGGCGAGGGGCGAGAGCGGGTGTGAGCGCTGCCGGCGGCGCCACTCTCTCTCTCGCCCCTCTCTACACCCCAAATCAGCAGCACGCCCCCTCCCACCCCCACCCTCACGGCGTCGGGTCGTCATCCTCGTCCACCTCGGCATCCCCCGCGTGCCCGCGCCACGACCGCACCCGGTCCTCGGCGCTCTGCAGCTGCACGGGGGCCGAGGAGCGAGGGGGGGTGCGGGCGGCGCGGGACGCTTCGACGGCCGTGAGCGCCATGTAGAGGCGGGGGACGCCGGCCGCGCCGACCGCGGCGGCGGTCTCCGCGCCGCCCCCGCCGCCGTACGCCTGCCCCCCCGGCGCGCACTCGGGCCCCGGCGCGGTCGAGGTCGGCGTGCGCACGGGCGCGCACGGCGCGCCGGAGCCGCCCGCCTCTTCGATTTGGGTGCCGCCGGTCCACCCGTTGAACGAGTCGATGAGGACCGCGTCGACGCCCGCCGCCGCGGCCGCCCGCCAGCCGCGCACGTACCTCGCCCCTCCTTGCCGGGCCCGCACGCGGGCCCGGTCCCAGGGGCGGGTGGCCGTCGCGTCGGCGCCCGGAGAGACGGTCGCCACCAGGGCCACCCCGCGCGCCGCCGTCGCCGCCCGCATCCCCGCCCACTGTTGCGGGCGCGCCCCCCACGGCACGCCGACGGCCGGCTCGGGGTCGTCGTCCGCGGGCGGCGTCGCGCCGCCGTCAAACCCGCACGCGGCGAGCGCGTCGCCGTCGCCGCTCCCGGCCCAGTCGGCCATCCAGGCGCCGGACAAGGGGTTTGAAGGAGTGCGCACGCTGTGCGCCGACCCAGGCGTGAGCAGGAAGCGCCAGTGGCGGCAGGGGACGGACGCGGCGCCGCGCACGAGAAAGACGGGGGGAGGCGTCGTCGCTCCTCCGCGCGCCGCCCTTGCCTGCTCCACGCAGTGCAAAAAGTCGTCGCGCACCGTGCGCGCGGTGCGGCCGGGGTAGGGGCGGGAGAGGAAGCCGACGGCGAGGCCGGCGGCGGTCGCCGCGGTCGTTGAAACCCTCAGCGCCGTCCCATTGGTCGCGTCCCGGACCGGCACCGTCTCCATCAGGCCGCCCACCGTGCGCAGGGTGGGGGCGCGGCAGGGGATGAGGACGCCGTTGACGCCCGCCGCTGCGAGCGACCGCATTCGGGTCGCGGCCGCCGAGGGGTCTGCGGACGAATAGGGACCCGCCAGCGGGCGAAAGGCGGACGCCAGGGCGCGCGGCGGGTCGACCAGGGGCGGGAGGGGCGGGGTGGCTGGAAGAAAGCGAGGCGGGGTCGGCGCGGGGCGCCGCTCCAGCCGCGACGCCCACCCCTCCCTCTCTCGTATCTCCTCTCCTCGCACCCAGCCACGCCTCCCGGTCCTCCTTGGTCGCCGGCTCCGCGTCCGCCGCGCGCCCCCAGTCGCCCCAGTGGCCGTCGACGGCGGGCGTGGCGAAGCTAATGAGGGTATCGAGGTTTGGTGGGGGCAAGCGTTGGTCGCGCCGCGGCCGGCGCTGGCCGCGCCGCCGCCTTGGCGCGCGCCGCGCATGCCGCGCGCCCGCGTCGCCCTCCCCTCCACTCCCCAAACGCCCTCCCGCCGCCGACGCGCCCCACGCACCCGACGTGGTAGACGGCCATGACCCGGGGCAGGCGCGGGCGCGACCGCGGCGCGCGGGCGCGCGGGCGAGCAGCCGAGGCGAGCGCCGCGGCCGCCAGGAGCAGGGCCAGCCGGCGCAGGCCGTGCCGTCGCCGCGCGGGCGGCGGCGCCATGGCGGCAGAGTGTGGCGGGGAGAGAGGCAAGAGCTACATGGCGGCGTCGCCCTCCCTCCCTCCTCTGTCGACTTTTTCAAAGTGCGCCAAGTACTCGACGTTGCCCTTGGACGCGCCCCGCAGCGGAGACTCGATGGGACCGCCGCGCAGCGCAAAGCCGGCGGCTTGCACGCCCGCGACGACGGCGTCGACGACCTCCGCGCGGACCGCCGCGTCGCGCACCACACCGCCCGCCCCCACCTGCCCCCGCCCGGCCTCGAACTGGGGCTTGATGAGGACGACCAGGTCGGCGGCCGGGGAGAGCAGGGCGGAGATGGCGGGCAGGATCTTTGGAGGGCGGGCGAGTGCGTGGGGGTCGGCCGCCGCGTTCCCTCCCTCACCCCCCCCCACCCCCCCACCCCCACCCACCTTGAGCACGGAGATGAAAGAGACGTCCAGCGTGGCCAATCCATAGACGCCGGGCGCGCCCCGGGCGACCAGGCCCGCGCGCGTGACGCGCCGCGCGTTTGTCCGCTCGACCACCACCACCCGCGGGTCGACCCGCACCCGCTCCGCCACTTGGCCGTACCCGACGTCGATCCCGGTCACGTGCGCGGCGCCGCGTTGCAGGAGGCAGTCGGCGAAGCCGCCGGTGGAGAGGCCGCAGTCGACCGCGGCGACGCCGGACACGGGGACGGCGAACGCGGTCAGCGCGGCGTCCAGCTTGTGGCCCGCGCGGCACACGTACTTGTCTTCAGTCGCCCGCACGTCGACGACGGCGCCGGGCTTGACGGGCGCCCCCGCTTTCGTCGCTTTCTCGCCGTCGACGTAGACCAGCCCCCGCGCGATCCACGCCTGCACCACGTTGCGCGACGTGCCGGGGGGGGCGACATCTAACGCGACGTCGTCCAGGCGGCGGCGGGCGGGCGGAAGGCGGGGCGGCGGGCCGGGGGCGGCCGCGGCGGCGCATGCCGGCCGCGGCGCGCGGCCGGGCGCGCGCCCCAGGCTCGCGGCGCGGCCCAGGCGGGCGGCGGCGCCGCGCATGGCGTGGCGCCCGCCGGCGGGCGGGCGGCAACGCCGCCGAGAGTGCGGCGGCGACGCTGGCCGCGGCGCTCGGTTTCCCCTCTGCAGTGCAACAACAAAACGCGCCTCGTCGCCGCGCCAACGCCAGCGCGTCAGACACGGCGGGCGGGCACACGGTCGTGTAAAACCCTCGTCATTGCCGCCGCCTCCCCCACTCCTTCCACCACTGCCCCACGTACGCCGCCCCGCTCGCCGCCGTCGTCCCCGCGGTGGCGACGGCCAACCCCACAACAGCCCCCTCGGGCGGCCACCCCGCGGCCGGCCCGCCCAGCGCCGCGGCCAGGGTCGCAAACTGGAGCACGGTGTTGGCCTTGGAGATGGAGAGGGGGCGGATGGGGGGTGGAGGGGGGACGGTGGCGGCGCGGGTCGGCGTCGCCGCGTCGCCCGCGTCGGCGGCCTCGAGTCCAGCGCCGTCGCCCTGGGCGTCGCCATCGGTCCCCTCCTCCACCAGCCGAAAGAATTCGGGCCCACCCGGCCACGCCCACCCGCACGCCGCCGCGCGCGCGCCGACCGCGCCCGCGACGAGGGTCGCGTCCCGGCCCACCACCGCGGCAGCCAACCACTCCGGCACCAGGCCTGCCGACGCGGCGCCGGCGACGGCGGCGCAGGTGAAAGCCTTGTCGGCCAAGGGGTCGAGGTAGGAGCCGAGAGGGGTGCCGCTTCCCCCTCCTTGTCGCCGCGCCAGCCACCCATCCACCCAGTCGCTGACGCCGGCGGCCGCGACGAGGGCGAGCGCGGGGCCGGGGTGGGCGCCGGAGGCGATCAGCGCGTACGCGGCGGGCGCCGCGGCGAGGCGGGCGGCCGACACCGCGTTGGCCGCGGTGGCGACATTGGCCCTCGTCCAGCCGGTGGCGGCCCAGGTGGTGGCGAGAGGAGGGGTGGAGGGTTTAGGAGGTGGGGGCGAGGGCTTGGTCGGCTGCTCCACCGCTGCCGCCGCAAATGGGCGCGGCGACCAGCAGAAGGTCGCTGGCGCCAGCGTGCACGCAATGGGCCGCGATTCCGCGGCCAGCGCCACACCCCGATGCGCCCGCGCCGCGGCAGCCGCAGCGGCGCGGCCCGCCAGGCCCGCGGCGGCCGACCGCGCCATGCGGCAAGGCGCCGGCGAGGGGAGGAGAGTGGATGGAACGAGGGAGAGTGACTGTCAGCTACAGCGCACGCCGCCCCCCCGCGCGCGGCCCGCGCGGCACGCCAGCCGCGCCCCACTCGCCGCCCACGATCCCGCGACACGCCCTCGCTTTGGCGTCCGCGATGGCGCCCCAGCCGAGCGCGCGCAGGGCGGCGTCGAAATAGGGCGGCAGCGGCGCGCGCGCGGATGCGCCGCCGCGCCCCGGCCGCCGCACGGCCAACGACCAGCAGTGCAGGAGCAACGCGCCGTCGGGGCGCGGGTGGCCCGCGCCCGCCATCGCGGCGTCCAAAGCGCGCGACGGGGGCGCCCGCGTCGCCCCATACCGGTCGTCCCCCGCGGCCGGCGCGCCGAGCGTCCCCGCCGCCACCTTGCGCAGCTGGTGCTTGCGCCCGGTGACGGGCGTCATGGAGAGCAGGGCGTAGGGGGGGCGGTGGGCCAGGACGCGCCAGCGCGTGACGGCGCGCTGGTGGAAAGAGACAGGGGTGGATTTGATTGGTTTGCTCCCTGTCCCCGCCTGGCCCCCCCCCCCCCCCTCGCTCCTCTCACCGGTGGCGCCGGAGGCGGCGGTGCCGACCCCGCCGCCGCGCGCGCGGCGGCCAGGTGCTTTTTGGCGGCGCCGCCCGCGGTCGGCGTGAGAGGGAGCGGCCCGTCGGCCACGCCCGCGGCGCCCGGGCGCAAGATCAGGGCGCGGGTCGTGTCCACGAGGGCGAGGTAGACTTTGGTGATCGATGCAGAGGCGGGCGGCGCCGCGGCGCCTGGCTCTGCCGCCGCCGCCGCCGCGGGCGCCGCCAACGCTTCCGCCAGCCACGCCGCGGCCCCCGCCCCGTTGGCCACCGCGACGCAGCCCGACACGCCAGCATCGAGGCGGTGCACGAGGCGCGCGTCGGGGCCGAGGCCGGCGACGGCCGCTGCGTCGAGCGTGGCGGCCGACGCCGCGCCGCCTGGCTGGGAGTGCACGCCCGCCGGCTTGGCCACGATCCACAGGTCGGGCGTGGTGACCAGAGTCAGACCCGGCAGCGCCTTGGCCAGGCCGAGCGTAGCGCGCGAGGGAGGCTGCTTCCCCGGCTCCAGCCTCGCTCCCTCGAGCGCCGACGCGGGCACCGCCAGGGACGCCCCCGGCGGCAGTCTCGCCCCGGCCGCCACGCGGGCCACTCGGTCGCCGTCCAGGACGACGCGCACGGCGCGGCGGCGGAAGAGGGCTGCGATGGAGGCGGCGGGGAGCGAGCCGCGGGCGCGCAGCCAGGCGGCGGCGGTTGGGGGAGCGCGGTCGGCGGGCACCGCTGGCGTCGCTTGTGCAAGTGCAGGGTGTAGCGCGCCCCTCTTCCCGGCCGCGGCCGCGGCCGCGGCCGCGGCCGCGAAGCGGCGCATCCCCTCCGACTGTGGAGACCAGCGCCACCCGCGACAGACCCTCCCAGCCCGCCTCCATGCAGGCCCTCCGCTCCGCCGCCTCCCTGGCGCCCACCTCCCGCCAGCCGGCGGCCGGCGCGCCCCGGCCCGTGGTGGGCGCGCGCCGTGTCGAGGCCCCCGCCCGCCGCGCTGCGCCGGCTGGCGGCCGCCGCGTGACCGCCATGGCGGCCAAGAGTGAGTGGTGGGAGGGGTGACAGGGCGGGAATGGGGCGGGAGGGAGGCGTGGCGCCCCCCGCGGCCCGGCCGTCGGCCGTCGCCCGCGCACCCCGCCCCCCACCGCGCGCATTCCCACCCCACCCCCCTTCCCTCAGTCACCGGCTACATCAAGCTGGCCCTGCCCGCGGGCAAGGCCAACCCGGCGCCCCCCGTCGGCCCCGCGCTCGGCGCCAAGGTGAGAGGAGGCGGGGTGGGGGGTGGTTGGGGCGTGCGGGGGCCTCGGTGCGTCCGCATTGCGGTCCCGCGGATGTTGCGCGGGCCCCGGGTGGCGGTGGTGGCAGCGGCGACCGCCAGGGCGCGCCCGCGGCCGCGCCGCGGGCGGGCCGCCGGCCGACGAGCGCGGCCACGCGCGCGCACACACACACCCCTCCCCCCCCCCTCCCCCCGTCCCCAGGGCGTCAATATCATGGACTTCTGCAAGCAGTACAACGCGGCGACGCAGGACAAGGCCGGCACGATCATCCCCGTCGAGATCACGGTCTACGAAGACCGCTCCTTCACCTTCATCCTGAAAACGCCGCCCGCTTCGGTCCTCCTCACCAAGGCGGCCGGCATCGAAAAGGGGTCGGGCAACCCGAAGACGGAGAAGGTGGGCACCGTGACGCGCGCGCAGGTGCGCGAGATCGCGGAGATCAAGCTGCCCGACCTGAACGCGACGTCGGTCGAGCCCGCGATGCGCATCATTGAAGGGACGGCGGCCAACATGGGGATCGAGGTCGTCGAGGCGTGATGGACAGGGGGGGCGGGCTCTGTTTTTTGGGGGGTGGGTTGTGTGAGGGGGGCTCTTTGCGGCGGTTGGGGGCGGGTGCGGCTCTCTCTGTCCCTCTCTTGGCCCGCCCCTCTCTCGCGTGCGTCGGGGCGGCGGCGCTCAGTGGGTCCGCGGTCGCGCCAGCCGCGCGCCACTCTCGCTCCAGGTGCGCCCCCTTCTCCCCCCCGGATCCGCCCCCGCCGGCCCGGCGCCCGCACTTCCCTCTCCCGACGCCCGGCCCACGGGCGGCCGCGGCGCCGCGACCGCGGCGCGCGGCGCGCGCGGTCCGCGCCGGCGCGGGCGGCGCCCGCCGGCCTCCGCGTCGCCGGCGAGCGCACTCTCACGTCGGCGTGCCCGCGAGGCGGCGGCCGCCGCCGGCCGGCGCGGCCGCCACCGCGCGCGCGGCGCGGCGGCGGATTGAGGGCCCCCGCCCGCGCGCGCGCCTGGGCCGCCTCTCACGCCCCACCCACCTCACTCGCCCCCAGGCACGCACCAGAGAGCGCCCGAGGCGCGAGCAAAGAGAAAAAGAGAAAAGTAGCCGCGGCCCATAAAACACGCTCTCCCTCCAATGTCGTCGACCGCCGCCGCCTCCGCCTACTGGCGCGTGGCCGGCATGACCTACCTCAAGTACGCCGAGCTTGCGTCCGGCCACGTGCGGGCCGCGCTGAAGCCGGAGCCCAAAGCGGTCGCCAAAACGCGGGAAGCCGTCTATTTCCGCTCCTCCCAGTGGGCGGGGGGGAAGCCGGCGGAGCAGGTGGTGACCGATTTGACGGGGGAAGGGCCAAAATAAGAAAGAGGGGGCAGGGGGGTGGGCGCGTGCACGGTCGCTGCGGCGCGCCGCCCCCGCCCGCGCCCCGCTGTGACGAGGAACACGCGCCAGGAGACGGGAAAGAGGGAGAGGGAGAGGCCGTCCCTGCCGCTTCGCTCCCTCCCTCTACGCCTTTCCTCTTTGAGACTGCGGCCGCGCCCCCCACCCCGCGCGGCACGCGCGGGGCGGGCGGCGCGGCCCCGAGGGCGCCGCTTGCAGGAGCGCGGCGCGGGCGCCGCCCCGGGACGAAAGCACAGTGGAGGGGGAGGCCGAGGGAGCCACCCGCGCTCTCTCTCTCCTTCCCTCGCTCACCCGCCGTCCGACCCGTTTCGTCCCGCATCCAGCGGCGGCAGCGGCGGCAGCACGCTGGCGGCGGCCACGCCCGGGCGCCGCCCCGCGCGCTCGGCCGATGACCCGCCCGCGGTCGCGACAGCTGCAGACGCGCCCGCGGGGCGCGCGGGGGCGCACGAGGCGAGCGCGTTGGAGAGGGTGGAGAGCGAGCCCCGGGACAGGGACCGGGGCGGGCGAGGGCGGGGAGGAACGGCCGCCGCCGCCCCCCCGCCCTCGGCCACCCCTCGCGGCCTGCGACTGGGCGGATCCGCCCCAAAGCAGACGACGAGCGCAGTCACGTTGTCCGACGCGTGCAGGTCCAGGGCGGCGCGCACGAGGAAGGCCGCGGCGGCGGCGGGGTCGTTGGCAGCAGCGAGCGCGCCGCGCGCGAGCTCGACGGCGCGCGCAGAGGAGACGACGTCCCATAGGCCGTCGCAGGCGACGACGAGAAACTCATCGTCGGGGGTGAGTTGGGAGGTGGAGACGTCGGGCGCCGCGGTGAGCGGCCCCACGAGGCGGCCGTCTGCGCCGAGCGACTTCAAGCCGTCGCCCTCGTAGTCCCCGATGGCGCGGGCGACGCCCAACGAGGCATTCAAAAACCCGTCCGGGCACACGCGCCCCCCTGCGGCCGCGATGCGGGCGGCTTCGCCCGCCGCGCCCGGCTTGTGGTCGACCGACAGCGCGAGCGGGCGCCCCCCCCGGCACAGCACCGCGCGCGAGTCGCCCGCGTTGGCGATGACCAGGCGGTCGCCGGTGACGAGTGCGGCGAGGGCGGTGGAGCCAGAGTCGGGGGCGGACCGCGCGACGACGACCCGGTCGTAGAATTCGTGGTCGAGCGCGTCGAACGCGGCGGCCAGCGCGGAGCCCGGCCGCGTGCCGAGCCCGGGGTGGGCCACTATGAGGTCGAGCAGCCTTTCCGACGCAAAGCGGGCGGCGCCGGGGCCGCCGTGGCCGTCGAAGACGCCAAAAAAGGCGAGACCCGCGGTCGACGCGCGCGAAGCTGTCGAGGCCTGTTCCCCTTGCCCTCCTCCATTGACCCCGCAGCCGGCGCAGTACTCGATGCCATAGTGCGCGCAGACGTCGGCGACGCCGACGTGCGCGTCCTCCATGGCGGCGCGGGCGCCTGGAGAGGGATAGAAGGGGTGATGAGCGGGCGCCGGCCTGCGCCTCCCGCACGCCCGCCCCTCCCTCTTCTCTGCTCCCTCACCTCGGGAGCTGGCGGAACCCCAGCGCACCGCGACGCGGGCGCCGGCGGCGGCGGGCGCGGCGGCGGACCGCGGCGACGTCGACGGCTGATAGAGGGGGGGGATTGGGGTTCAGCGGCCGCGCCGCGACTAGCGCGCCGTGCCGGGCGCCCGCGCGAGGGCGGCGCAAGCGCGCAGAGGCGCTCGCCTCGCGCCGCCTCCGCCGCGCCAGCGCGCCCATCGCCTCCGCGGGCCGCGCCACCTCCCGCACGCCACCAAGCCGCCCAACTCGCACCATGCCATCGTCCGGCGCGGCCGGCGGCGCGCGAGCCGCCGGCCCCGCACACGCGCCGTCGCGCGGCATGGCGCCGGGACCGCTCACGCGGGGGCGGCCGCCATCGGTTGACGTGGGGTGTGGCGTGGTGGCGGACGCGGAGTTGGGAGGGGCGCGGGAGTGAGAGGAGGGCAGGCCGGCCGACGGCCTCGCCCATCGACACTCTAGCGTGGGCGCCCCGGCGGCCGCGCGCCGCCGCGCGGGCGCCACGCAATCGCCCCGTCCCCATGCCTCTCTCCGGCGCGGGCCCCTCCGTCGCCTCCCTCGTCGACGCCGCGCTCGCGCGCGGCGCCGGCCTCGACGCCCGGTCCCGGGACGCGGCGGCGGGACGCCTGCGGGCGGCAGCATTCGAGGCGCTGCTGACGACAAGGGGAGGGGGTGGAGGGAGAGGTGGAGGGGTGGCTGCGCGGGTCGAGGCGTTGCACGCGGCGGGTCGCCCCCAAGACGCCGAAGCGCTGCACGAGGCCTCCCCCCTGCTCTCGCCCGACCTTCTCGCCACCCTGGTTGCTCTGGCGGGCCCGGCACCCGCCCCGCCGGCCGGCGCGCCGCGCGCGCCGCGCGCGGTCGCCGCGCTGCAGACCCGCCTGGCGGCCGGGTGGGCTCCCGGGCCGCCAGTAGTCGGGAGACATGTGACCACCTGCCCGCGGTCGCCGCCGCCGCCGAGCCCGCCTGCGGTGCAGCTGCCGTCGCTCGCGCCGCGGGCCGCGCCGCTTGCCGAGTCGCCCGCCCGGCACCCAGCCCGGGGGCCACCGCCGGCGCCGAGGACACCACAACTCCCTCCTTCGATCGACCCGTACGCCGCGGCCGCGGACGACGCCCTCCTCGCGCTCGCCGGGTCTGTCCCCGCCCTCGTCCGCTTGCGGTCCCGCGGCGGCCGCCTCGCGGCCCGCTCGGCCGACGCGGCCGCTGCTCGCCTAGCCATTGAAGCTTGGCGTGCGGCGCCGCCTCCCGGCCCCGACGCGGCGGCGGTCGCGGGCGCGCTGCGTTGTGCGATGCTTGCCGTCGACGCTGCGCTCGCCGAGCTGCCTGCAGCCGTGGCCGAGAGGCGAGCACAAGAGGGGAGCAAGGGCCGCCCCTCTCCGACCCCTCTTGAGGTCGATGCGCACTCGGCGCGCGTGCGGTCCGACCTGTCCTCCCTCGCGGCCGCCCTTGCCTGCCTGGGCGACGCGCCGCCCGCGGCCGCCGTGGCGGCGGCGGCCGCGGCGGGGAGTGGAGGCGCTGCGTCGCCGCTGTGGCGTCTGCTCGCGGCCGCGGCGGCGCCCGCGGCCGCGGTCGACGCGGCCTGGGCGGCCGCCCCGACCGGCGCCGCCTGGTGCGCCGCGTCCTTGGACGCCTCTCCACCTCCGCGGACGCCGTTGGGCGCGGCGGGTGCTCCTCTCTCTCGCGCGCGGCACGGCGCGGCTGCGCTTGCTGCGCTCGAGGCCGCACACCCGCCCTCGTCCCCGCTCGCCGCGTCCATCGCCGCCTTTCTAGAGGTGCTCGCCGACTACTGGCGCGCGGTGGCCGACGGGCGGAGGGCCGGAACGGGGGACGCGAGCGCGGCGGCCGCGGTCGCTCTCTCCTCGGGCCGCCGCCTCGGCGCCGCCGCCGACGCGGCCGCCGCCGCCGCCGGCTTGTCCCACCCCGGCGCCGAGCTGGCGGCAGTTGCGGCCGTCTTGTCGGCCGGCGCCGTTTCCGCGCCCGGCGACCTGGGCGCGGCGGCCGACGCGGGCGCCCCCGCCGCCGCGCGCGCCGCGGCGGCCGCCGTCGGCCGCCTCGCCGCCTCCGCCCTCACCCCGCCCGCCCGCTTGTGGGCCGCTGGCGTCGACGCGTTCTGCCTGGGCGGCGCGGGCGACTTTTGGGCAGAGCTGGCGGCGCACCTGGCGGCCGCGCCGAGGGGGGCCGCGCGCGCGGCGACGGCGCGCGGCGCGCTTGACGCCGCGCTGAGATCCTGCGCCGCCGCGACCGGCATGGCATCCTGGGCGACCGCCGACGGCGCCATCACCGCGTCCGCGTCCGCCGCGACACGTGTCGCGCCCGCGCGCGGCGTTGCGCTGTCCCTCGCCCCCCCCCGCGCGCTCGCGCCCGCCGTCCCCGCCGCCGCCGCGGCCGCCGCCCGCCTGGCGTCGCGACGCGTGCTGGCCGCGCGCGTGGCGGAAGCCGAGCTGCTGACGGAG
>Ga0315294_10003834_pt1 | contig 16384 bp, 14 predicted proteins | sample YL17G13_40_MG_FD_203626 | JGI IMG/M metagenome (GOLD analysis project Ga0315294, IMG submission 203626) | Sediment microbial communities from Yellowstone Lake, YNP, Wyoming, USA - YL17G13_40 | ecosystem: Environmental > Aquatic > Freshwater > Lake > Sediment | place: USA: Wyoming | collected... | reverse complement strand
CGGGCGGCGGATCCTTCGAGGCGATCCTCACCGTCACCGACCAGCGAGGGGCGAAGGCCACGACCTCCGTCGAGATCTACGTTCGAGGATCGAACGAGCTTCCGGTTGCGGCCTTCTCCATGTCTCCCTCGCCCGCCTATCCGCGGCAAGCGGTGTGGTTCGACGCGGGCGCGTCCTACGACCCCGACGGCCGGATTGAGTCGTACGCGTGGGCCTTCGGCGACGGACTGACCGGCACGGGCATCGCCGCGGAGCATCACTACGACGCCGCGGGAACCTACACCGTCGCGCTCACGATTCGTGACAGCGACGGAGCCCTACGAACGGCGACGGCCGAGCTTCACATTACGACCGAGATCAACACGTCGGGAACTATCCCCCGTCACTACGCGTGGGATTACGGCAGCAAAGGGCAGAGCTGCGATCTTGAGATCTCGCGGGACCTCTACAACTACTACAAGTCCCAACCGCGGGTCGCCTTCATGTACCGGGACTACGACGAGTACGTGCTCGACCCGCTCGACGACGACGACCTCGAAACGATCACCCAGGAGATCCTCGGCACCGCAGCCGGCGACCGCTACGCCGCGTTCGAAGATGCCCTGTTCTTTGTCCAGCACTGCATACAGTACGTGAACGACCCGCTGTGGTTTGAGTACCCCCGCTATCCACTCGAGACCTTGGTCGACGAGATCGGTGACTGCGAGGACACGGCCATCCTCTACACGAGCCTCGTTCGGACCCTCGGGTACGGGGCCCTGATGGTGGCCGTCGACACGAGTGGCGACGGCGTCGCCGACCACATGATCGCCTGGGTCCCCGTCGAACAGACCTTCGTGAATCAACACCCCGACCGCAGCTTCTGGGTGTACCAGGGCAAGACCTACGCGTTCGCCGAGACCGCCGTCGAGGGCGGCTACGTCCCCCTGGGCGTCGACCCGTGGGGCCTGACCCAAGACGACATCGACACCGTGTACGACGTCTCGAGCATCGACCACGCGGCGCAGGCAGTTCGATGGCAGCCCGCGTCGGGCGAATGAGCGTCCTGGCACGGCTCCGGTGGTCTCCCTATTCCTAGATTTGCCTGAGACGGATCGAGGGTCGGATCGGCGACCCCACGGCCCCGGAACGGAGCGTCTCGTGGCGCAGGATCCCCGCCGTCTCCGCCGCGGACCTGACGCCCCACCCTCGACCTCGCCCTCGCCCGGTCCGTGACCTTCTCCCGCTTCGACCGCGGGGAGAATCCGTATCGTTAGCGGCCGACGCCGTCGGCAAGCCACCCGGCGTCGTCCTGACATACCTCCTCGACTACATCCGCGAGAAGAAGCTCGCGTCACCTGAGCCGTGGGTCGACGACGCCACGTTCCGACGCATCGCAGAGATCGCCAGGGAAACCGGCATTGCGCGCCCGATGGCGATCCTGAAGAGACTCCGCGGCGGTGCGGACTAAGATCAAGTGCAGATCTCGATCGCCTGCTTAGAGAACGCCGACTGACCAATCAGTCCCGGCCCCTCGAACCCCGGACTATCCATGCGCCTTCTCAACCGCAGTGCCTTCCGGTATCATGGCTTTGAGGAGACTGGCGATGAACCTGCTCGTAGAAGAGAAGCTACCTGAGCTTTCCGAGATCTGCGCTCGCCGCAGGGTGAAGCGCCTGGAGCTGTTCGGTTCCGCGGCGCGGTCGGACCGTTTCGACCCAGACTCGAGCGATCTCGATTTCCTCGTTGAGTATCAACCTCTCGAGCTTGCCGAGTATGCCGATGCCTACTTCGGTCTCCTGTTCGACCTTGAGCGCCTCTTCGCGCGTCCCGTCGATCTCCTGATGCCGGCTGCCATTCGGAACCGATACTTTCGCGAGGCGATTGACAGAGATCGCCTGACCGTGTATGCCGCCTGAAGCCCGTACGTACCTCGAGGACATCCGTGAGGCCGTCGAACTCCTGGTCGCGTTCACCGAAGGTAGGTCGCTTCACGACTACACGTCTGACCCCATGCTGAGCGCCGCCGTGGAGAGGGAGTTCGAGATCATCGGGGAGGCACTCAATCGCCTCCGCCAGACTGCGCCGAAGGTCGCGGCCAAGATTCCAAAGCTTGACCAGATCATTGCCTTCCGGAATATCCTCATTCACGGGTACCGAGCGATCGATGACCGTGTGGTCTGGAGCGTGATTCAGCAGGACCTGCCAACGCTCCGCGCAGTCGTCCAGCAGCTCCTGTCGGGAGTCTGACCAGCAACCGTTCGCCCTGTCTCGCGGCGCAGAGTACGAACCCAGGACTCCGAACCCTGGACCGCTTCTTCCACTAGTTACACGCCGCGAGCCACATGCTGCTTCCCGAACTTCGAACCCCGGACCGCGTCTTCCACAGGCTACGCGCTGCCTTCCGAACCTCGAACCCGCACCACGAACTCCGGAGCTTCTCCTACACGCCACAGGCCACGAGCCACATGCTGCTTCCAACTCGTAGCCGTGACGTCTTGACATCACAACGTCAAGGCGCTAAGGTGTTACCGAGGTGGCCCATCATGCCAAAGCGAGCGACGATCTACCTCGAGCCCGAGCTCCACACGGCCCTGAAGGTCAAGGCCGCGCACACCGAGCGCTCCATGTCTGCCCTCGTGAACGACGCCGTGCGGACGGCTCTACGCGAGGACGAGGAGGACCTCAAGGCGTTCGCCGAGCGGGCTGCCGAGCCGACGATCAGCTACGAGGCATTCCTCGGCGATCTCAAGCGCCGTGGCAAGATATAGCCTGCTCTTCAAGGAATCGGTCGCCAAGGACCTGCGTTCTGTCCCCAAGCGAGACCCTGCCCGCATCCTGAAGCGCGTTCGCGCCCTCGCCGACGAGCCCAGAGGTGAAGGGAGCGAGAAGCTCTCCGGACAGGAAAGGTATCGAGTCCGCCAAGGCGCGTATCGAATCCTCTACGAAGTCTATGACGATCGGCACGAGATCGTCATCGTCAAGGTTGGCCATCGACGCAACGTCTACGATTCCCGCTGAAGGTTCCCGTCCCGTCGCCTGGACACTCGCTCCGCAGTCCGGACCCGGGGCTCCTAACCTCGAACTTCGAGCCGCCCTTCCACAAGCCACGTGCTGCAAGCTGCCCTCCCACCCGCCACATGCCACGAGCCACGCGCCGCATTTCGCTCCCCGGACTCGTTTCCCCGCGACACAGGGAGTGCTATAATCCCTGTGCGTTCCACGTCCTCGTTTGCGGGAGGGGAGGATGAGTCTGCAGCGGACTGTGAAGGCGGTCGTGAGGAAGGGTGAGACTCACTACGTCGCTGAGTGCGTCGAGCTCGCGGTGGTCAGCCAGGGCCGGACGCTCGACGAAACCCTCGACAACCTCAGAGAAGCGGTCGCACTCCATCTCGAGGGAGAGAACGCCGCCGACTTTGGCCTCGTGTCGGAACCGACGATCGTCATCACGATGGAGTTGGATCCGGTTGGGGCCAAAGCTTAGACGCCTCTCCGCGGACGAGGTCCTCGCCATCCTGGGTCGGCACGGATTTGTGACTCACTCCCAGCGTGGAAGCCATGTCAAGCTGAAGCGCACACTCGAAGGCGCTCGGGACCAGATTCTGACCATCCCCAGGCACCGGGTTCTTGATCCCGGAACCCTGCACGCCATCTTCCGCCAGGCGTGCCGATTCATCCCCGAGGCCGAACTCAGGCGAGAGTTCTACACCGATTAATCCGCAACTCTATTCTAGAGCCCCTGATACGCAGTTCGGACTCCGAACCCCGAACCGCCTTTCCCACAGGCCACGTGCTACAAGCTACATGCTGCTTTCCGAACCCCGCACCCCGAACCCCGCACCCCGAACTCCGCGCGGCGGACTACTCCGTCGGCAAGAGTCGCGCCGGCTCCTCGAGTATGGCGAGCAAGTCGTTGGCGCAATAGGCCCGATCGCGCTGGCGAGCGTCCACTTGAGACAGAATGCCGAGCCCCTTAAGCACTTCGATCGCACGCGTGGACGTCGTGCGCGCGACGCCGAGTTGGTCTGAGATTGACTTGGCGGTCACGAACGGATTCCCCGCAAGGAGTTCCAAGACCTTCGTCGGCGTGTCGGATCCCAGTCCGCTCGCTGCCCGTCCCCATTCCGCAAGCTTGTCCTGCATGCGGGCCGCCCGGTCGACCGCGTCTTCCGACTGCCGCGCGACCCCGTTGAGGAAGTAGCCGAGCCAATTCGTCCAATCCCCGGCTGTGGACACTTCCCGCAGCCGCGCGTAGTACTCGGACCGCGTCGCTTCGAAGAACGCGCTCAGATAGAGAAGCGGCGTCGGCAGGGCGCCGCGCTCGACGAGGAACAGGGTGACGAGCAAGCGTCCCACGCGCCCGTTGCCGTCGAGAAACGGGTGGATAGCCTCGAACTGGTAGTGAGCGAGCGCGATCTGTACCAGCGGAGGCAGGGACCGATCGCTTAGGAAGGCCACCAGGCCGCGCAGCAGTGCAGGAACCTGCGAAGGCGGAGGCGGAACGTAGACCGCTGTGTGGGGTGTAGAACCCGGAAGGCCGATCCAATTCTGACTGTCCCGGATCGCGCCCGGGCGCGCATGCCCGCCGCGCAGCCCCTGCATGAGATGGAGGTGGGTTTCCTTCACGAGTTGCACCGACAGGCCGATCGTGGGAAGCCGTTCGATGCCGTGTTCGAGGGCGACCACGTAGTTCGCCACCTCTCGCAGATCTTCCGGGCTGCGATCGACGATGGCTCCCACGTCGGCGGCGAGCAGCTCGCCAAGCGTCGCCTGCGTGCCTTCGATTCGACTGGAGAGAACCGCCTCGCGAGCCATGAACGGCCGCATCAGGATATGCGGATTCGGCAGCCGTCGCCCCTCTCCAGCGAGTCGCCCGATGGCGCGGTCCGCGTCCGACAGCGCGTGGACGAGACCGCCCGTCCAGAGAAGATCTGGGGGCAGCGGGTTGGGGACGAAGGCCGGGTACCCTTCTGGTGTCTTCATCCATTCTCCGGGTTGAGCCATGCCCACCTCCCAGCGTTATGAGCGCGAGACGAGTCTACAGCACATAGCATCCCTCGACAAGGCCGGCGCCGCACAGATGACATGGCACTACATAGCGCTACAGGCTCTTGTCGCTCATTACGCCTCACGCCAGCCCCGTTCCCGGCCAGAAGGGGCTTCCCTACGAGCATTCTCTTCCCTGTCCGCTCACAACGCCGCCCGTCGACCCCCGGTCCGCTTTTCGACGCGCTACATGCCACAACCTGCCTCGTGAACCCCGAACGCTCTTCCCCCGCGTTGCCTTTCGAACCTCGAACCCCGAACTTCGAACCCATTTTCCCACACGCCACGAGCCACATGCCGCCTTTCGAACCCCGCACCCCGAACCTCGAACCCCGAACGCCTTTCCTACGCGCCACGTGCCACACGCCGTCTTCCCCTCCCGCACCGCTCTGTAACCTTCTCAACCGCAGTGTCTTCCGGTATCATGGCTTTGAGGAGACCGATCATGAACCCTCTCGTAGAAGAGAGACTGCCTGAGCTTTCCGAGATCTGCGTTCGCCGCCGGGTGAAGCGTCTGGAGTTGTTCGGGTCCGCGACGCACTCGGACCGGTTCGACCAAAACCTGAGGGATCTCGATTTCCTCGTCGAGTATCAACCTCTCGAACTCGCCGAGTACGCCGACGCCTACTTCGGTCTCCTGTTCGACCTTGAGCGTCTCTTCGAACGCCCCGTCGATCTCCTGATGCCAGCTGCCATTCGGAACCGATACTTCCGCGAGGCGATTGACAGCGATCGCCTGACCGTGTATGCCGCCTGAAGCCCGTACGTACCTCGAGGACATCCGTGAGGCCGTCGAACTCCTGGTCGCGTTCACCGAAGGTAGGTCGCTGCACGACTACACGTCTGACCATATGCTGAGCGCCGCCGTCGAGAGGGAGTTCGAGATCATCGGGGAGGCACTCAATCGCCTCCGCCAGACTGCGCCGACGCTCGCAGCCAGGATTCCGAAGCTTGACCAGATCATTGCTTTCCGGAACATCCTCATTCACGGGTACCGAGCGATCGATGACCGTGTGGTCTGGAGCGTCGTTCAGCATGACCTACCATCGCTCCGCGCGGTCGTCCAGCAGCTCCTGTCGGGAGTCTGACCAGCAATCGTTCGCTTTGTCCCGAGGCGTAAGCCACGAACTCAGAGCCCCGAACGGGTTTCCCACACGCCACAGGCTACAAGCCGCCTTTCGAACCACGAACGCCTTTCCTACGAGCCACAAGCCGCGCGCTGCCCTTCCGAACTTCGAACCTTGCACCACGAACCGCGAACCGCCTTCGCCCTTGGCCCTTCGCATTCCGCGTGCTAGACTCACCCGAGGATGTCATCAGCTAGAGGCGCGGAGCAGGGAGATCGGGACAAATCCGGGAATCCGAAGCGGAGTTCGTCGCGAAATGCGACCCTCTCCCTTCTTGCTGTTCCAGTCGAGCGAATCGAACGCGTGATCCTCGTTCTACGTGGGCATCGAGTGATGCTGGATGCCGATCTGGCTCGTCTGTATGAAGTCGAGACGCGCGCACTCATCCAGGCTGTGAAGCGGAACATCGAGCGGTTCCCGACGGACTTCATGTTCCAGCTGAACCTTGACGAGGCGCGGCATTCAAGATCACAGACTGTGATCTTGGACGCGCAAGATGCCGCAGCCACTAGCTCACCAGGGTCACAACCTGTGACCATGAAACGCGGAGCCAACATCTGTCCCAGCTCACTGTGGACGTGTTCGCGAGTTTGAGATCACGATCTGTGATGTCAAGGCGCGGGTAGGGCGCGTTCCGGGCCGGCAGGTGCTGGACTTGGAGTCCTTTGGGGTCGCAGATCGCGACCTCAGACACTGGGTGAGGAGGATCAAGGCCCGCCACGTCCTTCTCCCACGTTCTGCAGTGTTGGAATCGACCTACGGCTACGATAGAATCAGGCAGATCCAGTTGGAGGTGGACGGAGCGCCCGAGGTTGCAGGCTGCGACCTCGAGCGAGGCGTATTGCGCTTCGTATGAACATCAACAAGAAGGCTCTCAGCGAGCGTGACGTCTGCACGAAGTACATCACGCCCGCGCTCATTCGCTCGGGCTGGACTCAGGACCAGATCCGCGAAGAAGTGACGTTCACGGACGGCCGGATCCGCGTCCACGGCCAGAGGGTCACACGCGACACGCCTAAGCGCGCCGACTACGTCCTCTATTTCAAGTCCAATCAGCCGATTGCCGTCATCGAGGCGAAAGACAACGCACGCTCGCTGGGCTCAGGCATGCAGCAGGCAATCGACTACGGGAAGACGCTTGACGTGCCGTTCGTCTTCAGCTCAAACGGCGATGGCTTTCTCGAGCACGACCTCACTGCCTACGAGGGGACCGTTGAGCGCGAGCTGACGCTCGACGCATTCCCCTCGCCGGCGGAGCTGTGGGACCGCTACCGAGGAATCAGGGAGCTGAGTGCGGAAGAGGAGAAGGTCGTCGCGCAGCCGGACCACTCTGAGCCCGGCGGCAAGCAGCCGCGCTACTACCAGCGGATCGGCATCAACAGGACTGTTGAGGCGATCGCAAAGGGGCAGAACAGGATTCTGCTCGTCATGGCAACCGGGACAGGAAAGACCTACACGGCGTTCCAGATCATCTGGCGGTTGTGGAAGTCGGGGGCCAAGAAGCGAATCCTGTTCCTTGCCGACCGCAACATCCTCGTCAACCAGACCCGCGTCAACGACTTCAAGCCGTTCGGCAGTGCGATGACCAAGATCACAAACCGCACGGTCGACAAGGCATACGAGATCTATCTGTGCCTCTATCAGGCCGTCACCGGAGTCGAAGAAGAGAAGAACGTCTACCGCGAGTTCTCGCCCGACTTCTTCGACCTCGTGATTGTCGATGAGTGCCACCGCGGTAGTGCAGTCGAGGACTCTGCGTGGCGCGAGGTTCTCGAGTACTTCAGCTCCGCGACGCAGATCGGGATGACCGCGACGCCCAAGGAGACGGAGTACGCCTCCAACATCGACTACTTCGGACCTCCCATCTACACCTACTCGCTGCGACAGGGCATCGAGGACGGCTTCCTCGCCCCCTACAAGGTCGTGCGCATCGACATCGACAAAGACCTGCAAGGCTGGCGCCCATCCGCGGGCAAGCGCGACAAGTACGGTCACCTAATCGAGGATCGTGTCTACAACCAGCAGGACATGGACCGGGCGCTTGTGCTCGAGCGCCGCACGGAGCTCGTCGCTAGGCGTGTGAGCGCGTTCCTCAAGGCGACCGACCGCTACGCCAAGACGATCATCTTCTGCGAGGACATCCCTCACGCCGAGCGCATGCGGCAGGCAATGGTGAACGAGAACGCAGACCTCGTCAACGAGGACAGCCGCTACATCATGCGCATCACCGGCGACGAGTCTCTAGGGAAGGCAGAACTCGACAACTTCATCGACCCCGAGAGCCGCTACCCCGTCGTCGCGACGACCTCGAAGCTCCTGAGCACGGGCGTCGACACCCAGACCTGCAAACTCATCGTCCTGGACCAAACCATCAAGTCCTTGTCGGCATTCAAGCAGATCATCGGCCGCGGGACACGCATCAAGGAGGAGTTCGGCAAGCTATTCTTCACCATTCTCGACTTCAAGAAGGCGACGGAGTTGTTTGCCGACCCGGACTTCGACGGAGATCCAGTGCAGATCTACCTGCCCGGGCAAGACGACCCGCCCACGCCTCCCGACGAAGAGCCGACGGCCCCTGAAGGGCCTGCCGGGGAAGCGGCCGGCCGCCCGAAGTACTTCGTAGATGACGTTGCGGTCAGCATCGTCGCCGAGCGCGTTCAGTACTACGGGAATGACGGCCGGCTGATTACCGAGGAGCTCAAGGACTACACCCGCAGGAATGTGCTCAAGGAGTACACGACGCTCGAGGCGTTCCTCAAAGTCTGGACCGGGGCGGAGCGTAAGCGTATCGTTATCGCGGAGCTTGTGAGCCAGGGAGTCCTGATCGAAGAACTGGCCGAAGAGGTGGGCCGAGACTACGACCCGTTCGACCTCGTCTGCCACGTTGCCTTCGACCGTCCGCCCCTGACGCGCAGAGAGCGAGCCAACAACGTGCGTAAGCGCAATGTGTTCGCGAAGTACGGCGCGCAAGTGCGGGCGGTCCTCGACGCGCTCCTCGACAAGTACGCGGACGCTGGGATTGAACAGATCGAGGATCCCGCTATTCTGAACGTACAGCCAATCAACAAGATGGGAACGCCGCTCGAGATCATCGCCCTCTTCGGCGGGAGGGAGAAGTACTTCGCGACCGTGCGTCAGCTCGAGGCTGCGCTCTACGCGGAGTAGGGGGAGAGGGAGCCGGCATGAGTCTCACGACAGTGATCAAGTCCATCCAGGACATCATGCGCAAGGACGCGGGCGTTGACGGCGACGCGCAGCGCATCACGCAGCTCGGATGGATGCTGTTCCTCAAGATATTCGACGACCGCGAAGCCGAGTACGAGGCGCTTGACCCCGACTACCAGTCCGTGATCCCGGAAGAGCTGCGATGGCGTAACTGGGCCGCAGATCCCGAAGGGATCACCGGCGAAGCCCTCCTCGACTTCGTCGATGGAAAGCTCTTCCGCACGCTGAAGAACCTCGAACTGCCAACGGCAGCCGATCCTCGCGGCTTCGTGGTCCGCGACGTGTTCGCCGACGCCAACAACTACATGAAGAATGGCACCCTGATCCGGCAGGTCGTCAACAGACTGAGCGAGATCGACTTCAACCGCTCGGAGGATCGCCACCTGTTCGGCGACATCTACGAGCAGATCCTGCGAGACCTCCAGAGCGCCGGGAACGCAGGTGAGTTCTACACGCCGCGAGCTGTCACGGAGTTTATGGTCGAGATGATCGACCCGCAGCTCGGCGAGTCCGTTCTCGATCCGGCCTGCGGAACCGGCGGATTTCTCACCGGCGCCATCGATCACGTTCGTTCCAAGCATGTGAAGACCGCGGCCGACGAGGAGACGTTGCAGGCGTCGATTCACGGCGTCGAGAAGAAAGGACTCCCGCATCTCTTGTGCACGACGAACATGCTCCTCCATGGCATCGAGGTCCCGTCGTGCATCCGCCACGACAATACCCTCGCCCGCCCGCTGAGGGACTACGGGCCGAAAGATCGAGTCGACATCGTCTTGACGAATCCCCCCTTCGGGGGAATGGAAGAGGACGGCATCGAGTCCAACTTCCCCTCGACGTTCCGAACGCGCGAAACAGCCGACCTCTTCCTCGTCCTGATCATGCACTTGCTCAAGCCGAACGGCCGCTGTGCCATGGTTCTGCCCGACGGCACGCTCTTCGGCGAAGGTGTCAAGACGCGCATCAAAGAAGAGCTTCTCAAGACGTGCAACCTTCACACCATCGTGCGCTTGCCCAACGGCGTTTTCGCGCCGTACACCGGCATCAAGACGAACCTCCTCTTCTTCGAGAAGGGCAAGCCGACCGAAGGGACCTGGTACTACGAGCACCCGTACCCCGAGGGGTACAAGTCCTACTCGAAGACGAAGCCGATCCGCATCCAGGAGTTCAAGCCCGAGAAGAAGTGGTGGCGGAAGCGAGAGGAGAACCAGTTTGCGTGGCGGGTGCCCCTCGAGCAGATCATCGCCTCTGGCTACAACCTCGACATCAAGAACCCGAACACACCCGGCGAGGACCACGGCGACCCCGACAAGCTGCTCGCTGAGTATCAGAAGCTCCTCAAGGAGACCGCCGCCGCGCGCGATGCGCTCAAGGCCCAGCTTGCAGAGGCTCTGGAGCGGGACGAATGACCATCCAGGTTCTGCTCAAGCACTTCGATCGCTTAGCGGAGGCGCCAAGCGGGATTCCGAACCTGCGTGACATGATTCTGCAGCTGGCCACACGGGGGACGCTGACTCCGCAAGACCGTGGAGACGAACCCGCGTCCCGGCTGCTTCACCGAATCGACTCCGCGAACGCGAGGTTGCGCGGCGCTGAGAGACCGGTCTTTGCAGCGGCAGCGGGGAGTGAGGGGCGGAGCTCACCTGCTACTCCGAAAGGGTGGGAGCGCCAACCCCTCGGGCGCCTTGTCGTACTGAACTACGGCAAGGGAGTCGTCAAAAGTGAACAGCGCGAGGGTCCAGTGCCTGTCTACGGTGCAAACGGCATTCTGCGGTACCACGACAAGGCACTAGTAGACTCACCCTGCATTGTCGTGGGGCGAAAGGGCTCTGCGGGCGCTCTCAATCGGGTCTACACGCCATGTTGGCCATCGGACGTAACCTACTACGTGACACCGCCCGAAGGCATTGACTTTGAGTACTGCTACCTGATGCTCAGAGCCAGCCACCTTGAGGAACTCGCGAAGGGCATCAAACCCGGACTGAGCCGGAACGAGGCATACAACGTGCGAGCGCTTCTTCCTCCCTTGGCCGAGCAGAAGCGCATCGTCGCCAAGGTCGGCGAGCTGATGGCTCTGTGTGACGACCTGGAGGCGAAGCAGCAGAAGAAACGAGTGGTGCGCATCACGCTCAACCGCGCCTGCCTTCGCGCCGTCGCGCAGCCTAATGGAAAAGGTCTCGCCACTGCATGGCACCGAGTCCGCGACCACTTCGACGACCTCTATTGCATTCCAGAGACCGTTGCCGAGCTTCGCCAGACCATCCTTCAGCTCGCCGTCATGGGCCGCCTTGTCCCTCAGGATCCGAGCGACGAACCCGCCACCGGACTCCTCAAGAAGATCCGAGCCGAGAAGGAACGCCTCATCGCCGCAGGAGTGATCCGCAAGACCAAGCCCATGCCAGCTATTGAGACCGGCGAACCGCCTTTCAGGCTTCCCAAGGGATGGGAGTGGGTACGTGTTGGTTCTGTCGGCCAGACACAGACAGGGACGACCCCGAAGAAGTCGAACCCAGCGTTCTTTGGAAAGGGCTACCCGTTTGTCAAGCCCGCCGACGTCTCCCTCTCAGGCGAGATTCAGTTTGATGGTGAGGAGCTGACAGAGGACGGAATCCGAAACGGACGCAGGATCGCCGCGGGGTCCGCACTGATGGTTTGTATCGGTGGCTCGATCGGGAAGGTGGGTTTCGCGGACCGAGAGTGTTCGTGCAACCAGCAGATCAATGCGGTGACTCCCTGCGGCGGGATTGGGGGTCGCTTCGTTGCCTACGTGATGCGAAGCACACTGATTCAGGAGCAGGTTCTATCCAATGCACCGACAACGACACTGCCAATCCTGAGCAAGAGCAAGTGGGAGAAGCTGTTGCTTCCGCTTCCCCCGCTTGCAGAGCAGGAGCGCATCGTCGCCAGGGTCGATCAACTCATGGCTCAGTGCGACGCACTCGAGTCTGGACTGCAACGTACTGAGGCCAACGCGGAAGCTCTCTTCGCCTCGGTCGTGCGCGAGCTCGTCACGGCTGAACAGGGAGCCGCACGATGATCGGGAGCCTGCGAGAGAACTGGAAGCACACCTGGGCTGCAGTCTGGTCTCGCCTCGACGAGTCCGCGAAGAGCCCAGCAGATCTCTACTCGCGCCTCTACGAGGCAGCCCGGCACTACCTGTCGAAGCTGCCAGACACGGGCAAGGAGATCGAGATCAAGAACGATCGAGGCGCCGGAAGGGCCTTCTTCCGAAGCCTCAGAAGCGAGGACTTCAATGGAGAACAGGCCATCGTCGCCTTCCTAGAGGAAGCGTACGCCGACCTGGCCTCGCTCAACGATGGTTCTGCGGCGTTCTTCCGCGACAAGTGTCGGGAGTTCCTGAGCACCTACAACCTTCCGTACCGCATCTGCGGCGAGTTCGAGATTCGCCTCATGCCCATCGGGCCCTTGGCGGCGCTCTGCGAGGAGATACGGCTCCTCAATGCGGAGGATCCGCACCTTGCCGGGCTCATGGACGACTTCGAATTGCTCTTCCAGAGGTACTGCGCGGAGCGGCGCGACGTTGACCTGAGGAATTGCCTTGCATCGTTCAGCAAGTACCACGAGGCACTTCTCAAGAAGACACTAGGCGTCCCGGCTTCAACGGAACGGTTCGCCGCTCTCACTGGGCGGCTGACGACGTGGCCCCATCCGGCCGTCAAGGCGGCTATTGAGAACCTGTACGGGTTCTGTTCCAACTACCCGCGGATAAGACACGACGGCAACCCGGAGGGTCAGCTCCGAGACCTGAAGGAGCTAGACGCGGTTGCCCTCAGCGCCTTCTTCCTTGGCTTCTGTCTCTACCTATCGGATGGAGTTCGCGAGAGCGAACTGATCGAAGCGTAGGCCTTTGGGGCGGTGGTGGCTGCAGAGGAGGCACGCGTGGAGCGAGAGGAATCGACGGTACGGGCGCTACTGGACTACCTCCGACAGCACGGATACCCGGAGTTCGGGGGACATAATACTCATCTTGCCCGGCAGGGACTGGGATTCGGTGCGGGTCGCGTTCGACGCTACCCGTGGATCGGTACCGTATCGCCAGATTCCCGAGGTTCTAAGCCGCCTGCGGGACACGCGGAGGGAGCGGCTCTCTGCGATGCCCAGAGAACCCCAGTTGGCACCCCAGAGGGAGTCCTGCTAGATTGTGTCGCACCCTAGTAGAGGGATAGGAGGTACGTAATGGGAAGACCCTGGTTCGCGGCATTGTTCTGCTTGGCGAGTGTCCTCTGCGTGTCAGTAGCTGGCCAATGCCAGTTGGGTGCTGCGGTCGCGTTGGCCACTCAAAGCGGCCCGACCTCTGTGAGAATCACCGAGATCGAGGTGAACGGGCCGGGCGATGACAGCAGCCCCGACACGGTCGACTGGGTCGAGATCTGCAATACGGGGACGGCGCCGGTCGCCATCGGTGGCTGGGTTGTGGAGGCGGAGGTGGACTCCTGGTCGCAGTGGGGTGGCCTGCGTCGGTCTGACCCGGTCCCGCTAGGCACGATCCTCGAGCCTGGCGAGTGCACGGTAATCGAGCGGAGCGATCGCTGGATGACGAATGACACCACGAAATCCGTGAAGCTCTTCGCTGAGATGCCACTAGATGCAGGCGGGCGGGTGATGATGCTTGTCGATGAGGCCATGTGCCGCTATCCGCGCGAGAATCCGTATGATCACTTCATTGACAACGAGAATAATACCCGCACGTTCCAGCTCGTCGATGTGGACGGATACTGGTGGTGGCTTTTCAGAGAGCAGACACGAGGCACCTGGAGTCTTGGGTCGGGAGACTGAGTGGGGGAGTTCGGGGGACATAATACCTATCTTGTCTCGCAGGGAGTGGAATTCGGCGCGAGCCGCGTTGGCCTCTGCCCGAGGATCGGTCTTGTGTCCCCAGACCCGTACGGATCTCTCCACAGCAGTCTGGACTACTCGTCGCCTGCGCCGGTGGCATTGGCCTGCGTCGCAGGAGTGGGGGCAGGCTGGCCTGCGAAGCGGACCGTTCGCCCGGGGCGGGTCATCGTCAAGCCGCGGCAGGCACTCGAGTAAACAGGCTCGATCTGCCCTACTGTTCCCCCTCGGGGCGGGGAGCCACTAGAACTGCACCACCCGGCTAGATCCGGCGCTAGATCCATCCAATTGCCCCGCTACAGGTGGCCACGGGTGGAGCCACGCTCTGTCGTCTGGCACGATCACCCTGGTCGTTACGCTCTCAAGCGACCCGGCCACCGTTAAGGTGCTTCCCACTGCTACTTTCCTCCGCATGGCCATCAACTGACCCCCACCAGCATTTTTGGTGATCGAGACCACAATGTCGTTGGGGCCGCGGTTCCTTACGTCAACGCAGACACCGGGTGCTTGCTGGCCCGGCGGGGCGTCATAGATATGGACTGGAGCGGCGCCGCGAGCGACCCTCCACTGTTGCCACGGTACGTCGAATGCAGCGACTTGGGGAAGAAGGCCCAGATTGAACAGGCTGAACCAGTGGTCATCGGACGCCGAGGCCAGGAGCATGTTGGAAGAGCAAGCAACGCCCCCGACTGGGCCGGTATGGGTTGCGTCGATGAAGACTGTCTCTCCCGTAGAGGTGTCCGACAGCTCCACCGTTCCGTCCGCCGACGCTGAGACGATGAGCTTGCCGTCAGGAGAGAACGTGACGGACCAGACAATGCCGGTATGGCCAGAGAAGGTCCGTAGGACCGCCCCCGTGGTGGGCTCCCGCAGCATGACTGTGTTGTCATACGATCCTGAGGCGAGCAGCTTGCCATCGGGCGAGAAGGCGACAGAGGTGACGTAGTGCGTGTGGTCTGCGCGGGTGAAGACTCCCTCCCCCGAGGCGACGTCCCAGAGCCTCACCGTCATGTCCTGCGACCCGGAGGCAAGGAGCCGGCCGTCAGGGGAAAACGCGACGGACCAGACCGCCGCAGCATGGCCTATGAGGGTGCGAACTTCCGCCCCCGTGGCGACGTCCCACAGCTTCACCGTGTGGTCTCCGGACGCCGAGGCGAGGCGCGTGCCATCGGGGGAGAAGGCAACGGAGCGGACATAGCGACCATGCCCTTCGAGGGTGCGAACTTCCGCCCCCGTGGCGACATCCCACAGCTTCACCGTGCGGTCCCCCGATCCTGAGGCGAGGAGCGTGCCATCAGGGGAGAAGGCGACGCAGCCCACATCGGCTGTGTGGCCTTCGAGGGTGCGCACGATGGTCAGCCCCTCCGTCTCCACGAGATGCACCGCGCTTCCCTGGCCCGCGACCGCCACGTAGAGGCCATCTGGGGAAAAGGCTACCGCGTAGACCTCCCCTCCGAACTCCAGCATGCGTGCGAATTGGGTCTCTCCGACGGCGGTAGCCCCAGCGACTGTCGCCAGAAGAAGTACCAGACTGGCAGCAACCGATGCTCTTAGAGTCATGGCTCGGACCTCCTTTTCCACGGGATGACGGACGAGACGGCAGGACACCTGGGATGAAGTAGTGCTACAACCAGTTCACCCTACACCCGGAGTGAACCCGGTGAGCACTCAATCCTCTTACCATCGAAGGCGTTGCCACTTGACGCCCGTGCCCCGCCATCGGTGAACGGCCACGTCTCAAGCTAGCCTACCGCCACTGCGGGGGATTCGTGAGTTCGGGGACAAGATAGTCATCTTGTCTGGCAGGGAGTTCGGGGGACACAGTACCCATCTTGCCTCACAGGGAACACGATCCGGTGCGAGCAGTGCTCGCTGCAACCCAAGGATCGGTATCATGTCCCCAGATCCCCATGCAGATCCCCCGAGGGAGGCTAAGGTATGGCCTTGCGGCAGACGTATCTGAGTCTGAAGAACAAGCTCCCGGCTGGTGCCGAGTACGTGTTGGTCATGCGAAGGCGCGGCAACGATGGTTAGAGTCCACGGATGTGGTGTACGGGGGTAGAGCGCTCAAGGGGACTTGAGGAAGGTGACCATCGCCTCGATCTTCGGTTAAGGCAAACAGAGCCGACGTAGGTCGGCGCCGAGGAGGAAGCGAT
>Ga0315294_10003833_pt1 | contig 16387 bp, 12 predicted proteins | sample YL17G13_40_MG_FD_203626 | JGI IMG/M metagenome (GOLD analysis project Ga0315294, IMG submission 203626) | Sediment microbial communities from Yellowstone Lake, YNP, Wyoming, USA - YL17G13_40 | ecosystem: Environmental > Aquatic > Freshwater > Lake > Sediment | place: USA: Wyoming | collected... | reverse complement strand
TGTCAGCGGTAATAATATCCGCGTTTGGCTTGAGTTCCTGCGCCAAGAATACGTCCGGCACCTTTGTAATAACTGACTATGGCGCAGTGGGTGACGCAAAGACGCTCAATACCGCCGCGATTAACAAGGCCCTTTCCGCCTGCGCAAAGTCGGACGGCGGCACCGTGATAGTCCCGCCGGGTACATTCCGCACAGGGCCGATACGGATGTATGCCAACACCACCCTGCATCTTGAAGCCGGCGCGGTTCTCAAGGGCAGCGCAGACCTCAACGACTACATTATCAACGGTCAAAGATACGGCCTCATATCGGCTACAAACGCCGACAATGTTGCAATCACAGGCAGGGGCACGATTGACGGCAGCGGAACAAGTTTTATGGATATGGCCAGCACACGCACCGGGGCCGAGAGATTTGGCGATTTTGACCCTAAATTTACGCGCCAGGGCAGGGAATATATGGACCCGAAGTTCGGCACGGCGGATGGGCCGGTTGTTCCTTACGAGAGACCCGGCCGACTTGTCGCGTTTTCGCTCTGCAAGAACGTGCTGATTCGGGATGTTACAATCACCGATGCCCCGCTCTGGACGGTTCATCTGGACCGATGCAGGGACGTTGTTGTTTCAGGAGTCCATATAGATAATCCGCCGGGAGTGCCCAACAATGACGGGATTCACTGCACCTCGTGCGTCAACGTTCATATCAGCGATTGCGTTATATCCGCAGGCGACGATGGTATTGCCATTACCTCTATAGGCGACCCCCGCCATCATCAGATTCTCGGCGGCGACCCGCTCGGGCCGGGCAAAACCGAAAATATAACCGTGACCAACTGCACGCTGCAATCTCGCTCGACCGCGCTTCGCGTCGGCTACACAGGGGGGAACATTAAAAACTGCACTTTTTCAAATATCGTCATCCGCGAATCCAATCGCGGCCTGCTCGTCAACGTCCGCGACGAGGCATCGGTTGAAAACGTGCTTTTTTCGAATATCGTCATTCAAACCCGTCTGCACACGGGACACTGGTGGGGACACGCGGAACCCATCCAGGTTTCTGCTGTTCCTAACGCTCCAGACATAAAAAAACTCGGCCAGATTAAAAATGTTCGCTTCTCAAATATCATCGCGGAATCCGAGAGCGGTATCGTCGTGTGGGGCAGCAAAAACAGCATCATCAAAGACCTCCTGTTTGACAATGTTAAAGTAAAAATAAAAAATGGCCCGCTGAGCGCATCATACGGCGGGAATTTTGACCTGCGAACAAGCGGCGATTTTGCCACCGCGCAATTCAAGCACGATATACCGGCAATTTACTGCAAAGACGCGGCAGGACTGAAAATCAGCGGATTCGAGACCGAATGGGAGGAGAGTTTGCCCGACTTTTTCAGCAATAGTATATGGTGCGAGAACGTCAGCGACGTTGTAATCGACGGTTTCATTGGCAGGCAGGCGCATCTCGGCGACAGCAGGGCCGCTATCGTCCTCGACAAAGTGAATGGCGCGACAATTCGAAATTGCAGGGCGGCTGAAGGAACTGGCGTTTTCCTGCAGACCGTTGATATGACAAACGGGCGACTATTTGCGAACAACGACCTGTCGAATGCTCAGCAGAAAACAGAATCGATGGAATCGGTTTTCCACGAGTTCGGCAACTACGAATCGAAGTAAACGCCGACCAACGGTTTATTTTGTCGAGAACGTGTGTATCGTAATCGTCTCGTATTTTTCGCCCGGCCGCAAAACGGTCGATGGGAAAGTCGGTTTGTTAGGCGAATCGGGATAATGCTGCGTCTCTAAGCAGAACGCGCCGAATTTATTATAGGCCTTGCCGTCCTTGCCCTTGAGCGAACCATCAAGCCCGATGCTGTTGTAAAATTGAATGCCCGGCTCGGTCGTCTGTATTTCCATCACCCGTCCGCTGGTCGGCTCATATACTTTCGCCGCGAGCTTCATTTTTCCCACCTTGCCCTTGAGAACGTAGTTATGGTCGTAGCCGCCGATATCAATTTGTTTCATTCTTGAGCCAATCGTCATCGGTTTTGTGAAATCCAACGGCGTGTCTTTAACATCTTTCAGCTCTCCCGTTGGTATCAGGCCTTTATCGACCGGGGTGTATTTGTCGGCGTTTATCATCAACTCGTGGCCAAGGACGTCGCCGCTGCCCTGCCCGGCAAGGTTCCAGTAGGCGTGGTTCGTCAGGTTCACGATGGTGGGCTTATCCGTTGTCGCCTCATATTTCATTTCCAGCTTATTGTCCGATGTAAGGGTATAAGTAACGAGGCATTTGAGATTTCCCGGGAAACCTTCCTCGCCGTCCTTGCTGGTATAGCTGAGTTTCAATTCGGCTTTATTGCCTTTTGCCTCGGCCTTCTCAATTTTCCAGACAACTTTATCAAAGCCGACTATCCCGCCGTGCAGAGAATTCTCTCCGTTGTTTGCCGCAAGCTTATATTCCTTGCCATCCAGCGTGAATTTTGCTCCACCGATACGGTTGCCATAACGCCCGATTATCGCGCCGAAATACGGGTGCCCCTTGAGATAGCCGTCTAAATTATCAAATCCCAGCACGATATCACCCGTTTTGCCGTTTCTGTCCGGCGCTTCAAATGAGACGATAATTCCGCCGTAGGTCATTATTTTGGCCGTAAGGCACTTGTCGTTTGTAAGTGTCACGATATTAACTTGCTGACCGTCCTGTGTTTTCCCAAAAGGTTGGACTTTAACGCTCATTTTTCCCGGCTCCTTACATTTTTTAGCACAGCATTTCATTTCGCAGCAACTGCTCACATAAACCGCAACTGCCGTCAAAACCACGCCAACCAGAATTCTCCTGTTCATTTTCGAACTCCTGCTTATACGATAATCCCTTATTCGATATTCCCTTGCCCGAAATATATAACCATATCAGCATCGAATGTCAAATTATTAGCATAGCGTCGCCATAGGAGTAAAAACGATAATGCTTTTCAATGGCGTGTCTATACGCGGCAAGTATCGTATCAAGACCCGCGAATGCGCCGACAAGGGCGAGCAGCGTCGATTTGGGAAGGTGAAAATTTGTCACCATACCGTCAACCATTCTGAATTTGTATCCCGGTTTGATAAACAATCGCGTCGAATCAGTCATCGCAGACAGTTGTCCCTGTGCGGCCGCGGTTTCCAAAACGCGGACCGAGGTTGTCCCGACGGCGATTATCCTGCCGCCTTTTCCCCTGGTTTTGTTTATTACGCTTGTGTTTCTTTCGTCGATGCTGAATCGTTCCTCGTGTATCTGATGTTCTTCGAGCGTCTCGGCGGTTACGGGCCTGAACGTCCCCTCGCCCACGGCCAGCGTGACATACGCGAATTCGATGCCCCGCGTTTTAAGCGTCCCAATCAGCTTTTTGGTGAAATGCAATCCGGCGGTCGGCGCGGCCACCGCCCCCAAATTGCGGGCGTAAACCGTCTGGTATCTTTGCCTGTCTCTCGCGGCCTGGCGCAAATCGGTATCGCGCCTGATATACGGCGGCAGGGGGGGAAAGCCGATTTTTTGAAGTATTTTTTCAGCCGGCGATTCAGCTTCGATTTTCAGAAGGCACTTGCCGTCGTTTTTTTTCTCAATTACTTCCGCGAGACAAAAATCGTCGCCTTTGATATCTTTGAACCAGATGTATTCCCCCGGTTTGACTTTGCCGAGGCCTTTGAGCATTACCTCCCAGACGCCTTTATCCTGTTGATTCAAAAACAGCCCTTCGAGCGAGCCCCCCGTCTGACGTTTCGCGAAGAAACGCGCAGCCAATACCTTTGTATCGTTTAAGACAAGGCAATCACCCTTGCGCAGAAATTCCCCGATTTTGTCAAACCTGGCGTCGGTTAACGACCCATTTTGCCGCTCTAAAACCAGCAGGCGGGACCGGCTGCGGGTTTTCGCCGGCTGCTGCGCAATCAACTCTTCCCGCAGGTAATAATCCAGTTCTTTGGTCTTCATACCAGAAACTTATCAGACCATACGCAAATCGCATACTATTTTTTTTCGCAATCGCAGGCGGATTTCGATGCTTTCGGCGTGAAGAGTCAATTCCCGCAAAAGTGACGCCAATGTCCCGTCGATACGAAACTTGTCCGCTTATGGCGGAATTGTTGGCCCGGTTTCGCAGATGCGTCGTAGAAAAGAGAGGTGATGCAATGCCTTCGAAAGAATTTTTTGAACAGACCGCAACCTCAATCGCAGCCCTTGACAGGGACGAGCTTAAAAGGCGCATCAAAAATTTCCGCGGCCGTTTCAAGCTGGATTTCACTGAAGATTATCTAAATCAGCTCAACGTTGACCGCCTCAGGCACATCCTTCTGGCCGCCCACATAAGCGCAAACGGCCCCTGCTAAAAGACCAAATAAAAAAGCCGGAGTTATTCACTCCGGCTATTGTAAGACAGTGGTAAAATATTACACAGCTATTTAGATTTCCGCTGCCCTACAGAAACCAAAACCCTATTTGGAAGAAAAGAACTATTAACTTTTCACTGTTCATTATACACTTTACTCTTCGCTTTGTGCAAGCCCTTTTTTCATTTTTTTCAAAAGTTTTTGTTGTTCTTAACTCATTATTTGACAAGACGTTACGCTTTGGGCCTATTTGGTTAACTAAAAGAAAGCTCATAGCTGATGTTCACCTGACATCCGTTCTGTTGACATTCGGCACAATTGGCTCCCAGCGGACCTTCGCCGCGCCCAAAAGCGTCCCAGTCGCGTATGCCAGGTCAACCTGTGCAATCTGGTATTCCGTCAGCGCCCGAATCTCGGTGCTCTGGGCATTTGCGAATTTTGCCTGCGCATCAAGCACGTCGGTAGCCGTTCGAAGCCCAAGCGTAAACTGCCTCTTTTCCGCCTCGTACAGCCGACCAGCCAGAATCGAATTCTGTCTGCCCGCCAGTATGCTTTGCCAGTTCGCCTCCAACTGCTCTATCGCGCCAAGCACTTCCATCTCTATCTGTATCCGCCGATTCTCCTTGCTGAATAATCGCTGCCTTTTGCAATATTGTGCCTCAAGAAGGCGGTTCTTCGCCGCCTCGTTACCCAGAGGCACTATCAAACTCATCCCCACCCTGTGGCTTTCAGAAGCCCTGTCGAACATCATATCGTATGCGTCGCTCCTCGCTGCTCCAATGCCGTTCATATTATAAGTATAGTCCAACGCAGCCAGCGGCAGTGTTTGATTCCTGTAATAATCCACTGTGCTCGAATCCCGCGCAAGCTGCAATTCCACCTCCAGCATCTCCATCCGGTTTTCCACAGCAGATGCCGACAGCCGCTCCTTGTTTATCTCATATCGCACAGGATCCGGCTCAGTCATCGGAACTACCAGAGCAGGTGAGTCAATGCCCAGGCCCGCTTCATTCATTATCTGTTTCAACTCCCTCTGTCTATCCCCAAGCGCCTTTTTTGCCTTGATTATCCCGTCTAACCGTTCCGCCACCCCCGCTTCCGACCGCGTCTCCTCCACCGCCGCCTTTTCCCCAAGGGCCACCATTCTTCTCGTCTGCGCCAACTGCGCCTGCGCCGACTCGTATTCCTGCTGACGAACCTCAAGCTCTTTCCTGGCCGCATACAGCCGCCAGTACCCACGGTCGGCATTGGCCAAAACCCGTATCACCTCTAACTTTGTCATCGCATCGGTTATTTGCCGCTGGTATTCCAGAACCCGTATCGAATATGTATTCACGCGCTTACCGGCGCCTCGCAGCAATGGCTGACTTATCGAAAATGTAGCCGTCGGCGTATAATTTACAGCGCTGTTTTTACCAACGACGTTGCCGTTCTGGTCAAAAATATTACCGGTAATGTTGGTGCGATTATCCGCAAGGTCAAAGTTCACTGTTCCGCCCGTCTGCAACGGGACCTGAACCCCAAGGTCAACCGTTTGGGTTTCGTATTTCTGTGCTTGTTGAACTACAACCGACGGCTGGTCTATATTACCGTAAGTTAAATTCGAGAAGAATGACGACTCAAACTTTGCCTCTTCCTCGCTTACCTGCTTAGCCGCTATCGTCGGCTCAATCAATTGCACTTTCAAATCCAGATTATTCTTCAGCGTCATCGCCCGGCACTGCTCAATGCTCAGTATTATCTCTTTTTCCGCCGGCTTATTTATGTCTATTACGTTGTTTGCAGCCGCTTTGGCGGTGAGCTTCAGCGTATCAACAGCCCTGGTTTGCTCCGGCTTTACCTTTACATCAAGGAAATTATCCTCCTTCGCAAATTCTTCGCAGCCGGCCAAAACCAGAAGACAGATAACGGAGAACAGAAAACAGACGATAGACCATCTGCCATCTGCCTTCTGTCTTCTGCCTTCTGTCTTCTGTCTTCCAATTCTATTCATGTCTCAGCGCCTCTATCGGGTCCAATCTCGCCGCCTTTATCGCCGGGAACATTCCGAATACTATTCCCACTGTCCCCGCAAAACCAAACGACAGAGCTATCGCCCAGGCCGGTATATATGTCTTCGCCAGCAGCGCATTTGAATGTGCTATCACAAAAGTCAGACCCCACCCCACGCCCACTCCGACAAGTCCGCCCACGAAGCACAGTATTATCGCCTCAATTAAAAATTGCGTCAGTATTGCGGACTTCTTTGCGCCGACGGCTTTGCGCAGGCCTATTTCCTTTGTCCGTTCCGATATTGAGACGAGCATTATATTCATAATGCCTACTCCGCCGACCAAAAGCGAGATGCCGACTATCCCGCCGGCAACCAGCGTTACCACAAGCGATATATTATTGAACGTCTGTATCGCGCTCTTTAGTGACTCAATCCTGAAGGTATCCGGCTCGTCGGGACTGAGGTGCCTCTCACGGCGGAAGAAAAATTTCGACTCTCCCACCGCTTCTTCGAGGACATCTGCTGACTTGGCCTCGGCAAACGCCCATATCCAGAATTCACGCCGGAATTTCGAAGCGGTATCGAAGGGGATTATTATTTCGAATCGCTCCTGCCCGCCGCCGCCTATTCCAAGGTCGGACCGCTTCTCAATAACCCCGACAATCCGGAAATTTCTGGGTCCTATTCGAATCGTTTCGCCTATGCAGTCCTTGTCGAACCCAAGTTTATCGCGAAGCTCCGGTTCAATCAGGCACACCATCCGCCCCGCGTCTATATCTGATAATTCGCGGCCGATTACCATTGGTCTGTGCTCAATCTGATGCCACGGCGGTTCTATGCCATACACATTTGCATTAAGCACGGACTTCTCGCCGTATTTGACCGTGTACTGCCCCGCCTCGCTTATCCGCGTGTATCGCTCCAGCGACGGGCAATGCTCCAAAAGCCCTTCAAATTCCTTCGGCTTTAACCTTATGTCCCACCACGTCAGGGTGCGTTTAAGCCCCTTATCCGGCAGTTGCGGCTGAACTATTATCGTGTTGGTGCCGAATGTTTCGACTTGGCTGAGGATTTTCGCCTTCAGGCCCGTCAATGCCGCGATTACCGCCGTCACAGACGCGACGCCGATAACTATCCCAATCGTCGTAAGTATCGACCTTGTCTTGTTGGCCCATATCTGCCCAAGAGCGAGATAAACGCTCTGGTAAACAAGCCGGATGAACATAAGCGGTATGGCAAACAATCCCCTCATTCTGCATCCTCCGCTTTTTGGCCCGGCTTTTGTTCGTGTATATTGTCCTCGTCCGTTGTCCTGTCACTGCAAATGTTACCGTCCTGCATCCTTATTATTCTCTTGGCGTGCTGCGCAACATCGTGCTCGTGCGTTACCATCACAATCGTCTGCCCCTGCCTGTGAAGCTCGTCGAAAAGCCCTAATATGCTTTCGCTTGTTTTGGTATCCAGATTTCCCGTCGGCTCGTCGGCCAGCAGTATGCTCGGATTGCACACCAGCGCCCTGGCAATCGCCACCCGCTGCTTTTCCCCGCCGGAAAGCTGATTCGGCTTGTGCTTAACTCTGTCACCCAGTCCAACCCGCTCAAGGGCCTTTTTTGCCCTGGCCGCCCTGCCAAACCACCCGCCCTGCGCATACAGCAGGGGCATCTCGACATTCTTCAAGGCGTTCATCTGGGGCAAAAGCTCAAACGACTGAAACACAAAGCCAATCCGCTCGTTGCGTATCCTTGCCAGTTCCGAATCACCAAGCTCTGTCACGTTGTCGCCATCAAGCTCATACACCCCTTCACTTGCCCTGTCTAAGCACCCCAGTACGTTCATCAGCGTACTTTTGCCCGACCCGGAATGCCCCATCACTGCGATGTATTCGTTCTCCCGCACTTCCAAATCCACGCCGTCCAGCGCACGAATCTCCTCAACGCCGACTCTGTAGAATCGCTTCAATTTCCGCAGCCGGATTATCACCCTATCGGTTGTATCATTTGCCTGCCGGCTGATTGCTGTCATTGCTGTCCTTTTTATCTTTTAGCTTCTTTTCTTTTGCCTTCTTTTCCGCCTCAACCTCCCGCTCGTCTTTCAATTTCTGGTCCTGCTTGAGATTATCCAGGATTTTATAAGGTCCAACCACAACCTTGTCGCCCTCCTTAAGCCCCGCCAGAACTATCGTATGTGTCAAATCGCTCTGCCCCGCCCTTACCGGCGTAGCAACGGCTTTGCCGTCAATAAACCTGTAAACAACCGTCGCGAATTTCTTGCCCTTATCAAGCTCAGCGCTCTTCTCGCGAATATCCAGTGGTAAACTGTCAACCTCTCTTGCCAGTATCGCCTGGCTCGGCACAGTGATAACGTCGGGATGTTTTCTCGTCTCGATATCAACGTCCGCCGTCAATCCGGTATAAAGCTTCGATACATTCGGGTCGTTATCAAGCAGTATTTCCGTGCGGTAGTATCTTGTCCGGTTGTCGCTGAACCGATGCTTTAGGGCAATTTCATCGACTACGCCGGTGAACTTAACATTGGGAAACGCCTGCACGCTCACAACGGCTTTCTGCCCGACCTCAAGCGCCCCAATATCCGCCTCATCAACCTGCGCCACCACCAGCATTTTCGAACGGTCCGACACCTCCATTATCACCGTCCCCGGGTTATTCATCGTCCCGGTCATTACCATTTCACCAACCTTGGCGTTTACCCGCGTCACAACGCCGTTGATTGGCGAGGTTATCGTAGTGTAACTGTAGTATTCTTTCGCCTCTTCAATCCTGGCCTCCGCGGCGTCGAGATTGTGCTTCATCACCGTCAAATTCCGCTGCGATGCCTCCAGATTATACCTGGCTGCATCATATTGCGCCGCAAGCTCATCCACCTTGTATTTTATCAGGTCAAAATCCGATTTGCTTATGTCCCTCGACTCATACAATCCCTTTTTTCTTTCGAGGTCTTTTTGTGCCTGCTCCAGCGTCGCGGCAAGAGCCACCATGGTTGACTTGCTGCCCTCAATCCTCGACTTCTCAACCTCTATCTGTGCCTCCTGTGCCGCCCTGCTGGCTTCAGCTAATTTCAACTGACTCTCCAAATCCTTGGCGTCAAGTTTCAGTAACAACGAAGCCGGTATCGGCGGGTTCGCGTTCGGGTCGCCGCAGGTTACCACGTTGCCCTCGTCATAAGGCATATCAATTATCCGGGCAGACACCTTCGCGCTTATCTGGACCATTTCCTTCGGCTCAATCTCGCCCGTTGCGCTTACACGCTCGGTCAAATCCCCTCGCTTGACCTCCTCGATACGCACCACTTCCTCTTTGGCTTTTCCTCTGTAACTTTTTACCGCCAGCCAGCCAATCACCAGCAGCGCCAAAACCGCTACTATCACTATGGTAATAACAATCCACTTTCGTCTTTTCTTCACGACTGCTCCTCTAATGCTAAAAACTATTGTCCCAGGGGCCTCCCCTGCCTTGGCCATATCCCATCCGTATTACTCTATTATAACCGCAACGTTACCGTTTTGTTATCGTCTTGTGCATTTTTAGTGATTTTTTGGCCGCAGGCGTGGTTTTTCGCCCGTTTCCAGCGAGAAAACGCCCATTAGGATTAAAAATTAGCCGCATTAAAGTGTCCGCCGAAGGCGAGACCTCGCCAAGGGCGGGTTGGAAATGACCCTGCCGGAGCCAAAGGTTGTTAAGATGGGGTACGCGAATATGTTGTCAGCAGCCGGTTTTATGAGACCAAAACAAAAATGTTTTTGGTTGATACTGTCGATTCAGGGCAGCATTGATACAGCTATCCGGGCGACAACGCTTCCGGCTTTTTTGGTTGTCAACGGCCCGACAAGCGCCAGCAGGTCGGAATTGATTTGGGCCAGCCGGGCTTTGTCTTCGAGCAAGTTCCGGACCGTTTCGATAATCGGCGCGGTCGAGCGGAAATAGGGCATAAACTCCGGCACAAGCGGCACGGCCATTCCCTCGACTGGTTCGGCTGCGCTCACCACAGGTTTGCTCGGGACAGGCCTGGCCGTGTTATCACGGGCTGGAAGCCCGTGCCACAGGATATTGACTAAAGACAGGTATTTGGTTGTTACTAACCAGCGACCGAACAGGTGCCACAATATCGGATTAGTTTGATACATAATCACCATCGGGCATCCTGCGGAAGCCACCTGTAAAGTTGCGCTGCCGCTCGCGACGAGCGCAAAATCGCAGCTTCTGGCCGTCTGATATACGGCGTCAATCGCGTAATCGGTCCTGAATCCCATAAGACGGGTCGAGTCAAGCGCGCCCCTGGTCGCCTCATCGACTGCCACCGTCGTAAATGCGGCGTTGGGATATTTTTTTCGCAGGGCAATCGCTATTTGCTGCATAGGTCGCCAAAGCGTTCCTACTTCGGCGGTTCTTGAGCCGGGGACAATAGCGATTTTGACGTTGGCGGGATTAAAGCCGCGGTAATCTCGCTTAGCCCTTGTCAAATCCGATTGCGTAAGTCCATCAAGCAGGGGATTGCCGACAAATTCAGCGGGGACGCCCCGACTTGTAAACCAGTCCTGCTCGAAGGGCAAAAGGCAGCAGAGCTTGTCGCAGTATTTTCGCAGCTTGCCGATTCGCCAGGGCGCCCAGGCCCAGAGCTGCGGCGCGACGTAAAAAAGCGTTTTGATGCCCGATTTTTTGGCGGCCTTTGCGATATGAAAGTTGAAGGCGGGCGAGTCGCAGACAATGACGAGATTGGGTTTGTTGGCGGCGAGGAATTTCGCGACTTGTTTTATGAGCCGGTAATAGTGAGAGACGTGCGCAAAGGCGTTATAGGTCATCGCGGCGCGGCCGACGGGGTTTTCGATTAGGGTACAGCCGGCTTCAGCCATTTTGGGGCCGCCTATGCCGACGAATTCCAAGTCGCGTTTTGTTTGTCGCATGGCGCGTATCAGGGCTGCACAATGCCTGTCTGCGCTGGGTTCGGCAGCGCTAATAAAAATCGTCTGTTTCCTGTCCTGACCTGTCATAACCGCCTATGCCGGCTGCACGCTGAAAACGTCAAATTGCGCCCCGAACTGGCGAAGATAGAAAAGCGAATACGCCCGTTTGAAAGCGATAAGGGGCAGCAGAATCACTGTCCCCACATACGGTAAAACGAAAAGCACGAGAAGGCAGCAACAACAGCAGCATGTTACCAGACAAACGGTCATAGCGATGAAGCCGATGGCCAGGGATATCACAATCTGAAACAGGATATACAGGGCTATTTGGGCTTTGTTGCCGCTAATTAGTGCGAGGCATTGTTTCCAGCCGGCGACGCAGCTTTCGGTGTGAAGGGACATAATCGGCACGACGAAATCAGTGGTGAATTTGGCGACCAGGGCAAATAAGACGAAGACGACAACGGCAACAAAAATGGCCCCGGTCAAACCAATTATAGTTGCCGGATTAAAACCTGTTGCGCCAATCGCAATGCCTGCGAAAACGGCAACCGCCACAGGAAGCCCGATTACCAGCAGAAAAATCAGTCCAATCACGATGCGAAATAAAAATAGCGAGTTGCCGTGTCGGGCGAACTTGTTCCAGGGAACGGCGACTTCGGCCTTATTGCCTGCGACGCAATGGACGAACATAAACTGCCCCCTGCTTCGCAGCCAGCAAAGAACCACCGCTATAATTATGATTATCGGGATGACTATCGCGGCAACGAAAATTATGACTGCCAGATGCGCGAGTATGCTGTCTTTTATCGCATGGAAGCTGGACTCGTGGCCATCCGTTCTCCATCCGTTGCCGCCGCCGCCTCCGCCGCCCTGGCCGAGTTGCGCCAGCCAGGCGCAAAAACCAATAATAAACCACTTTGATAAATCAAACGGCCGAAACAGCATCAGCCGGACATGTTCAATGGCCTGACCGATGGGGTCGATTACGCTGATGCGTTGTGGATTCTCTAATCCCATAAGGCAACTCCTTTAACTATTTTTTAAGAGATGGAGTTAGGTCGCCTGTGTTTTGGCGGCGTCTTTCAGTTGACGAAGCTCTTTGCGTATCGGCCAGTCGCCAAGCGCAAGAACAAACGGCAGGATTATGTTGGCAATCGGCACTAAAGTCAGCAGACCCCACGCCCAGCTATAGCCCGCCTTGCGGAAAATCATGCAGTTAATCCAGGTTTTTACCAGGGCCACAATCATGGAAAGCAGTATCGCCAGGGCCACAACAGTAACTATAAAAACAGGCAGCATATCATCAGGGGTCATATTGGTGCAGTGCATATCTTCTCCTTTCAATCGATTTCGAGAGCCCCCGCAGCTTGCTTAGCGCAAGCTAAGCAGCGGGGGCCGGCAACCAGTGTATCCACGGGGCCGGCTTTTGAAAAGGGTAAACTTTATTGCGCCGAGGGGGTTGGAGCCGGTGGAAAAAAAACGTGCAAAATACGCAATCATTGGTTAAAACAGCCGTGTATGGGTGACACACAGATAAAAACACCGCCTAAGGGCCTGATGATATTGGCGCTTGTGGGGCCTGCGTTTATATGGTGCGCCGAATATATCGGTTCAGGCGAGGTTGTGCTGGCGACCCGCACAGGCGCGATTCTCGGCTCAGCGATTCTATGGTCGGTTATCTTCGGCATATTCCTCAAGTACTGGATAGGGATGAGCGGCGCCCGATATACCGTCTGCACCGGCGAGGCAATGGTCGATATGTTCGACCGCATCCCCGGGCCTCGCCACTGGGTCGTATGGTTTGTGTTTGTAGTGCAGTTTGCCTCGGCGATTATATCTATTGCTGCTCTTGCCAATGTTTCAGGTGTTTTTCTTGCCGGCTTTATCGGGCACGACAGCAGGACCGTGCAGATAATCTGCGGCTGGGCGGTGTCGTTGTTCGCTGGTGTGGTTGTTTGGTCGGGCACGTTCGATACTCTCAAAATGGTTATGAGTTTTTTCATCTTTGTTGTGGTTATTGGCGTGCTTTACGTCGCGGTATGTGTTTTTCCACCAATTGAACAGCTCGCCCGGTCTCTTATCCCCAGTGTTCCCGTTGTGCCGGACTGGGCAATTGCCAAAGGTGTGGGCAATAACGCATGGAAGGAGATTTTACCTTTAATTGGCTGGGGTGCGGGCGGATTTGCAAGCCAGGCGTGGTACACATACTGGGTTCTCGGCGCCGGCTATGGCGCGGCGGCGGGCAGGGGCGACGGGCGGTCGGCAGACGTTGCTATGCTGAAAAGTATGGACAGCGATACTGCGCACAAGGTAAAGGGCTGGTGCCGGGTGTTATATGCCGACGCGACGATAGCTATGATTATCGGGGTGGTGGTTACCAGCTCGTTTGTGATTGCCGGCGCGGGCATACTGAGGCCAAGGCAGCTTGCTCCGGACGGGGCGGGCGTCGCTATTACGCTATCTGAGATTTTTAGCGCGAATTGGGGCAAGGTAGGTGCGTTTTTATTTTTGTTGGCCGGCTCGGCTGCGCTTATCTCGACGCAGATAGGTCAACTTGCCGGCTGGCCTCGCTTGCTGGCTGATTGCGGCCGAATCTGTATCCCGTCCATCGCGAACAAATATTCCTGGAAGACCAGGTACAGGTTTTTCCTTGTCGTGTTCTTCTTCACCAGTATGGTGATTATTTATACGCTGGGTTTTCAGCCCGTTTTGCTTGTCAAAATCGGGGCAATCTGCGATGGCTTGCTTTTGACGCCTCTTCAGGCGATTTGCGTTGCGATTGGTCTGTTTTACATTCTGCCGCGAATTCTATCGCCTGATGCCGCCCGGATTTTGAAGCCCAACTGGATTTTCCTTGTCGGCCTTACCGCCGCATTTATTGTCTTCGCATATTTCTGCATCTTCCAAATCCCCGCTGTATTATTTGGCAAATAATACGCATTCTGATTATTTCTCGTGCATCGTAATTGTAGTCCGCAGGACGCCTCCCGAAAGGGATGGCTAAGCCCATTACGGCGGATGGCCGTGTAACGAGAATTACCTACAAACGGCAGATACACCCAACAAATGGTTCCTGACACCTTTTTGTTTTCCAAGGCGTTAGTTTTGCTCTATTCAGTCGTTATAACGAGGGAGAAAAAGGTTCCTGACACCTTTATTTCCAAACGGCGGATACACCCCTGTAAAACTACCGCGCGAGATTTTTTCATAATGCGTATAATCCGCAGGATACGCCTAAGTAAAGCTGGTTATATGTGCGCAAAAAAAGGGCGCTGTGGTGATAGCGCCCCGATGAATGTCTGGATTCCTGCCTTCATGCTTGTTGCCAAACTCAATAATCGGCGGTTGAGATTGCTTCGCTTCGCTCGCAATGACAAACAAACGCACATCCTGTCATTGCGAGGAGTCCCGATACATCGGGACGACGAAGCAATCTCTGCTTTGGCAACAAGCCCCTTCGCAGGAATGACGGCTAAACGCCGTCAGAACCCGTAAACGGGTTTCAATTCGGCTTCCGTGGGCAGGTGGTCGTAAACCTCTCCTTTGGGGCCGACGTAATTATTTTCGCCCTGCTTAGTCAGTTTAACAGGCGTAAAGGAGCCGTTGCTGTTTGTAACGTTGACGGTAACTATATTGGCGGCGTCCTGTTTTTCGGGCTTAGCGGGCGTCGCCGTTTCCTGTTTCTTTTTGTCTTGTGCGTTGCCGAGGAGCAAACCAGTGCCGGCGCCGATTGCGCCGCCGATTAAGGCGCCTTGCCCGGTCTTGCCTGACTGATGGCCAATAATCGCTCCTGCGCCGGCGCCTACCGCCCCGCCGGCAACCGCGCCGGTCTTGGCGTCGCTGTCACAGCCGACGCAGAATACCAAAACAGTCAAACAGATTGCCGTAACCGGTATCGAAACCACGTATCTTTTCATATTCATACTCCATCAAACTTGAAAAATATCTGCCTGTGTCTTATACGTTTTGTCGCAGGGGGGTGTTTTAATATATCGGCCAACAGCAAATAATCGCTTCAGTCGATAAATTCCAGCATCATTTTATCAGATAAGCTGTGTTTTGCCGGGTAATGCGACTGGTTCAGCGGGCAGTTCGCCTGCGAAATCCAGTTTGGCCGGCACAAGGTCGAGTTTTGACGCGTTCATAACCCAGTCCCAGGAAAGTTCCCTTCCGGTATATGTGCTCATTCTGCCCATAATGCCGGCGAGAGTGCTTTCGGCGACGCGTTTGGCTTCGTTGAGGGGTTTGCCGTCTTTGATACTTTGTATCAGGTCGGCGTGCTCCACGACGTATGGGTTTGGGTTGGCGCCTTCATATTTATACTCATTCGCACCCTTGATGTAGCCGGTTGCGCCGTCTGTGTAGCAGAATCCTTTGGTTCCCTTGACGTTTTCCGATATGCGTTCGGTGCAGGCGGGCATTTGTCGGCACATACTTGTAACTTTTATCCCTTTTGGATATTCGAATTCGACGGCGAAGTGGTCGTATATGTTGCCGTACTTTCTCACGGCTCTGCCGCCCATTCCGTATGCCTTGACGGGGTGCGCGTCGAGCGCCCAGTTAATGACGTCGATATTGTGAACGTGCTGCTCAACGAGGTGGTCGCCCGAAGTCCAGAGGAACCAGGGCCAGTTCCTGCATTGCCATTCCATATCGTTTGGCATTTTGTCCTTCTCGAACCATTTCCAGTAGCCGAGCATATCGCCGCCGCACCAGTAGCACTGGGCCGACATTATTTCGCCTATTTCGCCGTCTTGCACCCTCTTTATAAGGTCGAGGTAGTGTTTCTGGTGTCTGCGCTGTGTGCCGGCAACGATTGAGAGTTTTTTCTGGTCCGCCAGCTCAGCCGTCTGAATTACCGACCTGATGCCAATGGGGTCAACGCCCGCCGGCTTTTCCATAAAGACGTGCTTGCCCGCCTCGACCGCGGCCTTGAGATGCATCGGCCTGGTATATGGCGGGGCGGTCAGCAGCACCATATCAAGTTTGCAGGCGAGGAGCTTCTGGTAGGCGTCAAAACCCACAAAACACTGTTCGGGCGATACATTGAATCCTCTCGACAGAGGGGCCGTCTTCTTGTCAGGGGTACCCTCTTTCAAATTCTTGAAT
>Ga0315294_10003832_pt1 | contig 16387 bp, 13 predicted proteins | sample YL17G13_40_MG_FD_203626 | JGI IMG/M metagenome (GOLD analysis project Ga0315294, IMG submission 203626) | Sediment microbial communities from Yellowstone Lake, YNP, Wyoming, USA - YL17G13_40 | ecosystem: Environmental > Aquatic > Freshwater > Lake > Sediment | place: USA: Wyoming | collected... | reverse complement strand
TCCACCTTGAGTTTCTGGTTTCCGATAGTACAGCGTGTCGTTGATTGTATTCCATCGATTGTGCATGAAAACGGAGTGGTCTGGGGAACTCTTATCGTCACTTGGAACTTGATATCCTTATCCGAGCTGTGTTTGAGAGTTCTTTCAGCGAGCTTTCCCATCCTGACGCCGATAACAAGAAACGGTCCTAGATGGCCATGCAATCTCACCGCGTCTTTTACTGCCGTTTCCAACTCTTTCTTACTGGCTGATTTCTCCATTACTGCTCAATTCTCCTTCATCCGCATTTTCGGGTAATCCTACTTCAGCTCAAACATTCTTTCAAGCGCTTTTCTTGCTTGTTTCGCGATGGGTTTTGGAACTGTGATTAGATACTTTTCTTCTCTGAGCGATGCATAGACCCTTTCAAGCGTGTTGAGCTTCATGTTTGGGCAGACAGCACCATCATAGGCCAGAAGGAAGGTTTTGCTGGGGCTGTCTTTTCTTAGTCGATGGAGGACTCCCTCCTCTGTCGCTACGACAAAAATGTTCGCTTTGCTTTTCTTGGCGTAACTGCAGATTTGTGAGGTGCTTCCGATGAAATCTGCGGTCTTTTGAACTTCAAACGTGCATTCTGGGTGAGCCATCACGATCGCTTCAGGGTATTGAATCTTCAGTACCTGAATGTCTTCAGGCTGGAACAGTAAGTGGGTGGGGCAGAAACCCCATTCTGGAATCGGAATGACCGTTTTTCCAGTTTTCCTCTGAACATATTCCGCGAGGTTGCGGTCAGGTCCGAAAAGCACTTTTTCACTTTTTAATGATGAGACAACCTGAACGGCATTGGCCGAAGTACAGCATATATCGCTTTGGGCTTTGGCCGCCGCCAACGTGTTCACATAGACGACCACTGGCACGCCAGGATGCTTTGACTTTGCACGTTTGATTTCGTCGACCGTTAACATCTGCGCCATCGGACAACGTGCACCAGGCGCAGGTAGCAGCACCTTCTTTTCGGGGTTCAATATTGCAGCCGATTCAGCCATGAAATCGACAGCCGAGAACACTATGACCTTTGCCTTTTTTTCATCCATGGCTTTCCTACTTAACTCAATGCTGTCTCCAACGTAGTCGGCTATTTCTTGAACCTCAGGTCTCTGATAGTTGTGAGCAAGAATAATAGCGTTCTTTTCCTTTTTCAGCTTGACTATTTCTTCGACAAGCGTCATGATTTCGCCTTGAACCAGTTCGTGTCTAGGCAGATGGAAAGATATATGCGTTTAGTCAGGCATCCAAAGTTTTCCACTTTGCTTATCCTACGCTGTTTTCGCACGTGAAAAACGCGGAGCTTTCATGGTGCAGGGGGTGAGATTTGAACTCACGTACCCCTTCAGGACGGGATCTTGAGTCCCGCGCATAAAGCCCCACTTGTCGCGGGTTTGGCCATGCTCTGCTACCCCTGCACCTCTCCCAGAACTACGCCTCCTTTCTTATTAATTATTTCCCGCGACTGAGAAACCATCGTCTCTCCGATGGAGTTTCGCGTCGAAAACCACTGTCATTTCAGAGACGAACAAAGCGAAAACCACGAATTGACCATGAAAAAGTTTATTAGAAAGCTGTGCAGTTTACGTTTTAGCTCTTTAATATTGGTGACCATTTTTCAAGTAGGAATGACCCAACAGTCGGAGGAAATTGAAGATTTGGAAAAACCCGCACCAAGTAGATACGTTCAAGCAAGTCTAAACGTAGAGTTGCGGGAGTTGGTTGAAATTGACTGAGATATCAAAAGAAGATACACACGTGATGCTGGATTCGTTTTTCAAGGATAAAGGATTGGTGCGCCAACATCTAGACTCTTTCAACGAATTTATCGACCGTGGACTGCAGGAAGTAATAGATGAAGTGGGCGAAATTCCGATTGAAGTTCCTGAAAACCCATACAAGGTCAAGCTAGGTCAAATCTGGATAATAGACCCACAAACAAGAATAACCGGACCTTACGCGATCGAAGTGGATGGAACAAAACATGAAATCTACCCTATGGAAGCTAGGCTCAGAAACCTCACTTACGCAGCGCCAGTTGCCCTTGAAATGACCCCGGTCATCGACGGAAGAGAACAAGACACGGAGCTCGTCTACATCGGAAACATTCCAGTGATGTTGAAATCAAAACTCTGCTTCCTTTCACAGCTGTCAAGAGAAGAACTGGTAGCAGTTGGAGAAGACCCTGACGACCATGGCGGCTACTTCGTCGTTAACGGTTCAGAACGCGTCATAGTGGCAATGGAGGATCTGGCGCCCAACCGAATAATCGTTGATATTGATGAGAAAGGCGCGACCCCCGTTTACATGTCGAAAATATTCTCTACTACAGTTGGTTTCAGAGCGAGAATCGAACTGAAAATCAAGTCCGACGGAGCGCTTTATGTTTCCATGCCCGGAGTTCCTTCCGAGGTTCCGTTCGTTGCGTTGATGCGTGCCTTGGGATTGGAATCGGATAAAGAGATCGCTGAAGCAATTTCTTTAGACAAGGGCATTCAGGCTGTTTTGGACCCATCCTATGAAAAGGCCTTGGGCGTGGACACTGCGAAAGACGCGATCTTGTTCATTGGCAATCGTGTTGCCCACGGGCAAGTTGAAGAATATCGACTGCAAAAAGCCGTAACTGCGATAGACAAGAACTTCCTTCCGCACATAGGAAGGACTGAACAGAAGAGGAAGGATAAGGCTCTGTTCTTGGGCGAAATGGCCTGCAGGGCGATTGAACTACAACTTGGAAAGAGAAAGCCCGATGACAAAGATCATTTCAAGAACAAGAGGCTGAGGTTGGCAGGTCCACTTCTTGCTGACCTCTTTAGAGTAGCGTTCCGAAATCTTACGCGTGACATAAAATATCAACTTGAACGAATAGGTGTAAAAGGTCCGATAATAACTGTCTCAGCCGCAGTGCGTCCAGGCATAATTGCTGAAAGATTCCAGCACGCACTCGCGACAGGCAACTGGGGAAGAGGAAGAGTTGGCATAACCCAGCTTCTCGACAGAACGAATCACATTTCAACGCTGAGTCACCTGCGACGACTGCAGTCTCCGCTAAGCAGGAGTCAACCGAACTTCGAGGCAAGAGACTTACACGCGACCCATTGGGGACGACTGTGTCCAAACGAGACACCTGAAGGCTCCAATTGTGGACTAGTAAAGAACCTTGCTCTCTCAGCCTGTATCTCGGTCGGTGTCAACGCCGATAAGATCAAGCAACTCTTGTTTGGCGAAGGAGTGAGCCCCGTGCTTGAGGCCAATGATGACTTGAAGCTTAATGGGGCAAAGATCTTCGTTGACGGCAACATCGTGGGCTACTGCAAAAATGCCCAGCAATTATCACAAGAATTCCGCGGCAAGAGACGGAGAGGCGAAATATCAACAGAAGTCAACATCGCCTACTTCTCAAAATCGCAGGGCGAAAGAGAAGAGATCTACGTTAACTGCGACGAAGGCAGAGTCAGAAGGTCTCTCATAATAGTCGACAACGGCGTTCCAAGACTTCAGCCCGAACACGTAGAGAAGATCGCCACCGGGGAATGGGCTTGGGAAGATCTAGTAAAGAACGGTACCGTTGAATACTTGGACGCTGAAGAAGAGGAAAACGCCTACGTGGCCTTGAGTTTTGAAGGATTGGCCCGGGATCACACGCACCTAGAAATTGCCACTTATACCATCCTCGGAATCTGCGCTTCAACAATTCCGTACGCTGAGCACAACCAGTCACCACGAAACTCCTACCAAGCAGCAATGGCCAAGCAAGCGTTGGGAGTCTATTCAACGAACTTCCAGCAACGTGTAGATTCAAGATCACACATCCTGCATTATCCGCAGGTTCCGCTTGCCGAAACGGCCATGATGGATACAATGGGCTACAAACTCCGACCCTCAGGACAAAACTACGTAGTGGCGGTGCTTTCTTTTGAAGGCTACAACATGGAAGACGCGTTAGTCTTCAACAAAGCATCAATCGAAAGAGGTCTAGGACGTTCGACTTTCTTCCGAATCTACGAGGCTGAATGTCGGCAATACTTGGGTGGATTGAAAGACAAGTTCACTTTGCCCGAAGCGGGAACTCGAGGATACAGAGGCGAGCAATACTACCGGTTGCTGGAACCCGATGGCATAATCGGATTGGAATCAGGAGTTGCAGGAGGAGACGTACTAATCGGTCGCATAAGTCCGCCGAGATTCCTCGAAGAGTACAAAGAATTCGAGGTCAAAGGTCCTTCAATGCGCGACACTTCGGTAGACATGCGCCCATCAGAAACTGGCACTATTGACGCCATTTTCATTACGCAGTCTGGAGAAGGAAGCAAGCTGGTTAAGGTGAGAGTCCGTGATCAGCGTATTCCAGAACTAGGTGACAAGTTTGCTTCGCGACACGGACAGAAAGGCGTAATCGGTCTAATAGTCCCTCAAGAAGACATGCCGTTCACGGAAGATGGCATAGTACCTGATCTAATAATCAACCCGCATGCAATTCCTTCGAGAATGACTGTTGGGCAATTCATAGAATCACTGGCTGGAAAAGTTGCTTCCGCACGTGGAAAACCAGTCGATGGAACCCCATTCTCAAACGAGGGGCCAAGCGAACTCAGAGCAGAATTAATAAAGTTGGGCTTCAGCAGCACGGGTGCAGAAGTCTTCTACAGTGGTGTAACAGGTCAAAAATTCGTGGCAGACGTCTACGTTGGTGTTGTTCACTATCAAAAACTGCACCACATGGTTGCAGACAAGATCCACGCTAGGGCTCGAGGGCAAGTCCAAATGTTGACGAGACAACCAACTGAAGGAAGAGCAAGAGGAGGCGGTCTCAGATTTGGAGAAATGGAACGCGACTGTCTAATAGGCCACGGTGCTGCGATGCTTCTCAGAGATAGACTTCTTGAAGAGTCTGACAAGTACACGCTTTACATTTGCGAAACATGTGGGCACATAGCCTACTATGACATGAAGCAGAGAAAGTACGTTTGCAAACTCTGCGAAGACAAAGCGAAAATATCACCGGTCATCGTGTCCTACGCGTTCAAACTTCTGCTTCAAGAACTCATGAGCTTGTGCATTTCACCTAAATTAGCACTCAAGGAGAAGGCATGATATGTCTCAAGAAGAGATCGTAAGGAAAGTCGTTGATGACATAAACTTTGGCATGTTCTCGCCTAAAGATGTTCGAAAACTCTCAGTTGTAGAGGTTCAGACACCGGACACTTACGATGAAGATGGTGCACCGATATCGTCCGGGCTCATGGATGGCAGGTTGGGCACACTTGAACCTCGACAGAGATGCAAAACATGCGGAAACACGGCAATCCGTTGCCCGGGGCATTTCGGCCATATCGAACTCGCGGTTCCGATAGTACACATCGAGTTTACCAAAATCATCTATGACCTTCTGAGGGCGGCCTGTCGTAATTGTGGGCGCATACTGCTACCAGACGATGTGATCGAGAAGGCTAGAGCGCGCGTTCAGAAAGCAAAGCAGCTGTTGGGACTGGTTCCCGATGAAGTGTACAAAACGATCATGCAAGAAACGAAGAGGAAACAATGTCCACACTGTGCGGCTGTTCAATACAAGATAACGTTCGAGAAGCCAACGAAGTTCAGTGAACAGATTCCGGAAAGCGGTTCAGAACCTCTGACGCCGTCCATGGTTCGGGAAAGGATGGAGCGGATCACCGACGATGATCTTGAACTGTTGGGGTTCAACCCCAAGACCGCGCGTCCCGAATGGATGGTTCTGCAAGTTCTTCCAGTGCCGCCGGTTTATGTTCGTCCGTCGATTACACTGGAATCTGGCATTCGTTCGGAAGATGATTTGACACACAAGCTTGTTGACATCATAAGAATAAATCAAAGACTGAAGGAGAACATGGATGCTGGAGCGCCAACGCTGATCATTCAGGACCTGTCAGAATTGCTTCAGTATCACGTCACTACCTACTTCAACAATGAAGCTTCAGGAATCCCCCCCGCCCGGCATCGCTCCGGAAGAGCATTGAAGACTCTCTCACAGAGGCTGAAGGGTAAAGAAGGAAGATTCAGAAGCAACCTTTCTGGAAAAAGAGTTGACTTCTCGGCGCGAACCGTCGTTTCTCCAGACCCGAATCTGGACATAAACGAGGTCGGAGTGCCGCTGGAGATTGCCATGCGACTGTCAGTGCCCGAGAAAGTGACGGAGTGGAACATCGAAGAGATGCGGAAACTCGTCAGAAATGGTCCTGAACAGTATCCAGGCGTTCTGTACATTATCAGGCCAGACGGCAAGCGGATAAGGCTCGAATTCGTCGTGGATAGGGAAAAGATCGCGGACGCCATAGAATTAGGGTTTGTTGTTGAAAGACATCTTAAGAATGGGGACATAGCGATCTTCAATCGTCAGCCTTCCCTTCACCGCATGTCCATCATGGCTCACTACGTGCGTGTGTTGCCATACAAGACGTTCAGGCTTCACTTGTGCGTTTGTCCACCCTACAACGCAGACTTCGACGGCGACGAGATGAACTTGCACGTTCCTCAGAGCGAAGAAGCTAGGACAGAAGCATTGCTCCTCATGCAGGTTCAAGACCAGATACTCTCGCCACGTTTTGGAGGACCGATAATCGGAGCCATCCGAGATTTCATAACCTCTGCATATTTGTTCACGAAGTCGTCAAACTATCTGACTAGAAGCGAGGTAAACCGACTTCTGTTAGGAGCGAAGTACGAAGGCGAAATACCCGAACCAAAAATCAAACAACCGCAGCCGATGTGGTCTGGGAAACAGATATTCAGCCTGTTCCTGCCCAAGGACATGAACTATGTTCTGAAGGCAAACATATGCCAAGGCTGCGTAAAGTGCAGGGAAGAAGAGTGCGAATTCGACGCTTACGTGGTTGTGAAGAATGGTCAACTGGTGAGCGGAGTAATAGACCGCCGTTCAATAGGCGCCGAACAGTCTGAAAGCCTTCTGCACAGAATCATCAAAGACTATGGGACGCAAGCAGGGCGTGAATTCCTTAACAAGATCACAAGAATGCTGAAGTGCTACATCTCCATGCGCGGGTTCTCATACGCCTACAACGAGTTGGTTCTTTCCCCCAAGGCTGAAGAAAGAATAGACAAAACGATGGAAAGAATCGAAAACAAAATCGAAGATCTGATTGCAAGTTACCGCAAGGGCACACTGCCTCGGCTTCCTGGGCAAACACTTGAAGACTCTTTTGAGATCTACGTTATGAACGATCTTGCCAAAGCAAGAGATGAATCAGGCAAGATAGCTGACGAGGACTTCACTCTGGAAAATTCAGGCATCATCATGACTAGGACAGGAGCAAGAGGCTCAAGCCTAAACATCGGGCAAATCAGCGCGTGTGTGGGACAACAGTCGGTCCGTGGAAAGAGAATCCTTCGAGGCTACGTGGATCGAGCCCTTCCGCACTTTCAGGCAGGAGACCAACGTCCCAAAGCAAGAGGCTTCGTCTATTCTTCATACCAGACAGGACTTGATGTCATCGAATTCTTCTTCCACGCCATGGGTGGCAGGGAAGGACTCGTCGACACAGCAGTCAGAACGCAGCAGAGCGGTTACATGCAGAGACGACTGATCAACGCGCTCGAACACATACGCCTAGAATATGACAGCACAGTTCGCAACTCGGCTGGAGACATAATCCAGTTCCAGTATGGAGAAGACGGTGTCGATCCAGCCAAGAGTGATCACGGAAAGGCTGTCAACGTCAGCCGTCTGGTTGATCAGATCAAAATAGGAAAGGAGAGAGGCAAGGCCGCAACGAGCGAATTCATCAAGGAAAAGCTGGATACGGCTGAAGGTCAGCTTACCCCGATCCTGGTCGATCAGCTAAAGCAGAACTTGGCTAGGACAGAATTGACAAAATCGGCTGTTGAACAAGCAGTCGACATGACAGTTGATCGCTACAAGCGGGCACTCATGGAGCCAGGTGAGGCGGTAGGCATCGTCTCCGCCCAGTCGATAGGCGAACCGGGTACACAGATGACTCTCAGAACGTTCCACTACGCAGGTGTCAGAGAACAGAACGTTACGTTAGGCTTGCCTAGGTTGATTGAAATTGTCGACGCCAGAAGAATTCCGTCCACTCCGATCATGAAGATCTACTTGACAGAAGAATTCAGGAAGAGCAGAGAAGCAGTTGTGAAAGTGGCGCGTGAAGTCGTTTACACGACGATGGAGAACTTGGCTGAAGCGATTTACTTGGATCCGATGCACGATGAAATAATAATAGAGCTTAACAAGACGATGATGGAAGACCGTGTAGTAACGCTGGATTATTTGAAGGAGAAGTTGGAACTTCCGAATGCCACGGTGAAGTCGAAAGGCAGCAGCATCAGGATTCAACCGAAGAAAGTTGAGACTATTAGAAAGCTGCTTGGAAAAGTCTCTGCCTTTCACGTTAAGGGTGTTCCGGGCATAAAGCGTGTGTTGGTCACAGAAGAACATGGTGAGTGGGTGATCAATACAGATGGTTCAAACCTGGCAAGGGTTTTGGAGATTCCTGGTGTTGATAGTTCAAGAACTACCACCAACAATGTTCACGAAATTGCTAAGACATTGGGCATAGAGGCATCGAGAAACGCATTGGTGAACGAAGCCAAAGGTGTTTTGGAAGAGCAAGGCTTGGATGTTGATACTCGTCACGTCATGCTCGTTGCGGACATGATGACCTCCACCGGCGAAGTACAGCAGATAGGTAGACATGGTATCAGCGGCAAGAAATCAAGCGTGCTGGCGCGAGCCGCATTTGAAATCACCGTTCCCAACATCGTTGAGGCGGCCGTCAAAGGTGAAAGCGATCCTCTGGCCGGAGTGACCGAAAACGTAATAGTAGGGCAGTCAATACCAATTGGCACAGGATTAGTAGAGTTGTACATGTCATCATTTGAAAAGAAACTGGAAAAGAAGAGTGAGAAGAAGTGATAGATGTAGACAAGGCAATTGCAGCGGCTGTGAAAACGGGCAAGGTGTCCTTTGGAGCAAGCTCAGCTGTGCAAAGCGCACAAACTGGAAGAGCCAAGCTCATAATCATAGCGGCTAACGCGCCGAAGAACGTGCGCGGAGACATAGAGTATTACAGCAACCTATCAAAAGTTCCGCTGATCGTTTACAAGGGATCATCGCTGGATTTGGCTGCTGTATGCGGCAAACCTTTCACAGTGTCAGCGTTAAGTATAAGAGAGCCAGGCGACTCAGAAATCCTCAAATTGACAGAAACTGCCGAGCCCGAGGAATCTGGCGGAGGAAACGAATGACAACCGGCATAAAATTCACCAGCAACGAGATGCGTTTTATCGCCTTGTTTGAAAGCATAACGAGTGCCAGCGTCAAAGACTGTATAATTGACGAAGAACAGGGGCGTGTTCTCTATGTTGTCAGCGAAGGACAAGTTGGCGTTGCCATTGGAAGAGGCGGAAGAAACATTCACACTTTGGAAAGGATGACTGGCAAGAAACACGAAATAATTGAATATGCCGAAGAGCCCGCGCAATTCATCAAAAATGCACTGAAACCCGCTGGTGTCAAAGAGGTGCGCATAACCGAGAGACCTGACGGCAAATCAATAGCTGTTGTTGCAGTGAATCCGAAGGACAAGGGCGTTGCTATAGGAAAGAACGGGAGAAACGCTGAGAGGCTCCGATTCCTAGCAAAGAGATATTTTGACATCCAAAACGTGAGCATAACGTGAAACAAAGAAAAGGCATCGAGAACATGAAACCACCAGTCAGATCAAGTCTCTTTCTTTTGCTTCTACTATTTGCCCTCATCAGGGCCGTTTGGGCTACAGATGGCTCTCTTGCGACACAATTCTTGGGAAGCCCACTGCTGATTCTGGTTGCGTTGATAATCCTCGACGCAATAGCTTTTGTCTATCACAAGATTCGTAGATAAACCATTTGCTCTTTATTTATAACACATTACGGGCTCTTACGGGCTCTTTTTGACTGTCATGGCGCTGTCGGTTAGGCCGATCTCCAACACGTCGCCCGCCTGCCAGCTCGTGCTGGATAAAACTTTACCCCCCCAACCCAACCCCAACCCAGCACCCTTGCAGCCTCAAAATATTGAAACATGTTATGCCTTCCAGAACGAAGTTAAAAATTGCAAAACTTAAGAGTTTTGACCGTTTGCCAAGGTATTTTTGGTTTTAGCGCTCGTGCAAACGATTGGCGGTTCAGAAACGCTTAAACTCTTAGAACATACTGGGCTTAGTCTGAAGTGAGATCTTGATTCCTAAAAGAAACATCGCGTTGGTGGCGCATGATAATAAGAAAAATGATTTGGTGGAGTGGGTTGTTTTTAACAAAGGGACCTTGGCTCTTCACAACTTGTATGCAACTGGAGATACTGGAAAGAGAATAATGGAGAAAACTAATCTAAGGGTCGCTTTGCTTAAAGGGGGGTCTTATGGTGGAGACATGGAGATTGGCGCTTTGATTGCTAATGAGAAAGTGGACTACCTGATTTTCTTCTGGGATCCTTTGCAATCTCTTCCTCACGACGTCGACGTCAAGGCGCTTCTTAGAATAGCTGTCTTGTATAATGTGCCGACTGCTTGTAACAGGGCCACAGCGGATCTAATAATTTCTAGCCCATTATTTCTTAATGCAGAATATGAGCCGGCAAAGGAACAAGGTAAAAAGTGATTGCGGGCGCGCGCTAATCTTCTTTTTGTTATGGGATTATTTGGGCGTCTGCGCAACCGCTGATTAGATTTGTTATTTTTATTCTTAGGTGTTCGTTGGGTTTTGCGTTGCTGATGAAGATTGGAAAGCCTTTGATTCTGGCGATGCCCTTCCCGTTTGGAGTCATATCTACTATGTCTACTTCGTATTCTTCCCCAATTTTAATAGGGTAATTTATGCCTTTGCCGTGTTTGTTTTTTGCGTTTCTTGGAGCTCGCTTTTTAGGACTAAAAACACATTCCTCGCTTGCAACATTAAACACTAAGAAATTCATTCTAAAGTTATAAGCGTTTTGTCTCAACCCTGCCAAGAAAAAAGTTAAAGAAACAGACTAGTAGGCTCAGGTGCTATAGACAGCGCGCGCGTTATGTCCATACATTATTGAGGAATAGTTTCTGTTCGTCCGAAGGCATCGGTTATTCACTGCACTGTTTTTAAGTATGCACTAATCCTCGCTATTCTTCTGTGGTTTTTCATCTATTTGTATCTCTTCAGATAATCCCAGTTCTCTTAGAGTTGTCTTGGTTTCATCTACCTTCTGTTTTGGTATTCCGTCTTTTGGTTGAATCTCAACCTTTACTGTGAGTTTCAGACCCTCTCCTATTGGAAAACGTGAGAGTACCTTAGTGTAGAAAGTCATCCATTTTTGAGGAGGAACTGCACCTTCCCATGTCAATTTCCCAACTATCGGTAGAGGCAAGATTGCTGTGATTGGACCCTCTCGCCTCTCGGTTTTAGGAGGCGCTTGTTTTGTCGTTGTCAGCGTTGGTGGAAGAAGTCCTTCTTTTGTCGCTTGTGCTACTTCCTTAGGTAAGAGGAAGACATCTTCAGAGATCTCCACATCGCTTTCAAAGGTTTTCTCTCCGAATCGTAAGTTGACATAGCTTCCGTCAGGAGCTTTATCTGCATATCCAAACAATCCCTTTGTTATTCCATCAGCTATTGTTCGTTTAAGAGATTCTGGTTTGCTTAGCCTTGGAAACTGAGGTGCAGCAAAGAAGGTATCTCGGACTGCTTTCGTCTCCCACTCAGCGCGCGCGAACGTTATGTTTTCCACATCAAAACCGAACAAGTCAGCTTTGAATCACAAGATTCGCAAATAGACACCTGCGACGGTTTCTGCTTGTTTGATTAGCTTTTTATTTCTGCGCTCATCAGCAGGTCGATCAATGCTTTTTGATCAACTTCTGCACGAGTCCTCCAATCCAAGTAAAGTTGACCGCCTTCATCTTGCGTCAAGTACCCGTATCTGATGTATCTCTCAATGTTTAGTCCCACTTTCCATCCTGGAAGTTTTTCTCGCAAGAGTGTTTCAACTTCTTCTCTCGATGCCTTGCCTTTTTTTGATATTATGTAAGCAATGGCAATTGTCAATCCTGCGAAGTCGTCTATCCTCCATCCTACCATTTTCGCTTCTTTAGGCACTAGGTCGCCTCGTAGTGCCACGTAGAATCTTGCTCTGTCCAGCTGCTCCAGAGAAGGCTTTTCTGTTTTTCTATCTTCTTCAAAAATGGTCTTTACTTCTAAGTCTAGATTTTTCAAGTAATCGTCAAGTATCTTGAGTACTTTTGGATAGTCTGAGCCCAAAGCTTTGCGAAGTTCCCAACCTTTCACGCCAGGTTTGGCATGGCGTTTGAAAAACAGCATGTGGGTTGCACGTTTCAATTTGCTGGCGTAAGTGGCTTTTCTCTTGCTCATTTCAGTTCTCCTCGTTTCCACTTTTGCCAGTCGGTCGATGACACCGATATGGGCACGGATATCAACTGTTTCATTCCTGCTTTGGCTAAGGGTTTTTCATAGGGCACCAGGAACATTTCTTCTTCTAACGGGTGGATTTCCAAGGTGGCGTAACCGTAGGTTACGAGAAAACTTGTCAGATAGGCCTTGTCCACGGTCTCTTCGTATGTGTCTGCGCCAATGAAATCCCAGTAATATATCCTTTCGTTTTCGCCCCTTTCTACTACTGCTTTCTTGAGTTTTTGCCAGAAGTCTTCTAGTTCTTCTGAGAATGCTTTTTCGCGCAATATCCTCTGACGAACTAGTTCTTCACGACTGGCTGAGCCCATGCCGACTTGTTCTGGGGGCGTTTCCTTCCACCTTTCTTTAATCGGTATGAGGCTGTTCCAGTATCTCATCGCTTCTGCCATGCTGTGAAGCGAAATCTGTTCCCATTCGATCAAGGGGTGCCATGCTTTCAGTAAGGTTCTCGCGATTTCTCCTTTCTCCATTCGTTTGAGTTTGTCTTCGAGCAGAAATGGGTCTGTGTACAGTGATGTTGACCTGTGTTTCACCCATTCGCTCTGCAGTCTTATGACGGAGGCTAGACTATGCAACGATTCAGCGTCGAGGCACAGGTCTTCAGGAATCTTCCATTCCGGGAAGTACTGTTTCACTGTGCCTATGTTGCTGTTGATGTCAATCAGAAACGGGTCGAGGGACCTCTCTTCAACCGACTTGCACGTTTCGATGATGCGCTGGAGTTTTTCTCTGCCGAGTTTCTCCTGCCCTTTTCTTGATTGCATCAGGCTACTCCTCTGATTACAGATTTGCCTTCAATGTTTTGCACTGTGATTATATTGACTCCTTCCTTTGAGAAGCTTATCTGGCTTGGCGTAATGACAACGTACTGCGCGCTGGAATCGTTCACCCTAGCTACGAGCATCTGCGCTATCATCTCACGATTTTTCGGATCCATGTGCACGTCGAATTCGTCCACGGCTCTGAGCGGAGACCGTACATGTTGTTGCAGGGCTAGCAGAAAACTCATCGTTGCTGTTGTTCTTTCTCCACCACTCTGTGTGAAGGCGTCAAGTGGCACTGGTTTTCCGCCTTTGAAGCCGACGAGGATTTCAAGCCCGGCTACTTCCATGTCTTGTCCATTAGCGAGTCTAATCTCTCCTACAGCTTGGGCTTGTCCGAGTGTTCTTTGGTATTCGAGATTGACTCGGTCCAGGAGAGTCTCTATCACTGTTCGCCACGCTTGCATTCTGGTCTTTACTTCTTCCAGAGTTTTTTCACGGTTCTCGGCCACTAGTTGGGCTTTCTCTTTGAGTTCTAAGTAAAGTTTCGAATAGGATTCGTACATTCGTTCAACGTCTTCGGAAACGTCTGAAAGTGCAGCCAAGTGTCCTTCTGTTACGCGAATTTCGTCGAGGATTTCTCTGGGATCCTTCACTACTGCCACTTTTGCGCCGACAGTTTCGGCCTTGCTTACGGTTTCCTCAAGGCGGGTTTTTGCTTCTTTATGGGTTCTTTCCAAGTCCTGTAGACTCGATGAGGCACTTTCAGTGCGGTACTTCAGAACTGCGAGTTCGATTCGAAGGTTAAGAATCTGGTCACCGACTTTCTCGGTTGCTTGCTCCCAGTTCGTTGACCTCGTCTGACTTCGCTCTATTTCAGCGTCCAGCTTAGACGCGTTTTCCCTCGAGTTCTGAATGAGTTCTTTGAGTTGGTCGCTTCTCAAAAGCTTTATCTGAACTGTCCTCTTCGATGCTTGCGTCTCGTCAAATGCACTCTTGCCTAGATTGGTGATCGTTTCTAACATTGATGTTTCTTTCAACAATTCCTCGTAGAGGGAAACTGCTGATGAGGCGCCTGCTTTTTGACGTTCGACTTCTAGGCGTTCATCGAATAGTCTTCTCCATTCATTTTTCAGTTTCTCTCGTTCATTCTTTTGGGTTTGTAGGTCACCGTTTGCAGCTTTGGTTTTCTCTCCGATCTCGTTCAAGACTTCCTGCTGCTTCTTTCTGGCATTCTCCAACTGCCTTACGGTTTCCTCTTTCCTAGCAACCTCAGTCCACACTAGCTCTCTTTCCAAGAATCTTCTTTTTGAAAGCAACTGTTTCTTCTCTTGGTATCTGTCGTATTGCTCCCGCCAATAGTTGAGCGTCTGCTGAGCAGATTCCAAGAGCTTGCTCATCGACTCCTCTTGACTGAGAATGCGCGTCAACTTTTTCTGGGCCTGAACAACATTTTCGCGGTATGGTTCAAGGCCAACCGCTGCTTCGACTATTCGCAGTTTTTCCTGTACGGAGAGCACTGTGAACTGTTCAACCATGTTCTGATGCATTATGATCAGTATGTTGTCCGGGTCAACGCCCAACTTTCCCATGAATCTTTGAACGTCGTTTTTCGTTACGGCGCGGTTTTCAAGCGAGAACCAGTACGTGCCGTCCCTTCGCAGAACGCGTGTAAGAAAGATTTGATCTTTGTTGTACTTTGGGACGGGCCTGTTTTTGCCTTTGCTCATATTGTCAAGGACCAGAGTTACGCGTGCTTGGTCCTTTCCCCATCGAATGAGATCACTCAATTTCTTGGACCTTTCAGTATAAGACTGCCCTAACGCAACGGATATGGCCAGCAAAAGTGATGATTTGCCTGAACCGTTGGGTCCGCAAATGATGTTGACACCTTGTCTGAAGGGTACCCTAGCGTATTCGTAACTCATGAAGTTCTCTAGGATTACCTCTTGAAGCAACATTGATGGTTTTTCCTGATTGAAGTAGGTAATAGAGGTGAAACTACTCTTATTAAAACAAATTGTACACGTCTACAACAAATAATATGGCCCATTTTGCTGTTGCGCAAGCGACTTTCGACATGTGCATGTTAGGTTGGTTTGGTGAATTCTTGGATCTTTAAACTCCATCCGATGTCGTCGGGTGTGACCACTCGGATGATAAAACTGCCCGTGTAATCCACCGAGATGACACCTATTGTTGAATTCACGTCTGCTGCATACGTTTCCGTTTCCGGAATAGGGGAATATCCGCCGCTATCCTTTATGTAGACTGCCACAAGAAAGTCGTAAGTATCATTGTCAATTTTCCAGATTACGCGCCACTTGTTGCTCACATTGAATTCCGTCGTGTCTTGTTTTCCTTTGCCTGAAATTTCTCCAGCCGTTTGCCATACAGCATTATTATTAGCAATGTAAACTGCAACTACGATACCGATAACAACTATCAATAGTGCAAGGATGCCTAGTGTTTTTCCCTTCATTGCATTTCCTCCTGACACTTACAACGGAACATTTAGATAAGAGTGTTGGGAAATGCGCATGCTGCGCGCCACAGCAAACAGTAGTGTTCATTTTCTAGGCTCAGTTTTTCATAAGAAAAGAAAGACCCATATCTCATGGATGGACTCCGATTCTTTGATTGTGTCTCCCATCAAATTCATTATTGTTGGATGGTCGGATAGCTTTGATTCGTCTGCTAATAGTATGTTTGTTAGGTGACGATGAATCTAGCAGTCATTTTCCTTGGGATAGTCTGTATCGTCTCTGCAATCATGTCTCAAAATCGCAAAATTCCCTGAGGACGAAATTGGCGCCGTAGATCCGTGGAGCGGACGCATCGCCTACCACAGATCACATTGCAGGAAGTAAGGAGTCTACGTTTTCTTTCTTGGTTCGGTGCTTGTCGTTTGGGGAGTTGTGTGGGCATAGTCTTCCGTGTTCTCCAATAGTTTTGTTTGTGTAGAAACAGGATTCTGAATCTTTATTGAGGAATCACAAGTTTTACTATTTCTGCAACATGAATCTTGTATGAGTCTCTTCCAGGGTTGAAACGGTTGTCGATCGAAGACTGGCACAACATCAAGGCTGAGCAGAACGCTCACAATGAAATCCTAGCTTTTCTGATGATGATCGTAGGCGTGAACCTGCTTG
>Ga0315294_10003830_pt1 | contig 16390 bp, 12 predicted proteins | sample YL17G13_40_MG_FD_203626 | JGI IMG/M metagenome (GOLD analysis project Ga0315294, IMG submission 203626) | Sediment microbial communities from Yellowstone Lake, YNP, Wyoming, USA - YL17G13_40 | ecosystem: Environmental > Aquatic > Freshwater > Lake > Sediment | place: USA: Wyoming | collected... | reverse complement strand
GCTTTGGCCGTTTCCCCACCGGTAGTAGGTGTTAATCTGAAGGTCGCACTCGGTGATGTACTGGTCGATGATCTGGCGGCGCCTGTCCCTGACGAGAACGTAGTACGTGATCGTCTGAGCAAGCCATTGCGTGTTCCCGAAGCTCCCGGAGTAAACGACGTTCCAGTTGTCTCCTCTGGGTTTGAGCGTTGTCTTGCCCGTATTCTTGAGCTGGAAGTAGGTGCCAACGGCATTCCACGTGTCGGAGGACGCGGTGACGGCGCCCGAGAAGAGCGAACTGACGTTCGTGTAGTACTTGACCGGGAGGCTCGCCGACTTCCATCGCAGCCCTCCGTAGCTATAGGAGAGGGGAGCGGTGTCGGCCACCCTCGGTAAGGTGCCCAAGCGCGGTGCCAACGGCACAAAGCGCGGCTCAGGACCCGACGCCGTTCCTGCCAAAGCGTTCTCTGCCCGGAGCAGAAGCTCGGCCACGGGGATGGACAGCTCGGCGATGCGGCCGTCGAGCACGGTCAGCTTCCCCTGAATCGCGCCGACCACGCCGAGGCGACCATCCAGGAGGGAATCCTCCGTGGAGTGAGGGCCGACGAACACGACGGTCGTCTCCCCCGTCTCGAAAACCGGCTCGTTGGATACGACCTCGGCCAGGTCCTCCGTGCTCCCACCCTTCACGCGGATGGTGAGGGTATCCGGCCCGGATCCCTTGATGTAGTCAAGGACAGAGAGGGTCACGTCCGTCACGATGTCCGTCCCCAGAGCGTCGGTCAGAACAACAGACTCTATCCCCGTCACGGTGGCCTTCACCACGCACTGGGCTTGGAGGGATAGGTCCTCCATGGTCCAGACCATGCCGTACCCGTTGAAGCCACCGGTCGAGCCGACGTCACCCGGAAGCCAGAACGCTGTGCAGGCGACAAGAGCTAACGCCGAAAGGACGACGAGCCCACAGATCAGCGTGCGCCGAAGAACCTTCCCAATCCCGTGCTCTCTACTTCGCGCGTCGACCACAGGCATCACCCTCCTTCTGTCTCTTACTCAACCATTGTAGCGCAAAGAGGGCGCTTCCCAGCCACCGCCCGTCACGCCGGATTCGTACCGACATCCCCCCGGCCGCCACGCCCGCTGGACGGCTCCGCTCTTGGGTCACTGACCGAACGCTTCAGCAGGCCGGCCCGTCGTTTCCCAGCCGATCCCAACGAGCGCGTGCGCTACGGCCCCTGCGCCGCTTCCCTCTGGAGGAAGACAAGGCGGACGAGGATCAGAGCCGGCAGGATCGAGGCGTGGGACATGACTGGAGAGGACTCCCGGAGAGAGACTGTGCTTCGCCCTTCTCCTCTCTCTCACCCTCTGACCGCGAACCGCTCGGCGATGAGCGAGGCGACGTACCCGCCGAAGGCGCTGTTGAGGAGGAGCCAGGGAAGGCCGTACCAGGCCTGGCCAAGGTACGATCCCGGCCCGGTCTGCCGGGAGACGTAAAAGAAGTTGACGGCAAAGAGCATAAGAAGAAACGTCGTGCCACCCAAGACGAGCCCTGTGAGCGCCGCACGTGCGCCGCTTGAGAGACGCTTCGGTAGGAACCGGTGCGCGAGGTCAGCCGAGAGGCCGATCACGGGTCCGATGACGCACCAGCCCACCACGGCGAGCGGCCCAACGAGGGCCGGCGTGAGCACGATCTCCATGTAGAACTCGACCCCAAGCCCCAGGATCGCGTAGGGCAGGTAGACCATCGCGCCCACCCCGAAGCGCCGGACGAGCCGAATCGGGAGGACGACCATCAAGGCCAGGAAGAAGCTCTCGACGTAGGTGAAGTACATCCCGAGGCCCTTCACCTCATCGAGGCTGCCAGGCGGCGGGGTCGCGCTCCCCGCGAAGAGGTCGAACGTGAAGGACCCAAAGCCGTAGAGCGCACAGACAAGGACACCAAAGAGAAGGATCGTCTGCCACGGCCTGAGCGGCCACAGCCTTTGCGTTTCCATGACTACCTCCCCTCTCCGAGCGTCGCGGCCGCTCGCGCCTCAGGGTTTAGTCCCTAGAGACTAGCCCGGACTGAGTGGGCTGCCAAGTCCGCGCGGCCTCGAACTCTACTACGGGGCATCCGCTGCGACCGCGAAACGCGCCCGCTCCTCGCGCAGCCCGTCCTCCCCGCCCGGGAACGTCGCCGCCCCCGGCGTGTACGTTCTCTAGCACTCTCATCATGGAGGCGATTGGAATGCTTCGCCGGGCGTTGTGCGCGTTGCTTCTCGTTCTCGGGCTCTTCTCGAGCGCTCTCTTCGCCGACGGGATGATCCTTCCCGACCACCCCGAACGCGGTTGGCTCACCGTCGTCTACCACGACGTCACGATCACGATCCAAGACGGCGTGGCCACGACCCACGTCGACCAGGCCTTCCGCAACAGCACCGGACGCGACCTTGAGGGCCAGTACCTCTTCCCGCTTCCTCCGGGCGCGGTCGTCTCGAGCTTCACGATGTGGGTCGACGGACAGGTCTTGGAGGGCCGGATCCTCGAAGCAGGCGAGGCGCGCGCAATCTACGAGGACTACGTCCGCCGCGCGATCGACCCGGCACTCCTCGAGTACGTCGGGCGCAACACCCTCTCGGCGCAGATCTTCCCCGTCCCCGCCGGCGGTGAGCGGCGGATCGAGATCACCTATAGCGAGATCCTCACTCCCGAGTTCGGCCTCTATCGCTACCACTACCCGCTCGACACGGAGCGGTTCTCCGCGCAGCCTCTCGAGCGGGTCTCGATCCGAGTTGAGCTTGCGACGAGCGCCCCGCTCGCAGCCGTGTACTCGCCGACCCACGACCTCCTCGTCGAGCGGTCGGGCACGAACGCAGCCGCCGTGAGCTACGCCGCCTCCAGGATCCTGCCGACGCAGGACTTCGTCCTCTACTACTCCGTCCAGGCGGCCGAGGTCGGGATGACGCTCCTCTCCTACCGCGCGCCGGGAGAGGACGGGTTCTTCCTGCTCCTCGTGAACCCGCCGGACCTCTCGGCTACCGCGGCCGCGATCCCCAAGGACCTCGTCTTGGTCCTCGACCGATCGGGGAGCATGACCGGGGAGAAGATCGCGCAGGCCAAGGAGGCCCTCCGGTTCATCCTTTCGAACCTGAACCCGAACGACCGGTTCGCCGTCATCGCGTTCAACGACTCCCGCGAGGCGCTCGCGACGAACCTCGAGCCCGTCACGCCGGAGGCCGTCTCCCGAGCCACAAGCTGGGGCGCGGGCATCGAGGCGACCGGGAGCACGGACATCGACGCCGCGCTCCGGCTCGCCCTGTCCCTGTTTGAGACGAACGACCGGCCGCGCTTCCTCATCTTCCTCACCGACGGCGAGCCGACCGTCGGCGAGATGAACCCCTCGGCGATCGCCAGGAACGCGCAGGCATCTAATGGCACAAGCGCCCGCATGTTCGTGTTCGGGGTCGGCTACGACGTGAACACCGTGCTCCTCGACCAGCTCGCAGAGGAGAACCGCGGGACAACGAACTACGTCCTCCCCGGCGAGAACCTCGAGGCGAGCTTGTCCGCGTTCTACCGGAAGATCGCCTCGCCCGTCCTCGCCAACACGACGCTCGCTCTCGAGGGCGTCGCGACCTACGACCTCTTCCCGCGCGTGCTTCCCGACCTCTTCCGTGGCACCCAGCTCCTCGTGCTCGGACGCTACCGCGATGGCGGCGAGTGCCGCGTCACCGTCTCCGGGATGGCCGCCGGCGTCGCGACGGCGTACACGACCCTCCAGACCTTCTCCGACACTGACCTTCGCACGTCGTTCCTCCCGCGCCTGTGGGCCGGCCGGAAGATCGCCTACCTCCTCGACCAGATCCGCCTGTACGGGGAGAAGGACGAGCTCGTGGACGAGGTCGTCTCGCTCAGCAAGCGCTACGGGATCATCACCCCGTACACGTCCTTCCTCGTCGATGAGTCGGTGCAGGGAAAGGAGGCGATGGCGGACGCCGTGCGGGCCGCGACGAGCGCGCCGGCGAGCGGAGCCCAGGCTGTCCTGGGTGCCTCCGCGCTGCGCTCGCTTTCCCAGGCCGAGCAGACGCCCACGGACCTCGAGGCGGTCCGAGTCGTCGATGACCGTGTCTACTTCCTGCGCCAAGGCGTCTGGGTCGACAGCACCTACGCCGACGAGAAGACCCTGGACATCGTCGCTTGGAGCGACGCCTACTTCGCGCTCATCACGAAGATCCCGTGGATCGCCCCGCACCTCGCGCTCGGGCCGAAGGCGATCCTCCGCGTGGGCGAGACCACCATCCGGATCGGCAAGGAGGGCAAGACCGCGCTCACTGACGAGGAGCTGAACCAGCTCGCCGAGTAGGCTCGGATATCGGTGCGCGCCGGGTCGACTCGCACGGGCGACCCGGCGCCACTCCCGGCGTCTCACCGCAGCGTCGGGAGGCTCTGCAAACACCGAAACGTGAGGTCCGACCCCGTGCGCCCATGGACCGCGTTGCAGACCGAGAGCGTCGCAAAGCTCGTGTCGGCGAGGATCCAGGCCACGATCCCCAAGCCGAAAGCGAACATCGAGTAGGCGAACCCACGCGCCGCTCGGGCGCCGGGGCCCAGAAGCCGCGACACGAGCAGGATCCCCAGGGGCGGAAGCCACGTGACAACCATGAACGCGAGCCTGGGCAGAAAGCCGTAGCCCGGTGCCACAGAACAGATCCCGACCTCGACAATCTGGTAGCCCGCGAGGAAGACGAGGATCGCCGCGGTCGTGCGCAGGATGGCCCTCCTGCCCGGCCCTCTCAGCACCCAGACCGCGGCCCCAATCTCAAACGCCGCTGTCACCATGCCAAGCACCGGCGAGTACGTCATGCCCACCTCCCACCGTCATCTGCGAGGCCGAAGCATACCGACTCGGCATCCGTGAGTCACACCCAAATCAGAACACAACGAGGAGACCCTGGACATCGTCGTCTACGGCGACGCCTGCTCCGCGCCCGAGCAGGATTCCTTGGGTCGCGCCGTACCTCGCAATCGGAGCCAAGGTGATCCTCCGCGTGGGCGAGACGTACGTCCGCATCGGCGAGACCAGCCTCTCTGAGGAGAAGCTTGGTAGGCTGGCGGAGTAGCCTCCTGATGAGTGGTGTGCCGAGGCCAATCTTGCCCACGGCCGACTCGGCGCGCATCCGTGCGAGTCATGCCGAGTTGGGCAACTGCGGAAACACTAGGCGACGAGCTCTGCCCGCTCCTCCACCTGCGATCGAACAGCGGCCACGGAAGCGACAGTCATTGGTTCTCTGACTGAGGCACACGGCCAGGATCCGTACCCACGTCGGCAAGACACCCAAAGTGAGGATCTGAGTTCTCTACGCACGACCTGACATCCGACAAGCCGTCGTCTGCCCCGCTACCCTTGGCGATTCGCGCACAAGTCCGGCAGAAGAGTGGCAATGCGCGGATCGGTCTCGGTCCGGTGTCAAATCAAGTCAGCGTCGAAGCAGGCTCTGTCCTGATCTCCCATCTTCTCCTCCTTTTTTTTGCGACTCCGAGCGAGGATCCCCCGCTTGTTCAGCGGCCCGAGCCCGCTACCATGAGAGTACCACGCCGTTGCCAAGAAGGAACCAGCCTCTCATTTCCCATTCTGCCTTGCCCGACTCCTTTTCAGTCTCTCGTTTGTGGAGCTCCGCGGTGCGCGACACAGCGGTAAGCTTTGGATGCAGCTCTACGCCAACCCGCCCTAGTTCAGACGCAAGGCTGGAGTAGTCATAGTTCAACAACAGCCCTCGGGAGGGACGCGTCCGGGCGCTGTACATGTATGTGTCGTGGAGTGGAATGATCCGAGTCGACTGGTACACTAGATGGAAGGTAGTCTTTGGAGGGATTGCGCAGCAACGGCTCGAGGTGAAGACCTCTTCGCCACTGAGGGCGTGCTTGCTGTGGACTATGTCCCCAAGAGCCAGTCCAAAGACCTGCCTCTGGCTTCGCATGTCCCAGATCGCATAGTCACGGAGAATGTACGACGGTCTTCCCGCCACGACTGGTTGTGGCACTAGAGTCTGAAAGGGTTCAATCATCTGCTCTGTGGCTTTCCAGTTGACTATGTCGCATGTGAAATCGTTCTCCGCTTGGATGAAATTCACCCGATCCTCGAACATGGAGTGCTTGATTCGAATTGCGACGTTCATCTGGTAGAGAGAAGGCAGGTCATCAGACATCCTCGCCAACGTCTCACAGAGATCCGAAACGTTGGGATCGGTAGTGTTGCCGGATACTGCTCGGAGCAGGTGTCTATGCAAGGCTTGTAGCTGCTCTTCCGTAAGATCGGCCAGCATGCGCTGCCACTCTAGGTTCTCTTCGCTCACGTCCTCCATTCCTCCCGTCTGGTCATGAGGTTGCATATTGCCATTGTTTATACGCGGAAATGGTCGACGGGTCAACAATGACCTCAGTTGCAGGCCCATCGTCGAGCAGGGAGAGCGCCGCTGGTGACGCTCTCCCACACGCTCCTCTAGGACACACCTGATCCCGAGCATGGGGACCGAGGTATGCCCCCTGGGCGTTCTCCGACTGGACCCGAGCAGTCCTGTAGAGCCCCTCGCGGACACGGTGGATTGGGCGCAGATGTTGCCAAGAGCCTGCAAGGCAGCGGGGACGAGACCCGTGCTCGACGGAATGGCGTCGGCCATCCAGAATCTGCAAGGGCCCCGCTACTCCTGCCTAGTATATCTAGATTCGCAGTAGTGTTTGCACTCAGCAGGAGCAGTGGGCGACCTTGTCGGCGACGCGCCCTGCTATCATAATAGGGGCTGTGGAAAGCGTGCACAGCGCAACGACACTGCTGGCGATATCACTTCTCGCGGTCCTCCCTCCGGTCTATGTCCTCGCGATGTCGCTCCTAGGTCGTGTGTTTAGGAAAGCGGAGAAGTCACGCCATGAGTCCATCGCCAGGCTCCGCATCGAATTCACCCAGAAGGTGAAGGAGGCGATGGACGAAAAGACGGAGGAAGCAAAGCCGCATCGCAGGTACACCGTGCTGAGGCACAAGGTGCGCGACGTCGAGAAGGCTGAGAAGAGGGAAGTGAAGCGTATTGAGCGACAGTGGAAGTGTCTTGGAACAACACGGATCGTCGCCTTGCCGGGATGCCTGTTTCTCGGTGCGTTAATCCTGAATGTACTTTCCGATGCTGTGAGAGCACCTATCGTACATTGCCCAGCAGCCAGGTGCGCGCCCGAGATGATTGCCTGGGGGGGGGCTGTTGTCCTACTGGCAGCAGGTATCTGCGTCCTGTATTCTGGACTCAAGCATATCGAGCAACTGCGCAAGGTGCCTCCTGCGGTCGGAGGGGGGCAGAAGCTTTCGGGGGGGAAGCAGTGAACCACTCCCAGGGGGGCAACGGGCTGAGGGTACCCCTTCCCTTGTCCGGGCCGGAGTGGAGGCTCAGACTGGGCGTAGCTGGTCGGGCGCGGAGTGGCGCCTGCGACATGGCAAGTGATTGAGGAAACTAGCAATGAGAGATACGGTTGAGACCGCGGAGATACGGAACCCCTTCGGCCGAGCTGACTACCTGAAGTCCCTGCGACATCTGATAGTTGATCCCGCCAAGCCAGTAGCCAAGCGAGACGTGCAGCGAGCTGTCGTCCAGCAGGCATACGCCATGACGTCTCCAGTCTGCGACGAGGCCCTTGAGGCTCTGTATGTGAACGTTCTCACTCATCTGAAAGTACGCTGCTACGAAACCACCGAGATAGCGAGCGATCCCCCTCCCGAGATGAGTCCTGGCTGGACCGTTATCCCGCAATACGAGACTCAGTGGCGGCACGTCGAGCACAGACCCGAGGTACGTTCCGGAGGCCTTACTAGACTCCTTCATGAGGTAGCCAATGCGCTCATAGAAAGTGGTTTCTCGCGTTCGTTTGCGCGCGTATACGTCACGGACGACATGGAGACAACACGAGAGAGGCTCTCCTTGCCGGACATTGGAGGAGATGCCGTGATGGCGTTGTGTTTCCCATACGGAGAGAGCGGTGTAGAGATACCCATCCTCCTAGTACAGTACACGGAGCTGCCTGTCCCCCTTCATGCATGCCTTCTACACGAGATCATGCACCTGGTGGTGTACTACCTGTGGAGACTGCGCCCTCCGTCCTTTGTGCAGCTGGCTCCACTTCCTTCGCTAGCCACTGCACTCGCGACTGAGGTCTTCGCTCACATGCAGACTGCCATGCTCTTGGGGGAGTCGTACCTGGTTTCCACGCTTGTCGTAGAGGACCTAGCGTTGGCGACGTCTCGGATGGCGACGAAGGCCGACGAATCGGGTGAGCTATCTCCGCAGCGCATGAATGAGGCGAAGATCTTCCTTGATTCGTTCCCCTTTGTTGCAGCGGCATGGGCGCTGAGGACCCCTGCCCCCGATCTTGTCCAGGCGTATCAACAGCTCTGGCCCGAGGATCTGAGACGCCTGGCTGCTGAACTAAAACCGGTGTGCCTGGAGCTGTTCGACAGCGCCGATTTTACCGGCTTGCTCTACAGTAGGTTCCTAGCGTTGCTCGGCTCGGAAGGACCAACAGGGGACTTGTTCGAGCGAGTCGTCCTGGACCTCCTCTAGCCTTTACTTCAGCCGGTCTGAAAGGGCTCGGCACAAGCCGCGCTCTCTAGCTACACTTTATGTTCTTTGAGTCTCTACCCGTCACCACAAGATTCCAGACCGTGCGCGCCGGAGCCGTGTTCGCGGCCTTTATCTCCAACTGCAACCTCAGGGGAATCCCGAATGGTACGGCAAGTTGCCATAGTGGAGCGCTCGGAGACCATTTCGGTGTGGTTGGCGAAGAGAAAAGCGCCTCATCGCGCTCACTACTCAGCAGGAACGCCACCAAACGGCGTGACTCCCGAGGAGCAATGTCCACCAGTTCCTTGTCGTCGGCCGTCCAGTAGCCTATCACTGACACGGCCGCCGTCGGCAGTGCCAAGGTGCCCAGTATCTCGCAGTCCTCCGCCGGCACGCGCCATCCCGTGTTCTTCACCTCGAAACAGACGCACGTAAAGCGAACCTTCCCGTTTGTACCGTGGCTCAGGGCTTTGGTCTCAAGTATGGGGAATACGCTGACGTCTCGGTAGCCTGCCGGCAGCAGGCACGAAGACACCATGTCCCGAGGAAGCGTTGTTCTCAGAGAGGTCTGCTCCGTGGGCGACGGCCGCTTTGCAGCAGCCAGCACTAGACCGATTCGTTCCAGAAGGTTCACCCTGCCCCCTGTTGAGGCATTCACTCTTTCGGTGCGCCTGCCTGGATTTGTTTCTTGATGTACGACAGTTCGATCGGTGGCACAGCAGCTTCATCCCGCCAACCGACGGTCCGAAAATACATGTTCAGAGCCTGGTCAATCAGCCGCCCCATAGGAATCTGAGTGAGTTCCGACACCTTCCGCAAAGAGGCCAGGTGTAGCTTGTCAAGATGAGTCGTCACTCTATCGCGGCCCCAGGTTCGCTCCCCCAGACCGCCTTCGACTCTAACCTTCTTATCCGGCAACGTTCCCCCCTTGTCTCGAGACTTCATTCTCGTAGCGCGTTCCCTTGCTCAGGGAACATAGCCCGCCTGCCCTACACCCAAATGGCACCGGCGATTGTACCTGCAGCATACAAGTGACGCAACATCGCCGTCGAAGTGGAGTAGAACCGAGCCGACCCAATGCCGAAAGGGCGCAGGTGAGGAAGACCATGGCCCTGCCTCCCCCACCTGCGAGACACTCGACTTATGCTGCCACAGGACACGTGACCGCCAAGTTTCCAGCGATGTGTGGCACTCATCCGGCTGCTGGGCTTCCCCGCTGCAGTTCGATCTCACCTCCTAGTACCCGGCCGCCTCAGCGTCCACGCGCCAGGTCTCGCCGAGACCCAATTCTGCCAAGTTACCTACCGACCTTCCCGCCAATGCGTTCTTGCTCTCTGCGTCACCTCCTTCCCGCTGTTGCCCTCGCTTCGGGAGTATTCCCTCCGCGTTCCCGCCAACCCTCGGGTCTCGTTGCCGGGTCTGCCATGGCATCCCCGCCTCCGCATTGCAGGAGCTGCATCCATCTACATGTCGTGCCACTGCTGCCTCCTAAGCTCCTATGTGCTGCATACTATGATACATATATACGCCACGAAGTCAAGCAAGCCGACCATCGCCCTGCAGAAGAGAGCTTGGAGACATCCACCTTCACCACCAGTCGCGGTGGACTGACCAGCGGCAACTGGCGGAGGCGGCCACCGCGGACGGGAGAGTCTTCACTCTTCGTCTCGGCTGTCCCTGCCGCGGGCGGCGGACGTGCCTCTTCAAAGAGCAATAGCCGGGTGGAATCGACCGCGCCACAAGGAATGTGGAACGATGACGGCCAGACGCTGTGTTTTGGGTGTCAAGTCCTAGCCTCATTTGACCCGCGGAAAGACTGGCTGCCGTGGTAGATGGCATGGCGATGAGAGATAGCTCACGAGCGGCAGCCGTCCGCCGCCGCTTGGTCCAGCGTCCCCTCCTCCATCAGCCGCCAGAGAACGTCCGGAGATCACAGTTGTACGGCGCCGCAGAGGGCGCTGTTCGCACGGCCTCGCGCGCGTCTCGCCGCTTCCTCGCGTGCTGGTCCGTGACTCTCCGTACCCGCAGGTGTCCGGCTTGGTAGGCAGCTGATCCATAGCTGAGTCTGGGTCCGCAGGTACGCGTCGAGGGAAGCCGGCAGTCGCCTCGGCCTCTGCTGCTCGGCGATCGGCGTGGTAGCCAAGTGCGTCGTCGACGCACAAGAATGTCAAGAGTGAAGATCCCATCTCTTGTCTTGCGAGCAAACCAGCGACAACGCCTTGCCGAGCGACGAGATCTGCAGGTTGCTCCTGAACTGAGGCACAAGCTTCGCCGCCCTGGCGTTGCGGGCTGCTTCTGTCTCCGAAGCGACCGCGGCACCTGTCCGGTTGGGCGGCCGCCCATGAAGGGCCGATCTCGTGACCTCTGGCGGGTCAGTAGTCGAGAACGAGCTTGCCAGTGCTGAAGCTATAGTAGTAGCGGTGAATGACGGTGGTGCTTCGGAAGCCGACCTCCGGTGCCTCGTACCAGAACTCAATCTCGAAGTCAACCCGCGGCAACTCATGGTCATTCCCCCGGTTCACAATCTGGTCCCACAGCTGTGCGTGCTCACCTCCGAAGAGGGCGGTGAGCTCGAAAGCAGCTCCGTGGACCGTCTGGTGGGGTAGCACATCGAAGGCCTTCTTACCCTCGTAGAAACCCTCGAAGTGCAATCTCATCCCGTCGCAGGACGGGTTGAGCCGGCACCAGCATCTGACTGGGACACCGCTGTAGTTCTGGATCCAGAACTGCCAGTACCCGGAGGCGGGGCTATGGAGCCAGAACGAGACTGAAGGGTACGCCGCTGCCCTTGAGTAGATCGCCGTGAAGTGCGTGTAGAGAGTGACTACGATGAGAGTGATGATTAGCGCGACGTTCCCACCGACTACGGCGACCTCAGTCAGGCCATAGATCGCGCACACTACTGCCCCTACCGCTAATGCAGCTATTGCGCCGACAGCGCCGCTTACCCACCAGGGCCTTGCGAAGCTCGATCTTCTGGCGCCGCCTCCCCTCCCTCTCCTCGACAGAACCACTGCATGCCTCCTTCCAGCCGCGCTCTTCACCCGTGCCTGCCAGATGGCTCGCGGCGCGATGTAGCCGTACGCTCTCTAGCGCACCTCGAAGTACCTCATCTCCCTTCTGTCACGATACAGTGAAGGCGGCAGACTAGCCAAGATCCCGCACCAAAGTCGGTCGCTTGAACGGGCAGTGGGGGCGAGAGTCTTCGGTCTCTACCCGCCGCGTCCGTCGGGAAGTTCGCCTCACGCCACCGCAGCAGCCTTGGGGCCTGGGAAAATGACCGGACGCCCGGCAGGCTCGGAAGCCCTGCCGGGCGCACAGCACGTGCAGTCTGCCTGCCGGCTCCGAGCGCGCTACCCGACCTTCTCCGGTGACTTGGGGACGTCGTAAAGGATGTCGTCGAGCGGGTGGGAGAAGACGGCACGTAGCTTGTGGCTGGTAGCATGTGGGGGCGGGTTCGGGGATCGGAGTTCGGGGGTCGGGGGTTGGAGTTCGGGGTTTCGGAGTTCGGAGTTCGAGGTTCTGGAGGCGACAGATGGCGTGTCGCCGTTACCACGCACAGCACGTAGCCTGTAGCACGTGGCACATGAGGGACGCGTTCGCGGTGCGGAGTTCGAGGTTGCGGAATCCGGGGACGCAACATCGATTGCTGGGCCGAAAGTGCGGAGCATTCTGAGTCGGCGCCGAAATGAGTAGTGCGTCCCCAGATTCCCCAGAGAATCTGGAATAGATCGGTTCGGGTTGCCTTGGCCTGGCCGCGTCTGCTACCCTCTTCCCTGAGCAAGGAGGCCGGAGGAATGGCAAGGAGAGCACGACCTCTCTCAGGGACGATGGCTCTTGGGGCGTGCCTCGCCCGGGTCACCGGCTCCGGACCGTTGCGGCCCGCGCGCTCACTTTGGTTCGGCATGGTTGACTCGGCGCTCTTCTCCCCGCGGCCGACGGAAGGAAAGCCTTCACTATGCATCGACATCGTGTGGTGGTGACGGGTATCGGGGTCGTTACCCCGATCGGCATAGGACGGAAGGATTTCTGGGAAGGATTGCTCGCCGGGCGGAACGGCATCTCCCGCATCACCTTGTTCGACCCGTCGGAATTCCGCTCTCACATGGCCGGAGAGGTAAAGGGTTTCCGCGCCGAGGAATGGATCGAGGGCAAGCTCGCGAGACGGATGGACCGGTTCACCCATTTCGCCCTTGTCGCCGCGGACCTGGCCATGCAGGATGCCCGCCTGGATGCGTTTCCCTTCGACGGCTGCCGGGCGGGCGTCATCATCGGTTCCGGCATCGGGGGAGCGCAGACGATCGAAAGCGCGTATGCCGAGCTCCTGGCGAAAGGGCCAAAATCCGTGGGGCCGTTCGTCGTGTCCAAGGTTCTCATCAACACGGCGGCCTGCATGGTGTCGATCACCCATGGCCTCAAGGGACCTCTGTCTGCCCCTTCCGTCGCCTGTTCCACCGGGGCCAACGCCATCGGCGACGCCTATCGCATCCTGGAAAGAGGAGACGCCGACATCATGTTGGCGGGAGGAACCGAGGCCAGCGTGAGCCCGTTGCCGTTCGCCAGCTTCTGCGCGACACGGTCGATGTCCAGCCGCAACGACGATGTGGAACGAGCGAGTCGTCCTTTTGATAAGAACCGCGACGGTTTCGTCATGGGCGAGGGGGCCGGTGTCGTCGTGCTGGAAAGGCTGGACCATGCGCTCGGGCGAAACGCGCCCATCTACGCGGAATTGGCCGGATACGGCAACACGGCCGATGCCTTCCATCTCACGGCGCCACAACCTGAGGGCGACGGGATGGTCCGGGTCATGAGGGAAGCGCTTCGCGACGCCGGCGTCGCCGCGCCGGACATCGGCTACATCAACGCCCACGGAACCTCCACGGTCCTCAACGACAAGATCGAAAGCGCAGCCGTGATCAAGGTCTTCGGCGACCACGCCCGGCGGCTCAAGATCAGTTCCATCAAGTCCATGATTGGCCACCTCCTGGCCGCGGCCGGTGCCGTGGAGTTCGCGGCCACCGTGCTGAGCGTCTCGACCGGCCGCATTCCCCCGACCATCAACTATGAGCAGCCCGATCCGGATTGCCCGCTGGATTACGTCACCCGGGGAGCCGAGTCGATCGAACTCGACGCGGCCATGAGCCAGTCCTTCGGCTTCGGGGGAGGAAACGCCTGCCTGGTCGTCAAGAGGTACGAGAAGGGGAGGTAACGATGAACATCCCCAAGCTTCATATCGGACACCTCACCGCAGAGTTCCCGATCGTCCAGGGAGGGATGGGCGTGAGGGTGTCGCTCGCATCCCTGGCGGCGGCGGTGGCCGAGGAGGGCGGAATCGGCACCATCTCGAGCATCGGCCTGGGGAATTTCGAAGCGGCCCGGCATGAGTACGAACGGATCTCCCGGGAAGCCTTGCAGGAAGAGATCCGCAAGGCCCGCACCATGACCCAGGGGATTCTCGCCGTCAATTTCATGGGCGCGCTCAGCAATGTCGAAGACCTGGTCCAGACCGCCATCCGGGAAGGCATCCAGATGATCGTCTTTGGGGCCGGACTGCCGATGAGGCTCCCGGAACTCGTTCCGGAGCGAGCGGTGAACCTCGTGCCCATCGTCAGCTCGGCCCGGGCCGCGGAACTGATCCTGCGTGGCTGGGCCAAGCGTTACCAGAGATCGGCCGACGCCCTCATCCTCGAAGGCCCCCTCGCGGGGGGACATCTCGGCTTCTCCCTCGAAGAGCTCCGCCATCCGGAAGACTACTCTTTGGAGACGCTCTTACCTGGGGTCCTGGAGGCGGTCAAGCCGTATGAAGACCGCTACGGAAAGAAGATCCCGGTCATCGCCGCCGGCGGGATCTTCGACGGCGGGGACATCGCCCGTATGCTGTCGCTGGGCGCGTCCGGAGTCCAGATGGCGACGCGCTTCGTCTGCACCTTTGAGTGCGACGCGTCCCACAAGTTCAAGCAGAGCTACCTCGACGCCAGGGAAGAGGATATCGTCATCATCAAGAGCCCTGTCGGCTTGCCAGGGCGGGCCATCCGAAACCAGTTCCTCAAGGACTTGGAGAAGGTGGACAAGCCAAAGATCAGCTGTCCCTACCATTGTCTAACCGTCTGCAAGGTCGCGGAAGCCAGGTTTTGCATCGCCCAGGCTCTCTTGAACGCCTACCGCGGGGACGTCGACCACGGGCTCATCTTCTGCGGTCAGAACGCCTACCGGATCCACAAGATCGTCACGGTCAAGGAGCTTTTCGCCGAACTCCTAAGTGAACTCGAGAGCGCCCTGAACGACGCCCCGTGAGCGAACCGGAGATTGCGGGCACACCCGCAGTGGCTGGGGTCTACCATGAGCGTGTGGCACGTAGCGCGCAGAAGAAGAGTTCGGAGTGCGGAGTTCGGAGTTCGAGGTTCGGAGTTCGAGGTTCGGAAGGCGGCCGCTGGCGTGTGGCGAATGGCCAGTGGCGCGTGGCTTGTAGCCCGGAGCTTGTGGGAGATGGGTTCGGAGTGTGGGGTTCGGAGTTCGACCGGCGGCCAGTGGCTCGTAGCTTGTAGCTTGTGGGGGAGGAGCTCGGGTTCGGGTCCGAGGTTCTGAACGCGTTGAAGAGGTCAGCCTTCATCGTCTCGCGGATCTCGGCGACCACTGACGACAAGTTTGCGCGGGATGAGAAGCACCGGAAGCCCCTGCCTCTTGAGCCATTCGGCGTGCTCCGACCTCAGCTCAGATGGAAATGGATACCGTACTGGACATCCATCGGCGAAATACAGCCAGTGCACTGGCAATCCCGCGGCGAGAGAGTTGGATCTCCGTGGAGAAGAGCGGCTGGGTCATGCCGTGATCGTCCTCGCTCCCGAGCCTACTCCTTCTCGAGGATGGTTCTCGCTGCCTTAGACAGCACGTTCACGGCCCGTCGCGGGTAGATCATGTCGATCAGGCCCTCGTGCTGGTACTCGACGAGCTTCCTCAGGTCACTGGCGCGATTCTGCCAGCCCCGCCCGTCAGTGACCAGGAAGAAGTACATGTGATAGTCCTTCGCCTGGGCGATCTTGAGGACATCGCCGAGGAAATCGGTGAGCTTGCTCCCCGTCGCCTCGAACCCCTTCGCCTCGATGACGACCTTCGGGTTCTCCTTCCCCGGGACGGCGAAGTCGCACTTCGCAGTCTTCCCCTGTTTCCCGACGAAGGTGACTCGGGACACGAAGGGGACCTTGGCTTTCGTCAGCGCTGCCTCGACGTCGTTTTCCAGCCCACGTCCGCGCTGCTGCCCCGCGATCGCTCTGCCTCGGCTCATCTTGTAGCGCTCGATGAGGATGTCCTCAAGCCGCCATTTCCGGCGAAGACCCTCGTCGATGACCCCGGGAAGACCTGCTCGAACGAGCGCTCCCGCGAGTCTCGCTGGCTCCCGGACTGCCAGCTGGCGCAACTGCGTCCACGTGAACGAGCCGGGGCCGAGTTCGGCACTCAAGACGTGAGCCGCAGGCTCCTGGCCAAGCCCGAGGAGAAGACGACTGGTGTCAAGAAAGGCTGGGTCCGCACGGAGGAACGCTTCGAGGTCCTCCGTCGTCGGTGGACGCCGGAGCGCCCGCAGGCCACGCACGGAAACCTCGATGGAGTCCAGTAGCTTCCGGGCGGCGTCGTCCCTCCAATCGGCGGGAAGTTCGGCGAACTGGGAGAGGAGTCCTTCGAGCGTGACCTTTGCGAATCGCACTCAGGACCCCACGAGGAGGTACTCCCGAACTGCAGCCCGATCTCGAGAGACGTTCCGGTGCGTGCCGAAGTGATAGCGGTACGGCTTCTCGAAGACCTGGATGTCGCGCCTGTACTTCTGCATCAAGCCGACAAGC